>OGKB01000002.1_pt1 | contig 326641 bp, 325 predicted proteins | sample 1572351 | NCBI WGS metagenome assembly OGKB01 (sample SAMEA2582088, study PRJEB24529) | metagenome | biome: Human gut stool | place: China | collected 2011
TCAAGGCTATATTTATTATATTTTTATTACATTTGAATTAAGCAAGCATTAAAAAGATAGGGAATTTGGGTGTAAGTGAAAAGGGCTTATTTATTGGTGTTCAGCTTATTTACTGGGGGTTGGGCATTTGTTAGTTCGAATTAGTTTGAATTAGTTCGTTTTCGTAATATACGAGCAATATACGCACAATACACAAATATATATTTAGTATAAATAATATATACTACTAAAGAAACTCATATAAAAGCATACTATACATAGCTAAAAACTAACTTGATACTGTTTATTGGTCCTTTGTCATCTCCAGCAGTTGGAACATATTATAGGATTACAATAGGGCAAGTTGTCGGAAATTCCGACAGGTCTATTTAAGTACACAATCCCCAGTATTATGTTCATCTTTAAATACTTGCTATGATTTCAGTTTATTTTAACTGGCTTATCTGCATAAAATGGAATTTATGGAGATAAGATATTAATTAAAGTGTCTTTTTTCCTGATTTAAACACTTAGCTTAATAGAATTTACGGCTTCCAGCAAAGTTTTAGGCTCAAGCTGGGTATATATGTCGCCTGACACATTGCCTATGTTATGGCCTAAAATCTTTTTGCTTATTACTTCTGGTACTTTAGCCTCTACAAGTAGAGATTTACATGTAACTCTGGTGTCATGAGGCTTAAAGCCCGGCAACTTGGCCATAAAGTTTTTAGAATAATTTGCGTAGCTAACATTTATAAGATTATTTCCTTCTGAATGTGCAAAATAATACTTAAAAAATGGAAGAACGCAATCAGCGATAGGTACTATTCTTATACCGGCTTTTGTTTTGCTCTTATCAATTTTAAAATATTGATTTATAAGGTCAACATTGGCTTTTGGAAGTTGTAAAAGCTCATTTGCTCTACAGCCAGTGTATATGTACATAAGTTCTAGCTTAAATTCTTCAGATTTCTTCCACATTTCCATAACTGTTTCTGTCGGTATTCGGTGATGGTTTTCAGTTTCTTTCGCTTTAAAACGGCGAATATCGACCATTTCAGCATAATTCTTATTGATAACATCATTCTGTATGGCCCAGTTGAAAATAAAAATCATAACTATTTTAATATTTGTAAGGCTTGATGCAGAACTTCCTTGATGTTCGACGAATACATCTTCAAGGTCCGTAAGTCTTAGGTCCTGCATTTTCCTGTTATAAAGGGCTTCGCATTTCTTGTATGCCGAAGTATAGGAATTGTACCTTGATGTACCCGGTTCTATTGGGTTTCGGTATAAGTAATTTTCCCATGCTTTGGCAAATGTTATTGAAGAAAATTCAGTAACAGGTTGTCTATGTTCATTAAACTTGGCCAAAAAGCCAAGGGCTTCTTTTTTTGTCTTAAAATAGCCAAGCCAGTCGTATTTTTGACGGAATGTACCATCAGGACCTTTTTCATAACTTCTAGTAACTCTAACTCCGAAAGGTCTACGGCGTCCTTTGCCGAGATTGATAATACTTCCATATCCATTTGGGTTCCTCATATTTATTCTCCTTTCAAAAAACCACCTGACAGGGGGGTACAAAGAAAAATAAATATATATTGTGTGTGATAATAAGAGAGCTAGGGGGGTGTCCTAACTCTCTGTCACTAAATTAACCTAAGTTAATTTATGCTGCTGTTTTGTAGTCAATAATAAAAATCTTACTTGAAATATTTTCAATCTTTTCTATAATGTCATCTATCTTCTCTAATACAGAAGTTTTATAAAATACTTCGCCACACTGGTCACATTTTAAACAAGGAACATTTTCAATAATGATATAGCAGTTCTTTAATTCAGCAAAGTAAGTATTTGTTGATTCTGTCATAGTACCGTTTTTACAAGCTAAACATTTCATATTGAACATTCTCCTCCCTTGTTTTAAAATTATATATTAATATTAAAAGTTGGACCAAATTTAGAAATAAAGTCTTCTAAATCTAACGTATAAACATTTGCATATACCATATTTTTTGCATGTTTGATTTTAAATAGAGCTTTTTCGCTTTTTGATAATTTTCTAACTTTATTTGCCAATTTATCTCTGTTTTTTGATTTAAATCTACTAGAACAAACTTTTGAATGCTTATAAACCAAAATATATTCGACATTTTTGCGAATTTCATCATAAGATTTAGTAAAAATGGTATCTCGTAATATAACAGCACTATCGTAAACTTTACAAAAAACATTTTCTGGTTCTATTGTACCACTTTTAAATTCAATTAAATAAAATTTATTAGTAATATCGTCTATATATAAACCATCACTTGTGCTAGGAGTATCTAATTTATACTTTTTGGCATATCTTTTCGCAATACGATCAAAATTATAAACAGGGGCTTTGCTATTAATCATTGGGTGATTACCTTCTCCGCCCTTAGATACCTTTTTGAAATTAGCTAATATTTCATCAAATTCCGGGCATTTTTTTAACATAATTTACCTTCTTCCTGAAGTTCATATCTTAATGTATCGAGGGTGTCAAAAGGGTCAGCTAATTTTTCATAGATTTTATCAATTTCGTTTGTTACATCATTGAATGTAACTTCATTATTTTCCATTTCAGATAAATAGAATCTACATCTCTTTAAATCGCTATATTTTGCAGCATAAAGGTTTATGGCGTCTATAAAATACGGACTATGAGATGTTATTAAAATAGTTAAATTGAAAGTTACCTGAAGTAATACTAATAGCTGTGCATAAATAACCTGCCACTCTGGGTGAAGGTGTATTTCCGGTTCATCAAATATTAAAACATCTTTTTCTTTTATAACATTTTCTTGTAATAATGATTTCAAAAGAACAAAAGCTTTTAAACCCATTGATATATTAGCTATTTCCAAAGGAGATTTTAGACTTTTACTATTGTAAAGGTAACGTCCACTTTCCTGTTTTTCAACAGAACCTATCCCTGTATTTTCTAATAAGCGATATATTTCATTTAATTTATCGTTTGCGATTATTTGAGAAATAAAGTCTGGTTGTTCTTCATTAGAAGAATTGTCAAGTAAATCATTTCCAAATAAACGATAAGCAAAATCATTTTGATTCTTTCGTCTATAACTATATGAACTATATGAACTATATGAACTATATGAACTATATGCGAGATTATTTAACGCGTTAGGAGTGTCAATAAAAAAAGATGAATTAACAATCCTAATGGGTGAGTCAATGTGTACACAGGTATCACGTATAAAAGTAACTTCAGATACAGAATTTTTAATAAATATTTTCAAGTTAGCTTCTGACGAGTTATTTACATTATTATATTGATTTTCAAAAGAATCACCAAAACTAGAACTCACTATACTATTGAGTATGATAGTATCTGAAACTTCAGATACTTTTTCCACATCTGAAATCAATTTCTTTACTTCTTCAATATCAAAAAGCTCGCTACTACTATTATAAGAAATCTCATTACGGCAAACATCAATAATTGATTCATAATTTTCTTTTGATTTATTGGATAAATATAAAAATATCTGTTGTTTTAGTTTTTCTTTTAAATTATCTGATAAACTATCTGAATTAGTCTTATGCTGATTCACATAAACATAGTTAAATATTAAACCGGAAACAGCTCTTTCTCTTTGGCTCTTAATCTTTTCAGGGTATCTTTTAAATGCTTTGAAATATGAATTTAAGATTTTACCAACTGTACTTTTACCTGTATTGTTTTCTCCGGCTATAACAGTAATACCGTCTAGTGTAATATCAGCTTCTTTTATTTTAGCAAAATTTTTTATTTCAAGTCTCATATATCATATTCTCCTTATTAAAGTACTTAACATCTTAAAAATAGTGAAAGCTACTTTAAAATTATAACCTCTTATTATATTTTTATTTAATTTATATTTTCCAAGTCGGAAATATAATCAGATTTTTTATATCTGTCTTTTGCCATATCTATTGTTTGTAATATGTATTCTTGGCCTTGTTTATTTAATTGTCTAAATATTTCTAAAAGTTTTTGCTCTGTTTGATTTAGTTCGACATCTTTATTATATTTGTTAATATTTAGAAGAAAATCTACACTAACATCAAACAACTTAGATAACTTTACTAATTTTTCAAGATTTGGTTCTCGTTTACCTTTTTCGTAACTACAATAAGCTCCTTCTGTTATTCCTAAAGCTTTTGCGACTTCTTTTTGGGTAAGTTTACATTCTTTCCTTGTAATCCTTAACCGTTCAGCAAATGTCATTTCGTCACCTCCTGCTTAAAGAATATCATTAAAATCAGATTTTATATACTTAGCTTTTGCCATATCAAGTGTTTGCAATATGTAATTCTGCCCGTCTGGGTTTAAAGACCTAAACGATTGAACAACATCAAATTCTTCTTTATTGCATTTTAATATGTATTCTCCATAAACAAGATAATCAAGAGTCACATCAAAAAAGTCAGCAATTTTCTCCAATGTAGATAATCCAACATTTTCAGTTCCTCTTGTATAAAAATTTTTTAGGGTAGTATATGGAATGTTACTTTCTTTTGACAGAACGCTTATATTTTTAATATTGTTCTTTAACATAAGTTGTTCCAAATTGTCTAAGAAATTCATTTTGTCACCTCCTGCATTGATAAAACATACAAAATTTATAAATCATCAGGTGGAATATAGTTTTTCATGTCATCTTCAACATCAGACTTTTTTATGTTGATAGCTACTATTGCCTCTAGCAGCTACTTGTATATATTCTTCATGAGGAGTTTTTTAACTCACTTGAATATTTATCTTTTACTATATCTACTGTTTGCAATATGTATTCTTGACCTTGTTTATTTAAAGAACGAAAATCACTTAATAAATTCTGTTCAGTATGGTCTAAATCATTTACATCACATTTAGTATCTTTTCCAAAAATGAGATTGTCTGTGGTTATATTTAATGCTTTTGCAACCCTTATCATTATATTAACCGACGGCTCTTTTGTTTCTTTTGTAATAATCTTATAAAGAGTTCTATAGGGAACATCTGCTAATTCTGATAATTGTTTAATGCTAATTTTTCGTTCATCAATGAAATTTTTTAGTCTATCTATCATTTCATTGTATTCATACATCTCTATACCTCCTTTAATTGAGATATTTATGCAATATGTGTTATCACTTAATCAGAGGATTGTATACCTTTATAAATCTTCTATTAGGTGTTAGATAGAACCAGTATCTAGCACCTTTTTATGTACTCATTAAATTGTCTATATACTTGTCTTTCGAGAGGGTGTCTGTTAAACACATTTCTCTCATTAAGTTCTGTCAACCTTTTATATCTTATTTTTGCTGACATCATAGATACATTACATATTCTAGCTATATCCTCAGCTGATTTAATGCCTAAGCTATGTAGAACTGTAGCTGGCATAAGAATGTCCCTTGCGAATACATTAGCCTGCTGTTCTTTTACATCTAATACATCATATTCGGTGTTTCTATGTAAAGTTTCGCCGTTAGCCAAATGTCCTAGTAAAATGTGTCCTATTTCATGTGCCAGTGTAAATCTAGCTCTATATATTGGTTTTTTGTCATTATAATAAATGATTGGCTTACCGTCTATTAATCTACTAAAGCCATCTTCGTTAGGTGAGCTGTGTCTATTAATATAATCACTATCAGAATACCGTATAAGATATATCCCATAATGATTAATTATCTTTGCTAAATTTACAGAAAACTCTCTAATGTCACACTCAATTAAAACTTTCCAAGCTAAATTTCTCGCTGTTTTGTAATCGTAATATTCCATATATTTCTCCTTTATAATCAATTTTCAAATTAATTATAAAAAAGAGAAATGTATATTACATTAGTGGACTATTTCCAAAAATGGAAAAATATAACTATAAATCTGTAGGGGGTTTATAGTTTTCTAAATCCTTGCGAACTGCGTCATCATCAGAAACAATTTCAAGCTCAGAATTACCCCTAGCAGCGACTTGTATATATTCTTCTTGAGAAGATTTTTTTAACTCACTTGAATATTTATCTTTTACTATATCTACTGTTTGCAATACGTATTCTTGACCTTGTTCGTTTAAAGAACGAAAATCGTTCAATAATTTCTTTTCAGTATGATTTAACTCTATGTCGTCGGTAAAACCCATAAGCTCTGCTGGAGTAGTTCTTAAAACTTTTGCTAGTGGCTCTAGTATAGGAATTGGCATTTTTTCAATATCTCCATTTTCATACCTATACAGTGTGGCTCTTGATTTACCGATTTTATCAGCAACATAATCAGCACTAAGATTTAATTTAATTCTTCTTTCTTTTATTATTTTGCCTACGTTCAACTTATCACCTCCAAATAAATAATAACATATATTTGCAAAAATGCAACACTTATTTTTAAAAATAGTATAAATTTCTCAAAAATGCGATAAAACTATTGACTTATGTAAAATCAAATGCTATTATATATTTGTATCATAAATGCGACAAGGAGGTGTTAACATGACAAATATGAATCTGCTTAAAAGTAAAATTATTGAAAATGGACTTAGTGTAGAAAAGATTGTTGAAAGTATAGGAATAAACAAAAGTACTTTTTACAGAAAACTAGCCAACAAAGGAGAAAATTTTACTGTAGAAGAAGTTTATAAAATAGCTTCCTCTTTAAATTTATCTGCAATGGAAGTTAATGCTATTTTTTTTAACATTTGCGTCGCATAAATGCGATACATGTTAAGAATCGGAGGTGGGAAGTATGAAAAAATTTAAAGAATTAAGTATTAACGATAAAATTGTTATAATTAGCAATATTATTGCTACAGTTGCTTTTACAGCTTTTATTGTTTTTGATACTTTAAAAAACTAAAACAATAAAATTGCTTAGGAGATGTAGTTGTGAAGATAGTAATTAAAGCTGAACCAAAAGAAATGGCTGGTTTTATATTAGAATTACAAAATCAGCCAAATAAAACTATAGAATTAATAACAAATTCCCTTGATGATGTTAAAATATCAAGAATTTAATCATTAAAGTTTTTAAGGTAGTTTTAAGTATAAGTTACTATATATCTGTCAAACAAATTTGTAAATATTTTGTAAATTTTAACATTTTTACAAAATATACATATTTAGTATTGTGAAAAAACAAGCTGAAAGCCAGTATCTAAGCCTAATAGAGGATTAAAGAAGTTTTTTCAGATAAATTAAATGGTTTAAAAAATTAATAAATCTAAAAAAACAGCATACTAACTGGCTTTCGAAAGATTTTTTATTTTTCTTAGTTTGAATTAGTTCGATTACGTAATATACGCGCAATACACAAAATTGTATAAATAATACTAATAGTTTTTTGCACAATTAGAACAAACATGTTATAGTGTGAGTAGATGACAACTCTAAGACAGAGAAATGTGTAAGGTGAAAATATGACTATCGGCGAGAATTTAAAGCTAAATAGAGTTTTAAGAGGAATGAGCCAACAAGAATTAGCAAAGGCAGTAGGAGTAACTCCTGCTATGATATGCCAAATCGAAAGAGGGAGCAAAAGTTTATCTCTAGCTTTAGCTATAGACATATGTGAAAGACTAGAAATAGACATAAAAGACCTAATAAAATAGAGCAACAAAACCACCTGACAGGGAGGTGCAAAGAAATGACCAACAATATTACAACCAACATTAATGATGTTGCAGACAAATTGGGTGTAACAAAGCAACACTTAAGAATGGGAATTAAAACGGGTGTATATCCTTTTGGAGTATATATAAAAGAGGAACGCTCCAAAAGGGGGAAATACATAATATACACACAAAGGTTAAAGGAGTACCTAAAAGGTTCGGATATAAAGAGGTGTTCCTGATGAAGTACAGTAGCACAAACAAATGGTGCGAAGTATGCAAGGAATACAAAGATAAAAAATGCTTAGGGCTTTTAGACTTTCACTGGAGAGATTTCCACAAGGCAGTAGAGGAAGTAAGAAAAAACAGAATGGAGATGGTTAAACTTTGAAACTTAACTTACCACACGCATTGGTATTAAACATATTAATATTTGCAAGTATGATACTTATTAATAAATGGAGCTATGAAAAAAGTGTATTATATTTCATTTCTAGTATGGTGCTATGTACACTACTTGTTTTTATATATAACTGTCTAATAAGATAATAAAAAGCTCCCCAAAAGGGGAGCAACATTATATTGTAGGTAGTCAATAGAAAGAAAACAGACTACACTTATAGTATATCACAAATAACATAAAAATGCAAGTATTAGGAGAAAAATAAATGAACAAAGTAATACTAATTGGCAGGCTTAGTAAAGATGTAGAAGTAAGATATACACAAGGGTCTGAACCAATGGCAGTAGGTAGGTTTAACATAGCTGTAAACAGACCTTATTCTACAAACAAGAAAGAGGGAGAGCCTACAGCTGATTTTATAAACTGTATAGCTTTTGGCAAGAGAGCTGAAAACATAAAACAGTATTTTAAAAAAGGCAATAGGATAGCTGTTGAAGGCAGAATACAGGTAAATCATTACAAAGACAAAGACGGAAACACCAGAGTAGCAACTGGCGTTGTAGTAGACAGCTTTGAATTTACCGAAAATAAAGGCAATAATAGCAACAATAATAACAACGACTATGATAACACAGGATTTTATCCAATGGACGATACTAACGATTATTTACCTTTCTAAATAACAGACTGGAGGACAAAAAATGAACAAAAAGAAGATAGTTATTGAACTAGACACAAAAACATACAGCAAATTAGGAGCTTTAGCTGTACTAGCTGGTTGCAGGTCCGTAGAGGAGTACTTATTAAATTATATAAATGAACTTGAACTAGATGAAGAAACAGTACCGGTAAAGCCACTGTCAAAGTGTATAGGTTGGGATTTTACTGTAAGGGAGAAAGACAGCTTTGTAAGGTTCTTAATTGAAAACCATGGCTTATGTTGGAGTGGCTTAGATTTTTGGCAAACTAGAGCCTTTATGGAGGATATTGTAGATGAATTTATATCTGAGGATATAGATGGCTGTATTGACGACTTCTACCGTGATGACGGCCTAAGAGATTATGACGAGTATGTGGAAACGATGTTAGACCGGGGAATAGAATATAAAAAATTCTATGAAGCCTACAAAGAATTACAAATGTTTATAGCGTTTTTAGAACTGTAAAGGAGGACAAGGAAATGACAAGTTGGGTAAAGCTACACAAAAAATTAATTGATAAACCTATATGGAAAAACAGCACTCTTGAACAGAGAGTAATATTAATAACACTATTGTGTAGCGTAAATGACGAAGCTACAGAATGGGATTACAATGGAGAAAAATTTATCGTCGAAGCAGGACAACTTGTCACTTCTATTGCTGAAATTGTAGAAATGTGTGACGATAAAAACATTACTACAAGCAAAGTAAGAACTGCACTGGCTAGATTTGAAAAATTAGGATTTTTGACAAGCAAAATCACAAACAAATTTAGGCTTGTAACTATAGTAAATTGGGGTGTTTACCAACTTGACGAAGAAGAAAATCGCAAGCAAAATAGCAAGCACTTAACAAGCACTTCGCAAGCACTTGACAAGCACAGCGAAAAAGACGATATAAATAATACTATTAGTGACGATAATATAAATATTAATAATAATATATATAATATTAATAAAGATAATGATATTAATAATATAAATAATATTAACACAAATAATAATATTGATTATATATATAATAATAATATATTATCTATCAATCAATCTAAATCTATCAATCAATCTAATATTAATAATATAAATAATATTAATAACTCTAATATACAAACAGCTGGAGATAGCAGATGTATAAGCTATACAGCAATAAGAGATTTTGAAATGTTGTTTAGGGACAAGATTGAGTATGAAACATTTAGCGAGAGTGAGAAAGAAGTTATAGACACAATAATCAATTTAGCTATAGACTTACTGTCTAGCGAAGATGGGTTAGTAAGAACCGGAAACAAGTGTTATCCAAGGGAATTTATACATAGCAGACTGTTAAGCCTAGACAGTGGAAAAATAAAATATTTGTTAGGAAAATGGGACGTTATAGGGAAACTTGCAGATGTAAAGAATCCTAAACGATATATGCAAACAACACTAATAAACACAGCATTAAATTACAGTGCAGAGTTCCAAAACAGCTTTAATGCAAACTACTACAGAGGCAAAGAGTGGTTAGGATAAAAAGGAGTGACTGGGAATGAAAAAAGGCAGAACAGTAATAAACATAGTTATTGATTTTGAATACGAGCCAATAATAGAAATAATAGAGGCTGATAACGAAGTATTTAAACAAAAGCAAAATGCTATTGCTGAAACAATAAAGTGCCTTATGAAAAAAATACCTCTTGTACAAGCTTGTGCCAAAGACACTGCTGTTGATACTGTATATAACGGTGTTTGGGATTGCAAAGAAGAAAAGGAGAGATAAACATGCTAAGTTTAAGAGAATTAATTAGCACAGCACCGGAAACGCTGTTGTACATAGAGCGTTTTCAACCAAATAAGCTAGTTCCTGATTTTTTAATTATGACAGCTAGGGATTATGTTAATAGCAAGAATAGTTTGGCTCGTAGTGATGACCTTTTTATTGCTAATGAAAGGCGTTTTGTATTTAGCTTTTTAGATACTTTAGCAGAAATTGGAAATGGAAAAGTTACCAATGGTGATTGGATTGACAAAGCTATAGGCGAACTAAAAAATGAAATAGATATTGACGAGCTTGAAGGCAAAATAAATAAGGTGTTATCAAAATACCCAAATTATGTTGCTGGAGTGTATATAGAAAATGATTTATTGAGATAAGGAGAATAACATGGCAGAAAAAGTAGATGGAATAAAATTAAAGCCTTGCCCATTTTGTGGCGGCGAAGCTAAAACCGAGGAGTTTATAAAAAACTTTGGTCCCAAATTAATAGAGTGTTCAAACTGTGGTGCTATAGTAACATTTGACAAAGATGAAATAAACAAATGGAACAGAAGGGATACTCTTATCAAAGAAAATGTAGTAAACGAAACAGACGATTTGGAGGATAAGAAAATGAACAAAGAAAAAAACAGTGGCGTTAAAGAATTTATAAATGTATTAGAGAGTGACGAACTTATGAGTTTTGCCGGTATTGCAGAATTGAAGGCAGGCAATAGAATACAGGTAACAAAGTGTGTATCGGCAGAAAATGGTACACCAAACACAATAGCTGGTTATGTAGCTTTATGGGTAGGGACATTGCATGGATTATGCCAAAAAGATGTATTAAATATTGATGAAGCTAAAAATCTTATTGATTTATCTGCAAAGTTTTTAGAACTTGCCCAAATAGAAGATATGAATGATAAACAACTAAATGATTTTATATATGATGCAATGAACTGTGGAGCAAGAATAAGTAGAGATTTAAAAAACAAGTAAAGAGGTGTAATCTTGAACAAAACACTAGAGGAATTTAAGGACCGTCTTAGAATAGGTGACAAAGTAAGTGTTGCAGTAAGTGGAGTAGCTGACGACGGCAAAGTAAGAAGGAAATGGATTGAAGGCATTGTAATACATAAAAGTGAACATGTTTTTATGATGAAATTAAAAAACGGAAGCAGAACTACATTCCAGTACAGCGAATATCCAAAGATAAAGGTAGGATAAAATGAATACTGAAAAAGCTAGGAAGTGCCTAGAAGACATAAAAAATATGGATATTACTGCAAGGTTATTAAATGAAGAATTTGAAAGAACAGAGGATAAGAAAAAGAAAGAAAAAATAGCTAAAACAGTAAAAGAATGTACGGATAAAAAAACTAAAATAATTGAGGTTATATTATTTGGTTTAAGCGATGCACGAAGTAAAGAAATACTATACAAGAAATATATTTTAGGCTACACAATGAAAGAAATATCTAAAAAACTTAATTATACATACCAATACACGAGGATTTTGCATATAAAAGCACTTGAGCAACTAGAAGAAATAATAAATCAACAACATAACACAACAACAAACAACAACACAAAGTAAATATAAATGTTATAATATAACTGCTGGAGCAATTCAGTAATCGTTCAGTCGTTTGTAAGGTATGTTTGTTCTCCGGGCATAAAATACCGCTTGTTCCTTTACAATAGGGACAACCAACAGCTCTAGGTGTACACTAAGGCCTAGAGCTGTTTTTTATTAGGGGGGATACGGGTTGAAAGCAAAGGAATATTTAAGTTGTTACGAACTCCTTGAACAAGCATTAGAGAGAGAAACCAACGAACAGGCAAGAGATGAAAAGATTAAAAAAATGCAAGGAATAATACTTGCAATCTACGAATTGCCTAAACAACAACATAAAGTATTGTATTTGCGATTTATAGAGGGCAAAAGCCTAAAAGAAATATCAAAAGCGATTGACAGAAGCTACGACTATACTAGGCATATATGTGGAGCCGGGCTGAAGGAAATCGAAAAAAAGAACGACATAGGAAGATTAAAAAAAGCTTCATTTTTATAACAGCAAATTACAGGCAAGTGAAAAAAGACAGCTAATAAGCGAATTACAAAGCTTAGAGGCTGTCTTTTTTTATGCCTAAAAAAGTTAAAAAGCACAATAAAACACAGTATAACACAATAAAGCACAAATAAAATCAATATAAAGTGATAAAATAAAAATCACCATTTATAATACAAAAGGAGGAACAAAAAATGGCAGAAAAGAGAAATAGCCTTGATATGTTTTTAAGACTTAAGGCGTTAAAGGACAAGAGAGAAACAGGTACTATTGAATACAAGAATTCAGACGGCGATGTAATTGTATTAAATAAATTAAGTGAAAATAAGTTAATGGAAATATTTGAAAATACAGACCCAGAAACTCCTATGAAAGAGCTTAACGATACATTGATTTATGCTGCTATGCCGGACCTTCATTCTAAGGAAGTACTTGAAACATTTGAATGTACAGCAAATCCAGAAGCTGTTGTTGGCAAGATATTTAGTCTTGCAGACAGAACAGAAATGGCAAACAGATTAAAAGCAGTTGTTGAAGAAACAACTATTGAAGATTTAAAAAACTAATTACCCAAGACGGAGAGGTGTCCCTTGTTGCGTTTTGGGCATTGAAAGGCTTCAAGCCTGAGAAAATATTGAAGGCCACAGGTTTAGAGAAAAAATTTTACTATGCTGTAATGGAAGCGGAAATAGAAAGATTAAATAATCTGATGGAGATAAATCCATTTATGGCCATGATGTAGGAAAGGAGGGAAAGTGAATGAAGGTAGAAATCAGAAGCAGCGGAGAAGCCGTCGTTAGTGGGTATGTAAATGCTGTAGAGAGATTTTCAAAACCTTTAAAGGGAAAAGGAAAAACTTTTGTTGAGAAAGTGCAGAGTGGAACTTTTAATGAAGCTATAGCAGAAGCTAAGGGTGAAAACAGAGCTATACCAATGCTAATTGACCATAGGTGGGACAGAAAAGTTGCAGACACAAGCACAACACTAGAACTAAGGGAAGACAACATTGGCTTGTATGCTAAGGCTGTTGTGAGCGATGAAGCTACAGTAAATGAGCTTGCAAGTAAAGGGGCTAAAGGTTGGAGCTTTGGGTTTGTAGCTATAAAGGACGAGTTTAGAGGAGAAGGAACGGAAGAAAGAGTTCTCGAGAAAATAAAGCTTAATGAAATAAGTTTATTGATAAACAAGAAACCTGCCTACAGCTCTACAAGTGTAGAGGTAAGAGGCGAAGAAATGATTGAAAACGAATATCGTTATTGTTCAGAAGCTATAGAGGTTGAAGATTCTCGTTCTAATAAGGATTACAAAGCTGAATATGAAAAAAGAAAACGTGAAATTAAATTGATAAAGGAGATGTAAAAAAGATGTACAAGAACTTAAAGGCATTAAGAGAAAAGAAAAACAACCTTGTAGAAGAAATGACAGCTCTTAGTGACAAGGCTGCTAACGAAACAAGAGCCTTTACAGAAGAAGAAACGCAGGAATATGACAGACTTGCTGAAGAAATAAGAGGATTAGCAGACACAATAAAGAAAGCTGAAGAAGCTTACGACAATTCTATTAAGAATGACCCTGAAAAAAAGGAACAGAAAGACAAATTTGAAAATGAAAAACGAGCTTTCTGTGATTTTATAAAAGGCCTTGAATTGACAGAAGAAGTAAGAAGCGATGTAAATTGGACTGTAGGGGATAACGGTGCAGTAATTCCTACGAGTGTAGCTAATTACATCTTAGAAGAAGTAAAGGAACGTTGTAATATTTGGAATTATGCTACTAAGTTTGTAGCAGGAGGTACTCTTACATTTCCTAAATATGATGAAAGTGAACAGCAGATTACAATGGCCTACGCAGATGAATTCGGTAAACTTACATCTACAAGCGGTAAGTTTACAAGTGTAAGCATGACAGGCTTTTTAGCAGCATCATTAACAAAAGTATCAATCAGCTTAATTAATAACAGTCAGGTTGATTTATTCACATATGTATGTGGAAAAATGGCTGACACTATTGCAAATTGGATTGAAAAAGAATTGTTAAAGGGTACAGACAGCAAAATTGAAGGTTTGTCTAAGGTCGAAGTTGTATCAACTGAGTTGACAGCTGATAGTCTTATTGATTTGCAGGACAGTGTAAAGACAGTATTTCAGAAAAATGCCAAATTTATTATGAACTCCAAGACAAAGAACTTTATCAGAAAGTTGAAGGACGGTCAGGACAATTATCTTGTTGTAACTGATTATGTAAAAGGTGTGGCCAATGGATACACACTCTTAGGAAAGCCTGTAGAATTATCTGACCAGCTTGAAGATGGCGAAGTATTATACGGCGATTACTCCGGCTTATTTGTTAAGATTGCTGAAAGCCCAAGTGTAAATGTGTACAAAGAAAAGTATGCAGAAGAACACGCTGTAGGCGTAATGGTATGGTTAGAAATGGACGCTAAGTTGATTGAGCCACAGAAAGTTAAAAAGATTAAGGCTACAACAATAAATACAATTTCTAAAAGTACAAAATCTACAGTGAAATAAGTAGGTGATAATATGTCAGAATACGACGATACTTTTGTTACAAACATTTATTCGGACGAAATGGTCGATGAAATAATAGAGTATCTAAGAGATGAATCGTTGACAAAAGAGGACGCAAAGAAGTACTGGCATAGAGCAGTGAGTTATATTGAAAACTACACAGGACTAACAAGGGAGCGACTAGAGAAGCTCCCGGACATAGTCCATCCTATGTTGGCAATAATAACAGATATGCACGACAATAGACAATATGTTGTAGATAAAAATTATATAAATCAGCTTGTCGCAAGTACTCTTGATATGTACAGAGAAAATTTAGTATAGCGAGGTGGATAAAAATGATAAAAGAAATCCACAGAGCAATCTATGCAGCAATAGGGCGTAAGGATATTCCGTTAATGGCAAGTGATTTATTAGAACCTAAAAGCAGACCCGGCCTAAAAATATACATAAAGCCAACACCACACAGAATGAATGAAAATGTGCGAATCACAGACTATGACATTATGGTCATATATTACACAAGTGATATGTACAAGCATTATATAGAAACATACGAAATGGAAGAAGCTTTTGAAGAATTATTGCTAGGGTGCGTGGAACTAGAAAACGGAATATTTATAGAGCTTGACGACCTAGAATTTAAAGACGAAGGTGACGCACTTATTGTATATCTCCATACGAGTATAGACACTTATGTTGATACGGAAGCCGATGATGAGGTTATGGAAGAATTGGGAATGGTATTTGAGATATAAAGAGGTGAAAAAATGATAAGTTATGGCAAAGAAAAAAAGCCAAAGAGAAAAGGCGAAAAAGGTGTATACATAGAACCGACTGAAAAACCAAAGAGCCAAAGGGCTAAAGCACTAAAGACTACAAAGCAGGAGGTGACTAAATAATGGCAGAAAGACCAAGCATAAGTATTATATTTAACCAGCTTGCAAACACGCTGATTGAAAGAAGTGGCAACATTCCTGTTGTGCTTATGATAGAAGGCTATAATATAAAAAGCAAAAATAAGTATCTTTGTGCAGCAACAGAAGTTGATGACATTGACAAGACTGAATTTTTAAAATATGCAAGTACAGCAAGCGGTGAAAAAGCATATAGAGCTGTACAGTATTGCTTCGGTTCAGCTCCGGCACAGGTATATATTAGCAATTATTCTTTTAAAGAAACAAAAGAAATGCTGATTGCCAGAGGGGAAACAAACTTTATTGTAGTCGCAATAGATGAAAGTACCGATACTGATACTGCTATTGCAAATAGCATTGTCGAAACTAATAAGGCTAAAGGTTACGGCATTACTGGTATATTCCGTAACAAGGGCTTAAATCTACACGATACACATATTATTAATGTTGCTGAAGACGAATATGCTACATATTACGGTTCTATTGCAAGTGAAAAGTTATCTGACTACGAAGTGTTGGGATTATATGCTGGAGTAATTGCAACTTGTGGAGTAAATAGAAGCATTACAAATTATACTCTCCCGTTGATTGAAAAGGTTGTAAACGATAGTTCAACTGATGGCTATGACGACCTTACAAGCAACGGCTATGTGTATGCAGAAATGCAGAGCGGCAAAGCAAGAGTTGTTGCAGGCGTGAACACAGCAGAAACAGGAAACAATGTAACAGAAGATATGCAGCACATCGAATTTATTCAAATTATGGATATGAATGCCAAGGATATAAGAGATGTATTTATTAATAATTATCGTGGTGCATATAAGAATAACTACGACAGACAGCTTGTATTTATAGCGGCTATAAACAGTTACTTTGCTGGACAAGCTGATGATGAAATTCTTGACCCTAACTTTTCTAATGTATGTGATGTAGACGTAGATAGTCAGCGAAATGCGTGGATTGCTAAAGGTAAATCAGAAGCTGAAGATTGGGACGACGGCAAGGTAAAGTTAATGAGTTATGGGCGAAAAGTGTTCTTGAAAGCTAATATTAAGCCTTGCCAAAGCATGGAAGATATGACCATGTACATTACATTAGAATAGAGGTGGAAAAATGAGTTTATCTAAACTAGCATTAGTAGGAACTGGCGGTAAAATCTATCTCGACGGCATACTTATAGCATACATAAAAACTATTAATATTAAAGTGACTGGCGATTTTGAAGATATAGAGAGCTGTGGCAGTTTTCAGACCGATTACGCATATACAGGCTGTAAATGTGAGGGTACATTAGAAATCACAAGAGTAAATTCTGACATTAATGTACAGACACTTGAAGGATTTAAGACTGGTAATATGCCAATGCACACAATAGTAACTAAATTAACAAACATGAATACTAATGCTACAGAAAGTTATTCTGTAGAGGAAGTAGTATTTACAGAAGTTACCCCTATAGAACTTAAAAAAGGTGTGTTGTCACAAAGTTTACCGTTTAAGTGTGCTATTCCAACGCCATTAAGTACAATATCAATCTAATAGTAGCAGAGGCAGGGCGTTTTCTGCCTCTGTTTTTTATAACAAAGGAGTGAGATTATGGCTAGACCTTGCAAAAGCGTAAAAACTTTGAGCAACTACAGCCAAACCAAAGGGGAATTAGACGAAAGAAACAGACTAGAAGAACAATTAAGCAAAAAGGGTATTCCCCCAGCTCCAGAGTGGCTAACAAAATCACAAAAAGATATATACAACAACATAATAGGTTGTTTAGAAGACAGTCAAATGTTGGCCATGAACGATGTATGGATATTAAGCCAAGGAGCAATAACAATAGATAGGTTACAAAGCTTAGAGAAAAAAGCTAACACAGAAGCAGGACTTGTATTTGACAAGGATTTTATAAGTGCTAAAAACAGTTATGTACGTGACTTTTTTAGATTTTGTAACGAAATGTGTTTAAGCCCACAGGCTCGAGCAAAACTAGCCAATGTAGCAACAGCTAAAAAGGAAAAAGAACCATTAGAGGCGTTAGTAGCAGAGCTAAACGAAAGAACGGGGGGATAAAATGAGCGGATATGACAAGCTAAGAAAAGCAATGAAGAAGTACAAAAATCCTAACTATATAGGAACTACTACAGCAGAACTGATTAGTATAAATCCAATCAAATTAAAGGTAATACACAACGGTTGCGAATTTGAATTTACTAACTTTGTAAGCAATATAGACCTAAGTGGGTTAGATGAAAAAGATATAGGAAAAATTTTTTTCGTACAATTTGCAAACGACAACAACAGTCTATTATTACTAGGAGAACAATATAGCTACGCAAGTGTACAGGAGGAATAAATAAATGGAAGTAAAGGACAGCAAGGCATATGCTTATTGCAAATGGGCAAGCAAAAAAAGTAATAAAAAAGTGCCTTGTTATGTTCGCAAGCAAGCTAAATCGTGGCTAAAAATAGCAGATGGTAAGGACAAAGAGGCTTATGTAAGCGAAAAAGCCTTTAACATAATATGCCGGACCTTAAAACTACTAATGCACCCCGATTTAGGCGTTACTATATACGAAGGCATGGAAGATTATGCCTGGTTTATAGTCATTGCTACATTCTGTACATACACAAAAAATGACAATAGTAGATACTACGAAACGATATTGTTAGAAATATGTAGAAAGAATTTTAAAACATTTAACAGTGCAATTATATTTGTAATAAGTATGATATTCGAAAAGCCTTTTAGCCGTTTTTTCTCTGTAGCCCCAGATTACAAACTGTCTAGTGAGTTAAGATTGGCCATACGTAAAATAATAAAGTGCAGTCCTGCATTAGAAAAGTATTTTAAGATAAAACGAGATGAAATAAACTGTCTTTTAAACGATATAACATATCAACCTCTGGCCTATTCCAACGACAAGATGGACGGTAAGCTGGCTAATGTATTTTTAGCTGACGAAGCAGGGGCAATGGATAATTATCCGGTTGAAGCAATGCGAAGTTCTCAGATAACAATAAAAAACAAACTAGGCATAATAATCTCTACGCAATATCCCAACGACAAGAATGTCATGGTACAGGAAATTGACTATGGTAAAAGGGTACTTGATGGGCTTACTAAAGACAAAAGATACTTTGCATTATTGTATGAGCCTGACGAAGAAATTCGCAAAGAATGGGAAACAAACGACCTCTGCATATTACAAAGTAACCCTGTTGCTGTAGGTAATAAAACAATATTTACAGAGCTAAAGAAGAAGAGAGAAATGGCTATTCTTTACGAAGATAAGAGGGAAAATTATCTTTGTAAGCACAACAACATATTGTACAAGGGTTTATGTACAGAAGGTTATATAGATGTAGAAGCCGTTAAGAAGTGCAAAAAGAAAATTGATAAAGAATTTTGGAAGGGTAAAAAAATATACGTAGGTTTGGACTTATCACAGACAGATGATAATACAGCTGTAGCATATACAACAATAGTAGACGATATTGTGTACTACGGAGGAATGTGTTTTATACCGGCGGAAAGAATACAAATAAAAAGCAACAGAGAAAAGCTTGATTACAAAGAAAGAATTAAAGCTGGTGAGTGTATAGCTTGTGGAGATAGTGTTATTGATTACGCAGAAGTAGAAAGATATATTCTTGGCCTAGAAAATGAGCTAGAAGCTGAAATCGTACAAATAGGCTATGACAGATACAACGCATTGTCTACAGTGCAGAAGCTAGAAAATGCCGGATATGAATGCGTAGAAGTAAAACAGCATTCAAGCGTATTACATAGCCCAACAAAGTTGTTGAAAGAAAAGATATTAAAAAAAGAATTTTGTTACAGTCCTAACCGACTGCTAGAAATAAACTTTGAAAATGCAAAGTGTATTGAGGACAATAACTTAAATAAATATGTAAACAAGAAAAAATCGACAGGCAAAATTGATATGATAGCAAGCCTGATTAATGCAATGTATCTACTAGAGCAGGACCAGCTAAATAATTGGGATTTTATTTCGTATAGTTAAGCAACTAAAGAAGGTGAAAAAATGGCAAAGAATATAAATGTTGTACTTAGCTTGCAAGACCGATTTACGGCCAAAATGAGCAAGGCAAGTTATGAAACTTTAAAATTTAAAAGAGATTTGGAACTTGCTAAAGTGACAAGCTCTAAATTTAAAGGAGTAATGGACACAGTAAACAAGGCTGTCGTTGGCACAACTACAGCTGTAGGGGCAGCAGCGATTATGGCAAGCAAAAGCTGTTTAAGTGCTTATGAAGAATTTAACAATGCTATGAATAATGTAGCAGCAGTAAAAGGTATAGACACATTAACAGAAAAAGGGAAAAAAGCATTTAAAGAACTTACACAAGTAGCAAAAGATGCCGCTAAAGAGGTAAAAGGTACAACATATACAGACGCTGCCAACGGCTTATATTATATGGCTCTTGCCGGTATGGACGTAACTGACAAAAAAGTTCAAAGCAGTTTACCTTCTATGCTTAAAGCTGCAAAAATAAACGGTACAGACGTTAAAGAAACTCTTGACGCAGTAACAGACAGTATGACAGCTCTGGGCCTAAGTACAGAAAAAACTGCCGAATATATTGACGTATGTACTGCTGTACAGTCATCATCTAACACAAACATGCTACAACTTAACGAAGCTCTCATTAAATCCGGTGCAGGTATGAGTTCGTTAGGTGTAGATTACAAAGAAACAGCCTCCCTTATTGGTATTATGGCTAGTGCTGGTTTAAAAGGTTCAGAAGCTGGTACATTTCTTAACAGTCAGTATTCCAGACTGGTTAAGGGGTCAGGTGAAGCTTCTAAAGGGTTGCAGGCTTTAGATTTAAGTATATACGACAAGACCACAGGCAAAATGAAGCAGGCATTACCTTTGTTTAAGGAAATGGCTGACAAATTGAAAGTATTAAAAAAAGAAGACCGAGACAGCATAATGTCAAAGATTGGTGGAAGATACAGGTCACAGCTTGAGACGTTAATTGCAGGTTTTACAGAAGTTGTAGACGAAGAAGGTACAGCGTATGACAAAATACAAAAAGCAATAAAGGACGCTGAAGAAAAGAAATATACAGCTGATAGTTACATAAGTGCAGTAAACCAAGGCTGGGGCGGTGTAAAACAGGTTTGGAGCAGTGATTGGACAAACTTTAAGGCTGATGTAGGTGAAATAATAGCTCCTTATACAGCTAAATATTTAAGTAAAATATCAGAATCATTACCTGAAATTTTGAATGTAATACAAGAAAAACTACCCCCAGTACTAGAGAATGGCGAACAGATAATACAAAGAATAGGTCAAAAAATCGAAGAATGGAAGCCTAATTTAGAATGGATATTGGAGCATTGGAAGCAAATTGCTACAGCTGTTGGTATAGCATATGCCGGAATGGGAGCTTTTAGACTTGGTACAAGTGCTGTTGAAACTGGATTAATGTTGCAAAATCTTACTAAAGGAATAAGCAAACAAAGTGCGGCTGCTAGTGCCATTGCTGCTAAAAGTAGTCCTGCTGGTTGGATTGCTGCTAACACAATTTCAGAAGTTGGAACAGGGGCCACATATGGTTTAAGTAATAAAGTAGGCAATATAACACCTAACGGAAACATAAGAGGCGTTGGCCTAAAAACAACTTTGGCAGAAGCCGAAAGAGGTGCAAGCAAAACAGTATCATCTATGGGTAGCGAAGCACTAAATTATAAGGGAATTCCTATATATTCTGTTTCTACCCCAAAAAACGAAATGTACGAAGGTGGAAGCTTCTTTAAAAAAATAGGTAAAGGAGCATTAAAAAGTGCAGCGGCCGGAGAGGCCGGAATGGCAACAACTACAGCTGTCGGAGCTACTACTCTAGGAGGAGCTACAGCAAAAGCGGGAGCTACTTTAGGTGGAGCTGCAGCAGGAACAGGGGCAACAGCAGGATTAGCTGGAATAGCCTCAACAGTTGCTATAGTTACTGCTGTGGTTGCTACAATAGCATTAGCTATAAAAAACTCTAAAATGTTTAGAGATAGTTTAAAAGAAATCGGAACGACTGCTGGAATATTCTTAAAACCTATAAAAACTGGTTTTGAAAAAGCAAAAGAAGCAATAGCCCCGGCAATACCTTTCGCTAAGAGCTTTTTTGGCTTGCTAGGCGATATAGCCGGGGTAGCTCTTACTTGTTTATCTCCTTTTATACAAGGTTTAGGTTGGATATTAGGTTCTGCTATAGGCGGAGTGCTAGAAGCAATAGGTACAGCCTTTGGTTTTATAGGTGAAAAACTGGGACCAGTTGTAGAATATATAAGGCAATTTATTGAAAAAATAGAAACAGTAATACAAAAGTGGAAAGAATTAATTGAAAACGGAATAATAAAAGACAATGTATCTAACAGCCAAACAGGTACAAGTCTTTATGAAAACAAAAAAGGCGATGGTTTAACTCCTCGGCAAAGAGGTATGATGCCAGAGGTAAACGCTCTTGGAACAAATTATTGGCACGGTGGCGTAACATTAATGAACGAAAGAGGTGGGGAACTTGTAAACCTGCCTAACGGAAGCCAGATTATACCGGCAGACCAAACCAATAAGATAATGCGTAATGCGGGAGGACAGCCAATTATAATGTTCAATATTGAAAATTTCTATGGTGAAGATGAATCTTACTTAAACAGAGTAGGAGAAAAAGTAGCAGGGAAAATAGCTGAGGTGATATAGAAAAATGGGAATATTAGATAAACTTTTTAATAAAGGAGAAGAAAGAGCTGAAGAAAGCCAGCCAACAATAGAAAGTGAGTTATTAAACATAATAATGTCACGAGGAAGCATAAACAAGAGTGTCGCTTTAGGCATTCCAGTCCTTGCTAGCAGTATAAACTTAATAAGTAATATGGTAAGCAATATCAATTATAAGTTATACACTACCGAAGGCGAGAAAGGCAATCTTGTAGAATTAGATGACGAGAGAGTAAAAATACTTAACAAAGAAACCGGAGATTTACTTAATAGTCATGAAATGAAAAGGGCATTGATACGAGATTATCTGCTATATGGCAATGGCTACATATATATAGATAAAACAGGTAATAAAGTAAACAGCCTTAGATATGTAGAAAGTATAAATGTAGCCGTAAATAAGAATTGCGACCCAATTTTTAAAACTGCTAAATATATAATTAATGGCCAAGAATATTATCCTGAAAATTTTATAACATTAGCAAGAAACAGCTTAGACGGTGTTACTGGCAAGGGCATATTACAAGAGAACACTTTAGCAATAAGACTTGTCAATAATATGTTGAAAATGCTTAATAATTCTATAAGTGGGGGCGGTGTAAAAAAAGGCTTCTTAAAAAGTGAAAGAAATATAGGCCGAGAAGCATTCGAAAAACTAAAAGAGGATTTTAGAAAAATGTACAGCAACGAAGATAATGCTGTAATTGTGCTTAATAACGGCTTAGAATTTACCCCTGCCGTAGAAAGCTCTACAGAAATGCAGTTGCAAGAACTATATCAAGGCATCGGTGAAGACATAGGAAAAATACTTCTAGTTCCTAAGAATATTATAGATTGCAGTGCGAATGAAGCAGAATACAGAAACTGGTACAAAAATTGTATTGTACCAATCTTAAATGAATTTTGTGCAAGTCTTAACGAAAATTTATTGTTAGAGAACGAAAAAGATAAATATTTCTGGAAAGCAGATTTAAGCGATATAGAAAACGGGGATTTAAAAAGCATGTTTGAAGCCTACAAACTAGCTTTGGATAGCAATATATTACAGCTAGACGAAGTAAGAAAAAAGATAGGTCAGCCCCCACTTGGTTTTAACTATATAAAACTAGGATTAGATAGTGTACTTATGGACACAGAAAATGGTATCATTTACACTCCTAACACAAATCAAAAAACTACTATGCAGGAAATTGAGAAAGTGACAAATGAAAATAAAGAGCCAACACCAACAATAGGAGGAGGAAATGAGTAATATTGAATTATATTGGACTAACAAGGACAACAATAATACAAACATTACTAAGTTATGTAGCAATATATCCTGGGAAGAAAGCACTGACAGTCACGTTATGAAGCTAACTTTTTCTCTGCCTGACACTAACGAAAAATACATAGAACATTATATGATAGAAGCAGGAGATAAGATAAGGCTGTTACACGACAACTCTCTTTGTTATGTATTTGTAGTAGAAGAAGTAGAAAGGAGTTACCCAAACCGAAATGTAACAGCAGTTGATTTTGCTTATTATATAGAAAATAACGACGTTACAATACAATTTATAAATATGGGAGCTAGTGACTGTATCATTAAACTATGTAACACTTTAGGGATAGGCATAGACGAAATATGCGATATGCCTAAAGTTATAAACAAAGTATACATAGATGGTGCAAGCGATGTTATAGAAGACATTATTAAACAACAAGCACAAAGCGATGGTAAAGAATATGATTACGAGATGAACGGAGCAAAGTTAAAAGTTTACAGACTTTGGGACGATGTAGGCGTATACAAACACAAGCCTGCTGACAATTTAGCAGAATTTGATGTTACAGAACAACACAGTCGAATAACTTACAAACATAGTATAAACGGGATGAAAAATAGCGTCAGGGCATACATAAACAGCGATACAGATGGACATTTACCAGCAATAGAATATGTATTGCAAGACCAAGACAATGCTAGGAGATATGGAAAGTTACAAGCTAATTTTGCAGTGCAAGCAGATGACCAGAGCCGAATAGGTGAACTTGCTAAAAATGAATTAGAAGATAAAGACAAGCTACACAGGGAAATAAGTTGTGTAATGATAGGAAATATATCAGCGAGAAAGAACAGGGTAATGTATATAGAAGATGAATATACAGGACTTAAATGCAAAGTTAGGATAGCTTCTGTTAAACATACTATAAACAGTGGTGTATGGAGCATGGAATTAACGTTTAATACTTTAAAATCTGATGAATTAAGCAACTTAGCAAGCCAAAAGATACATAGGGAAGATGTAAACATAGGTGGCGAAGATGCACTTGACAACAAAAACAAACGACCGACATACGATAAGATTTGGAACTGTGCTAAAAATTACATTGGCGTGCCGTACATCATGGGAGGATATAGCCCTAAGGGATTTGATTGCTCTGGCTTTGTTTGCTACGTACTAAACAAAAGTGGTGCATGGAAATGTGGAAGACTAACAGCACAAGGTTTATATAACAAAACAAAGAGAGTTAAAAGTCCTGTTCCGGGTGACCTTATATTTTGGACAGGAACGTACAAGACTAGCAGTTATATTACGCATGTTGGAATATGTATAGGTAACGGCAAAAACATACAAGCAGGAGGTACTAAAGTACAAATTTCAAGCAATAAAGGAGCTGTCGCATATGGTAGATTTTAAAGGAGGGATAAGATGGCTAGAGGCGTTGATATAACTTTTGTTGTAAGTGAAGAAAACAAGCAACAAACACAAGCAAAAACAGCATATACAAGGTTAAGAGCTGTTGTAGAGAGAGCAGAAAAGAACAAGACGGAGCTAGATGTTGTTGTTAGAAATGCTAAAAATATAATAACACAACTAAATACAGACTTAGATGGTTCAGAAGCAGTAAGTGCAGAGTTAGCCAATAATGTTGCTAATGGTAGAGAGATAACAACAGCTTTAACAACTACGATAGCTACAGCAAAGACTACAACAACAACTTTAGCTACAGCAACAGCTGCAGCAAAGCAAAATTTAGCAAGTTTGCAAAGTGAAAATTATAAAAGTCAAGAATTGCTAAACGGAGTGGAAAGACTTAACAGCCTTATTGCCAATACTGTCTATTCTTCAAACAACGGGATAATCGGAGGGATAGAAAACAGGAACGTAATTACAGCTGTATTAGGAGAGGACAAAACTTATACATATATAAATTTAGCTTTTGCTGCAAATTATGCAAAAACAACATACAGTAACGGTGTTGGGGTAGATATATATGTTAATGAAGATACAATAACATTACTTACAGCAGAAAGTAGCGTAAATTACATTAATTTAACATAAATAACGAGGTGAAAATATGGCAAAAAAATTAGGAAAAAACGCATTAGAAAACTTAACATTAGAAACAAATTGCCGAATTGATTTAGGTTCCACCGTTACTGCCGTAGATAGTAGTAATTACAATAATTCTAGCATTGTTTGGGGGTTCAATCACGATAACCCTATACAAAGCGACAACACCTTTCAGAAACAGAAAAGCGTTGTGTTAGACGCTACAGCAGAGGGTGAAGGCAGTGGTAGTGGCAAATTTATCATTGGTTACTCGACAATAAAGAGTGATGAAGTCATTGTTCCAAATGTGCTGTCAGACAGTACTAAGAATTTAAACATTGCAACAATCAATAATTCGCTTGCGACATGGGGAAATGATAAGGAGTATAGGGCAAAAATAAAAAAAATATATATCCCATACGGTGTTATTTCACTGCAACAATTTTCGCTGACAGGAACAAATATCGAAGAAATAGACCTACCTGAAACACTTAAAAATATATTTATGTATAGTTTAGCTTATACGTCTCTAAAAAATTTTAAAGGGAGAATTTCTATAACAACTATTGGTGGTAACGCTTTTAGTAATTCAGATTTAGAAGAATGCGATATAAGCGAAACATCTGTTATAACTCTAGCAGGGGCGTTCTCTAGTTGCTCAAAATTAACAAAGATAAAGCTGCCAAATACTTTAGAAACAATAGGTGTTAATTGTTTTAATGGTTGCACAGCATTGGCAGATATAATAATTCCTGCGAGTGTAACAAGTATAGACAATACCGCTTTTGCCAAATGTCCTAGTCTAAAAACTATAAAGATAAATAAAAGTGTAGACAGTATTGAAAATGCCCCTTGGGGCGCCTCAAATGTTGAAAATATTGTTTGGGAGGAATAAAAATATGACAACAAGAGAATTAAAAAGATTAATTGCAGATGAAGGAAAAGTATTACAGAATACACAGACAGGAAAGACAGCCTACTGTGTTGATGTTTTTGCTGAAAAGGTAGATTTATGGAAAGAGATTGAAGATGCAAGTTTTAAGGACGACAACGAGGAGGGATAATATGGCAATAAAAACGCCTAATATTAACTTAACAAAACCAGCACAAGGCGACAAGTACAACGTAGAAGATTTTAACAATAATTTTAATTTGTTAGATGAATTCGCTGGCACAAGCCGAAAAAACGTAGAAAATTTAAATGACGCAGTAACGAATCACAGACACAACTTAGAAGACAGTAAGATTGTAGGAATATTGCCATTGTCCAAAGGTGGTACAGGAGGAACAACCAAGGAAGAAGCTTTGCAAGAATTGGGAATTGATGTTCTCCTTAAAGGTAAAGCTGATACTAACCATAATCACTCACCAGAGGAAATTACAACAACACAATTTATGGATTTTGTAACAAAAGAGGAAAAAGAAAAAATTAAAGCTGTAAATTTGCACTATTTTACTGTTGCAGCACACAACACAAACATCAGCTTAAAGACTTATGCTAATATTACGTGCACAGGAGAAGACGATGCAACAACTTTACAAAACTACATTAACAATGCCCCTGCTGGAAGTGTAATATACATGCTTCCAGGAAAGTATTATTTTAAAAATCCTTTAAGGTTAAATAAAAGCATAACAATATTAGGGGCAGGAGCTGAAAGTAGCATTGTAAACACAAATGGAGGGTATATATTTTCTGTAATGAATTCTTTCGTTAGAATTAAAGATTTGCAACTAATTAGAAACCCTGATACAACAAATATAAGTAATCGCCCTATGATAGAATTTTATTCAACAACAAACAATATCATTTCCGATGTGGAAATAAAAGGCTGTCTGTTCGGTTGCGAAAATATGGGTGAAAACCAAGAAGCTATAATAGGAGTATTTAATCCTATTGAGTTGAAAAATCTAACGCAAATTAGAATATTAGAAAATACTTTTTGGGGTGAAGACTACACAGGTGATACTATAGATTTTTCTAATGTAGAAAATAACTTATCTGTTGTCACAGGAGCAAACGTAAGTTCTTCTGGAATCAGAATAAAAGTTAAAAATAATAATACGGTTTGGAGTTATGGCCAATCAACAGAAATTAAAGGAGTTTAAAAAATAATGAAGATATTTAATTTATTTAGCGTACTATTTGGAATTCTTGGAGGAGTTATGGGTTATCTGTTTGGTGGATTTGATATTCTTATCATTACATTATTATGTATGACTGCATTAGATTATGTTACAGGTGTACTTAATGCTTATATGCAAAAGACATTGAGTAGCAATATTGGATTTAAAGGCATAGTTAAAAAAGTAATGATTTACATTGTTGTTGTTTGTTCTGTTTTACTTAATAGACTACTAGGTGGAGAGCTTCCATTAAGAGAAGTCGTCATTACGTTTTTTATTGCCAACGAGGGTCTAAGTTTATTGGAAAACGTTAGTCCATATATGCCAATACCTGAAAGCCTAAAGCAGGCATTACTACAGTTAAGAGAAAGCACAACAAAGGAAAGGAAATAATAAATGAGTAATTTAACAAATTTACCTTATACTTTTAAACAAGCCAATACAGGGAATTACAACAATTCGACAAGAGCAAGTAGTACTATAAAATATATTGTTGTTCATTATACAGGGAACAAAAATGATACAGCTTCCGGCAACGGAAACTACTTTGCGAATAATGTTACTGGCACTTCAGCACATTATTTTGTCGATGATAAAGAATGTATACAGTCTGTTAAAGATAATTACATTGCATATCATTGCGAAAGCAGAGGAATGAAATTAAAATGTGCTTGTAGGAATATTAACAGTATCGGTGTGGAAATGTGTACAAAATACGATAGTAATTATTACATATCTGAAAAAACAAAAGAAAATACTATTAAGCTTGTAAAATATCTTATGAACAAGTATAACATTCAAGTAACTAATGTCATTAGGCATTACGATGTGTGTGGTAAGCTCTGTCCTGAGCCTTGGGTAAGAAACTCAAAGGAGTGGATAGATTTTAAAAATAAACTTACATCAGAAGTGAAAGTAAAACAACAAGAAAAGGAGGAACAAGAAATGGTTACAGAAGGTAAGGCTGTTGTAAACGGCAAAGAATACAAAATTGACAGAATACTAAAAAATGGAAACAACTACATTAAAGCTACAAACTTTAGAAATATGGGATTTAATGTAGGGTATGACGAGGATACAAAGATGCTAAAGATTACTAACAGCCTGACAGAAGTAAAAATAAATAGTAATGGTAAATCTGTTAGAGTAAGAGCTATAAATGTAAATGGATATAACTACATATCTATTAGGGAACTTTGTAATATTTTAGGATTGGAAATAAACTATAACAAAGGTGAAATAGATATAAAATAAGGAGCATATATCATGACTGCCATATATATAACAGGAATAAACGAATTACATAAAGAAATGAATAATATTTGCAAAGGTTACGATAGCAAAGTATCAACTATGCTAAAAAAAGAAGGCACAAAGTTAAAAAACAAGGTTAAAATAACTGCTAACGGAAGAATAAAAAAGAGGACTGGACATTATTTAAAAGGTATTACCGTACAGAAGCCATATCAATATCATAAAGAAAATGAAAATAAAACAAAGGATTCGATTAAAGTATATGGTAAACATGGTAAAGGATTGGCCAATCATACACACTTGATAGAAGATGGACACACAAAATGGTTGAGAGGGATAAACACAGGAGAAAGGGTACGAGAATTTTACATCTATAGAGATTCTGGAAAGGCATACCAATCTGAATTTGAGCAAACATGTAATAATTTCGTAGACAAGTTACTATTGGAATTGAGATAAGATAGGAGGTATGCCAATGTTATTCCCTGAGCTTTCTGAATTTTCAACTGAAACAAATAATACGCAAAATGGTATAGATTTTTTATTTATAGACGGACAGCATAAAATAAAAAGCAACGGAGAATTAGAGGAATGCTCACAGACAGAAGCATTGGGGCAATTGATAGCGAAAACTGTTACTACAGCACAGAATACATATGAAGTATATACTAAAGGTGAAAGTACTGTTTTTGGAACAAACATAGAAGACCATTTAGGAATTAAAAATAGGAGTTACTGGCTGAGCGAGTTACAAAGAGAAATTACCGAACAGCTTTTAAGTAACAGTTTTATAAACAATGTAAGTAATTATAATGCAACGTTTAATGGGCGTGAAGTTTATATTAGTTTTACTGTTGCAACTACTGACGGTTTAGCAATAGAGTACAACAATAGAATTTAGAGAAGGTGACAGAATGTTAAAAAGTTGTTCTTACTGTGGGAAAATACATCCTAAAGGTTATGTTTGTCCCTCTAAGCCGAAAAAGAAATACAATAAAAAATATAGTTATAAAGATAGAGACGAAGAAAGTGTTAAGTTTAGAAGAAAAAATAAATGGAAAATAAAAGCAGAAAAAATAAAAGAAAGGGACCAGTGGTGTTGTTTAGTTTGTCTTGCCGGACTATACGGAGATAAAAAAATTACATACAGAAATTTAGAAGTCCACCACATCGAAAAATTAAGAGATAACATAGATTTAGGTTTAGAAAATAATAATTTAATTACACTTTGCCCCACTCACCACCGAATGGCTGATAAGGGCGAAATACCTAAAAGCACGTTAAAACAATTAATACCAAAAGAAAAGGAAGAAAACTATGTTTACTGATGTAAAAATTTATTTCTCTGTTAATAATGGAGAAGAAGTACTTGTATTGCCTATTACTCCAGCTACCTTGCCTGAAATAGTACAAACTTTTGACAATCAAACATTTACAACAAACAGCCTAGATTTAACATTAATAGGAAATATTAAAAGCAAAACAATAAATACAGAATTCTTATTGCCGATTAATAAAAATTACAGAAGCATACAACCCGATGCTAACAAAGATGGAAAGATTTACATAGATTTTTTTGAAAAATATACAAAAGAAAAGTTACCCTTAAGATTAGTAATTACCGAAGGGGAAAAAACTTTACTTAACATTGCTATAACTATAAATAAATTCACATATAGCTACGACAAAAAGAAAGATATAATTTGTGCTTTAGAAATGACTGAATATATGTTTACACAAAAGCAAGCAGAAAACACAGCAAAATATAATTGGACAGATGTTACAATAAAATACTGTGGAAGTGGGTACAAAACAAAAGGAGCAAATGTAAACGGACATTGGTTGTTGAAAGAACGAAAAGTATTAGAGCTAATGGGCTATGATGTAACTTGGAACGCAGATGAAAAATCTATTTACGTTAACGGTGATTACAGAGTTAAAACGGAACACACAATACTAGATAGTTCTGCGTATTGTTATTTGTATAAGTTAGGGGAAGAATTAAATTTTACGGCTGAGTATGACAAGTCCAAAAACATTATTATAATAAACAAGAAATGGGATTGGACAGAAATAACAATAATGAAAAACAACAGAGGAGTAGAAGTTTGGGCAAGCAACGATTTAGGGCATTATATCGTGCAAGCTAAACCGTTGTTGGAGCTTATGGGTTATGCTGTAACTTGGAACAGCTCCGAAAAAGCAATCTATTTAGATAATTGGATAAAATTGCAAAGCAAATTAATAATAATCAACGGTGTTAGCTACGCATATCTATATCAAATTTGCAACGAACTAAACTTTACTTCTGAATACGACATAAAAGCTCATAAAGTTACAATAGAACAACATATTTGGACAGAAATTACAGTAAGATACAACTATAAAGGTTACGAAGTTTGGGCAAGTAATATTGACGGACATTGGTTAGGACAAGTAGGTCCTATACTTTATACAATGGGGATAGAGTACAAAGAAAAAGATGGTACATACTATGTAGAAGAACAGCCTATTAAGACGCCAATTCACAAAAAAAACGATGGTTATTACTGTTACATTTATCAGCTGTGTGAAGAATTTAATTTTACGGCTGAATATGACGCTACTAAAAAATATATCTATCTGAAAAAAAAGGAGAAGTAATATGTACTACAAAGAAGCAAGTGAAATACAAGAACAGTTACTCGAACAAATAGACGACAAGTACAGCAAAGTTAAAGGCTGTTGGTTATGGGAAATTCTTAAAGCTGTAAGCTGTGCAATAAGTGATTTAACTGCACAAGAAGAAGAAATTGCAAACAAATTACATGTAGACAATTTAACTGGAGATGATTTAGATAATTATATCGAAAACTGGAGTTATATAACACGTAAGGGGATTACACAAGCAAGTGGATACGTAACATTTACAGCAAAAAGTACACGATACGGTACAGTAGAAAATGGTACTATAGTAAGTAATGGAAAAATAAATTATATAACAACAGAAACAGGAAAAATTACAGAAAAGGGCGGGAATGTAACGGTCCCTATAGTAGCAGAAGAATATGGAGCAGATGGAAACACAGATATTGGCACGGTAAATAACATAATCACAAGTATAGATTTTATTTCCTCGGTTTATAATTATAATGCAATTACAGGTGGAGAAGATGAAGAAACCGATGACGAAGTAAGAGAGAGATACAAAGAGGCTATGAAAAATATAGCTAATGCTGGTAATGCTGCTTTTTATGAAGAATGTGCTAAAAGTGTTACAGGTGTTGGCAAAGCCTATTGTATACCTTGCCCTGACGGTATAGCTGGTACAGTGGATTTATATATTGCTAATTCAGAAGGACAACAAGTTACAAACGAAGTATTAAAAAATGTACAAAACTACATAGACCCTACCCAATCAGGTGATGGAGCTGGGATAGCTCCAATTGGAGCCGTTTGTACAGTTAAAAATCCCTCAATCGAAAGTATTGAAGTTGAATGTTATATAACATTACAAGAAGGTTATTCTGTAAGTGATGTAGAAAATACAATAAAAAGCTCAATAAACAAATATCTACAAGAAGCTTTCGACGAAAAAATCATACGCTATCAAAGAGTAGGTAAGTGTATTATTGATACTGAAGGTGTAAAAGATTTTAATGAGTTAGAAATAAATGGTGAGATTACAAATATAAACATTACTGGTGTAAAAATATTTACATTAGGAAGATTGACGTTGAAAGAAGATGATTAATTAAATGATAAATCTAGCAGGAAAGTTAAAGCATAAAGTCGATGTGTATGTTAGAGTACCTTTTATTGATGATGTAGGGGCAACCGATTACAAGTACGAGAAAATAAAATCTATATGGTGTATGATTACTCCAATCCAAAACGGAAGAACAATTAAAACTGATAACACAGGAATGACAAAAGTTTCTGAAACAATAAAATTCACAATGCGTATTAATTCTATAGCAATAAAACCAGATATGTACTTTATATATAAAAAACAAAGATATGACGTTGATTATGCAATGCCATTCTTTAAGAGTATTGACATACAAGAAGTTTACACAAAATTAACTATTGAAAATGATACAAACGCAGGGGAGCAAATATATGGCTATTAATTTAATAGATAAAATGCACGAAATGTACTTAGGTGATAGAGTTACGATAGATATAACAAAAACATTAGATATTATTTTGCAAGAACAAGAAAAAAATTTGACAGACATTGAAAAACAAAAGCTGTTGAATTACGCAACTTGGTTTTTAGAAAATATTGAAAAAGATTTAGGAATTGCAGAAAAAGAAATTACAGAAAAAAGTAGACGAAATACAGTGAGACAAAGGCTGTTGACAAGGAGCAAGGTTACTTTAAAAGGAATAAAGCAAATATGTAGTGATTATTTAAACAATTATAAAGTAGAATATATGCCGAAAAAATATATCGTACATATTATATATGGAGAAATTACAGAAGAAATGCTAAGAAAATTACAAAAAATGCTAAGGGCGTATATACCAGCACATATTTTAATCACTTATAGTAATTATGCTAGAACGCATAAAGAATTAAGCTCATTTACACACAAAAAATTAAGTTCATTTACACATCAGGAACTAAGGGAAAAAGATAGCCTTGAGTAAAAATAAACAGGGTGATAGACATACCCTGTTTATTTTTTATACTCTTATAACTCTTTTTTATATTTTTCATTTATTAACATTTTTAAAAACTCTGTCCTGCTTAGTCCTGTTTCTCCTCTTATTTTTTCTATTTCCTCAAAAACTTCATTTCTTAGCTTTGCTTGCCAATTAGTATAAGTTTTTTTATTATAGCGTTCCTTAACCTCTGTTGATGTATATCCCATACCTTCACTCCTTCATAATTATCGCCATAATCAAAGCCAATAATGAAATTATTGCAAATACAACAGCGAATGATTTAATTTCAAATAAACTGCAAATACTAGAAATGGCACTTGACAAAATTCCTAAATACCATACTTTACTTTTCATATTATCTATGCTACAATAAGATTAGAAAGGGTCGGGGCTTTCGCCCCTTCCCATTATCCCTTGAGAGATTTTATAATAGTTATGACATTTGCTATAAAACTGGCTAAGGTTATAAGCGTTTTAACTATTCTCTTAAGGGTTTTCTTTTTTATTCTAACCTTCATTGCTTTCTCCTTTCTAGGTTCGTCCTAGGTGAACCCTCTACCTCTTTACAATTATATTGTATCATACTGTATGCAGTATGTCAAGTGTTATTTTAAAATTTTTTAAATTTTTATTTGAATGATAATCTCAAACTCCGTTTATGTATTGGATTTTACATTATAAACATTTCTACTTTTTGTGGTAAACTACACAAAATATAAACAACCACTCAACTTGTTTTATATAATATCTTCGGAAAATATCTTTGAAATTTGTCTTTGTTTTATTTATATAATTTTTTATTCTGTAGAAAAGTTCCAATCCTAAACGCAATATTTTCAATACTAAATAGTATTATTTTTTATTCGCACCCCCCTCTGGGCAGGCGTTCTAAGTGGGAGGCTGTCACGACCTTACTCCCCCACCTAAATAAATGAAAAATTTGTAAAATGAATTTCAAATTTTTGGGGTTGAAGGCAAAAGTAAAGACGTTTTATACAAAAACATCTTTACTTTACAATACACACACAATATACAGTTTTATTTTTTCTTTTTCTCATTTTTCAGTTAATAAGCCACTTTCAAGGCTATATTTATTATATTTTTATTACATTTGAATTAAGCAAGCATTAAAAAATTGGCAAAGCGTTTTTGTTTACAATTTATTCACACTTTTTTATTTTTAATGTGCTACAATTCACTTAAATTAAATCTAAAGAATGACGTAGTCATTGTGAGGAGGGCTATAATTATGAATGAAAATAAAAATGAAATTAATAAAAACAATACAACTGAAGAAAGCTTTGAAAATCAATCTCCAAAGGATATTGAAAGCGATAGTATAAATTATAATTTTACAAATAACGACGCTGGAGATGATTCAAAAGAAAAAAGTACAAAAAAATATACCTATAAAAAAAGTATTGCTGTTGGATTAGCTGGAACTATACTTTGTGGTGCATCATTTGGCTATTTCTTAGGGGTTGGACTAAACGCATCTAATTCCGTAATATCCGGTATTAATAACGCAATAAATGGTAGCTTTTCTTTTTCAAAGATAAACAATAAAAATAATGATACTTCAACAACAAATAATAGTACCGTTTCTACTTCAGCTTCATCCAAGCAAAACATTTCAAAAACAGTTAGCAACATTGAAAACTCTGTAGTAAACATTTCTATAAAAGTCACTGCTTCTAATATGTTTAATCAAACTGTTGATGAAGAAGGCTCTGGTTCAGGTATCATATATTCACAGGATAATGATAAAGTATATATCCTAACTAATAACCATGTTGTAGATTCTGCAAATTCCGTTACTATTTCTATAACAGGTAAAGAACAAATTAATGCTAAATTAGTTGGAAAGGATGCTACATCTGACCTTGCCGTAATTTCTGTTTCAAAATCAGATTTAAAATCTGCAGGGATAGAAAATATAACTACTGCTAAACTTGGTGACTCTGATAAAATAGAAGTCGGACAAACCGTTATTGCCATTGGTAATGCATTGGGTCAAGGTAAAACAGCTACTGTAGGTATAATTTCAGCCGAAAATAAAGTTTTAAATATTGATGGTGTAAAATATAATGCAATACAAACAGATGCTGCTATAAACCCTGGTAACAGTGGTGGTGCATTAGTTAATACTGATGGTGAGGTAATCGGTATCAATTCAGCAAAAGCATCTCAAACAAGTGTTGAAGGTACAGGATATGCTATTCCAATTAATCAAGCCAAAACTATTGCAAAAGAATTAATGGAAAAGGGTACAGTTGACAAACCATACTTAGGTATTTCTGGCTATAGTATTACAGATGATTTTAAGAAAATGTATAATATAAACATAAATGGTGTATTTGTTGGCAAGATAGAAAGCAATTCACCAGCCGAAAAATCTGGCTTACAGGTAAGTGATATAATTACAGCTGTTGATGGACAGACAATCAATAGTATAGAAGAACTTTCAAAAATTATTTCTAGTCATAAATCAAATGATACCATTACTCTTTCTGTCATAAGAAACGGTAATCAGAAGGGCGAAGTAAAGGCTACATTAGCAAATAGTAATGACCAGTTTTAATAATTAGTGGAGGTGTGTTTTATGAAGAAGAATATAAATATAAATATAATAAAGACAAGTATTTTATCTCTAATTATTGGTTCAGCAGTAGGTCTAAGCCTTGGTGTTGCAATACCTGTAACATCTAGTATTGTACATTCTGTAACCCCTACTGTCAGCACAACTAATGTAAATACTACTACAACAAAACAAGATAGCAATGATTTAAGTGTTATACAGACTTTAGATGAGGAATCTCAGAATACTGTTAATATAATAAAGAAAGTTAAACCATCTATTGCTTGTATTACATCTGTAGTGCAGGGCACAGATTTCTTTAATCAATCATATGAAAGTGAAGGTTCTGGTTCTGGTATAGTTTTTTATAAGGATAGTCAAAAGGCCTATATTGCTACAAATTACCATGTAATTTCTGGGGCAAGCAGAGTAAGCATTTCTTTAAACGAATGTGATTTAGTATCTGCTGAATTAGTTGGAAAAGATGCTAATTCAGATTTAGCTGTTATCTCTGTTAAACTTTCAGATTTAGCTGCTGCTGGCGTAAAAGATGTTCAAGTTGCTGAATTTGGTGATTCAGATTCAACACAAGTTGGTGACACCGTTATTGCTATAGGCAATGCATTAGGACAGGGTAACACAGCTACAAAAGGTATTATTAGCGTTGGTGCAAAAGAAGTAAATATAAATGGTAAAAAATTGACTGTATTGCAAACAGATGCTGCTATTAATCCTGGTAACAGTGGTGGTGCCTTAGTTAACCAAAAAGGTCAGGTAATTGGAATTAACACAGCCAAAATAGCACTTACTTCTGTTGAAGGTGTTGGCTACAGTATTGCATCTAATGTTGCTGAGCCACTTATTGAACAGCTTATGAATACAACTGACAGTGCAACTTTAGGTGTTAGTGTTGTAACTATTACTGACGAAATGGCACAGTATTACAACTTACCAACTGCTGGTGTAATGGTTCAAGAGGTAGTACAGGGTGGTAGTGCTGCACAGTCTGGTATAAAGCAAAACGATATAATTACATCATTTAATGGTCAACCTACATTTACAAATGACCAATTAGTTTCACTCGTTAAAAATACAAAAGTTGGCGATACAGTTAATGTTAAATTAATTAGAAATGGTCAGACTTTGGATATAAAAGTTAAAATGCTTAAAAGTTCAGGATTTTAATTATATACATTAACAAAAAACCTCTCAACACATATCATATATTATGGTATGTTATTGGGAGGTTTTTTTATTGAAAATCTTTATTGATGCTGGCCACGGAGGTTCAAATCCTGGAGCTGTAGGTCCTAATGGTTTAAAAGAATCCGACGTAAATCTTGATGTTGCTCTTAGGTTAGGTCGTTTATTAAGCTCCAGAAATTATGAAGTAAAATATTCTCGAATAAGTAACATAAATATTGGTCTCCGTGAAAGAGCTACATTAGCAAATCAATGGGGTGCTGATTATTTTATAAGTATTCATTGTAATTCAAACATAAATCCTATATACAAAGGCACAAGCACTTACTACTACAGACCTAATACAGTAGCAAGTAACTTAGCATTAACTGTAAATAATTCTTTAGTTTCTATGATTCAAACCCCAGATTTAGGTACTTTTCAAGCAAACTTTGCCGTACTAAGATATACAATCATGCCCGCAATTTTAGTAGAACTTGCTTTTATCAGTAATCCTCAAGAAGCAGCTTTATTAGCAACTTCTAGTTTTAGGGAAAATTGTGCTATAGGTATTTTTAATGGAATAGTAGAATTTACATCATAAAAACACCTATTTACCTCTCATTCTCAACAATGAGAGGTAAATTACTTAATTCATCATCCAATCATTATTTCTAATCTTAATTTATCTGCAATTAAAGCTATAAATTCACTATTAGTTGGTTTCCCCTTACTATTTGATATTGTATAACCAAATAATGAATCTAAAACCTCTACTTGACCTCTGTTCCAAGCAACCTCAATGGCGTGTCGTATAGCTCTCTCAACTCTACTTGGGGTAGTATTGCATTTCTTAGCAATAGCAGGGTATAACTCTTTTGTAATATAATTCAATACATCCATATCAGCAATAGATAAAATTATAGCCTCTCTCATATAATGATATCCTCTAATATGCGCTGGAACTCCTATTTCATGCAAAATATTTGTCACCCTTGCTTCTAAGTTGACTTCATTTTGTCTTGCAAAACAAACCCCAGTATTAAGAGACCCTTTTTTCACAACCGGTTCCTTAAGCTGACGTATTCTAGTTACAAGCATTTCCATATCAAAAGGTTTAGCTATATAATATTTAACCCCTAAAGCAAATGCCTTTTGAGTAATAGCCTCTCCTGTAATAGCAGTAAGCATAATACACATTGTTGACTCTGTTTTACCTTGTGCATAAAGCTGTTCCATAACACCTATACCATCTAACTTAGGCATTATACCATCAATAAGTGCTACATCCGGTTTGTCAGTAATAATTTTTGTAACTGCTTCATTACCATCATGAGCAATTGAGATAATTTCCATATCATCCTGCATATTAATATAGTTACTTAAGCAATCACAGAAGTCTTTGTTGTCATCAGCAATTAAAATTCTCATTTTTTTGTTTTCCATAGTCTAATTCCTCCTAAAATGATTTAATTTGTAATTCCTTGGGAATATTTACCAACAAAAACATTATACTACCTCTTACCTGAAAAATCAAGTCTAAAATTTTATTTTTTTAAAGGCAATCCATATTTTGCCAAACTTGCGTTACTATACCTTTTATTTTGTGTCACTTCTTGTCCAAACCAGTCGGGTGGTGTAAATAAAATGGCGTCTTTTGTCGAATTAAATTCTACTTCTACGTTAGCAAAATTTGATAAATCTGCTCCATAAATATCGAGTTCTGCAACTAAATTATCTTTCAATGGAATTAAATATCTATTTTTTTCTATTGTATTTCCTTCGACTTTTTCCCATAAATTATTGAATTGTTCTTCTGTAATAGGCAATTCATATTCAAGTTTCTTCATTATTCCACTGCTTTTTACAGTCAATATATATTCATCATCCCTCTGTCTTAATCTTATAGTAGGGTTTGTTGATATATATCCTTGTTTTATTTTATAACATTTGTATTGTTGTAAATTATTAGGAATTTCTTTAACTAAAAATTTTCGTTCTATCTCATAAATTTCTTTTGACATATTAAAAATCTCCTTACTATATTAAGTTTGTTGTCAAATATAATTATAAATTCTACATTATATAAAATCAACTTATATTAAGCTTTTTTAAATATATTTATTTAATCAAGCAAAAAAAACAAAAATATGTTATAATATAACTGGTTTGAAATTTATTATAATTTAAAGGATTAAAACGAAAGGGGAAACTTATATGGGTAAAGTAGTTGTTTTTCTTGCTGATGGATGTGAAGAAATAGAGGCACTTACTGTAATAGATATTTTAAGACGAGGAAATGTTGATGTACTTGGTGTTTCTATTAATGATACCTTAGGTATAAATGGAGCACACAATATTGATTTTAAAGCTAATGTCGTTTTTAATGATATAAATTTCGATGATGTAGATATGATTGTTTTACCGGGCGGATATGAAGGACGAAACAATCTATTGGCACACGAAGGTGTATGCAAAGTATGCCACGATTTTATGAATAAAAATAAATTTATTGCTGCAATATGCGCTGCACCAAGTATTCTTGGCGAAAACAAAATATTAGACGGTAAAAGGGCAACTTGCTATCCAGGTTTTGAAAGCCAGTTAAAGGGAGCTAATTACATTGATAAATCCCTTGTGATTGATGGTAATATAATAACATCAAAAGGTCCAGCAACTGCAATGCTTTTTTCAATAGCTTTGTTAGAAATAATGACAAATACTCAGACAGCAGCCAAAATTGCCCAAGGATTATTATTTAAATTTTAATTATTAAAAAATAATAAACAAGAAAGAGGTGCCTTTATGAATGCTTTACAAGAATATTTTAATTATAGACAAGCACTCATAGACCAGTATTTAAAAGGAGATATGACTAAAAGCGAATACTTAGCTCAAAATTTTCAAGCAGTATTAAACTTAAAAGACAAACCTTTTAAAAATGTAGATTCTGTTGACAAAGGGTTATTTAACTATCAATTTTACAATGCAATGGCCAAACAAGCTAAATCTGAATCTCAAAATTATTATGATAGAGAAATTGCTAACTCGTATAGAGATAAAAGCAATTACTACTATAACTTAAAGGATAAATCAACATTAAAAATTTTAGAATTATCTGATTATAAGGATACTGAGGCATATTTTATAAAAGTAAAAAGCAAAGCTTTAAAAAATAAATTATTTGAAATTATTTTACACGATAAAAATATGATTTTACATTCTACAAGTAAAGTCGTATTAAATAGATTAAAAAATGAAAATGTATTTAATGATACAGTGAAAAAATCATTAATAGACGAATACATAAACCATAGATACTAAGTATAAAAAAACTGAGTGAAAAATATTACTCAGTTTTTTTATTTAATAAAGTTAAAGATGTTAATTTTACCAAATAAAAGAAAAAAGTTTAAAAAATAGTTTTTATACAAAAAATGCACTTATCTTTTCGTAAAATGTGTGTTTAGCGAATAGATAAGTATATGCCCTTATATCATTTTTTTGTAGAAAATAACCTCCATTTGTTAGATTATACTTCTAACTTTTGGAGGTTATTTAAAATTATAATTATTTATCTAACTGGTGGATATTGGTTAAATAAGTTCTTTACGGAATCAAATATAGCTTGTGCTACCTTCTGTTGTCCTGCATCCGAACCCATAATAGCTGCATCACCACTGTTAGTAATAAAACCAATTTCTATTAAAGATGCTGGTATTTTAGATTGTCTTAAAACAATCCAATTTTCACTTTTAACTTTTCGGTCCTTTGTACCTAATTGACTTAAAAGATTTTTCAATATTTCTGATGCCAATCCATAACTTGTTAATCCATTTCCCTGGTCGTTTGCATATAAACTATAAGTTTCTGTACCTGCAGCTGAAGTATTTGCTGCAGCATTTATATGTATTGATATAAACGCATCTCCAACATCATTACCAAGGTCTGTTCTATCATTAAACGATGGATAAGTATCAGTAGTTCTTGTCGCATAACATTTAATAGTTCCATCACTGTCAAACAAAGCTCTTGCTTTATTCAACATACTTAATGTTAAATTCTTTTCAATTAAACCATTACCACTTGCTCCTGGGTCACTACCACCATGTCCTGCATCTAATACTATAATCTTACTATATCTTTCCTTTGGCAATACTGGCTTTATATATATATATCCATCTGCTTCTGACATTAAAACAGTCATAATTTTCTTTTCGCTGAAAGTAATAACTGTAGATGTTGCAGTTGAATTTACAACTATATTATTTATATAACTTGAGTTCACTGGATAAGTAGTATTAGAAAAAATACTTGTATAATCTCCGTTCAAAGTCAACTTATAATTCAAATCATTATAATTATCTGATTCAATTATATTTTTTATATTTATCGAACCATTATTTTTAAAGTAAAATCTAGCATTTTCAGCATCATATCCACAATTTCCTGACAAAGATGAATTGCTGTTTGATGATGAAGAATTATTACTATCTGTTGAGTTAGATGATGCATAAGTAACTGTTACAGTCGTCTTATTATTACCTAATTGTCTTATATCTACGGCCATATTAGAATCTTTCAAGTTTAAAGAAACTGTAACTACATTTCCATTATTTTGATAGTAATATCCACTAGAAATATATGCTCCCTCGTCTATATTTCCTTTATCTGCTACAAGTTTAGCATTATTTATACTTAATGTTAAAGTCTTATTATCAGATGAAAAAGCCTTAGATACATCTGGATTATAATCACCTTCTATTGTAATTATATCTTTATAAGAGTTACCTTTACTAAAAGTAATAGCCGAAATATTATTTACTTCTGCAGCTGTAGTTTGCTCTGTAGTAGTTTCAGTAGTTGATGCAACAGTAGTAGTTTCTTCTGTTGTAGTCTCAGTTGTTGTAGTTTGTTCTGTAGTAGTTGTTATTACCGGTGCTACTGTAGTTGTTGTTTCCTCTGTCACCTCTACAACGTCACCACTAGATATATTTCCTGTATCTATATCTGCAACTCTAGTTTTTGTATCCCAACTAACCTGCATACCTAATGAAGTAGCTACAAATCTCAGCGGAATCATTGTTTTATTGTTTATAATTTTTGCTGCTGTCTGCATTGTAGTAGCTTGTCCATTTACATAAGCCTTTGTTGAACCTATAGGTATAACAACCAATTTATCATTATACTTCACATAGACCTGCTCTAAATCCTTTTTCCATTCTACAGTCGCTCCCATAGCCTCAAACACTTCTCTAGCTGGAACTAATGTAAAATTATTCAACACTATTGGTGGCATTTTTAACCCTGTAAGCTTATTACCATTAATAGCAACAAACACTTCTTCTGCACTATATTTATGCTGTGTATAATCATATGTCAAGGTCATATTGACATATTTATTTGCAGCACATACCCCAATATTGTTAGTAAAAAGTGTTGTACAACATAATGCCAACGCCATAAGTCTCTTATGACTCAAAACATCCCACGTCCTTTCTATAATTTTAAATGCTATAGCCTTATTTTGCTATAAATTCTACATCTCTGACAATATAATTATAACATATAACCTTAAACATAAATTAATTTAAAGCAATTTGTAACAAAACCGTAATATATACACTAAAAAACGCTTAAGGAACTAATTAAACTTCCTTAAGCGTTTTAATTATTTAGAAGACTTTTTAAATGGAGTAATTCTAATTTTATCAGCAGGTAACCCTGTTTTTCTTTTTATAGTATCTTCTATTTGTGCAATCTCTGCATCTGTCAATTTTTCTTTATCAACCACCACATCTACAGTATCGTCATCAATTCTTACATAAACCTCTGAAAAACCTTTTGCTTTTAACATATCCTCTGCTGCATTTTCTTTTTCTATTCTTTGTTGTATTTGCAACATAGCTGTAGTTGCTTCATTCTTTTGTTCGGAAGTTGCTTTTTCATTATTTAACATTTCATTAAGCATATCTTTTTGTTTAGCTCGAGATTGCTCTCTATCAAGCTTAGCCTGAACAAAATAAGATGTATCTGTAGACGAATTTACAAATACAGCAGCTCCTGCATCAGAATCTGCCTCAGCCTTGTTATCATTGGTAGTTTTTTCTTCACTTTTTCCAGAAGATGTATTTCCAAGAGTAGTAGACTCTGCTACTGCTATTTCTGGATTATCATCCGTTACAGCAACGTTATTTGAATCACCTACTAAAGCAATATCACTATTATCTGTCAACATTACCTCATTTGCTTTCTGCGGAGCAGAATCTATGTAATTTAAATATCCTGCTGCTGCTATCATTGCTACAAGTGCCGTAATTATTACTTGATTTTTCTTTACAGCAAACATTTTCATTCCCCCTATTTCATTGTTAGTACTTCTATTTTATTCGCATCTAAATCCAATAATGACATAACTGCACTAATAATTTGATTTTTTATTTCGACATTATCTCCCCCTTGTGCGACAACAATAACCCCTTTTACTTTTGGATATATTTCTTTTAACACTACAGGATTATTATTAGAAAATGCAATTTCACTTTCATTTTTATTCTGAGTATTTTCTGATTGTGAATTATTTTCTGATTTCCTATTTTCGGCTATAATAGATTCTTTTCCTTCAGAATATTCTATCATTACCCTGACTTCACCTACACCTTTCACATTAGATAATATCTCTGCAAGCTTTTGCTCTGTATTTTCACAATTTTCGCTCTTTATTTTTTCAGTGTCATTTTCTATACTTTGTTTATCATTTGAATCTAATTGAAATTTATCAGTAAACATTAAAAAAATACCGAATAAAAATACAAATATAAATAAAATTACTATATTCTTATTCTTTTTTAAATTTATCATCCAAACACCTCAAAAAAGGAATATATTGGTTTTAACACAATTATAATAAGCACTGAACCAATTATTAATCTAATATAGCCCTTATATGAATTTTCAGGTACAGTTATTAATATAAACTCCATAAGTATTATGTATATGGTAATTTCCCTTACATATTCAATTATTATATCCATTTTATCCCCCGATAAAGTTCATACAAATAATATTTGTCATAACAAACATAAACAAAACACTAAAAAGGGCACTTAATATTTGTTTTCCACCTTCTCCTATACTGTCTATTATCTCTACAGTCTCCTTATCTGAAACTGGCTCAATCAATGCTGCTACAATTTTATAAAGAAAAGTAATAGTTACTATTTTTATAATAGGCAAAATAGCTGCAGTAATTAAAATTATAATTATAGATAAACTTATTCCATTATTTAATGTTTTTAGAGCACTAGATGCTATGTCAATACCATTTCCATATATATCTCCTACAACAGGTATCATTTTTATAACAGATTTAGTACTGTTTCCAAAAAATGACCCCACAGTATTTCCTCCTATTTTTTCAAATGTTAAAAGAGCTATAAAAGCTAATGCTCCTATTCTGATTAAATTATTTGTTATAAAGCTAAATAATTCTGACATTTTACTTAACATTTCTTTTTTAGATAATAGATTTACAATTTTTATTAAAGTCCCTGTACTAATAAGGGGTATAATTATTCCATCTACAATATATAATAATCTTTCTGTTACAAACATTAATATTGCATAAACTCCAGCAGCATGCACAGCATTTCCATTTAATGATATAACCCCTATCATCAATGGCATAGCTCCATCTATAATATCAATTATGTTTATAACAATATCCTTTAGTATGTTAATCATTTCTTTAAAAGCGACAATAGCTATAGATAATATTAAAATTTGTCCGATAAAAGAGGCTATTTCGTAAACACCTTTTTCTTCTATTCCATTTACAGCGTTTTTAAATAATCCAATTAACAAACATATAACGCATAAGATTTTTATATTAGAAACATTTTTCTGTAAATTTTCTAAAAATAATTCTTTAATATTATCAATAATACTATTTTTTACTTCGCTAGCATTTCCTGATATAATATTGTTAAATAATTCAGAAAAATTTATGTTAGAATTTTTTTCTACACTGGCTTCTATTCCTGAAGTATCAAAATAATGTAATAAATCATCGGCATATACACTTTTACATAGAATGATAGCAAATAACATTATTAATGCTAATTTTCTCATAATACCACCTTAATTTCATAGTATTGATAAAATATTTCCTACTAAATCTAATATAACTGGCATAGAGCAAAATATTATTAAAATTTTACCACTAAATTTTATCTTTTCAGAAATATTTGCTTGTCCAAAATCTTTGCATATTTCACTTGAAAAAATGGATATATAAGAAATTCCTATTACCTTCAGCAAAATCTTTATGTATTTATCTGGAATTCCTGCATAATCTACTAGAGATTTTAATTCTAATACTACTTCTTTAATTTGTGGCAAAACATATAATATTATTAGTACTCCTGTCACTATAGATATTATCACTGTAAAAACAGGTACTTGGTCTTTTAATGCTATTATAAGAATTGCTGAAATCATTCCCAATAAAGCTATTTTATAAATATCCATAATTTAAAGCCTAAATATTGTTTGAACTGTTTGAAACAAATCACTTATATACTGTACAACCCAAAATAATACCACTACAAGTCCAGCTAATGTGGTCATCATAGCTTGTTCTTCCCTTCCAGCTCTCACCAGTACTTGATTCAAAACTGCTACTAAAATTCCTACGGCTGCTATTTTAAAAACAATATTTATGTCCATAAAACACCTCCTAGAATAAAAGTACAACTATCAATAATCCTAGAGATGAACATAAACATCTATATATTTTTTTATCTTTAATTGATTTTTCTTTACTAGATTGTATTGTATTATGTATATAAGTTATCGCACCCTTGAACCCTTTTTCCTGAAAATCTATATCTCCAGAAGTTAAAACTTCTCCTAATGCTGATATTTTAGTAGCATCTTCTTTTGATATATCTGTAAATTGATAATTATTTTCAAATGAAATTCTCCATGCTGTAGGAACACTTGTATTATTTTTTATGGCAGTTGATATTTGTTCAAATATATTCTTTATATACACATTTGAATCCTCTATAGAATTGTCTATTGCCACTGTCAAAACCTCTTTTTTATAATCTATTTGAGAAAAAATATTTTGTAATATTTTTTCAATTTCTGATAAATCCCTACACCTTAAATCTTCTTTTATAGATAATAAATAGCCTATAATACATGAGGTAATAATAATTAATACAGCCCCTGTAATTTTTATTGCCATACTATATTCAACTCCTTATCATAAATTTTATACAAATCTCCTGTTTTTTTATTATTATTAAGAATTATATATGAATCAAAAATTTTTTCCTTTACGATATTTTCTATAAAAGGTTTTTGTAAAATGTTTTCTATAGTATCACAATGGATTGTTGCAATTATCTTAACTCCTGAGTTTAGTAAATTATGTATAGCTAAAATATCTTCGTCACTCCCAATTTCATCAACTGCAATAATTTTAGGACCCATTGACCTAAGCATCATATTCATACCAATAGACTTTGAATAGCAACACAATACATCTGTACATATTCCTAAATCAAATTGTATATTTCCTAAATACATTCCACTTATTTCACATCTTTCATCTACAACTGATATATTAATTCCCTGATTACTTATCTGCCGTATTATATCCCTTAAAATAGTGGTTTTACCACATCCTGGTGGAGAAATTATCAATGTATTTCCATAAACGTATTTCATTACTTTATCAGCACATCCTGTTAATTCTCTTGAAATTCTTATATTAAGTGAATTAATATATTTTATAGTCGAAATACCATCTTTGCATTCAACTGCAGTTCCTGCAATTCCTACTCTAAATCCACCTTCTATAGTTATAAATCCCCTTCTTATTTCATCACTATAAGCATAAGGTGAATATTCACACATTCGTGACAAAGTATCCTGTATCTCATCTTTATGAGGTTTAAAAGCATCTTTCATACAACAAACTTCGCCATTTTTCATAAAAAAATTTTCACAGTCTTTTCTTATCACTATCGGCTTATTTTGTCTTATTCTAATCTCTTCTGCTGTATCTAATAATTCTCTATTATTTAGGGCTTGTCTTATGTTTGGATTTAAATATCTATTTAAAACTTTATATACATCCATATAATCACCCCTATATAGATATATATGATATTATTAAATTAAATATGCAAAAAACCACCCTAAAGTTTTCACTTTAGGGTGGTTTCAAATAACTTAGTTAACTTTAGAGGATTTAGCATAATCTGTGGCTCTTGTTTCTCTAATAAGACTTACTTTTATATTTCCAGGATATTCAAGTTCATTTTCAATTCTCTTTGAAATATCCCTAGCCAACAATACCAATCCATCATCTGAAATCTTTTCTGGTATTATCATAACTCGCAATTCACGACCAGCCTGTATTGCGAAAGATTTTTCAACTCCATCAAAAGAATCTGCAATTCCCTCAAGAGATTGCAAACGCTTTATATATGTTTCAATGGTTTCACGTCTTGCACCAGGACGAGCAGCTGAAATAGCATCTGCTGCCTGTACCAACACAGCAATAATACTCTGTGGTTCAACATCTCCATGATGAGCTTCTACAGCATTAATAATAACTGGAGATTCGTGATATTTTTTACAAAGTGCAACACCTAATTCTATATGAGTACCATCAATATCATGGTCAACGGATTTACCTATATCATGTAACAAACCCGCTCTCTTAGCAAGAACAACATCTACACCAAGTTCGGCAGCCATTATTCCACAAAGTTCTGACACTTCAATAGAATGTTGTAAAACATTCTGTCCATAACTTGTTCTATACTTCATCTTACCAAGTAAACGAATAAGCTCTGGGTGAAGTCCATGTACGCCTGTCTCAAATGAAGCAGACTCACCTTCTTCTTTAATAATGCTTTCGACTTCTTTTCTGGCTTTTTCAACCATTTCTTCAATTCTTGCTGGATGAACTCTACCATCAATAATTAATTTTTCTAGTGCTATCCTTGCAATTTCTCGCTTCATAGCATCATAACCTGACAAAATAACGGCTTCAGGTGTATCATCAATAATAAAATTGATACCTGTTAATTGCTCAAGAGTTCTAATATTTCGACCCTCTCTACCAATAATTCTACCTTTCATTTCATCATTTGGTAAATTTACTACAGAAACTGTAGTTTCAGCAACATGGTCAGCAGCACATCTCTGTATAGCAGAAGCAATAATTTCTTTTGCTTTTTTATCTGCCTCCTGTTTTGCTTCGCTTTCCATTTCTTTAATCATTACAGCAGTCTCGTGCTGAACTTCTTCTTTAACAGTATCTAAAATATAATCTTTAGCCTGCTCAGAAGTAAGACCTGAAATTCTCTCCAACTCAGCGATTTGTTTATCTTTAAAGGATTCAAGTTCCTTTCTTTCAGCCTCTATCTTTTCTAACTTACTAGAAAGCAATTCTTCCTTCTTCTCGAGAGAATTACTCTTTTTTTCAAGAGCATCTTCCTTTTGAGTTAATCGCTTTTCAAGGCGCTGAACTTCATTCTTTCTTTCTCTACATTCCTTTTCAACTTCATTTTTCGTTTTAAGGGCTTCTTCTTTAGCTTCAACTAATACTTCTTTTTTTGTAGCTTCTGCTGTCTTTTTAGCTTCTAACTTTATATTTTCAGCTTCAATTTCGGCAGAGCCTATTTCAGCTTCAGCAAATTTTTTTCTCAAAAATTTACCAATAAAGATACCAATAATTAATGAAATTAAAATGGATGCGATGACTGTGAGCACGAATGGTAAAAACATAAATGCGTTCAGTTTCAGTCTAAACACCTCCTATTAAATTTTCAATGTACACATTAAACAACTTTCTATATAATACAACTCGCAGCGAAGTATTAAAATAAAATTGTTATCAAAACATTATATCTATGCACAAACATAATGTTTAATAGTATTACCTTAATATAATATAACTTTTTAGCCTAAAAGTCAATAGGCGACAAAATATTACTAACACCTCATTAATGACTACTTTTTAGTTTTTTCAATCAAGTAGTAGTCAGCCTTAGCTGTTTCAATTGTATTGAAAGTAATATTGTCATTATATTCTTTATACTCACTAAATATTGCTTTTAGACTTTTTATAATCGATGCGTTAGATGAAACTGTAACTTCATTATAAATTGTATTTGTAAAGATATTAAGGATTTCTGTCTTAATTTTATCTGCTATCATTTCTGGAAGAAAGATTTTTCCGCTTCCCTTACAATAAGGGCATTCGCACAAGATATATTTGCTTAAAGGCTTTCTAATTTTTTGCCTAGTTAATTGCATAAGCCCTAGCTCTGTCATACCAATAATTCTTGTCTTTATCCTATCCTTAGAAATATAATTCCTTAAAAAATTCGATAAATTCTGTGCATCATTTTTCCCATTAGTATTTATAAAATCAACTATTATCATTCCACTAATGTTGCGAAGCCTAATTTGCCTAGCTACTTCTTCAGCAGCCTCCCTATTGGTTTTTGCAAAACTTTCTTGTGAAACAGCCTTTCCTGAATTAACATCTATTACAGTCATTGCCTCTGTTTCATCTATTATTAAGTATCCTCCACTTTTAAGCCATACCTTCTTAGAAAATAGCTTATCTATTTGGGACTCTATTAAATAATTGTGGAACATAGGTATCTTATCTTCATAATACTCTACATTCATATTATTCTTAGAAATATCTTCGTAAACTATCTTACCATTTACAATTATTAAATCTTCTTCTGAAGAATATAAATCTCTTAAAGTTTTTTCTGCCATAGATACATCTTTATAGAGTAAAGCTGGCGCTTTTGTATACATTCCTCTATTTCTTATATCTTTTAGCTTTTCTAAATTAGTAGATATTTCTTTTTCTATATCACTATCAGAAGTATTTTCACAATTCGTTCTAAGAATTACACTGTATCCATCTATATTAAAAGGTTCTGCTAATTTCCTTAAACATTCACGTCTGTTAGCATCAGTAATTTTTTTTGAAACACCTATTCCTGAATTATCAAAAACTACAACTGAATATTTACCAGAAATACTAATGCATGTTGTAGCCACAGCTCTTTTTTCATTATATGCTTCCTTTTCTATCTGAACAATTATATCCTGTCCAGTCTTAGCCTTAGAAGTATTGAATTTTTCTTTATTATCTGTCAGCTGTAAAAAAACTGGATATTTCTCTCCTATATTGACGAAAGCAATTTTACTAGGAAGAATTTTTTCTATTCTTCCAACAAATATATCACCTACAGAAGCTTTTTCATCTTTTTCAGTATACACTACTTCTTGTAACTTTCCATCTTCTAGCAAAGCTATCCTATAATATTTGGATAAACAATCTATATAAATTTTTCTCATAATGCTACTAATTCACCATCTTTTTCAGTATACATTTCATACCTAGTAGTCTTTAGTTTTATCGGAATATATTCTATATTGCATTTTTTATAAATATATTCCATTAACAAATCTATTTTAAGATTTCCTTGACTACCTGTAGCTATCCTTGTGTTTATAATACTATTTTCACCACTATTGTCTACTTCGAGAGAATAAATCATAGGTCTAATATCAACAGTTTTAATTTTTTTCTTTACTTCTCTTTCCAATACAATATTTTTTTCTGACAATATTTCATCTATAACATCGTTTAAATTTTCTATTTTTTGGTCAAGACAAACTTTGTAATCTGCTGCTACAATAGCCGACGCACAGTTTTTTTCTCCTTCTTTAAGTTCTCTGACTTTAAGAATTTCTATACCTGAAGGCAAAGCTTGATTACATCTATCTTTAATTTCTTCACAAGCTACAGGTTCTGTAAGTTGAATATCTAAATATTCCCCATAACTTGACATTCCTAAAGATAATGGAATTGCAAATGTTAATTGTTGATGTGGATTAAAACCATTAGAATATGCAATAGGTAACTGTGTTCTTTTTATAAGTCGAATAAAAAACTTTAGTAAATCTAAGTGACCTATATAAATCATTTTCCCATTCTTAGAAAATTTAAGTCTATATTTATTCAAAACATACACCCCCTCCAAAGCATTTAGCTCCACAATTAGCACATTCTGTACGACAATTCTTTGTAACTATTTCCTGTTTTGCCTTTTCCATCTCATTTATAAAGAATTTTTTACTTACACCTATAGAAATATGGTCCCAAGGAAGAACTTCATCATAGCTTCTTCTTCTATTAGCATAAAATTCCTTTGATAATCCTGTATCCTCGAAAGCCTGCATCCATTTTGAGTAATCAAATATGTCATTCCAACCATCAAATTTACATCCAAGTTCCCATGCTCTATATAGAAGTTTAGATGTCTTTCTGTCTCCTCGTGCAAGAACACCTTCAAGCGAGCTTAACTCTGGTTCATGATAATTATATCTAACCTGCTTTCTAGTCATATGAGTCTTAACATATTTTTGCTTATCAAAGAATTCCTGCACAGTTGACTGAGGTTCCCATTGGAAAGGTGTAAAAGGCTTTGGAACAAAACAGGCAGAACTTACAACTACAGAAATCTGTTTATTTTTTCTATCTTCTTTAGGTATTTCAAAGAACTTTTCGCAAATTTTGTTTGCTAAATCAACAATACCTTGTAAATCTTCTTCTGTTTCTGTTGGAAGTCCAACCATAAAATAAAGTTTTACTCTTGTCCAACCACCAGCAAAAGCTAATCCACAGCCATTTAATATTTCTTCTTCTGTAATACCCTTGTTTATAACATCTCTTAATCTTTGAGTACCTGCTTCAGGTGCAAAGGTCAAACCAGATTTTCTTACAGCCTGAACTCTATCCATTAAATCCAAAGAAAAAGCATCTATTCTTAATGATGGTAATGAAATACTGATCTTATCTTTTGAGTATCTATCAAGGAGTTCATCAGCTAAAGGAACAAACTCTGTATAATCTCCGGTTGATAAGCTTGTTAAACCTATTTCCTCATGTCCTGATGTACGAACAAGACTATCAGCCAGACTTAATACTTTATCTTTTCCTCTTTCTCTAACAGGTCTATATACGTACCCTGCCTGACAAAATCTACAGCCTCTTATACATCCTCTGAACACTTCCAAAGTAACTCTATCGTGTACAGTCTCAATGAGAGGAACCATCTGTTTTTCTGGATAGAAAACAGCATTCATATCATCTACTATTACCTTTTTTATAGTTTTTGGAGCCTTTGGATTATTAGGCTTTATTTCTTTTACTGTTCCATCTTCGTTATAACTTACATCATAAAACTTAGGAACATACATACCTGGAATTTCTAATATTTTTTCAAGAAATTCCTCTTTTGTACCACCATTTTTCTTATGTTCTTTATAAACATCAAAAAATTTATCATATGATACTTCACCTTCACCAATATAAAAAACATCAATAATATCAGCTAAAGGTTCTGGATTATATGCACAAGGCCCACCGGCAATAATTATTGGGTCATCTTCTGTTCTATCCTTAGACCAAATAGGTATATTTGCTAAATCCAACATATTTAAAACATTTGTATAACTCATTTCGTATTGTAGAGTAAAACCAACAAAATCAAATTTTTTAAGTTCATCTCCACTTTCAAGACAAAAAAGAGGAATATTATTTTCTCTCATTTTTTGCTCCATATCTACCCATGGGGTAAAACATCTTTCACAATAGGTATCTTCTCGCCTGTTTAAAAAATAATACAAAATTTGTAAGCCTAAATGACTCATACCAACTTCATATACATCAGGGAAACAAAAAGCAAATCTTATATCAACATCTTTCGGATTTTTTACAACCATATTTACTTCATTTCCAATATATCTAGCTGGTTTTTCAACTTGCAATAAAATTTCGTCAATCATATTTTTCCTCCGTATTTTATATCCATATAATTATAACTGTTATCTTCAAGAATATCAACTAATTTATAGTCTAAGCCATAAATTGCAACCTTTAAACAATATATTTTTTCTTTTTGTAATAATATTGTTATTATAAAAAGAAAAAGGTTCAGAAAAAACTACTAACTTACATTAATAGCAACTTTTCTAAACCTTTAATTTTATATAAATTTTTATTAATATATATCAATTAATTATTTTATAATAATTTACTGGGTTAATATATTCGTCTCCTAATTTTATCTCATAATGCAAGTGTGGACCTGTAGAATCTCCTGTATTGCCAGAATATGCAACAACATCTCCTTGAATAACATTATCCCCTTTTTTTACCGTAACTGAATCTAAGTGAGCACACAATATATCATATTTGTCATATGTTTTATATTTAACATAATACCCATAGCTATTGGAATATCCTACATCCGTAATTTTTCCACTTTTTACAGCCATTACTTTTGTATTTAAAGGCACTCCTATATCTATGCCCTTATGATACTGATTTCCAGAACTTGTTGGATTATCTCTATCTCCAAAATTTGAAGTTATAACCCCATTTAAAGGATTTATCCATTCTTCTTTAGGGTTCTGTAGCTTTTGAATTATTAATGTAGTACAAATCCTTATTTTGATTTATCTCATTTATTATATTATCATCCAATACAACTTCATTTCCACTAAAAACAAATGTTTTTATACTATTATCTCCATAAATGAACGTTTTCACATTTTCAATACTATGATTTATATCTGTATAATCTATATTTTTACTTAAACTATTTTTTACAAAATCAGTAATGCTATTTGAAACATCTGATTTAATTTCGAAACACCCTACCACAATTATTGCAATTCCTAAACATATATTTATTCTAAGTAAAAACGTACCTTTTGTAGATTTATCACTTATTCTTTTTCTATAGTTTCTATTTAATCTACTGTGTCTGGACGAATAATATTTTTTATCCATTGTTATCACCTCTAGTATAATTATATTTTTACATTAGTAAATTTATACCATTATATTGTCGTAAAAATAAGCATAATTATCATAAATAGTGACATAACAACTAAATATATATCAATTTTCTTTTTAAATAAAAATACATTACACAGCACATAGCTTATTATCCCTATCGCAATCCCAACTATAATTTTATTTAAAACAACTATAGATAAAACTGTTAATACAGCTGGTAAAGCCTCTGAAACATCTTCAAAGTTTATTTGTTTTAGTATGCCTGTTATCATTACTCCAGCCATTATAAGAGTTGTAGCAGTTGCTGCTGATGGAACTGCCGTAGTAAACGCTGTAAACGGAACCGTAACAATAAATAGTAATCCAGTTATTATTGCCGTCAATCCTGTTCTAGCTCCCTCTACAACTCCTGTATTTGACTCCACATAAGTAGAAACTGTTGTCATACCTATCAAAGCTCCTAAAGATGTAGTAGCTGAATCTACTTCTAAAATTTTAGGCATTTCTTTATCTATTACATTTTCACATTCTTTAGGTTTTAACCAAATAAAGTTTTTCATAGCTATAGTAGTTGAAATTGTTTCAAATATATCAATTATACAAATTACGAAAACTATCATTACAATATTAAATAATGATACCACTATAGATTTTGTACTTGTATTGTCAATAAGTCCATTCATATTTATTGAAAAAACAAAAGGAGAAATAAGTACTTCATTTGCATATATATGTCCTGTCATCCCCAAAGGTACAGCAACTAAAATACATACTAATTTCCCTATAAATATAGCCCCATGAACATGTTTATTAATAAGAATAATTATAAGAATAATCCCACAAACAGTTAAAATTGCTGTCTTATTATGAGTATCATTAAAATTCAGCAAATTCATAAATAAAAAGCCATTACCACTTTTTTCAAAAATATAGCTTTTAATTAATCCTTGAAGAACTATATACATACCTATTCCACCAGTAACTGCATATTTTATATTATCAGGAATAATGTCATGAAGTCTTTTTTCAAGACCTGTCATAGATAATAAGAAAAAAACTACTCCTGATATAAAAACTATAAATAATGCTTGAGAATAACTATACCCAAAATTTTTACAAACTGTATATGATATAAATGTTGCAATAGTCAAACTAGGTCCTTGTATAAGAGGTGTATTTGTAATAATACCAACAGCTATAGAGGCTATTCCTGAGGCTATTAAAGCTGCTATTGTAAGTGATATTAACATTTGTCCTGCTGATATTCCATTATATACAATTACATCATTTATAAATTTTCCTTCTTTATCTATAACTTCTGGGAAAATATCCATAATAATCTCTGGTACAAGTGTAATTAAATACAAAAATGTAAAATAATTGGTTATTGCAGCTAAAAACTCTGTTTTTATAGTAGTATTATACTCTTTTAGTTCAAAAAACCTATATATAAATTCTATGATTTTTCTCAACACACAAAAACCCCCATAATCTTAGTATACAAGATTTTGGAGGTTTAATGCATCTATCGGTTATTTATTTTTTAATATTTCAATACCTTTTGCTAATTGTTTGTCGTTTTTCTCATCACAACTTATTTTATCACTTGTTATTATTACTGGTTCATAATCTTTATCAGATTTTACAACAACATCTGGTTTTATTCCTATGCCGTCTATACACACTCCTTTAGGTGTATAATATTTAGCTGTTGTAATTTTTACAGCACTGCCATCGTTCATAGAATATGTTGTTTGAACCACACCTTTACCATAAGTATTTTCCCCTACAATTGTCCCCTTGCCTGTATCTTGTATAGCCCCTGACAAAAGTTCTGATGCAGATGCACTTCCACCATTAACCAGAACAACTAAAGGTATGTCTAATTCGCCATCTTTTGAATATATGTATTCCTTTTTTCCCTTTTTATCCTCTGTATAAGTAATAATACCCTTAGGTATAATATCATCTGCAACCTTTGCTACTGAATCCACTAATCCACCAGGATTATCTCTTAAGTCAATTATTAATGATTTAATCCCCTGTTTTTTTAAATCATTGTAGGCATTAGCATACTGTTCATAAGTAACTTCTTCAAAACCACTTATCTTTATATATCCAATATCACCTTTTAATACTGTATGAGCTACTGTAGGGACTGAAATACTTTTTCTAGTAACTTTAACATCTTTAGTTTCTCTTGTAGTAGGTGAATAAATAGTTAAATTAACTTGAGTATTTTCTTTTCCCCTTATTAGTTCAATCGCCTCTGAATAATTTTCATATCCAACTGATGTATTATCTATCTTTAATATTTCATCTCCTTCTTTTAATCCTGCCTCATCAGCTCCAGAGCCTTTATATATAGCTTTAATATACATAGTATTATCCTCATGGACACTACATACAGCACCTATTCCAACATAATTTCCGGTTGTAGATATTTTATATGATTCAAATTCCTTTTTAGATATGTATCGAGAATACTTGTCTGTTGTATCATACAGCATACCCATATATATTCCCTCAAACATTTTATCTTTATCAATATCCCCTACATATTGGTTTTTCATCAATTTATAAATACTTTTAGCTTTTGCTTCATAATTAATTTCTTTAGTTACAAATCTTCTAAATAAGATACATCCCGTATTTAATACAAGTGAGACTATCAATGTAAATATTACTCCATATATAAGTCCCTTTAAAAAGTCCTTATTTTTCATTATATCACCTCGTATTATTAATATATGACTTAAAACTTTTGCTATATAACTGTTTTTAACCAAGTTTTCCTAATTACTCTTGTTTGACTTACAATAGTTTTAAAAACTTCTTCTGAATATACCATAGCATAAACAACATAAATAGGAAGTCCTAAATACTTTGCTCCCAAAAATGCCATTGGTACACCTACTAGCCAAACACTAGCTGTATCACATATAAAGCAAAAAATAGTATCTCCACCATTTCTTAATATACCTACAATGTTAATATAGTTTATTGTTTTAAATAGCATGCCAATAGAAACTACCCACAACATCAATTCTGCATAATGTTTACCTTCATTTTCTATATCAAACAGATTTACAACAAATGGTGAAATTGTAAATAATACAGCTCCTAAAAATACTGAACACAATATAGCTAAATACGTACATTTTTTTGCATAGTCTATAGCTTTATCCTTATCCCTTGCTCCAAGAGCATTACTTATAAGAATACCACAAGATGCTCCAACGCCCATACCAAAAACTACAAAAAGATTTTGCACTACATTTGCCACCTGTACAGCAGCTTGAGAAATAGTTCCAGCATATTTATAAGCAATATTGTATACTGTTGTCCCTAAAGCCCACATAAACTCATTTAATAAAACGGGTGTTGTAATTATAAAATAATTCTTTAAAAAAGCTTTATCTAATTTAAAATAATCTCCAAAATCTGTTAATACAGCATTGTTTCTTGCTTTTATAATTACAATTTGTGTAATTAATTCAATAGTTCTGGCACAAAGTGTACCAAATGCAGCACCAACTACCCCCATCTTCATTACAAAAATAAAAATACTATTGCATATTATATTTACTATTAACGAAATAAAAGTAGTTATCATAGGCTGCATTGCACATCTTGTTGCCTTTAATGCAGCATTATTGACAACTATTAATCCTGTAAGTACATAACTAAACCCTACAACTCTTAAATAACCTGCACCTAATCTTATTACTTCAGGGTCTTTTGAATAAATGCCCATTATAATTTCTGGGAAAAACAAAGCTCCAACAAAAAATATTGCAGAATCAAGTATTACCATAAGATATGCTATACCCATAACCTTATGAACACTTTTTATATCATTATTTCCCCAATACTGACCCATAAAAATTGAAGCACCACTACAAATGCCAAATATAATCAATGAAAAAAGGAAGAATACTTGATTTCCTAATCCTATTGCTGTTACACTTGCCGCCCCTAATTTGCCTGTCATAAATGTATCCATCATATTGATAAGAGAATTCAGCATTTCATTAATTATTATTGGGATTGCTAGCCAGCCCAAATTTCTTAAAAATATACGGTCTTTAAACAAACTAAACATTATATTTTTTCTCCTTTCCTCTTGAATATTGTTTTACAATAGGCTATGATAACATTAATAAGATAAAAAATCAAGGGATTGGTGATGTTATGAATCGTAAAGTTGTATTTATTACTGGCTCAGCCAAAGGTATCGGTAAAGGTATTGCCACTGAATTTGCCAAAAAAGGTTATATTGTTATTTTAAACTGTAAAAATTCTGTAAATAGAATGATGGAAACTGCTAAAGAATTAGAAAGTTATACTGATGTAATGACAATACAATGTGATGTATCCAATTATACCGAAGCTAAAAAAGCTGTTGACTCAATTATAGAAAAATACGGGAAAATAGATGTTTTAGTAAACAATGCCGGTATATCATACATAGGCCTTTTTAATACCATGGAACCAAGCCAATGGCAAAATGTAATAAACAATAATTTGAATACCGTATTAAATTGTACTCACTCTGTGCTACAATACATGGTTTCAAATCATAGTGGTACTATCATTAACATTTCTTCAATGTGGGGACAACTTGGTGCATCCTGTGAGGCTGTTTATTCTGCAACTAAAGGTGCTATAAACTCATTTACAAAAGCTTTAGGAAAAGAATTAGCCATTTCAGGCATAAAGGTAAACGCTATTTCTTGTGGCGCAATCGATACTGAAATGAATAATTTTCTATCTGAAGAAGAAAGAGAAGATTTAGAAAATGAAATTCCAGCAGGTCGTTTTGGAACAACTGAAGAAGTTGCCAAACTGGCACTATATTTAGCATCTGATGACAGTAATTACATAAATGGTCAAATATTATCTATAGATGGTGGAATGAGTTAATAGAACAATATTTAACTTGAAAAAATTTTTTAATTGTTATAATATATATGTTAGTATTATAAAAAGGAGAAAATAATGAAAAAAGATAATATTATTTTTTTGTTGATGTTAATGTCTGGATTAATAATTGGAAGCTATTTAGGTTCTATTGCTGTTATTGTCCCTTGGTTAGATTGGCTGAATTATGGTAAAACCATAGGATTAACTCAGCCATTCGTTTTGGATCTAGGATTTATTTATCTTCAATTTGCCTTACATATTAGTTTCACAATAGCTGGAATAATAGGTATGGTTATTGCATCAATAATATTTAAATTTATAAGGAGATAATTTATGGTAGATATAATTTTAGCATCAGGCTCACCTAGACGTTCTGACATTTTAAAACAAGTAGGCATAGACTTCACTGTTAAAACAAGCAAAGTAAAAGAGGATTTTGCCGACAATTTAACACCTGAACAAGTAGTAATGGAACTTGCAGCTAGAAAATGTGAAGCTGTTTTCTCTGAAGTGCTTCCAGAGAAAGACACCGTCGTTATTTCTGCTGATACTATTGTTGTTTACGAAGACGAAATATTAGGTAAGCCAAAAGATGAAAATGATGCCTACAATACACTAAAAAGACTTTCTGGTCACATACACCAAGTATATACTGGTGTAACAATGACTTATTTTATTAACGGAAAATTTAGAATTGATACATTTGCAGATTGTGCCAACGTATATTTTAGAGAACTGACTGATAAAGAAATAAAGGAATATGTAAAAACAGGAGAACCTATGGATAAAGCCGGTAGTTACGGTATACAAGGAATAGGTGCATTATTAATTGACAAAATAGACGGTGATTATTATACCATTGTCGGCTTACCTATATCAAAAGTATATAGAGCATTAAAAATTAATATAGAAAATATGAGTAAATAAAAAAATAAGTGCTATTGGACTTTTCCAATGCACTTATTTTTTATTATCAGCCGCCTAAGTAAGCTTTTCTAATATCATCATTACCCATTAATTCTTTTGCATCTCCACTCATAACAATGGAACCAGTTTCAAGAACATATGCTCTATCTGATATAGAAAGTGCCATATTGGCATTCTGTTCTACTAAAAGAATTGTAACACCATCTTTATTACATTCCTTAATAATAGAAAAAATATCTTTTACTAAAATAGGAGCTAAACCCATTGATGGTTCATCCATTAAAAGCATTTTAGGTTTTCCCATTAATGCTCGACCCATTGCAAGCATCTGCTGTTCGCCACCTGAAAGTGTTCCTGCCTGTTGTTTTCTTCTTTCCTTTAATCTAGGAAACAGCTCCATAACTCTTGCATATTCGTCAGCAATAAATTGCTTATCTTTTACACTGAATGCCCCAAGTCTAAGATTTTCTTCAACTGTTAATTCCTGAAAAACTCGTCTACCTTCAGGTACCTGACCCAAGCCAAGTCTTACAACTTTATCAGCACTAAGTCCATTTATATTTTTATCCATAAATGTAACATTACCACTAGCGGCTTTTAAAAGCCCCTGTATACTATGAAGTGTTGTAGTTTTACCAGCACCATTAGCACCTATAAGTGAAACTATTTCCCCTTCATTTACTTCAAATGATAAATCTTTTATAGCATGAATAGAGCCATAATATACATTTAAATTTTCAACTTTTAACATCATAATGCAATCCTCCCTATTCACCTAAATATGCTGAAACAACTCTAGGATTATGAACGACTTCATCAGGCAAGCCGTCAGCAATTACACGACCATATTCCAATACTACAAGTCTTTCACATATACCCATTACAAGTGACATATCATGTTCAATCAAAAGAATTGAAATTCCAAACTTATTTCTTACTAAAGCTATAGTTTCCATAAGTTCAGCAGTTTCTGCTGGATTCATACCAGCAGCAGGTTCATCTAATAACAAGAGCTTAGGATTTGTACCTAATGCTCTAGCAATTTCAAGTTTTCTCTGTTTACCATATGGTAAGTTTGAAGCTTTAAAATTTGCTTCTTCCTTTAATCCAAATACATCAAGCAACTCAAGAGCTTTTTCTGTAACAATCTTTTCTTCCTTGCGATATTTTGGAGTTCTAAAAATACTATCAAATAAACTTGTTGATTCACTGTTATGTAAGCCAACTTTTACATTATCCAAAACTGACATATTTCCAAAAAGTCTGATATTTTGGAAAGTTCTTGCAATACCTTTTTTATTTATATCAATAGCAGATTTTCCAGCAAGTTCTTCACCATCAAACATAAAAGAACCATCTGTTGGTTTATAAACACCCGTAAGGAGGTTGAAAATAGTGGTTTTACCTGCACCATTTGGTCCAATAAGTCCATAAAGCTGACCTTTTTCAATTTTAAGACTAAAATTATCAACAGCCCTAAGTCCACCAAATGAAATACCTAAATTTTTAACTTCTAATAAAGCCATTATTTATTACCCCCTTTCTTTGTTTTAAAAATCTTTTTTCTAAACTCAACAAGTGTTGGATTAGAGCTAAATAACATCATTACAATAAGTGCTATTGAATATATAAGCATTCTATAATCAGCTAAATCTCTTAAAACTTCAGGAAGAAGTGTAATTATAATTGCTGCAATAACACTACCTGTAATATTACCCATACCACCAAGTACAACTATTACAAGTATTTCTATTGATTTATTAAAATCAAAAGTAGATGGCTTTAAAATACCAAGATTATGTCCATAAAGAACACCTGCAACACCAGCGAAAAATGCAGCACCAACAAATGCAACAAGTTTATAATATACAATATTAATACCTACAGACTGAGCTGCAATAATATTATCTCTAATAGCCATAATAGCTCTACCATGTCTTGAACGAACAACGTTAGTTATAACTATTAATGTAAGAATAACTAAAATATACGCAATAGTAAAATTACTTGTTTTGTCTATTCCTTTTAAACCACCAGCACCACCAGTAAATTTAACATTGTTTAACACTGAACGAATAATTTCACCAAAAGCAAGTGTAACTATTGCCAAATAGTCACCATTCAATCTTAAAGCAGGTATACCTATTATAACACCAAATATGGCTGCTACTAAACCACCAATAATTAAAGCTAAAGGAAACTCTATCCATACTGGTAAATTACAATAAATTGTGAAAAGACAACCTGCATATGCACCTACAGACATAAAACCTGCATGACCCAATGTAAGTTCTCCAAGGAAACCAACTGTAAGATTAAGCGAAACAGCTAAAATTATATTTACTCCAATTGGCACTAATAAACTCTGTGTATGTCTTGATAAAACTCCAAACTGAGCTAAAGAAAAAATAACAACATAAATAATTACAGCAATTAGTGCTAAAACTATATTCTTTTTATTTTTCATAGTCAACCACCCTTATACCTTTGTTGTTTTCTGTTTACCAAGTAAACCTGACGGCTTTACTAAAAGCACTACTATCAAGACACCAAAAACTATTGCATCTGAAAGCTGTGTAGAAATATAAGCTTTTGAAAAACTTTCAATAATACCAAGTAAAATGCCACCAAGCATTGCTCCTGGTATACTTCCGATACCACCTAATACAGCAGCAACGAAGGCTTTTATACCTGGTAAAGCACCTGTATATGGACCAACAAATCCATATGAAGATACAAACAATGCACCTGCAACTGCAGCAAGCATTGAACCTACAGCAAATGTTATTGATATAGTTTTATTTACATTAATACCCATAAGCTCTGCTGCCCCTCTATCTTCTGAAACAGCTAGCATTGCCTTACCTGTCTTTGTAAAGTTTATAAAAAGAGCAAGGCCAATCATTATAAGAGTTGTTGCTCCCAAAGTAACAACAGATTCTCCTGTTAATTCAATAGGACCTAAATTAAATCCTTTTACAGTAATAACAGATGCTACTCTTCTCTGTTCAGAGCCAAAAATTAAAAGAGCTGTACTCTGTAAGAAGTAACTTACACCTATTGCTGTAATAAGAACTGTCAAAGGTGATGCTAATCTTAAAGGCTTATACGCAATCTTTTCGATTACTACACCTAAAATAGTACAAACAACCATACTTAAAAGAACAGATGCAATAGGACTAAGTCCAAACATTGTAGCACCAACAGAAATAGTATACGCTCCCACCATAATAATATCACCATGGGCAAAATTAAGCATCTTTGCTATACCATATACCATTGTATAACCAAGTGCCATAAGAGCATATATACTACCTAAATTCAACCCGTTTATAAACTGTTGAATAAATTCCATATGCTTACCTCCTGTGATTAATTTTTCTTTTAAAAACAAGTAAAGCATTGTCACTTATATGTGGCAATGCTTTACATAAATTAACTAACAATTAATTCTGTGCAACATACTGACCATCTTTGATTACTACTACCTTAGCAGACTTATTAGGTTCACCATTTTCATCAAATGTCATATCACCTGTAAGTCCATTAACAGAAATCTGGGTCATAGCAGATACTAATGCTTCATTTGAAGTATCATCGCCTGCCTTTTCAATAGCCGCCTTAATAGCATATACCGCATCATAACCATCAGCAGCAAACTGGTCAGGTTCTGCGTTGTACTTTTCTTTATAAGTATTTACAAAAGCTTGAACCTTTTCAGAAGTGTCTGTAGCTACAAACGGTGTAAGATAAGTCGCACCTTCAATATTCTTTGTATCACCATTTAACTGCTTAATGATACCATCCCAACCGTCACAGCCATAATATGGGATATTTAAGCCCAATGTAGCTGCCTGCTGGCTAATATAACCTACTTCAGTATAGTAAATTGGAAGGAATAATGCTTCAGCACCTGAAGTCTTAACCTTTGTAAGCTGAGTCTTAAAGTCAATATCTCCCTTTGAGAAAGACTCGTCATCAACTAACTGACCGCCTAATTCAGTAAATTTAGCAGCAAAAGAATCGTGAATACCCTTGCTATAATCATTAGACACATCATAAATCATAGCAATTTTATTGATACCCTTGTCTTTAATGTACTTAGCCATTACTTCACCCTGAAGTGGGTCAGTAAAGCAAATTCTAAATGCATTAGAACCAGCTGTACATTCTTTTGCTGAGCCACTTGGAGTAATCTGAAGAATGCCATCATTTGCACTTTCAGCAGCAACAGCAATACATGGACTACTTGTTACAGAACCAACAATAGCCTGAACACCCTGGTCCATAAGAGTATTGTAAGCATTAACTGACTTTTCAGCATCATTTACATCGTCTTCAAAAAGAAGTTCTAACTTTTTACCGTTTGCACCACCAGCTGCATTTATTTCATCAACAGCAACCTGACAACCGTTCTTTACAGAGTTACCATAATTAGCAGCATCACCTGTTAAAGGTCCAATACCACCAATCTTAAAAGTATCACTGTCAGCAGACTGGCTATTATTACCACATGCTGTAAAAGACATTGTCATGATACCTGCAACAGCTAAAGCAAATAATTTTTTAAATTTCATTATTATATCACTCCCGATATATTATTCAGCATCGTTTTCAGTTTCTTCTGACTTGCTTGGCTTTTCAAGAGTTTCCTTAATGCTTAAGCTAATCTTCTTGTTATCAAGGTCAAGTTCTGTTACCTTAGCCTGAATTTCCTGACCAACAGTTAATTCATCTTCTGGCTTTTCAACATGCTTGTATGCAATCTGAGAAATGTGAACAAGACCGTCAACACCTTCTTCAAGTTCAACGAAAGCACCAAAAGGAACCATTCTTACTACCTTACCAGTTACAACATTACCTACAGCATACTTTTCTGCAGCTGTGTTCCAAGGGTCTGCATTAAGGTCCTTAAGAGATAAAGAAATCTTACCCTTTTCTGGATTAACATCAAGTACAGTAACTGTAACCTTGTCGCCAACCTTTAATACGTCTGTAACCTTCTTAACTCTACCCCAGCTCATTTCTGAAATATGGATAAGACCGTCAACACCGCCTAAATCAACGAAAGCACCGAATTCTACAATACGACTTACTGTACCTTCGATTCTATCGCCAACATTGATTGCTTCAAATACCTTAGCTCTCTTTTCATCGATTTCTTTCTGAGCTAAAGCCTTTCTACCAGCAACGATTCTAGTTCTTGCTCTTGACTTATCAAATTCAAGAATTTCAAAATCATAGCTATTACCTACGAAAGAAGATAAATCTTCAACGTATCTGTTAGAAATCTGAGATGAAGGAACGAATACTCTAACACCATCAACATTTGCAATAAGACCACCCTTAACAACATCTGTAATCTTACCGTTTACTGTCTTGTGTTCGTTATAAGCTTCTTCAATAGCAATGAAGTTCTTGTCAGCATCTACCTTCTTCTTAGAAAGAAGTACATTACCGTCACCATCGTTTACTCTTACAACGTATACTTCGATTTCGTCACCTACTTTAACAACATCTGCAGGATTTACACTATCATCATCTGAAAATTCAGATCTAGGAATAATACCATCTGACTTATATTTTAAATCAACAGCAACCTCTCCATTATCTTCGTTAATGCTGAGGACTTTACCCTTTACAACTTCTCCAGAACGTAACTGAACTAAGCTTTCATTAAGCATCTCCTCAAAAGATTTGTTTTCCATTTCACTCATAGCACTTACAGCCTCCTTTATTATTTCCGGTGGTGTAGACGCACCGGCAGTTACACCTATTGTAACATCATTTTTTAAGTTTTTCAACCTTAAATCTGAAATTGTTTCACAAAAATATACATTTTCGCATATTTTTTTACTAATTTCATAAAGTTTTCTTGTATTTGAGCTATTCTTATCACCTAACACAATCATTATGTCAACTTTACTGGCAATTTCAACAGCTTCCTTCTGCCTATCACTTGTGGCAGAGCAAATAGTATTATTCACTTTGATATTATCACTTTTTTGTGATAATGTCAAAATAATTTTATTATATACATCTATTTGGAATGTAGTTTGTACAACCAAAGCATATTCAACATTCTTATCTAGTTCTAATTTTTCGGCAGTTTCAACTGAATCCACAATTATAGCTGTATTATTACATTCACCATTAATTCCTACAACTTCTGGATGTTCTCCACTACCAACTATTATAATAGACTTATTTTCTTCAATATAACTTTTTCTGACAATGTTGTGTATTTTTTTTACAAAAGGACAGGTACAATCTGTATATTTGATATTTTCTTTGTCCAAAGTATCATAGACAGAAGGTGGTACACCATGGGAACGTATAATAATTTCTCCATTTTTACCATCTTCTAAGTTATCAATTATTTTTATACCTTTTTTCTCTAAATCTTTTGTTACTTCCTTGTTATGGATTATTGGTCCATAAGTGTATATATTCTTTTGACCAGCTTTACTATATGCGAAGTCAACAGCCCTTTTTACCCCAAAGCAGAAACCAGCTGTTTTTGCAACTATTACATTCACTTATTCCACCTCGCCCATAAATAGCTTTGTTATTTTATTTTCCACTTCCTCTATTGTCATATATGAAGTATCAATTATTGTTGCATCCTCTGCAATGGTAAGTGGATTTATTTTTCTATTCTTATCAAAATTATCTCTCTCAATAATTTCTTCTCTTATTATATTTTTATCAAAAGAAACACCTTTTTCCTCTAATTCATGGCATCTTCTTTCTGTTCTTACGTCAACACTAGCATCTAAATAAATTTTAGCCTTTGCATTCGGTATAACATTTGTACCAATATCTCTACCATCCATAACAACATTACCATTTTCGGCTATGTTTCGTTGCATTTCTACTAGTTTTTCTCGCACAACACCTATAGCAGCAACTTTTGAAGCATATTCTGCAATTCTTTGTACCCTAATCGCAGATGATACATCTTCACCATTGAGATAAATATGTTGTACACCTTCATCATATTTTAACTCTATATTGACTTTTTGTAAAGCTTTTTTTACTTCATCCATATTTTCTAAATCTATAGAATTTTCTGCACAATATAGTCCAACTGTTCTATACATAGCACCAGTATCAACATAAACAAAACCAAGTTTTTTTGCAACTAGTCTTGCAACAGTACTTTTGCCAGAACCAGCTGGTCCATCAATAGCTATAGACGGATTCTTCTCATTCATTACTATTTCCTCCATAACTATCTTTTGTTCACTAAGTCTGGTCTAAGCACAGTAGCACCCTTTAAGTAAACATTTTTCATTTCATTTTGTTTTTTATCTGTTTCTACCATAACCATAGCTCGTATACACATTTTCAAGCTATTTTCTACATACATTTCCTGAACACACATTAATGATGCATCAACTATTCCTAATTTTCTTGCAACAACTGCTGGATATGCTGAATCTATATCTCTAGTTGCTGTAAAAACTATAGATATAATCTGACTAATATCCAACTTATTTTCGTCAATAATAGACTTTAACATTTCTTCAGTATTTGAATATACATCTTCTTTTGTATTTTCATTTATTGTAATGGCACCTCTAATACAACAAACCATTTTTTAATTTCCTCCTAACAATTTATTCCTGCAAGATAGCCAGTTGAAAAAGCTATCTGTAAATTAAATCCACCAGTAAAACTATCTACATCTATTATTTCACCAGCAAAAAATAATCCTTTGACAATTTTAGATTCCATAGTAGATGGGTCAATTTCATCTACGTCAACACCACCCATTGTAACTACAGCTTCATTATATCCTGTAGTATCAATTATTGTAAGTGTAAGAGATTTTATATTTTTTAAAAGTTTCGCTCTTTCCTCTTTTGTAATACTATTTACCTTTTTGGTTTCATCAATTCCTGATAATTTTATTATAACAGGTATTAATTTCTGAGGAAGTAAGTCATCTAAAGCATTTTTAAAATCTTTGTTTGCATATTTAGTGAAATCTCTTAAAATTCTATTATCTAATTCCTTTTCAGACATTGCCGGCTTTAAATCTATATATAACTTTGGCTTTTTGTTGACCATATTATTTACAAAACGGCTAGCAGACAAAATTAACGGACCACTAACACCATAGTGTGTAAACAACATTTCTCCAAAGCCCGAATAAACTTCTTTGTTATCTACCTTAACAGAAACTTCTATATTTTTAAGACTAAGTCCCATTAATTCACTCACCCATTTTTCCTTAACCTTTAAAGGAACTAAAGATGGATATAAAGAAGTCACCTTATGCCCACACTTTTTTGCAAACTTAAAGCCATCACCTGTAGAACCAGTCATTGGATAAGAAAGTCCTCCTGTAGCTACAACCACACTATCACACTCAATAAATCCTTGACTTGTTTCAACACCTTTTACAACCCCGTCTACAACTTTAATATTTTTAACTGTTGTATTAAGCTTTATATTTACTCCATTATTTTTTAAAAATCTTTCCATAGCCCTAACTATATCTCCAGACTTGTCAGACTTTGGAAAAGCTCTATTGCCTCTTTCAACTTTTATGGGAACTCCAAGATTTTCAAAAAAACTTATTGTACTATCACTTGTAAAAGTATAGAATGCACTATACAAAAAATATGGATTGCCTGGCGTATTAGCTATTAAGTTTTCAGGGTCAGAAGCATTTGTTACATTACATCTTCCTTTCCCCGTAATGAATAATTTTTTTCCAAATCTTTCATTTTTTTCTACAATCGTAACTTTATTGCCATTTTGTGCAGCCGTACCAGCAGCCATCATACCTGCCGGTCCTCCACCAATAACTACTATATTTCTCATAAATACACTCCCTAGAGATATTTCTTCAAGTTTGTTGACGAATAAACTTGATATTCTCCCCACATTCTTTCAAGCTTATCAAGGCTATCTACAATTTTATCTTTCCTATTCATACTAATACTTACAAGTATAGCATTAATTAAACTTAATGGTGCAACCAAAGAGTCTACAAAACTTACCATATCACTTCTAGCTATCAACCCTACAGTTGCACTTTTTACCATAGGAGAAAACTTACCGTCTGTAATAGCAATAGTTTTAGCCCCCTGATTATAAGCATATTCCATAGCTTTAACCGTCTTATTAGAATATCTAGGGAAACTTATACCTATTAACACATCTCCTTCTTCTATTCTAAATATCTGTTCAAATGTTTCTGTTGTTGTGCTAGAAGACGCATTTATAACATTATCAAGCATAAGATTTAAGTAAAAAGAAAGAAAATTTGATAAAGCTGATGCACTACGACCACCAACTATATAAATTCTTTTCGCTTTAAGGATATATTCTATAGCCTTATCAAATTCATCTGTATCAATATCATTTAATGTACTGTGTATTCTATCCTCGTCACCTTCAAGAATAGCCTTTAAAATATGCTTATCCTCTTTTTGCATTCTATCGTATGAAACTTCCATACGTTGAGAGGCTGTAAGCTTATTTTTAACTAATTCTTCTACTGCTCTTTGTAATTTAGGATAACCATCATAACCCAATTCTATTGCAAATCTTACGACTGTAGACTCACTTACTCCTGCAATTTCTCCAAGTTTAGATGCTGTTAAATATACTGCTTTATCGTAATGTTCTATGAGAAAATTTGCTATTCTTTTCTGCCCTTTGCTAAGTTCAGGCATTTTATTATGCAACATAGAAAGCAAATCATTTGTTTCATTCATATATAACACCTTTCTCAAAAATAATGTTTATTTCTATAAAAATTTTAACATAATTAAACTAACTCGTCAATGATTTTGAATTTTTAAAGTGAAGAAATTGCAAAACGGTTGCCATCATAATGACAACCGTTTATAACATCTATTATTTATCTCTTAATTCTGCTTCTAATTTATCTCTCAATTCTGCAACTATCTTCTTCATTGGAGAATTAACTTCGTCATCAGTAAGAGTTTTATCTTTAGCTCTAAATGAAATATTATAAGCAACTGACTTATAACCTTCCTTAATCTGCTTTCCTTTGTATACATCGAAAAGCTGAATACTTTCAAGAAGTTTTCCACCCTTAGCTTTAATAATATCTTCGATATCTTTTACAATTACATCATCCTTAACAAGCATTGCTATATCTCTCTGTACAGCCGGGAATTTTGGTAATTCTTTAAACTGTCTATCAAACGTAGCATTCTCAATTACAGTATTAATATCAATTACAGCAACATAAGCCGGAGTTCCAATGCTATAATTCTTTGCAACACTAGGATGAACCTGTCCAACATAACCTAACTTCTTGTCACCAACAGCAATATTTGCTAATCTACCTGGGTGCATAAATGGAATATCACTTTCTGGAGTGTATACAACCTTGTCACCAAAGCCAAGAACTTCAAATACTTCCTGAACAGCACCCTTTATTGTATAGAAATCAACATCCTTACCATACATGCCTATAGTAAGTTTAGGTAATTCATCTGGTAATTCTGCAAGAGGTAATGAATTAGGAATATAAACCTTTCCTATTTCAAACAAGAATGCATCTTCGTTTCTTCTATTGTAGTTTGTAGAAAGAGAAGTTAAAATACCATTTAATGTAACAGTTCTCATAATGCTGAAATCTTCACCTAATGGATTTGAAATTGTTACAGTATTTCTTAATTCACTATCACTTGGAATATTAAGCTTATCAAATACCTTTGGACTTTCAAATGAGAAGCACTTTGCTTCGCAAAGACCCATGCTTACCATAGTATCAATAATCTTATCTTCTACATTCTGTTCAAAAGATTTCTTACCTACTGTTGGAGTACCGGCAGCAAGAGTTGTTTCGATATTGTCATATCCATAAAATCTAGCAATTTCTTCTGCTAAATCAGCTTCTGAAATCAAGTCAGTTCTAAATGTAGGTATATGAGCTACCTTGCCATCAGCCTCAACTTCAATTAACTTAAAGATGTCAATCATTTCCTGGTCAGTAAGTTTTGTACCTAAAAGCTTGTTAATACTTTCTGCTGAATATTCAACAGTCCAAGACTCTCTCTTGTTTGGATAGCAATCAACCATACCCTTGCAAACTTCACCACAGCCAAGCATTTCAACCAACTGAACTGCTCTATTTACTGCGTCTAATGCTAAATTAGGGTCAAGATTCTTTTCATATTTTGCTGAAGCATCTGTTCTTAATCCAACCTTTTTAGCTGTGATTCTTACACTTGAGCCCTTGAAATTTGCTGATTCAAATAAAATGGCATGAGCATTTGGACTAACCTTTGAATTTTGTCCACCCATTACACCGGCAATAGCAACAGCCTTATTACAATCTGAAATTACAAGCATTGAAGGGTCAAGTTCTCTTTCCTGGTCATCAAGAGTTGTTATCTTTTCGCCTTCCTTAGCATTTCTAACAATTATCTTTCTTTCATCTATTGTATCAATATCAAATGCATGCATTGGCTGACCTAATTCAAGCATTACATAATTTGTAATATCTACGATATTGTTAATAGGTCTAATACCTGCTGCTGTAAGTCTATGACGAAGCCATAATGGAGAAGGCTCAACCTTTACATTCTTTACAACTCTAGCGATATATCTTGGGCAAAGTTCTGAATTCTGAATTTCAACATCAATCATATCCTGAGTATTACCTTCGCCTAATTCTTTTACTTCAATCTTAGGATATTTTAATGGTAATCTATATGCCGCTGCACTTTCTCTAGCTAAACCCATAATGCTGTAACAATCTGGTCTATTATTAGTAATTTCAAATTCTACAACATCATCTTTCATCTGAAGTAATTCTGTAACATCTTTTCCTAAAGGAACTTCTTCCTGGAAAACATAAATGCCGTATTCAGGAGCTTCTGGATAATCATTTCTTGTAAAGCCAAGCTCTTCTATAGAACAAAGCATACCTGCAGAAGCAATACCTCTAAGTTTACCCTTCTTTATTTTTTCAAGTGATGCTCCATGATATACTGTTGCACCAATCATAGCTACAGGAACAATATCTCCAACCTTTAAGTTAGGTGCACCTGTTACAATCTGTAATGGTTCGCCGTTACCTACATCAATTTTAGTAACTACAAGCTTATCTGCATCAGGGTGTTTCTCTATTTCAAGAACCTTACCAGTTATAACACCTGTAATATCTTTAGCCATTTCTGTAACTGATTCAACTTTCTGACCAGCTATAGTAATATCTTCAATATACTGAGAAGTAGGTGCTGTTACGTCAACGTACTCCTTCAACCAACTCATTGGTAAATCCATAATCTATTTTCCTCCTTAGAACTGCTTTAAAAATCTTACATCATTCTCAAACAATAATCTTAAATCATTAATAGAGTATTTCTGCATGGCAACTCTTTCAAGACCCATACCAAATGCAAAACCAGAATAAACATTAGGGTCAATACCACATCTTCTTAAAACATCAGGATGTACCATACCACAACCTAAAACTTCAATCCAACCACTATCTTTACAAACTCTACAGCCCTTGCCACCACAAGCAAAGCAAGAAGCATCCATTTCAGCACTAGGTTCAGTAAATGGGAAATGATGAGGTCTAAATCTAACCTTAGTATCTTCACCAAAAAGTCCCTTTGCAAATTCTGCAAGTGCACCCTTTAAGTCACCCATTGTAATGCCCTTATCTATTACAAGACCTTCAAGCTGATGGAATATTGGTGAATGTGTTGCATCAACTTCATCTGCTCTATAAACTCTACCAGGAGCAATAATTCTGATTGGTAATCCTCTCTTTTCCATTGTTCTTATCTGAACTGGAGAAGTCTGTGTACGAAGTAAAAATTCTGCTAAACCATTTACATAGAATGTATCCTGTTCATCTCTTGCTGGATGGTCTTTTGGAATATTCAATGCTTCAAAGTTGTGATAAGCATCTTCAACTTCTGGACCTTCAACAACTTCATAACCCATACCAATAAATATATTTTTGATATTATCAATAACCTGTGTCATTGGATGTCTATGTCCAAGTGTATGAGTATTACCAGGCATTGTAACGTCAATAGTTTCTGCCTTAAGCTTTTCTTCCTGAGCTTTTTCTTCGAAAGCAGTCTTTACTGTTTCTAATTTTGCTTCTATCTCACTTCTAACTTCATTAGCAAGCTGACCTATAACTGGACGTTCTTCTTTGGAAAGGCTACCCATACCCTTAAGTATTTGTGTTAATTCACCTTTTTTACCCAAAATTTCTACTCTTAAACTTTCAAGAGCCTGCAAATCACTAACCTGATTTAATTTTTCCAATGCAGCAATTTTGATTTCATTAAGTTTCTCTTTCATTGTTTTATATCCTTTCTATGATTTTAAATCTAAAAACAATACCCGTTTTGGCAATAAAAAAACGCCCCAAAAAGGGACGTGAAAACGCGGTACCACCCAAATTCCTATAAAATAGGCACTTAGTGAGGAAATAACGACCTCAACCGTATCCTCCTACTAATTTCAAAGGATAAACTCAAACGTGAACTTCAATATAGCTTTATTCAAAGATGCTCACAGCCAACGACATCTACTCTCTGTTAAAACCGCTATATCTACTCTCGTTTTCATAGTCTTTATCAGTAACTAGTATATCATACAAAAAATTATTGTCAAGTCTTTTATTTGATTAGAATATAATCTTACTATGATATATATGGAGTTGTTTATATGTGTGGAATAAGCGGTTTTTGTTGCTTTGATACAGATTTCAACAAAAATTATAACAAATGGCATAACGTATTGGTAGATATGAGAGAAAGTTTAGCTCATAGAGGGAAAGATGAAACTGGAGAATATTTAAAAAAGAACATAGGGTTATCCCATACTAGACTTTCAATAAGAGATTTATATAATGGTAATCAGCCTATGATAAAAACAATTAACAACGTTGAGTACGCTATAGTTTACAATGGTGAAATATATGATACAGAGGCTCTAAAAGCAGAACTAGAGAAGAAAGGTTATGTATTTGACGGTACATCTGATACAGAAATTATATTGTATTCTTTTATTGAATATGGTAAAAAATGTGTAGAAAAGTTAAATGGTATTTTTGCATTTTGTATTTGGCATAGTGGTGAAAACAAGTTATACTTATTCCGAGACCGAAGTGGCGTAAAACCTTTATTTTATACTATAGAAAACAACACATTAATTTTTGCATCAGAAATAAAAGCACTTTTTTGTCACCCATATGTAACTCCAGAGATAAACATAAATTCCTTTAGAGAGATATTTGGTATCGGTCCTGCTAGAACTGAAGGATTTGGAGTTTTTAAAAATATTTACGAAATAAAGTACGGTCATTATGGTGAATTTAGTATTAATGGTTTCACCGAAAAGGCTTACTGGAAATTAAGTACCCTCAAAACAAACCATAACTACGAAGAAACCGTACAAAATGTCAATCAGTTAATTACATCAGCTGTGGAATATCAAATGGTTTCCGATGTTCCTGTATGTTCGTTCCTTTCAGGAGGTGTAGACTCCTGTATAGTAACAGCCTTAGCATCAAATCACTTACAAAAGCAAGGAAAGACATTAAACACTTTTTCCTTTGATTTTACAGATAATAACAAATACTTTAAATCCAACTCATTCCAACCTGAACAAGATAGACCATATGTAGATATAATGTTAAAGGAATATAATCTAAATCACACATATCTGGAATGTTCAAATGAAGAATTAGCAGATATGTTATACTGCTCTGTAGATGCAAAAGACTTACCTGGTATGGCTGATGTTGATGCTTCCATGCTATATTTTTGTAAATTAGTAAAAGAGCACAATAAAGTTGCCTTAACCGGCGAATGTGCCGACGAAATTTTTGGTGGTTATCCTTGGTTTTATAGAGAAGATTTAATGAATAGTGATACTTTTCCTTGGTCTATAGATACACAGCCTAGACTCGAACTATTAGATGACGATTTTATTGATAACCTTAACATAAATGAATATATTAAAGCTCGATATAAAGATTCTCTCTCAGAAATGCCTGAAATAGACTATAAAGATGAAACTGAACGCAGAAGATATGAAATTACATTTTTAAATTTAAAATGGTTTATGACAACTTTATTAGACAGAATGGATAGAGCTTCTATGTATTCTGGTTTAGAGGCTAGAGTTCCTTATGCCGACCATAGAATAATAGAGTATTTATGGAATGTTCCATGGGAATATAAAAATCACAATGGTATAGTTAAAGGATTATTGAGAGATAGTATGAAAGGATTATTACCAGAAAAAATTTTATTCCGAAAGAAAAGCCCATATCCAAAAACATACAATCCTATTTACGAAAAAATTCTAAAAGAAAGAGTTTTAGAAATTATAAGTAACAACAACTCTCCTATTATGCCAATAATTGATAAAACAAAAATATTAAAGTTTATATGTGGAGAATCAAACTACGGCAAGCCTTGGTTCGGACAATTAATGGCTGGTCCACAAATGTTAGCATATATAATACAGGTAAATTATTGGCTAAAGAAATTCAACTTAACAATATAAGCCCACTATGTAAAGGCAATTAATGCCCTTTATCTGTATGGTGAAAATTCTAATCTTATAAAAAAGCCTCTGTCATGTTTGCAAATAGGACATTTTTCAGGGGCTTTTGTTCCAGTAAAAATATACCCACAATTCAAACACATCCACTGTGTTTCTATTTCTGAAACAAATAACTTTCCTTGTTCATATAAATCTGCAAATTTTCCAAATCTATCACCATGGGTCTTTTCTACATTTGCTATATTAGAAAAAATATTTGATATTTTTGAAAAGCCCTCTTCTGCTGCTATTTCTGAAAATTTCTTATAGTCATACTCATATTCTTGGAATTCGTTGTGCTGTGCTGCTCTTAATAAATGTAATGTATCTTCGTATATATCTACAGGATAATTACCATCAATTCTTATATTTTGAGCAGCCTCACTAACCAAACTATCATAAAAAACTTTTGCATGAGCCTCTTCTTGTTTTGCTGTGAATTCAAATATACTCTCTATAACAAATAAGCCGTCATCTTTAGCTTTATGAGCACTAAATATATACCTATTTCTAGCTTGGCTTTCTCCTGCAAAAGCTCTCATTAAATTTTCTTTTGTTTTACTTTCAGAAAAATTCATAATATCACCTCTTACAATATTGTGTATACTTTTCAAGACTTTATTCATATATTACAAACTTGAATTAAATATATTTTTACTGTATAATATCAACTATAAATATTTTTTAAGGAGAATAAAAACAATGAATAAAATAGCATCAGATATTTTTGATAAACTTTATCAATCTTACACAATGGGAGGAGATGTTTATTGTTTTAAATACAACACAAAAAATCCCAATCAAATAGAGCGATTTAAAAAAGCAATAAATGAACTTGAATCTTTGGGATATATAAGTATTAAGTTTATATCAGATGATAAAGCAAGAATGATTATTACAGATGAAGGTATAGACTACGGAAACAATTCTATGTTTTAAAAAGCTTTAAAATTTACAAAAAGTTTTCATTATTAGCACTATTATTTTAATCTTACCTTGTCGATTTTGCACTAATTATCTTGACTTTACATAAAAATATATGTATTATTAATACATTGATATATTTAAGGGAGTTGAAGTAATGAGTTTTAAGAACATAAGATTAATGCCTACACCTGAAGAAATCAAAAAAATGGAACCTATTTCTCCAGAATTAAAGGCTATTAAAGATGAAAATGATAAACAGTTAAAAGATATATTTACAGGCAAAGATAATAGATTTGTCGTTATTGTTGGTCCTTGTTCTGCTGATGATGGAGAAGCTGTTTGCGACTACATGAGAAGATTAAACGAAGTAAAGAAGCAGGTTGCTGATAAAATGTTTATCGTTCCTCGTGTATACACTGGTAAGCCAAGAACAACTGGCGAGGGTTATAAGGGTATGATGCACCAGCCTGACCCAGAAGGTGCTCCAAATATGGTTGAAGGTATCAAAGCTATTAGACGCATGTATTTGAGAGTAATTGAAGAAACTGGAATGCCTCTTGCTGACGAAATGCTTTATCCATCAAATTTACCTTTTGTTGAAGATATTTTATCATATATTGCTATTGGTGCAAGAAGTGTAGAAAATCAGCAGCACAGACTTACAGCTAGTGGTATTGATTGCCCTGTTGGTATGAAAAATCCTACAAGTGGCGACCTTTCTGTAATGTTTAACTCTATTAAGGCTGCTCAGTCTCCTCACGACTTCCTCTATAACGGTTATGAAGTAATGACAACCGGTAATCCTCTTGCTCATGCTATTATGCGTGGTTCTGTAAATAAACATGGTAATAACATTCAGAATTACCACTATGAAGATTTAATGCTTGCAAATGAAATGTACAAGAAAGCTGGATATGCTAATCCTGCCATTATTGTTGATGCAAACCACTCAAATTCAAAGAAAAGACACGAAGAACAGCCTAGAATTGTAAAAGATGTTCTTCATTCAAGAAGATACAACCCTGAGTTAAAGAAACTTGTTAAGGGTGTTATGATTGAAAGTTATATCGAAGGTGGAAATCAGAAGTGTTCACCAGAAGTTGAGCATGTATATGGTAAGTCTATTACTGACCCTTGTCTTAGCTTTGAAGATACAAAGACTTTATTATTAGAAATGATTGATTTATTAGATTAATCTACTTGGAGGGCTTATAAAAAGCCCTCTATTTTTTTAGTAAATCTAATGTATTTTTTAAGCATAGTCTGCCATATCCCCATTCTCTATTAGGATATTCTCTACTATTATCACGAATTGCCCCATTGCATAAAAAAGCTTTAAGGCGTTCTCCATAAAGGAATATATCGTTTCTATCTACTATTCCCCATTCCATAAGCAACGCTACACTGCCAGATACAAAAGGTGCTGCTGCACTTGTTCCTGTAAATGAAGAAACACTACCCCCAACAGTTGTTGTTAAAATATTAACTCCAGGTGCTACTAAATCAGGTTTTATATATTCTGTTGCTCTAGTATATCCTCTTCCAGAAAATCCTACAGTTGAAATATTTACAGAATCATATGCTCCAACTGTTATTACTCTTTCCGATGTAGATGGAATTGTAAGTGTTGTATCGGTATTGGGTATAATAAATGCTGTATCACCACCAACAGCCTCATTTACTGGCAACCATGCATCAATCTGACCATTTATTATATTTTGACCGTAAAATCTAATTTTCCATATTCCACTGTCAACAAATCTAGTTGCTCCTTCTAACCTTATATATATTTCATTATCTGAATTATACGGTGTAGAATTTCTAAAAACTATAGATGCCGTAGTATCTCCCAATCTATATCTATATGTCACATTTTCTTTTCTCATAGGTCCACCTTTGTCACCTAATGGCGAGAAAATTTCAACCTCAAATTCATCAGAAAACGAACTCCATATACTTAAATACATAGCAGAAATATCACTTGCAACATTAAAATCCATATCTAACGTATTATTGTTTTCCAGAAAGCCTCTAAAATGGTGTCCTTTATTTCCTTCATTTCCTGATGCTACAACTATAGAAACTTTGTAAGACACAGCCATTTCATTAATGTACTCTTCAAAAAGAGAGTTTCCATCATGAGAACCATCATTTGTACCATAAGAAATATTTATAACTACTGGTTTTTCTAACAGTATCGCCCTATTTATAATATAACTTATACCTCTCATTATATCTGTTGTAGAAGCAAAAAACTCGTTTTGCCCAATTTTCACCACAATTATATCTGATTTATATGCAATCCCATTATTTCCAACTGCAATACTAGCAACTTGTGTGCCATGTCCATATCTATCTATATGATTGATATTTCCTGAATTAATATCATTACTGTAAAAGATTTCTCCACCAACTTCATATATACTGTCTATTCTAGTTGTTCCATCAGAATTTTTAAACATTCTATTTTGATAGTCTATTCCCGAATCTATTATCCCTACAATTACGTCCTCCCCAGTTAAACCATCTATATTACTATTGTCTATAGTTATACAAGAACTTCTTTTACCCTGCTCTAACATAAAAAACAAATTTTTAGGCAATTCTATATATTCTATTTCCGTATAATCTTCCAATTTTTCTATATTATCTTGTGGTATTTGAACTATAGCAAAACTACTAGATAATATTTCTGCTGTTCCTCCTAAACTTTCTATTATATTTTCTATATTTCCGTTATATCTAATAATTACTTCTACCAATATCATCACCAAATAATATATATGCAAAAAGGATAACATTTTTTCCGTTATCCTTTAAAATCTTATTGCTTAAATATTAAATTATATAATGTTGGAGATATTCCATATTGCTCTATTATTTCATCAAGTTCACGTTTTTTATTATTATCCATAGGCTTATTATTTTTTATAGAACGAATCATCAAATTTTTTGGCGTATTTTCTACTTCTATAAACTCCATAATCTCTGATTTATACCCTACAAGATTTAAAATTCTTGACCTAATAGAATCTGTCAGCATAGCAGCAAATCGCTCTTTTAATATTCCATGTTCTGTAATTATAGGGAAAGCACTATTCTTCATTTGATGGAATAATTCATGCTGACAACAAGGCACATTTATAATAACATTACAATTCCATCTTATACCATGATAAATAGCATAATCAGTTGCTGTATCGCAAGCATGAAGAGTAATAATCATAGATATTTTGTTATCATCATTGCCTATTTCAGCAATGTCTTTACAATAGAACTTTAGATTATCAAAGCCAAATTTTTCTGAAAGAGAATTGCAATACTCAACAACATCTTTCTTTAAATCATAGCCATCTATTTTTACATTTTTATTCTTTATTACATTAAAATAGTAATATGTAGCAAAGGTTAAATAGCTTTTACCACATCCCATATCAACAATTGTTGAATTTTCAGGTATATGCTTTTCAACATCTCGAAGCATTTCTAAGAATTTATTTATTTGTCTAAACTTCTTTTGTCTATGAGCAAGTACAACACCATTCTTGTCCATAAGTCCTAATTTATACATCCAGTCAACATACTGACCGTCCGGTAAAATATATTGTTTTGCTTTATTATGAGAAACAGCCTTCGTATTTACGTTTAAATTTTCTTTTACGCCTGTTAATGTAAACTGCTTCTTTTTATTCATAAGAATGGTAAGCCTATTATTTGCCACAATTTCACATTGTTTAAAATTAGTTTCCATTTCATCAGCTAAAACATTGAAAAAATTTTCTAAGTCACAATTATTATGGAAAACTTTTTCACCTACATATTTTGAAAACTGAAAACTTTTCTTATTCTTTACAAGTACAGGAACAATTTTTATTTTTGTTCCAAGTTCTGTATTTTTCTTTATTGGATTACTTACAGTTACTCCCTGAATAGTATCCACATCTATTATATTCCCTAATTGAGAAACAAGCTCATCTTTATTTAGCATCTTTATCCTCACAAATTTTTATTACATCGGCAATACAAACATCGACTAAAATAATATCATCGCCCACCTGAACTACATTGCACCAATTTATAACATACTGTTTCCTTTTTTGAGAAAAAGAGAAAAAACCTCCGTCAATAGGTACAATTATATATGCAACAGTACCAAGTTTAACATTTACTAATATATCACATACACAACCCATTCTGCATCCGTCACGAATATTTATAACTTCTTTATCCAGCAGGCTCTGACAATTTTTCATATATAATTTCACCTCATAAAACTATATGATGAATTCCTGTATTTTAGCCCAAGTTAAAAATAATTCAAACCATTTTTCTGTTCCTTCAACACCCTTGGCAAAATCAAGTCCATGTCTACCTTTTTGGAAAATATGCATTTCAAATGGTATTCCTTTTTCCTTCATTGCTATTCCAAGCTCTAAAGAATTTCTACAATCAACACTCTTATCTTCAAAAGTATGCCATACAAAAGTCGGTGGCATATTATCTGGCACAGCAAGCTCACAAGACAAAGCCTTTCTTGCTTCCATATCATTGCCTGCCATATTATCTCCAGAACGTTTATGGGCTATCTCTTTAGATATAGTTACTACTGGATAACACAAACAGAGTATATCCGGTCTTGATGAAACCTTATCTACATCATCAATAGGTTCATACTCGAATTTGTCAACATTTTCAGCACAAATACAAGCTAAATGTCCTCCTGCTGAAAAGCCCATTATTCCTATTTTGTCCTCATAAATATTATATTTTTCTGCATTATATCGTATATATCTCATAGTCCTTTTTATGTCATACAAATATATAGGATGACGATAAGGTGCAATTCTATAATATAAAACAAAAGCAGATATACCTAACTTATTTAACTCAATAGCTACATTTTCGCCTTCATGGTCAGATAAATGGTCATAACCTCCACCTGGAATAATCAAAACACATGGATGTTTTTTACCATCATTTATAGCAAATTCGTCTAATCTGGGAAGTCCTAGATTTACATCATCATATTCTTTGTTATATCCTAAAGGTGTTCCGTTCCATATATTGATATTCCTCATAGAGATTTCCTCCTTATAAAGTAAGAATTTCTATACCGTCTTCTGTCACAACAACAGTATGTTCCCACTGAGCAGATAAACTACCGTCAATAGTTCTTACAGTCCAACCGTCATCTTCATCTATTGTACAATCGTAAGAACCAGCATTTATCATAGGCTCAACAGTAAATACCATACCAGGCACAAGAATCATAGTTTTTCTGTTAGTTCTAAAATGATTTACCATAGGGTCATTGTGGAATTTAAGTCCAACACCATGCCCACACAAAGCTCTAACTACACTATATCCATTTTTATCAGCAATATCATTTATAACATTTCCAATATTACCTACTGGAGTATATGGCTTTACTGATTTTATACCCTCTAACATACACTCTTTTGTTACTTCACACAATTTTCTTGCTTCATCACTTACATTTCCAATCATAAACATTCTACTCATATCTGAATAGTAACCATTTATTATTGTAGTGATGTCTACGTTTACAATATCGCCATCTTTCAATTTCTCATTATAATTTGGAATACCATGGCAAATTACATCGTTAATAGATGTACAACAACTTTTTGGGAAGCCTTCATATCCCAAATCAGCAGCAACACCACCGGCTTCTTTTGTAATCTTTACAACAAGGTCATCAATTTCTCCTGTAGAGACGCCTACACCTATCATTTTTTCAATTTCATCTAATATATTGATAGAAACCTTAGCACTATCTCTAATACCCTGTATTTGTTCAGGTGATAATATTAAATCTCTTGTAGGCATAGGATAGCCCTGTTCCACTAAAGGCTGAAGTTTTTGTTCATCACTAAACTCATGGCAAGCCTTATATTTTTTACCACTACCACACCAACATCTATCATTTCTACCTATTTTAAACATTTTTCTACCTCACTTTTGTAAAATAAAACTACTTCTTGAAAATCATTACTTTTTATAGCTTGAATTCCCTTTTCCGTAGTGCCATATATTCCTTTTTTTATTCTATAGAACCAATCATAATAATTTGATTGAACAGCCTTTTTTATATTGTCTTTTACTTTTCTGGTTTCTACAACACCATATGTATCAGCCACACAAAGTGCAGCAATAGAATTTTCTCTATACGCTGTAAGTATCTTTTTCCTATTTACTCCACCTGTATTTTCTTTAAACTCTCGTTTATTGAACTCCTTAGATACTGTATTTCTCTTTTCAGTATTTACTTTAATCCCTGTATTATCATTATTTGGAGTTACAATTTCTTCAATAATGCCACTTGTATCACTTACTACAAGCAATCCAACCCCTAATAATTTAACCAGTTTAAGCATCTGTTTGGTTTTCTTTTCTCTAAAATTCTTAGGTCTAAAAATAACAGCATACACATAGGGAGTAATATTTTTTCTTTCCATAAGTTGATAAACTAACGAAATATTAAAAGTTTTTTTCAGTTCAGCCACTACAACAATGTCATTTTTAATTGCTACTAAATCACAATTCTTAACTTCACCGTCTACTGAAAACCCTTGTTTTTCAAAATAAAGCCTTGTTGGCAAGAAAAGCTCTTTTTCGGCTTTCATCATTTCATAAAGTCCTCAATATCTTCTACAGTTTTTATAATATCCTTTGATAAAACCCTGCAACCATTATCTTCAATGAGAATATTATCTTCAATCCTGATTCCTATACCTTCTTCAGCTATATACAATCCCGGTTCAACTGTCATAACCATACCGGATTTTAGCAATCCTTCATTATGTCTTCCAACATCATGAGTTTCAAGTCCTAGCAAATGGCTTACCCCATGATAATAATATTTGCTCACTTCTTCAGCATTTGAAATAAGTCCAATTTTTGACAATGCTTTGACATAGTAATCCTTTAAAATACAGTTTAATGACTTAAATTCAATACCTGCCTTTGCTCTATCAATTACAATCTGCTGACCCTCTAATACTATATTATAAATTGTCTTTTGTCTATCTGTAAACTTACCATTTACAGGGAATGTTCTGGAAATATCTCCGTTATAATATTCATACTGAGCACCAACATCAAATAAAATTAAGTCGCCATCTTCTGTTTTTGAATTATTATCTGAATAATGCAAAACGGTAGCATTCTTTCCAGAAGCTGCAATAGTCTTAAAAGCAAAATCCTTCACACCATGCTGTTTTAAGGCAAAATCGAAGTAAGATTCTATTTGATACTCCATCATACCAGCTTTAGAATTTCTCATCATATTGTAGATACCATCTTTTGTAATATCTATAGCCTTTACAATATTTTCTACTTCCCAGCTCTCTTTAACCATACGAAAATCAGCCATTATATTAAACAAATTTTCTATTGTAATATAGCTATACTTGTTACTAATCTTATTAGCAAAATCCATAGCCGGTGTATTGGCATAAAAATCTCTGTTTTCTAAATCTAAATATAATTTTTGTATTCTCTTATTAAATATAATAGAGCTAATATTTTCCTCAAATTCATCTAAATATATTACCTGCTGAATATCTGAAATTTGTCTCACTTCGTCAGGCAACATTACTGCTCCTACCCACTTAGCTTTTACTTCATCAAATCTTTCAATAGCAATATATTCCTCTATATCCCCATTAAACTTATACACAAAATATATCATCTTAGGTCTATCAAGTCCTGTTAAGTAGTAAAAATTCCTGTTAGGCGTAAAGGGAAAATATTCATCACCTAATTTTTGTATAGGATTTCCACTAAAAACTACTGCCATTTGATTATCTTCTAAGATATTTTTTAATTTACTTCTATTCACAGAAAAATTATTCATAAGTTTATCACTCCTAAACTCCCTATATTATAAACTTAATTAGAGTTTTTTGCAATATAAACTAATCCAAAAAGCTATTAATTACCTCTATTATCTTAAATTTTAAAACATATTTTTTATCATCTACTTTTTCTGTTGAAATTTTTTCATTATCACAATGTATAGCCGGTAAAAGCATAAAAAAATTTTTACTAACTTCTGTAGAATATACATTTTTAGCTAATAACATAACTGCCAACAAAGTAAATAGAACTTTCTTCATATAATCACCTCTACAGTAATTATTGACAACAAAAAAAGTCCTAAACAAAAATTTTAGGACTCATTTATTAATCTATCTACTTCCTCAGCTGTTGTACAATCAAAAATTTCTTGAACTTTAATAGCCTTATTTACATCAATAGTCTGGCAAACAGCTTTCTTAGCCTTTAATACTAAAGACGGACTGACACTAAAAATAGTAAAGCCAAAAGAAAGCCAAATTGGAATAAGATTTGGATTAGATGCTACCTCACCACAAAGAGCAACGGGTTTATTTTGTTTGTGTGCTTGTTTTATTACGTAATAAATACACCTTAGTACAGAAGGTGGTAACAATGAAGATTCCATTTTACCACTGTATCTATCGCTTACTAAAAGGGAATGTATTAAATCATTTGTTCCTACACTAAAAAAATCAACTTCTTTAGCAAGTAAATCCATAATAAAAACCGTTGCCGGTGTCTCTATCATAGCACCAATTTCTATATTTTCGTTTACTGAAAAGCCCTTAGTTAATAATTCTTCTGTCAATTCTTTTATTATTGCTTTTGTTTCATATATTTCCTCTACAGATGATACAAATGGCAATAATATCTTTATATTAGAATAAATTCCACTAACTCTCAGTATAGCTCTTAATTGATTTTTAAAAATATCAATATGATTTAAGCAATATCTAATACCTCTATCATTACTAACAATTTCATTACAATCAAGCCAGTCTATTTTCTTATCTCCACCAATATCAAATACTCTAATAGATATATCTTTGCCTTTCACAGCTGATGCGACTTTTACATACATATCATACTGTTCTGCCTCTGTAGGTATATGTCCACACCCCATAAACAAGCACTCTGTTCTACAAATACCTACACCATTAATATTTAGCAACCCTGCATTTTTTATATCTATTTCAGAAGAAACATTTGCCATAAAGCGAATATTTTTTCCGTCATATGTAGCTTTTTTATCTACGTATTCTCTTAATTTTGATTTTTCAATATATATTTGTTTCTTTATATTACAATATTCATTTATTTGTTCTTCTGTAGGGTTTTGTATAACCTTACCCTTGCCACCGTCAATAATCAAAGGCTGTCCATCTACTATTTCATCAAATCCGCTAACATTTATAACCATTGGTAGTTCCAATGCTTTTGCAATAATAACGGAATGACTGTATTCCCCACATTTTTCTACAACTATGCCCTCTATTTTCTTATTACCTAAACTAATAAGCATTGATGGAGTAATTTCTTTCACAACAAGAATAGAATTTTCAGACAAATTAGATAAATCATAGTATTTTCTATCTTGTAATTCACAAATCAAACGAGTAGATATATCCAACATATCTACACTTTTCTGTGCCATACAGCTATCTTCAAAAGATATAAACATTTCTGAGTAAGACTTAAAAACTACCTCTACAGCAGCCTCTGCACATCTTCCATTATCTATTTCCTCATTTAACTTTTGAATTACAGCGGGGTCTTTTAAAAAGAACATATGACCAAGTAAAATGTCATTTTGTTCTTTATTTAGACTAAGATTATTTCCACTTTTAATTTTTAAAAGCAGTTTTTCAATACCCCCAGAAAGTCTACTTTTTTCTTCGTCTGGTGTACCTATATCAACAACTGTATATGTTGTTTGAACATTTTCAATAGTCTTAGCATATCCTATCCCCACACCATCTGATATACCATTACCAAGCATTAGTATATTATGCCTCCGATTACTTTTCATCACTAGCAAAGTTATTTTCAATAAGTTTTATTTCTGCATCAAGCATAGCCTGTTCATCAGGACCATCACATTGTATTTCAATAGTGTCACCTGTACGAATACAAGCACTCATAATATTCATAATGCTCTTACCATTTATTTTCTTATCCTTAAATAGTATGTAAATACTACTTTCAAATGTTGTTGCTACATACACAAACTCACTTGCTGGTCGCATATGCATACCCGTAGGATTTTTTAAAGTAATTTTAGCCGAAACCATATTATCCTCCTATATATTATTCATATTCTTATACAAACTTAATTAACTATTAAGCCTAATTTTCTTAAATCATTTTTATCTGCCAAGCCTTCTTTAAAAGCAGAGGCACTGGAAACTGCAACAGAAAAATCAAAAGCCTTTTTAGCATCATTGGTTTTTATATATTCATATATAAAACCTGCAACCATACTATCTCCACAGCCTATTGTATTTACAACATTTCCTCTATAAGGTTCTTTTTCATAAAACTTTCCAGTATTATCAAGAAAAACAGCCTTATCAGAGCCCTTTGACAACAATATATTTTTAGCTCCACAACCCTGCATTTTAATCATAGCTTGACTAACATCAAAATCTGTTTTTAATTCAATATTTGCAAATTGTTCTAGTTCCTTTAAATTAGGCTTCACTAAAAAAGGTTCTAATTTTAAAACTGATTTCAATAAATCTCCAGAACAATCTACTACAATATTATTGCATACCGTTTTTATTTTTTCTACCAAATAATTGTAAAGATTTATAGAACATTTTTTTGATATATTTCCAGAAATAACAACATAGTCATCTGCACTAAGCCCATTAAACTTATTCATCAAATTATCTACGTCATTTTCATCTACAAATATTCCATCAGCATTAATTTCTGTTTCATTATTGGCAGATATTTTCACATTAATCCTTGTATTCTGATTTTCAATAAAAATCATATCATTATTAATATTATTTTCATTAAGTAAATCAACCAGTTTCTTCCCTGTAAATCCACCTACAAATCCTAATGCAATATTATTTAAGCCAAGGTTAGTAAGTACCTGTGATACATTTATGCCTTTACCACCTGCCTTAAAAAATTCAACTGCCGACCTGTTTAATTGGCCGACAGTTAAATTATCAAGTGAAACAAAATAATCAATAGATGGATTAAATGTTATTGTATATATCATCTTACTCACCTAAAAAAAATATATTTTGTTTTATAAATTATAATTTTGCTAATTTCTCATCTAAAATCTGATTTACAGTCTGAGGGTTAGCTTTACCCTTTAATGCCTTCATTGTCTGACCAACAAGGAAGCCCTTAGCTTTAGCCTTACCACTCTTAAAGTCTTCAATACTCTTTGGATTATTAGCAATAACCTCATCAATAGTCTTTTCTACTAAAGAATCATCATTAAGCATCATAAGTCCCTTTTCTGTTACATAACTTACAGGCTCAACATTATTCTTGAACATTTCTTCAAATACTTCTTTAGCAACACTTCTATTAATCTTATTGCCCTTAATAAGACCAATTAAATCTGCAATCTTCTTTGGTTCCATTGTTAAATCTTCAGCTAAAGTTGAAGTTTCACTCATAAGACGCATAAGTTCACCCATAATAAGGTTTGAAACTTCTTTAGGTTCGCCACAAAGTTCAGTAGCATCTTCAAACAAGCGAGAAATTTCTCTAGCAGAAGTAAGAATTGAAGCATCATAATCTGTAAGACCAAATTCTTCAACATATCTTGCTCTTTTAGCCTCTGGAAGTTCTGGCATATTTTTCTTTGCGTCATTTATCCATTCTTCGCTTATTTCAATAGGCAACAAGTCTGGTTCTGGGAAATATCTATAATCCTGAGCATTTTCCTTGCTTCTCATAGCATAGCTTTCGCCCTTATTGTCATCCCATCTTCTTGTTTCCTGCATAACTTCTTTGCCAGCATCAAGAATATCCATCTGTCTTTCAGCCTCATACTTAATAGCTCTCTGAATAGCCTTAAATGAATTCATATTCTTCATTTCTGTACGAGTACCAAATTCTTCCTGACCTACAGGTCTAATAGAAAGGTTTACGTCTGCTCTCATTGAACCTTCCTGCATCTTACAGTCAGATACACCTAAGAACATAAGAATATCTCTAAGTTTGTTTAAGTAAGCAAGAACTTCTTCAGCACTTCTAAAATCTGGTTCAGAAACAATTTCCAAAAGAGGTACACCACATCTGTTGTAATCAACTAATGTACAATCATCCCATGGGTCATGAACAAGTTTACCGGCATCTTCTTCCATATGGATTTCGTGAATACCAATATTCTTCTTTACACCATCTACGTCAATTTCTACTTTACCATTTTGACAAATTGGGAAGTAAAGCTGACTTACCTGATAAGCCTTTGGAAGGTCAGGATAGAAGTAATTCTTTCTATCAAATCTATTTTTTCTTGTAATATCACAATTAAGAGCTAAGCCGGCCTTTACAGCATACTCAACTACTTTCTTATTCATAACAGGTAATACCCCCGGCATACCTGAACAAACTGGGCAAACATGAGTATTAGGTTCGCCACCAAATTCAGTAGAACAACCACAGAAAATCTTTGACTTTGTAGCAAGTTCTACATGCACTTCAAGACCCATTACTATTTCGTAATTCATTATGCTCTACCTCCTTTTTTAGTGTGAAAATCTGTTTCTTTCTGGAAAGCATATGCAACCTTAACAAGCTTGTCTTCTGTAAATGTATCGCCAATTAACTGCATACCAACAGGCATACCATTTGCACCAAAGCCACAAGGAACTGTAACACCTGGAAGACCTGCAAGGTTTACAGAAACAGTATAAATATCACCTAAATACATTTTAAGAGGGTCTGAGCTATTTTCTCCAATTTTATAAGCTACAGTAGGTGCAACAGGAGAAAGAATCATATCATATTTTTCAAAAGCATCAGCAAAACTATTCTTTATAAGTCTTCTTACCTGTAAACCCTTCTTATAGTAAGCATCATAGTAACCAGAGCTAAGTACGAAAGAACCGAGCATAATTCTACGCTTTACTTCCATACCAAAGCCTTCACTTCTTGAATTATAGAAAACATCAAGAAGGTTATCACCATTAGGGCTTCTATAACCATACTTAATACCGTCGTATCTTGAAAGATTTGAACTGGCTTCTGCACAAGCAACAACATAGTAAGTTGGAATAGCATAGTCAACAACCGGCATTTCAAATTCTTCTAAAGTTGCTCCAAGTTTTTCAAGAGTCTTAGCAGCCTCTAAAACAGGAATTTTAACATCTTCGTCAAGACCGTCTCCAAAATAATTTTTAGGAATACCAATCTTCATTCCTGAAATATCACCATCAAAACATTTTGAAAAGTCTAACACTTTACCCTTAATAGAAGTAGAGTCCTTTGCATCGTGTCCTGAAATAGTTTCTAAAACTGTAGCACAGTCCTTTATATCTCTACCAATAGGTCCAATCTGGTCAAGAGATGATGCAAATGCAACAAGACCATAACGAGAAACTGCACCATAAGTTGGCTTAATACCAGATACACCACAGAAAGAACAAGGCTGTCTGATAGAACCACCTGTATCAGAACCAAGAGTGTATACAGCTTCATCTGCTGCAACAGCTGCTGCTGAACCACCTGAAGAACCACCTGGTACTCTTTCTAAGTCCCAAGGATTTCTTGTTGGTCCAAAATGAGAAGTTTCAGTAGAACCACCCATAGCAAACTCGTCCATATTTAACTTACCAAGAACAACAGCACCTGCGTCCTGTAATTTTTCTACAACAGTAGCATTATAAGGTGGCACAAAGTTTTCAAGCATTTTAGAACCACAGCTTGTAGTTAAACCTTTTGTACAAATATTGTCCTTAATACCCATAGGTACACCGGCAAGAGGAGAAGTAAGCTCTCCTGATTCAATTTTAGCCTGTACTTCAGCTGCATTCTTCATTGCTGATTCTTCAAAAACATTTGTGAAGGCATTAATATTACTTTCTTTAGCCTTTATTGTATCAAGCATAGACTTAGTAACTTCTTCAGCACTTGTCTTTTTATCTTTTATCATCTGCCCTATTTCAAGAGCTGTCATATTATTAAAATCCACGTCTTATCCTCCTTATTCAACAGTCTGAGGAACTTTAAAGCAGCCATCTTTCTGTTCAGGTGCATTTGCAAGTAATGCTTCTCTGTTTTCTGTATTAACTGCTTCGTCTTCTCTAAAATTATTTGTAAAACTAAATGGATGTGACATTTCTTCTACACCTGTAGTATCAAGTTCATTTAACATATCCACGTAATTTAAAATCTTACCAAGTTCTTCCTTTGATTTTTCCTTTTCTTCTTCTGTAAGATGAAGTCTTGATAAATCTTCTAAGTATTGAATAAGTTTATCATCAATAACCATAACAAAAATCCTCCTTGAAATTTTGGATTTAAAATAGTAGCCACGCACACAAAAAAGTCCTAAAGCAAAAAACAGCTTTAGGACGAAAATCTCCGCGGTACCACCTAAATTGACACTAATGCCCGACTTTGGCACTATAACGTGTGCAAAACGTACTTCACTACCGGGCAAAAGCCTTTTGCAAAATAGGCTCAGGAGTGTTATTCATAGTGTAATATCAGATTAAAGTTTCCAGTCTATGACTTTAATTCCCTGTCAGTATTATCAAAATTACTTGTCTCCATCGTAGCCTTTATGACTTGTATAATATCATAATTTATCCATTATTTCAAGTAATTTTAAATAAATTTTGCCTTACATATAATTTTCCAACATTTTCACTATTTACGCATAACAATTAATGTTTTTTCTGTTCACTTTATCCATTCATTTTTCTCTATTTTCATACAAATTTCATTATTTCTTTTCTAAGTCTGGATATTATCTTTTTTTCTAATCGGGATATGTATGATTGACTTATTCCCATCATATCAGCAACTTCTTTTTGAGTTTTCTCTATGCCATTATTCTTTAAGCCAAATCTCAGTTCTATTATATCCCTTTCCCTGCGATTTAATTTACTTATAGCAGTATTTAATAATTGTCTATCCACTTCATCTTCGATGTCTCTATAAATTACATCTACATCTGTTCCAAGAATATCAGAAAGTAGAAGTTCATTTCCTTCCCAATCTACATTAAGTGGTTCATCAATAGAAACTTCCGTTTTTGTTTTAGTAGTTCTTCTGAGATACATTAAAATTTCATTTTCAATACATCTTGAAGCATATGTAGCCAATTTTATATTTTTGTCCATCTTAAATGTATTAATAGCTTTTATTAAACCTATAGTTCCTATTGAAATTAAGTCTTCTACGTTTATTCCAGTGTTATCAAACTTCCTGGCAATATAAACTACCAATCTCAAATTATGTTCTATAAGACAATTTTTTGCATCTTTGTTATCTTCCATCATTAATTTTAAATTTTCATTTTCTTCCTCTGTGCTAAGTGGAGGTGGTAACGAATCACTTCCTCCAATGTAATATACTGAGTCACCTTTAAAAATATTTTCTATAATACTTTTAATATTCACCTTTATTGCCTCCCTAAATGTTTTGGACTAAGTAAAGCATTGTACAGTCCATTTTTACACAGGACAGACTTATAAATGCCGACGATAGGTTTTTCTACACTTTTACCATTAACAACTATACTATCTACTTCAAACCCAATTAAAATACCTTTTTCATTACCTAAACTACTATATGGAATTATCTTTAATCTGTTTGAATAAGAATTTTCAGTTATTTCATTTATTGCTGAATATACATTTTCTCTTTCAAACAAAATTCTAAGCTTTAATGGTATTAACTCCTTTAAAGCTCTGTATTCTACAATCAATACAGGTTTTTTACTTATAGGTTCAATCAGACTATGTCCCGTATCCATAAATGCCTTTATTAAAATTGATTTATGGTTATTTATTATTTCTACGTCATAATAGTTTTTAGTTTTATGTAAATTTTTAGCTGAAAAATTTATTACAGCATTGGAAATTAAAATTCCCACTGGAATAACAATTTTTCCATTTTTTATTCCAGTATAGTAAATAAGTATATTTATAGCCGTAACTGATAAAAAACTAAACAATCCTATTATTAAGTACAGAATTACCGTTTCCCATAGATTTTTAGGTTTAAACAAAAATATTCCTGCTATAATAATTAACAACTGAGATACAACACTAGCCAGTATAAAATTTTTATATATTGCCAGTAAATACAGTACAGATATTGCAATACTTACAAGAGAATATTTACATAAGTTAATATGTTTTCTTAAAAACTTGCCAACAAAAACAAAAATCGTTATGTTTACAAGGCTATTCCCAGCAATAAATAAATCTCCGTACAGAACAGTTTCCATAGTACCACCTCAACAAATACATACATTCTGTTTACAGATTTGCAATACGTAAAAGTGTTTTAACAATGGTTATTATACCTTTGTCACTAAGAAAATTTTGTCATATCCTAATTTATTGCAATAAAAAAATACGACAAAAAGCCGTATTTTTTATATTTCACTTATAAAATTAGTTTAAATAACCATGGTCTATCATATATTTATCAACTATTTTCACACCACTATCATTTAAATGTGCATCATCTCTGAAATTATCATTAGTAAGAATATGCTCTTTAGCATTTACTAAATTGAAATCCAAATATGTTAAATTATTTTCGTCAGCTATTTTTTGGAAAACATCGTGAATACACTCATAATTTGATATATAATCATAAGAAACCGGAGCTATTGGGGCTGTAGTCATAATAACTTCAATTCCTCTTTCTTTGCAAGTATCTATTAATTTTTGTAAATACTTTTTCTGAGTTTCATTAATTTTCCAATCCTTTCCGTCTAAGCCCTTAAACTGATTAGTCTTGTCCATTTCATCTGGAAGCATATTGTAATTGCAATAAGTATAACCTTTACTTCTATACTTTTCTACACCTTCCTGTTTTTCAGTAGCTGGTGTATATACCCCATATTTAGACTCAAGACTTTTCTTAAACTTTGAATTTCTGTAAGCAAAATAATCAGCCTGATACCTAAATATATCTGTATCATACATTAATTTTTGACTTAAAGGGAAAACTTCTTTTATATATTGTTTTTCCAACTCTGTATTTCTCAACACCTGAAATAAATAGCCGGCCTGTGTTAATTCAAATTCATCGTCAAGCATATCCCAGTACACTTCTACAACTACTTTTTTAGGTTTTTGATAATTTAAAACTTCAAGCAATGTAAAATAAGTTGAGTCCATATGCTGTAACGGCATACCCAACTGATAACTGCTTGTGCCAAGAACAGAATCAAAATTTTCAGGGTCAAATGTACAATAGGAATGAGATGAACCTAAGAAAACCATATCTAAACTATTTTTAGGCAAATCGTAAAATTCATTCCATCGGCTCTCATTATAATTATTTATCTGATTTTCAGTAGATGCTGCTGAATATTTATTTCCTACAACAAATATCATAGGAACTAATGCACAGAAAAATAAAATTCCTTTTAATACGTAAATTATATTTTTCTTAAAATTGGAAGTAAATAAATTGTCCACCACCTGCAAACACCCCCATCATAAAAATAAAGCAAGCTAATATATAATAATAAGCAAACCTAAAAACAAAAGGACCTTTGTTTAAGAGCTTATGAATATCGTATTTAAAGCTAATTACTTCAGTAAATATCAAGAATAATATAGCTATACTTAAAATAAGTATTTCAAATAATTTCAACCCCATATTATTGAAAGTTACATATAGATACTGTAAATCAGTTATATTTTCCCATCCGGCAAATATATTTTTAACGATATAAATTGCATCTGATATTGTATTAGCTCTAAAGAAAATCCAAGCAAAAGCAACTAAAGCAAAGCAAATTATAACCCTAAATATATTTATTACAAAGAAATCCTTTTTTACAGGAATAATTTTATTCTTTAAATCACCTATAACTTGATACAGTCCGTGTAAACCACCCCAAAGAACAAAAGTCCAATTAGCTCCATGCCACAAACCACTAGCTAAAAATGTTATCATAATATTTCTATATTTTTTAATTAATGAGCATCTACTGCCACCTAATGGAATATAAATATAGTCTCTCAACCAAGATGAAAGTGAAATATGCCACCTTCTCCAAAATTCTTTTATATTCTTTGAAAAATATGGTCTATCAAAATTAATCATCAAATCTATACCCATTAATTTTGCAACACCTCTAGCTATATCTGTATATCCACTAAAGTCACAATATATCTGAACAGTAAAAAACAATGTAGCAACAACAAGTGGCAAACCCTTATATTCTTGAGGTGAATTGTATATTGTATCTACCAATACAGATGCTCTGTCGGCAATAACAATCTTTTTAAAATAGCCCATTAACATTAACTTAGCACCTTGAGATATGTTTTCTAATTCAAGTTTATGCTTTGTAAACAACTGACCAAGCAACCTGTCTGCTCTTTCTATAGGACCTGCAACTAACTGAGGGAAAAACATTATAAATAATGATAATTTAAAATAATTTCTTTCCGGTTTGTATTTTCCATAAAAGACATCAATAGTGTAACTAGCAGCCTGAAATGTATAAAAAGAAATACCCATAGGCAAAACAATATCAAAATCTTTTATTGGATATGTCCAACCAAAACAATCATAAAGCCACATAAAACTATGGTTAATAAACACCATATATTTAAATACAAAAAGCAATCCAAAATTAATTATTAAACTTATAATCAAGAAAACTTTTTTCTTCTCTGGTTTATCATATATAAGCCTCGCCAACAGCCAGTTAGACAGCGTAGATATAACTATTAAAATTATTAATTCAGCTCTCCACCCCATATAAAATATGCAACTGGCAATCAAAAGCATTATCCACTTTAATTTTTGTGGTAAAGTATAATAAAGAACAAGAACTACAGCCAAAAAAATTATAAAAGTGAGAGAATTAAAAAGCATTTCTTCACCTCCCAAATAAAATACTGTAATACTAAAATACGGCCATAGAAAATTTTCTACAGCCGTAAAACAAACGTAACAAGAATTACTTCATAGATTCATATATTGCCTTAGCCATAGAATCTAAAGCATCCATTTGAGATTCTTTAAGACTTGACTTTATTGTAACCGTTTCATTGAGAATAGTCATATTTTTCATACCTTCAACTATTTCTTTCATCTGCTTATTTGCTAAAGGACCCCATGTACCATTTTCTACTAATGCAACAGTTCTGTTTTGAATATTGTGATTTTTCAAATCTTCCAACACATTTTTCATATTTGTAAAAATGCCATTATTATAAGTAATTGCTGCAAACACAAGATTTGATGCCCTAAAAGCTTCTGAAACAAGCTGAGATGGATGTGTATTAGAAACATCATACATCTTTATATTTCTTACACCTAAATCGCCGAGTTTACAAGCTAAAATATTCATTGCATTTTCTGTATTTCCATATACAGAACCATAAGCAATAACTACTGCCTTATCTTCTGGAGTATAAGTTGCCCATTTCATATACTTGTCAACGTACCAACCAATATTTTTTCTCCAAATTGGACCATGTAAAGGACAAATCATTTTAATATCCAATGTAGAGGCTTTTTCTAAAAGTGATTTAACCTGTGGACCATATTTACCTACAATATTTGTATAATATCTTCTTGCATCGTCAAGCCATTCTTTTTCAAAATCTACCTGGTCTGCAAAAATATTACCATTCATAGCACCAAATGTACCGAAGGCATCAGCTGAAAAAAGAGTACCTGTTGTAGTATCAAAGGATACCATTACCTCTGGCCAATGAACCATAGGAGCTAAAACAAAGGCAAAGTTATGTTTACCTGTAGAGAAAGTTTCGCCCTCTTTAACAACAACAATTTTTTCATCTATATTTTCAAAATCAAAGAACTGCTTAATATAAGTAACTGTTTTTGCGTTTGTAACAATTTTTGCATTTGGATACTTTCTTAATACTCTTTCAAGGGAACTACTATGGTCAGGTTCCATATGATGTACAAATACATAATCCAAATCTCTGCCATCTAATACATGAGCTATATTTTCACAGAAATTGTCTAAAATAGCACCATCAACAGTATCAAACAAAACAGTTTTTTCATCTAACAAAAGATAAGAATTGTAGCTAACTCCTCTTGGTATAGGAAAAGCATTTTCGAACAAAGCTAATCTTCTATCACTACCACCTACCCAAAACAAATCATCTTGAATTTTCTTTACACAATACATATTTAAACCTCCTATCAAATTCTATTTTCTATATTCTTTTTCGTGATTATACAATTCTTTATTATCACTTACAATAGCAGTTCCCACACCATATACTGTGAATAATTCCAAAAGAACACTATGCTTAACAGAACCATCCAATATATGTGCTCTAGGAACTCCATTTTCTACGGCATGAATAGCACAATTAAGCTTTATTGCTATTTCACTATTTAACCTGCCACTATTTATAACATTCTTAGCATCACTTACTGTAAGCATAGAATGTAAGCTTTTATCATTATTTTTCTTTATACCATCATCCTGTGAAAGGAAAAGAATTTTTTCTGCCTTAAGGGCAATAGCTGTTGCACAAGCAACATCATCAGCTTTAAGGTTGTAACTTGTAAAGTCATCACTTACACCTATTGATGCAATAATAGGAATATAATCTTGTGCTATTAAATCCTCAATTAAGTCTGTGTTTATACCTTTTATGCTACCAAAATAGCCTATATCAGCACTTTCAATAACCTTAGGTTCAACCTTAATAGTTTCACCGTCTTTACCACAAATACCAACAGCTTTTGCTCCTTTTTTTGCAAAAATCTGTACTAAATCTTTATTTATTTTACCCAATACCATTTCAATAACTTCCATAGTTTCTTCATCTGTAACTCGGAAATCTTCAACATACTGTATATTTTTGCCTATATTATTAAGCCAACGATTAATTTCGTCACTACCGCTATGAACTATAATAGGCTCCATACCTATAAGTTTTAAAAGTATAACATCCTCTACTACACTTTCAAGTGTTTCCTTATCCTTTAAAACACTACTGCCAAATTTTACAACAATCTTTTTATTATGGAAATCTCTTATATATGGTAATGCCTCTGTTAAAAGCTTAGCTTTCTCAACACCAACTTCAATTTCACTATTCATCAAAATCGCCTCCTATGGCAACAAGTAGCCTTTTTCAACACTTTCATCTAATATGTCTAAAACAAATTTGCGAAGTGCTGGATGAGCATCTTTAGTTAATTTACTACCTCTTTCAATAACCTGAGCCTTTGTTACATGATTTACAAGCCACTTTTCACCTCTTGTAATATAGTTTAACATTATAGGTTGAAGTCTGTCAAGGCTGTTTGCAAACTTAGCTTCTGGAGTATCATTTCTCTCAAATTCAAGCCAATAACCCTTTAATTCTTCGCATTGTTCTTTATCAAGAATGGCATATAACTTTTCAGCTGCTTCAGACTCTCTCTGTGCCTTAGTTTCATTACCCTTAACATCGTATAAATATGTATCCCCTGCATATATTTCAACCAAATCGTGAACAAGCATCATTTTAATAGCTCTTAACAAGTCTGTTCCCTCTGGGGCATATTCTTCAAGAACAACAGCATACATACAAAGGTGCCAACTATGTTCAGCATCATTTTCTCGTCTATTATCAACAGATAAAAGAGATTGTCTAAATATATTTTTTAATTTATCAATCTCCATAAGGAAATCCATTTGTTTCTTTAATTTATCCATAAGTACCTCCAAACACACTTTAGAATTACAATTAAGGCTGTAACCCAATGATTACAGCCTTAAAAACTCTTATTTATTTAATAAATCTACTGTAGTCTTTACTACGTTATCTACTGTAAAGCCAAAGTATTCAAAAAGCTTCTTATATGGTGCAGACTTACCAAAAGTAGTCATATTAATAAGCTTTCCATCAATACCTAAGTATCTATACCAAGAAAGGTCAGAAGATGCTTCAACTGCAATTCTCTTAGTAACTGCGTGAGGTAATACAGATTCCTTATATTCATCAGACTGTTCTTCAAAAAGTTCAACACAAGGCATACTTACAACCTGAGCTGATATACCCTGTTCCTTTAATACATCATAAGCATCATAAACAAGACCAACTTCACTACCTGTTGCCATAAGAATTACATCAGGAGTTTCCTTAAATGATTCTCTTATAACGTAACCACCCTTTAAAGCCTTTCTACCGTCAATACCTAAATTCTTAGTATTCTGACGAGAATAAAGCATAGCTGTTGGAGTATGCTTACTCTTCATAGCAGTATACCATGCAGCAGCAGTTTCATTAATATCACAAGGTCTGAATACGTTAAAGTTTGGCATACTTCTTAAAGCAGCAACCTGTTCTATAGGCTGATGTGTTGGACCATCTTCACCTACACCAATACTATCATGTGTTAAGATACAAGCTACCTGTAAACCAGTGATTGAAGAAACTCTAAGAACAGGCTTCATATAATCACTGAATACAAAGAAACTTGCAATATATGGTCTTAAACCACCATGTAAAGCCATACCATTTGCCATAGCTGTCATAGCTATTTCTCTAATACCGAAATGGATATTGCTACCTTCTCTATTTTCCTTAGAGAAGAAATCACTATTTTTCATAATAGATTTATTAGATGGAGATAAGTCAGCAGAACCACCAAATAAGTTAGGCATTACTTCTGAAAGCTTATTAAGAATCTTTTCTGAACACTGACGAGTAGCCATTTCTTCTGTATTTAACCAGAAACTATCATCCTTTTCAATATCGCCAAGGAAGTCATCATTTAACCAAGCCTTGTATTCATCAGCAAGTTCTGGATACTTTTCTGCATATTCATTGAACATTTCGTCCCACTTATCTGCGTCGTTAGTAAGTTCCTTAACAACTTCTGACATATGAGTCTTAACTTCATCAGGAACAACAAAGCTTTCATCATACTTCCAACCAAGAGCAGCCTTTGTAGCCTTAACTTCATCTTCACCAAGAGGTGCACCGTGAGATGCGTTGCTACCTGCCTTATTAGGAGAACCATAACCGATAGTTGTCTTAATTTCAATAAGTGATGGTTTATCTGTAACAGATTTAGCTTCTTCAATAGCCTTACCAATAGCATCAATATCATTACCATCTTCAACAAAAACTGTATGCCAGTTCATAGCATCAAATCTCTGTCTTACATTTTCTGTAAATGCAATATCTGTGCTACCTTCAATTGTTATATTGTTAGAGTCATATAATGCAATAAGCTTACCAAGACCTAATGTACCAGCAAGTGATGCAGCCTCATAAGTAATACCTTCCATCATACAACCGTCACCACAAAGTGCGTAAGTATAGTGGTCAACAACTTTATATTCTTCAGTATTGAACTTAGATGCAAGATGTGTTTCTGCCATAGCCATACCAACTGCATTAGCAAAGCCCTGACCAAGAGGACCTGTACTTGCATCAACACCAGGAGTTACACCATGTTCTGGATGACCTGGAGTAATTGATTCAAACTGTCTAAAATTCTTAATATCATCAATAGAAACTTTATAACCAAAAAGGTGTAATAAAGAATAAAGCATCATTGAACCATGACCTGCAGATAATACAAATCTATCTCTATTTACCCATTCCGGATTAATAGGGTTATGCTTCATATGATGTGCCCATAATTCATATGCCATAGGAGCTGCACCCATAGTAATACCTGGATGACCAGAATTAGCTTTCTGGATAGCTTCCATACTCAACACACGCATACAATTTATAGTTAATAAATCTGATGAGTTCATTTTTTTACCTCCGAAAAATATGAAAACAAATCCAAAATATTTATACAATTTTGACAATGGATTGTTCTCTCAATTTAAAATTTCAAATCTTCATTATTATACAACAATCTTCATTTTAATACAAGCATAGATAAACAATTATATAATTTTGTCTATTTCGACTAAATTATTTCATTTTAAACGAAGTTTTTTTACAAATCTGCTTTTCATTTTTCACAAATTGTGGTATTATTACATTAAGGATACATAAATTTTTTGGAGGTGTTTATTATGTATGTTTCTGAAAGAATGACAAGATACCCTGCTACTGTAATGCCTAATTACTCTGTTTCTAAGGCTTATCAGATTATGACTGAAGGTCACTATTCTCAGCTCCCAGTTGTAGATAGTGACAACAAATTAATTGGTCTTGTAACTGAAAAGCTTTTAGCAGAGGTAAATCCTTCAAGCGCTACTTCTTTAAGTGTTTATGAAATCAACTATCTTTTAAGTAAAACAAAAGTTCAGGATATAATGAAAACTGGTATTTTCAAGATTAATAAAGACGCATTAATTGAAGATGCTGCAATTATTATGAAAGAAAATAGAATAAGTTCACTTCCTGTTGTTGAAGGAGATAATTACTTAGCTGGTATCATCACAAGAACAGATATATTCAAAGCATTTATTGATATTATGGGGGTTAAAGCTACTGGCACAAGAATTGCAATTACTACTGAAGATAAAGTAGGTGTTTTGGCTGACATCACCAGTATTTTAGCTCAGCACAATATTAATATACGAAATATTACTGATATATCTGAAAACGGCAAATCAGAAATTACTATTAAGGTTCGTAGCCTTGATGCAACTGCTGCTGTAGAAGATATTAATGCAAAAGGCTATAACGTAACTTCTGTTATAACAGTTCATTAAATTATAATAAAACAAAAATTTAGGGTAGCATTAATTTATAGTGCTACCCTTTTATTATTTGTATGTGGTAATGATTTATACTTGATTTATGCGTAATACATTTTTTCACAGCAAAAAAGCACACAAAAAATGTGTGCTTTTTCTAGTTATATTATATAACTTTAAATTAGTTTAATTCAGCAAAGAACTTGATTGTTCTAACCATCTGGCTAGTGTATGAGTTTTCGTTATCATACCAAGAAACAACCTGAACTTCGTATAAATCATCAGCAACCTTGTTAACCATTGTCTGAGTTGCATCGAATAATGAACCGTAAGTGATACCAACGATATCAGAAGAAACGATTTCATCTTCGTTGTAACCGAAAGAATCAGACTGAGCAGCCTTCATAGCAGCATTGATACCTTCAACAGTTACATCAGTACCCTTAACAACAGCAGTAAGGATAGTAGTAGAACCAGTTGGAACTGGAACTCTCTGTGCAGAACCAATTAACTTACCGTTAAGTTCTGGAATAACTAAACCGATAGCCTTAGCAGCACCAGTTGAGTTAGGAACGATATTAACTGCAGCAGCTCTTGATCTTCTTAAATCGCCCTTTCTCTGTGGACCATCAAGAGTCATCTGGTCACCAGTGTAAGCATGAATAGTAGTCATGATACCAGCCTGAATTGGAGCAAATTCGTTAAGAGCCTTAGCCATAGGAGCTAAGCAGTTAGTAGTACAAGAAGCAGCAGAAATAATCTTGTCATCAGCTGTTAATGTATTTTCGTTTACGCTGTAAACAATTGTTGGTAAATCGTTACCAGCAGGAGCAGAAATAACAACCTTCTTTGCACCAGCAGTGATGTGTGCAGAAGCCTTTTCCTTAGAAGTGTAGAAACCAGTACATTCGAGTACAACGTCAACATCTAAGTCGCCCCATGGAAGCTTAGAAGCATCAGCTTCCTTGTAGATTTCGATTTCCTTACCGTTAACAACGATAGAAGATTCCTTTGCTTCTACAGTACCATTAAACTTACCCTGAGTTGAATCGTACTTTAATAAGTGAGCTAATACTCTAGGTGCAGTTAAGTCGTTGATAGCAACAACTTCGTAACCTTCAGCAGCAAACATCTGTCTGAAAGCAAGTCTACCAATACGACCAAAACCATTAATAGCAACTTTAACCATTTTAAATTCCTCCTGAAATATTAAAAAAATTTATAGTTATTGTTATAAATATAACAAACTATTACAATCCATCATACCAAATAACAACCTAACTTAAATGTATTATATCACAATCAATTTTATTTTAAAATACTTTTTTTACAAAATATGACTGTTTTTTTCACTTTTATGCACAAGTGACACAATAGATATAGCTAATCCAGCAGCACTTATCAATAAAGCTAAACTACTTACAACAAGACTTACAACTTTCATAACAATACCTCCAATTTTAGTAGATATAAATATCCATATTTTGTTAATATTTAACATAACATCAGCAAGTAGCAAAGATTTACTTGCTACTTACCGATACTACACTAATTTTACTTAAAATACTGAACACCTGAAAGGAATATCTTCTGATCCTTTTCACCGGGAACATTCTTAAATACTCCGTTACCCATTCTTTCTGAATGACCCATCTTACCTAATACTCTACCATCTGGGCTTGTAATACCTTCAATAGCATATAATGAACCATTAGGATTATATCTAATGTCAAATGTAGGATTTCCATTAGGGTCAACATACTGAGTTGCAATCTGATTATTTTCAGCTAAAGCCTTAATAACAGCTTCATCAGCCATAAATCTACCTTCGCCATGAGAGAAAGCAACCTTATGGATATCGCCTACATTACTATTCCAAAGCCATGGTGACTTGTTAGAAACAATCTTAGTATCAGCAAGGCAAGAAATATGTCTACCAATAGTGTTGAATGTAAGAGTTGGGCTATTTTCTTCCATATCTCTAATTTCACCAAATGGTACAAGACCAAGCTTAATAAGAGCCTGGAAACCATTACAAATACCAAGCATAAGACCATCTCTGTTCTTAAGTAAGTCCATAACAGCTTCTTTAACCTTTGGATTTCTAAATACAGCAGCAATAAACTTACCAGAACCTTCTGGTTCATCACCGGCACTGAAACCACCAGGAATCATAATAATCTGACTATTATGAATCATATCAACCATCTTATCAATAGATTCTTCAAGCCACTGTGTCTTAAGGTTTGTAACTACTAAAGTATCTGCAACTGCACCAGCCTTTTCAAAAGCTCTCTTTGTATCGTATTCACAGTTATTACCAGGGAATACAGGTATAAGAACTCTAGGAGCTGCTATACCCTTACCTGAGAATTTCTTTTCAACAACATTAAATGGTTTAATTTCAATGTCAGCCTTCTTCACATCTTCAAGATACTTTGTTGGGAATATCTTTTCAAGAGGCTTAATCCATACATTAAGTGCTTCATCAAGGTCAATAGTAACACCATTAGCCACAATATTCTTTTCTGAAGTAGTATTACCAATAACTGCAAAATTATAACCAGCAAAAAGTTTTTCAGCTTCTGCCTTATCACAAGCTAATTCGAGAACAAAGCTACCATAGTTGTAATTAAATAAATCTTCTTCGTTAATTACTGCACCAATATCGTTACCAAAAGCCATCTTAGTAACAGCAGCAGCAATACCACCAACACCTATTGTAGCAGTAGAAACAATCTTACCTTCTTTTACAAGTTCACTAATCTTAGCAAAATTCTTCTTAAGTTCATCAAATACAGGTAAATCATTTTCATCATAAGAAACATTAACCTTAACGATTGTATTACCAGCATTCTTGAATTCTGGTGAAATAACATTGTACATCTTAACTGGGTCAACAGCAAAAGATACAAGTGTTGGAGGAACATCTAAATCCTTAAATGTACCAGACATACTGTCCTTACCACCAATAGCAGCTGTACCAAGTTCCATCTGTGCAAGATAAGCACCAAGTAAAGCACTAAATGGCTTACCCCATCTATGAGAGTCTTCGCCAAGTCTTTCAAAATATTCCTGGAAAGTAAGTCTTACGCTATCGTAATCACCACCACCAGCTACAATCTTAGCAACTGATTCAACAACTGCATAAACTGCACTATGGAAAGGACTCCACTTTGCTACAGTAGGATTATAACCATAACTCATTAATGTACCAGTAGTTGTTTCACCCTTTAATAATGGGATTTTTGCTGCCATAACTTCAGCAGGTGTCATCTGATTCTTACCACCAAAAGGCATAAGAATTGTACCAGCACCAATTGTTGAGTCAAATCTTTCAACAAGGCCCTTCTGACAAGCTACATTAAGCTGTGAAAGATTTTCAAGCCACTGAGCCTTTAAGTCAGACTTATTTTCAATCTTTTCTGGCTTATTTGCCGGTTCTTCAACATAAATATCTGTGTTCTGAACAGCACCATTTGTATCGAGGAAATCTCTTGAAATATTTACAATATCATTTCCATTCCAGAACATCTTTAATCTTCTGTCATCTGTAACCTTTGCTACAACTGTAGCCTCAAGGTTTTCTTCATTAGCATATTTAATGAAACTATCAGCCTTGTCAGCCTTTACAACAACTGCCATTCTTTCCTGAGATTCTGAAATAGCAAGTTCTGTACCGTCAAGACCTTCATATTTCTTTGGAACTAAGTCAAGATTAATTTCAAGACCGTCTGCAAGTTCACCAATGGCAACAGATACACCACCTGCACCAAAGTCATTACAACGTCTAATCATCTTGCTTACTTCTGGATTTCTAAATAATCTCTGTAACTTTCTTTCTGTAGGTGCATTACCTTTCTGTACTTCTGCACCACAAGTAAGAATAGAGTCCTCATCGTGTTCCTTAGAAGAACCAGTTGCACCACCACAACCGTCACGACCTGTGCGACCACCAGTAAGAATAATAATATCGCCAGCATCTGGACGTTCTCTTATTACATTTTCTTTCTTAGCTGCAGCAATAACTGCACCAATTTCCATTCTCTTTGCTACATAGCCTTCATCGTAGATTTCAGCTACCTGACCAGTTGCAAGACCAATCTGGTTACCATAAGAGCTATAACCATGAGCAGCAGATGTAACAATCTTTCTCTGAGGGAGCTTACCCTGTAATGTATCAGCCACTGGAACAGTTGGGTCGCCAGCACCTGTTACTCTCATTGCCTGATATACATAACTTCTACCTGAAAGTGGATCTCTGATAGCACCACCAAGACAAGTTGCAGCACCACCAAAAGGTTCAATTTCTGTTGGGTGGTTATGAGTTTCGTTCTTGAACATTACAAGCCAATCTTCTTCAACACCATCAACATCAACAGGAACTACAATACTACAAGCATTAATTTCTTCTGATTCATCAAAGTTATCTAACTTACCCTGTGCCTTTAATGCTCTCATACCTGTTGTGGCAATATCCATTAGGCAAACTGGTTTCTGTTCTCTACCAAGAGATTTCTTTTCATCAAGGTACATCTTGTAAACATTTTCTACAACTTCTTTATATTTACCGTCTTCAAATGTTACATCATTGATATGAGTTGCAAAAGTTGTATGTCTACAATGGTCTGACCAATATGTATCAATTACTCTAATTTCTGTAATTGTAGGATTTCTCTTTTCTGTGTCTTTAAAATACTTCTGACAGAATAAAATATCTGCCTCACTCATTGCAAGACCTAAAGACTTTCTATAATCAAGAAGTGCCTTTTCGTCCATATCAATAAAACCTTCAATAGTTTCAACTGTAGTTGGAATTGTAAGGTCCATTTTAAGTGTAGCAGGCTTCTCCATACTAGCTTCACGAGAGTCTACTGGGTTAATACAGTAGTGCTTAATCTTTTCAACATCTTCTGTAGATAACTTACCCTTTAAAACATATGTTTTAGCTGAAGCAACAACAGCCTTATCATCACCAGAAATAATCTGGATACACTGCATAGCAGAATCGGCTCTCTGGTCATACTGACCTGGAAGATATTCCATACTGAATGCTGTTTCATCTTCTGCCATTTCAAAAGTTTCGTTGTAGATATAATCAACAGGTGGTTCTGAGAAGATAGTCTTTGATGCTGCTTCAAAAACATCATCAGCTATATCTTCAACATCATATCTATTCAAAATTCTAAGACCAGTTAAATTTGTTAAACCTAAGTTTTCTTTAATATCAGCAAGTAACTGACTTGCTTCAATGTTACAACCTTCTTTTTTTTCTACATAAATTCTTTTAATCTCAGCCATTAGACTCTCCCTTTCGCTGTATATTAATTATTTATTCTATTATTTTACAAAAAAATTTATTTTTTGTCAAATTCCATAAACCCATTTAATCTCATTGCTTTATACTTTGCAAATTCACCCTTATCAAGAGCATCTCTAATTTCTTCCATCATATTATTAAAGAAGTATAAATTGTGCATTACACAAAGTCTCATTGCCAACATTTCTTTTGCCTTAAATAAATGTCTAATATATGCCTTAGTATATCTTTGACATACCGGACACTGACAATCATCTGCAATAGGTGTATCATCTAATTCATATTGCTTATTTAATAAATTTAATTTACCCCTATTAGTATACACATTACCATGTCTACCATTTCTGGCTGGAAGAACACAATCAAAAAAGTCAATACCTCTATCAACAGATTCCAATATATTTGCTGGTGTACCAACGCCCATAAGGTAAGTTGGCTTATTCTGTGGAAGATATGGTACTACCTTTTCAAGAACTTCGTACATAGCCTCATGAGTTTCACCTACTGCAAGTCCACCTACTGCGTAACCCGGTAAATCAAGCTCACTTATTCTCTTTGCGTGTTCAATTCTTATATCGTGGAATGTACCACCTTGATTGATACCAAAAAGCATTTGCTGTTTATTGATAGTATCTTCCATACTATTAAGTTGTTCTAACTTTTTCTTACATCTTTCCAACCATCTTGTAGTTCTGTCTACAGAATTTTGCATATATTCTCTTGTAGCAGGATGTGGAGGACATTCATCAAAAGCCATAGCAATAGTCGATGCTAAATTTGACTGAATTGTCATACTTTCTTCCGGTCCCATAAAAATCTTTCTGCCATCAATGTGAGAATTAAAGTAAACACCCTCTTCTTTTATTTTTCTGAGAGTAGTAAGTGAAAAGACCTGAAATCCACCTGAATCTGTTAATATTGGCTTATCCCAAACCATAAACTTATGAAGTCCACCAAGTTTTTTAACAACCTCATCTCCCGGTCTTAAATGAAGATGATAAGTATTAGAAAGCTCAACCTGACATTTAATATTATTTAAATCTTCAGTTGAAACAGCACCTTTTATAGCAGCGGCAGTTCCTACATTCATAAAAACCGGCGTTTGTATAGTTCCGTGAACTGTATGAAATTCGCCACGTTTTGCTCGTCCTTCTGTCTTTAATAATTTATACATACAAATAACCTCATTAAAAAAATTTGCTTTTGCTCTAGTATACAATATTTTTTGAATTATAGCAAATATATTTGATATTTTAATAAAAAAATGTTAATATTAGTCCATAATAATTATTTTGGGAGATAAAATATGGAAAAATTCAGGATTATGGCAACAACTACATTTGGTTTAGAAGCTGTTGCAAAAAGAGAAATTACTGATTTAGGTTTTGAAGATATTACCGTATCTGACGGATATGTTGAATTTTCTGGAACTGCTGAAGATGTTGTAAAGGCTAATTTATGGCTTAGAACAGCTGATAAAATTTTAATCGTGCTTAATAGATTTAAAGCAATGACCTTCGAAGATTTATTCCAAGGTGTAAACTCTATTAAATGGGAAAATCTTATGCCTGAAAATGCTAAATTTGTAGTTACAGGTAAGTCATTTAAATCACAGCTTTCTAGTGTGCCGGCTTGTCAGTCTATTTCTGAAAAAGCTGTAATTAAAGCTATGCAAAGAAAATATAAAATTGCCCATTTTCCTAAAGACGGCGATGAATATACTATACAGGTTGCCTTACTTAAGGATATAGTAACTGTAACCCTCAACACTTCCGGTCCTTCTCTTCATAAGAGAGGATATAGAGTACAGCAGGTAATGGCACCTTTAAAAGAGACAATGGCAGCTGCCCTTATTATGCTCAGCTATTGGAAGCCTGACAGAGTTCTTTTAGACCCTTGTTGTGGTTCTGGTACAATAGCTATTGAAGCTGCTCTTATAGCCAAAAATATTGCTCCAGGTTTAATGCGTCATTTTGCAGCAGAAAAATGGGATTTTATAGATAAAGAACTTTGGAAAAAAGAAAGACGAGAAGCTAGATTAGCTATCAAGCAAGATTTTCAGCCTAAAATATATGGCTCTGACATAAACGCAAATGCAGTTAAAATGTCTATGGAAAATGCTGACAACGCTGGTGTAGGAGATTGTATAAAATTTGCTCAAATACCTTTTAATAAATTAAAATTGCCTTGCAATTACGGTGTATGTATATCAAATCCTCCTTATGCTGAAAGAATGGGAAATCTTAATGATGTTGAAAGACTTTATAGAGATATGGGCAAGTTATTTAATCATAACAAAACTTGGTCTACTTACTTTATCACATCTCACGAAGGCTTTGAAAAATTATATGGTAGACGAGCTGACAAAAAGAGAAAACTTTTTAATGGTAATGTAAAAACTGATTATTATCAATTCTATGGAGAAAGACCACCAAAGAAAAAGCAGTAATTTTTGAGGTTAATTATGAATTTAAGATTGAAATATCTGCCAAAAATGAAATTTTTAAAATTTCTTCTTACATTTATTTATCCCAAAACTTGTATGGGTTGTAATACTCTATTGAATTATAATGCAAAAGTTGAGTTATGCGATGAATGTTCTAAAGATTTTGAGCCTTACGTTGGAAATCGTTGTGTCACCTGTGACAGACCTACAGATAATGCAGGCGAATGTAGCATATGCAAAAGCGAAAAATTGTATTTTGAAAGAGGATATTGTGTCTACCCATATAGTGGTGCTGTTAGAAACACTATCTTAAATTTCAAATTTAGAAATATGGCTCTGTACTACACATATTTAGGTTCAAAAATGGTAGATTACTATTTTGATTACATTATGGAAAGCTATGACTACATTACTGCTGTTCCCATACACAAGAAGAAATTAAAAATTAGAGGATATAATCAGGCCGAATTATTGGCTGAATATATTTCTGAACATATTGACATTCCTTATATTTCTATATTAAAAAGGACTGTTAATACTAAACCTCAAAATGCTTTAAACAAAAAAGAGAGAGAAGCAAATATTAAAAATGCTTTTTCATTGATAGATAATATAGATATAAAAAACAAAAGTATCTTAATTGTAGATGATATTTTTACAACAGGAACAACAGTAAATGAATGTTGTAAGGTATTGAAAAAAGCCGGTGCATTTAAAGTCGACTTCTTCTCCCTATCTGCAAAAAAGGAAACTAAATAATTAAAGGTTGTTTTGATTTATTTTCAAAACAACCTTTTTTCATAGTAAATTAGAAAGATAAGTCCGATAACTTGTAATACAATCTACAAATTTAACCATTCATAATATTTATCTATCAATTTTCATTGAATCAGGAGGAGGATTTTCTGTAACAATCTTCATCAACCTCAAAAATTCTTTTTTATCTTCATCTGAAAGCTTTTTACTAAATTCCCCATCATATTCAAAAAAAGCTTTTTTAACCTGATGAAAAACTTCCTCGCCCTTTTCCGTTAAAAACACATCATAACTACGAGCATCATTCTTGTTTTTAACTCTAGTAATAAACCCATTCTTTTCCATAGTCTTTATAAGACTTGTAACAGACGGTCCTTTTATGCCATACGCCTCTGCAATATCTTTTTGATTTACAGTTTTATTATTTTCATTAAACTTTTTAATAAATCCTATTGTCAAAGCCTGTGGCCAGCTACACCCATAGTTTTTAAGTCTTTTTTCAAATTCAACCTGAACCTGATGTGCAGCATAGGTCAAATAAGTAATCAACAGTTCCTTCATATAATCATCACCCTAAGTGTTTTATTCATTGACAACATTTTATCACACAAAAACTTATTTGTAAATAAAAACAAAAGCCTTCAAATTGATTTTGTCAATTCAAAGGCTTTCTACAAATATTATTTTTTAGTTTCCGGCTTTAATCTTAATCCAAAGTTCAGAGAGTTTTGCTCTTAATGTTTCGTTATCGTGGAAATATTCATCCTTATCATAACCACTTCTTGGTAAGTATGCTTCGTTTTCAGCATAATCACCTTCAGAAAGTTCATCTAAAACATTCTGATTAGAAGATGCGTAACCTACTGTCTGTGAATTATCAAGAGATTCTTTGTCTTCAAGAATAAAATTAATAAATACATTTGCCAATTCTGGGTTTTCGGCATTTTTAGGAATTACCATTGCATCAGTCCAAACATTTGTACCCTGTTCTGGCTGGCAATATGCCATATCTTCATTTTGGTCAAGAATGTAAGCAGCATCACCACTATATACAACAGCTATATCCTTTGCACCATTGCTCATTGAGTCAATTACTTCATCAGTAACATATACAGGACCCATTGTATCATTTACAGTTTTAAGCCACTGAGAAGCTGCTGTAATTTCTTCTTCCTTATCTGTGTTCATTGAATAGCCTAATGCCTTGAAAGCTACCATAAAAGCATCTCTTTCAGAGTCATAAACATAAATGCTATCTTTATATTTAGTATCCTGTAAAATATCCCAGCCCTTTGCTTCTATTTCGTCTTTACTAACCTTTGTTTTGTTATATACAAGACCTACATTACCCCAGAAATAAGGAACTGAATATTCGTGGTCAGGGTCAAAATCGCAAGACATTTTATCAGTTAATTTTGAAAAATTTGGAATTTTATCCTTATCTAATGGCTGAAGCATATCTTCCTTCTTCATTCTTTCAATCATATAGTCAGAAGGAACAATAATATCATAAGCATCCCCTGCCTGTAACTTTGTGTACATCATTTCATTTGAATCAAAATATTCAGAAATAACTTTACAACCATACTGTTTTTCAAAATCTGCAACAACATTTTCGCCTACATATTCGCCCCAATTATAGAACTTTAATGTCTGTCCCTTGTAAGCATCTGTTTCTGCTGTCTGTGTACTACCACAACCTGTCATTAACATTGTAGCACCTGCTAATACTAAAGCAACTAATTTTTTCATTTTTTTCTTTTCCTTTCTTTTATAAATGGAATAATATTAAGCAATAACAACGCAACTGTAATTATTACAATAATAAGTGTTGAAATTGCATTTATTGTTGGATTTACTCTTTTTGACATAGTGTATACCATAATAGAAATATTGTTTACACCATTACCAGTAACAAAATATGAAATAACGAAATCGTCAAAACTCATTGTAAACGCTATTAATGCACCAGCTACTATACCTGACGTAATCTGTGGAACAACAACTTTAGTTAACGCCTGTATAGGAGTAGCTCCCAAATCAAGGGCTGCATCAATTAAGTTAGGATCTAAAGACCTTAATTTTGGCATTATACTAAGTATAACATAAGGAATACAAAACATAATATGTGCCAAAAGCATTGTCACAAAACCTTTTCTAATAGCTACAGCACTAAAGAACATAAGAAGTCCAATAGCTGTTACAATTTCAGGGTTCATAATAGGAAAATCATTTATCTGTTCTATAGATTTTCTTATTACTTTTTTAGACTTTGACATACCAATAGCAGTAATAGTTCCCACAACTGTTGATATAACAGTTGTTAATACAGCAACAATTATTGTATAGAAAATAGCATCCATTATTTCCCCACTATTAAACATCTTTTCATACCATTTAAGTGAAAAGCCTTTAAATACACTGAGGGATTTTGAGCTGTTAAAAGAGAAAACTATTGTATAGACAATAGGTAAATATAAAAATAATAAAACTAAGCCTAAAATAATTTTTAAAATTGTACCCTTACTCTTTTTCATCAGTCATCACTCCCTTCTGGAGAAACTTTTTTATCTACTCGTCTAGCAAAATACATTGAAATCATAATTATAATAGCCATAATCAATGAAATTGCACTACCAAAGCCCCAGTTACCTGCTGTAAGGAACTGATTTTCTATAACATTACCAATTAAAACAAACTTTCCTCCTCCAAGTAACTTTGGAATAAAGAAACTTGAAACTGCTGGCAAAAAAACAAGAGTAACACCACTTATTATACCGGGAATAGATAAAGGCAAAGTAACCTTTAAGAAAGTTTGCACTTTGTTTGCACCCAAATCAGATGCAGCTTGTATATAGCTTTCATCCATTTTACTAAGTGATGAATATATCTGTAACACCATAAAAGGCAAGAAATTATAAACCATACCTAAAATTACAGCGAAATTTGTTTCCAACATCTGTAAAGGACCAATTCCAACAAGACCAAGAATGGCATTAATCAAACCATCTTTCTGTAAAATACCTCTCCAAGCATATGTTCTTACAAGCATATTTATCCAAGTTGGAAGTGTAATAGCAAGTATTAATTTTCCCTGTCCTTTTCCAAAATATTTAGCAATAACATAGGCTGTTGGATAACCTAACAGAATACAGAATATAGTGGTCATTATAGCTATATAAAGAGACCTAACTAAAACTTCAATAAATACCTTATCACTAAAAAACTTTGCAAAATTATCTAGTGTAAATATAAATGTACGAACTGAATTACCACCAGTAGTAAAGGCATAAACAAAAATCATTGCTAAGGGAATCAATATCATTATAATTGCCCATATCAAATATGGATAAGCCATTTTACTAAAACTTTTCAATTATAATCCCCCTTTTCTCATAATATGCAAATCATTAGGGGTAAAAGTAAGACCTACTCTGTCGCCTTCAAAATGTTGGTCTGTAGTATCTACCTTATATTCATTACCTCTTGTTTTAAATGTTACAGAATATTCTCCCGGCTCAATATTTTTAGGGTCAAAATCGTAGATAACATCTGTAACTTCTATAATTTCTTCTTCGTCATCTGTCCAAGCCTGTGCATTAGCCCATGTCTTTAAATCTGTATCTAAAGCAATACTTTCTACTATATCATCTACAGACTTAAATATATTAACGGCATAAATTACTTCGCCATATTTACTATCTACTACCTTATTTTCCTTTTCTACAATCATATTTACTGTAATAGATGTACCACTGGAAGTAGTAAATGTAACAGGATATGTGCCATTCTTTTCTTCTATCTTATAATCAATCTTGTTTATAGATATACTTTCTTCTGTTGATATTTTCCATGCAGCTGCATTTGCTCTGGCTACAATATCCATATCTGTCAATTCAGGAATATCGCTTATATCCAAATAAAAATCATTAGCACTTATAGCTTCATCAGCACCAGAATTCAAAACAGGTTCATCATTGTACACAGTCATCTTAATTGTAATTGAAGTACCTGTTCTTGTCTCAACTAATGTTTCATAGTGAACACCCTTAAACAATACATTCTTTACTGTACCAACAATTTTGCCATCTTCCGGAGCTACAATGTCAATATCTTCCGGACGAAGAACTACGTCTACATTTTCATTTTTTTCAAAACCATAATCAACACATTCATATGGCTTACCGTTCATTACAACTAATCTATCATCTTTCATAACACCTTCAATGATGTTACTTTCGCCTATGAAATTAGCAACATATCTATTTGCCGGTTCGTTATAAATCTGTGTTGGATTACCAATCTGCTGTATTACACCGTCTTTCATTACAACAATCTTATCTGACATAGTAAGAGCTTCTTCTTGGTCATGAGTTACGAAAATGAAAGTGATACCTACTTCCTGCTGTATCTTTTTCAATTCTTTCTGCATTTCTTTTCGCAATTTTAAATCAAGGGCACCCAAAGGTTCATCAAGCAAAAGTACCTTAGGTTCATTAACCAAAGCTCTAGCAATAGCAACTCTCTGCTGTTGTCCACCAGACATTTCTGTAACAGCACGTTTTCCATATTCCTCAAGACCAACAAGTTTAAGCATTCTGTTTACCTTCTGGGCAATAATGTCCTTAGGTTCTTTCTTTATTTTTAAACCAAATGCAATATTATCATATACATTGAGATGAGGGAATAACGCATATTTTTGGAATACCGTGTTAATTTCTCTCTTATATGCTGGTACGTCTGTAATATCTTTACCATCAAAAATTACTTTACCTTGGGTTGGAGCTAAAAATCCACCCAAAATCCTTAATAACGTCGTTTTTCCACAACCACTAGGTCCTAACAATGTAACGAATTCGTTCTCTTCTATTTGAAGATTAACACCTTTAAGAACAATATTATTGTCAAATTCTTGAACAATATTTGAAAATTCAATAAGATTTGCCATTTCAGCCTCCTACAACCAGATTTTAATTGATTATTGTAAATAACCATTACAGAAATTATACTAATACATTCACAAAAAAGCAACAAAAACTTACCCCTACACACACTCTTTACATTGATTTATGCAAATTTTACAAAAATATTGTTAAAAACCTCTTGATTTTTAAAAAATAAGTGCTATAATATAACTATCGTTAATAATTTAACAAAATAAATAATATATTTTAATGATATATATACAAGGAGGCTATCAATATGATGCGTTTTACTTTACCTAGAGATATTTATTACGGAAAAGATTCCCTTGAAGTTTTAAAAACTGTAAAGGGAAAGAAAGCAATTCTCGTTATCGGTGGTGGCTCTATGAAGCGTGCCGGTTTCGTAGATAAAATTATTGGTTACTTAAAAGAAGCGGGTATTGAAACAAAGTTATTTGAAGGCGTTGAACCTGACCCATCTGTAGAAACAGTAATGAAGGGTGCAGCTGCAATGCGTGAATTTGAACCGGATTTAATCGTTGCTTTAGGTGGCGGTTCTCCTATTGACGCAGCAAAGGCTATGTGGGTATTTTATGAATATCCTGATACTACTTTTGAAGAAATCATTCAGCCATTTAGTTTCCCAGAGCTTAGAAAGAAAGCTAAATTTATTGCTATTTCTTCAACATCAGGTACTGCAACAGAAGTTACTGCATTCTCTGTAATTACAGATTATGCTAAGGGTATTAAATATCCTCTTGCAGACTTTAATATTACTCCTGATATTGCCATTGTAGACCCAGCTCTTGTAGCAACACTTCCACCTCACCTTGTAGCTCATACAGGTATGGATGCTTTAACTCATGCTATTGAAGCATATGTTTCTACATTAAACAGCCCATTTACTGACCCATTGGCTATTAAGGCAATTCAGATGGTAAATGAACACTTAATCAAGTCATTTAGTGGTGATATGAATTCAAGAGAAGAAATGCACTATGCTCAGTGTCTTGCCGGTGAAGCATTTAGTAACGCCCTTCTTGGTATTGTACATTCACTTGCTCATAAGACAGGTGCTGCTTTCTCTACTGGTCATATTCCTCATGGTGAAGCAAATGCAATCTATCTTCCATATGTTATCAAATACAATGCAAAGAATGCAGAAGCAAGATATGCTGATATTGCAAGAAGCATTGGTATAGATGGTACAGATGCTGAATGTGTAACTAAACTTTGTGATAAGATTGATGCAATGAATGCTGAACTTAATATTCCAAAGACTCTTAAAGAATTTGGTATTAAGGAAGACGAATTCAAAGAAAAGGTTAACAAGATTGCTGAACTTGCTGTTGGTGATGCTTGTACTGGTTCTAACCCTAGACCTGTAGATACAGAAAGTATGGCTAAAATACTTGATGCTATCTACTACGGAAAAGAAATTGATTTCTAATTTAAAATTTGTGTAAAATTTATGTGGCTACGGCTTTTTGCTGTAGCCATTTTTTATTTTATATGCTATAATCCCCTTAAATGGAAGGAGGCTTGTTATGGATTATGAATTATTATTAGATAAATCTTTACAGATAGGTCATGACCTATTGGTAAACGGTGCTGAAATAAGTCGTGTTGACGACACTTTGGCTCATATCTACAAAGCCTATGGCATAAAAGAAATTAATATTTTTACAATAACCTGCAGTATAGTTGTGACAATAAAAACTCCTGAAAACAAGATATATACTCAGTCTATAAGAGTTTTCAAGTCTACAACAAATTTAGATAGAGTTGAAAGATTAAATGCCCTATCCCGATATATTTGTAAAAACAAGCCTTCACTTGAGTATGTATCAAAACAGATTGATAAAATTCGAAAAAGACCAATGTACAATGACAGAATAATATGTTTAACCTATGGTATGATAGCTTTTACTCTTGCTATTTATTTTAGTGGAACATTTGCTGATGCTATTGTAGCTGGTTTAATTGGCATTGTATTGAAGATTGCTCTTAATTTTGTTTCAAAAATAGATAATAATGCCCCTGTTATTAATGTATTGGTTTCTTTCATCGCCGGTATACTTGCAGTTTTTGCTGTTAAATTTAACTTCGGTCAAAACTTGGATATAATAGTTATTAGTAACATTATGCTTTTAATTCCAGGTGTTGCTTTAACAAATGCCCTACGAGATATGATAAAGGGAGATACTATGTCAGGTACAAACAGATTAATTGAAACCATTTTAATAGCAGCAGCCGTTTCCTTTGGATTTGTTATGGCAACTTACTTAGGAGGTACTTTCTTATGATTAATATGATTATTCAAGTATTAGCTGCCGGATTTGCTTCTTTGGGTTTCGCTATATTATACAATGTAAAAGGTCGCAAAATATGGGTATCTTTTTTCGGTGGTATCTTGACTTGGGGACTATACTTAATATTGTATAAAATATTTCATCAAGATGTTATATGTTATTTCTTAGTAACATCCTTTATAACTTTCTATGTTGAGTTGGCTGCAAGAATTTTCAAAACTCCAACAACTACATTTTTAGTAGCAGCCATCATCATAATAATTCCCGGTGGTGGTTTATACAGAACAATAGCTGCCCTTATGGAACAAAGGTGGCAAAATTTTATTGATTCTGGATTTAACACTTTATCCATTGCCTTGGCAATAGCAGCCGGTATTATGGTTGTTTCATCAATCAGTAGTTTCTTTACTACAATAATAAATATATGTAAAAAAAATAAGTCAGCTGACATTTAAGTATCAGCTGACTTTATTATTATTCTTCATCAAACAATGCTTTTGCAAAATCTTTTGAATTAAATTCCTGCAAGTCATCCATTTGCTCACCTACACCAATATATCTAACCGGTATATTCATTTCGTGCTTTATAGCAAGTACAATACCACCCTTTGCTGTACCATCTAATTTAGTAAGAACTAAACCTGTAATATCAGCTACTTCCTTGAAAAGTTTTGCCTGCTGTAACGCATTCTGACCAGTAGTAGCATCAAGTACAAGAAGTGTTTCCACCTTAGCATCCGGATATTCTTTATTTACAATTCTTGATATTTTTCTTAATTCTTCCATTAAGTTCTTTTTATTATGAAGTCTACCTGCTGTATCGCAAATAAGAATATCTGTATTTCTTGCCTTTGCTGCCTGAACTGCATCATAAACTACAGCTCCCGGGTCTGAATTTTCTTGATGCTTAATAAGCTGTGCGTTATTTCTATCTGCCCAAACCTGTAACTGGTCTATAGCAGCAGCTCTAAATGTATCAGCAGCAGCAAGAAGAACTGTTTTACCTTTTTCCATATAGTTATGAGTAAGTTTACCTATAGTAGTAGTTTTACCTACACCATTAACACCAATAACTAAAACTACACTAGGATGTGGTAATTCAAAAGGTTCATCATCTTTTTCAAGAATTTCAGTAATTACTCTGATAATAGCACCCTTTACTTCTGCCGGGTCATGTATTTTTTCGTCTTTTACCTTTTCTCTCAATTTTTCAATAATGTAAAGAGAAGTTTCAACACCTATATCAGCCATAATAAGAGCTTCTTCAAGTTCTTCGTATAAATCCTCATCAATTTTAGTGAAAGCACTTAATACATTTTCAACACTTGAAATAATATTATTTCTTGTCTTTGAAAGACCAGCTTTAATTTTCGCAAAAAAGCCCTTTGGCTTTTCTTCTTCTACAGGTTGTTCTTCTACTTCTGCAACTTCTTCTATTTCTGCAACTTCTTCTGTTTCATCAGCTTCAACTGATTCTACAGTTTCTTCTGAAGTTTCTTCCACTTTCTCAACTGCAACATCGCTTTCATCTGATGTTTTTTCAACTTCCTCTACTGTTGTAGTATCTTCTTCTGTAGTATCTTCTTCGGTTGCTACTTCCTCAACTTGAATTACTTCTTCTGTTGTAGGTTCTGTAGTACTTTCTTCTTCCTGTTCTACTTCCTCTACAGCGTTTTCAGTTTCTTTTACTTCCTCAACTACAGCCTGTTCTTCTTTATCTTCTTCAACAGCATCTTCTATAGTTGTTTCTTCATTTTCTATAACACATTCAATTTCAGAAATTTCTTCTGCTACAGATTCTGACTCATCAACGCTTTCCTCTACTACCTCAACCTCATCATCAGTAGAAACAACAGCCTCAACTGTTTCTTCCTCAATTTTATTTTCTTCAACTGTTGAAGCTTCCTCTGTATTGCTTTCTTCTGTTACATTAACTTCTACTTCCTGTACCTGAGTATTTTCTACAGGTGTATTTTCTTTTTTCTTTTTAAACCACTTAAAAAATCCCATTTTAAGCCTCCTTATCTAAATTATAATCTTCATCAAACTTAACAGAAACAAGTTTTGAAACGCCCTTTTCCTGCATTGTGACACCATATAAAATATCAGCAGCCTCCATTGTACCCTTTCTATGGGTAATAACTATAAACTGTGTATCATCAACGAAATTCTTCAAATAATCTGCATATCTGTTTACATTGGCATCGTCTAATGCTGCCTCTATTTCGTCCAGTATACAGAATGGTGATGGTTTCATTTTTAATATAGCAAACAATAGCGAAATAGCTGTAAGTGCCTTTTCTCCACCTGATAAAAGCATCATATTTTGCAAAGTCTTTCCCGGTGGCTGAACAATAATATCTATACCACAATTTAAAATGTCTTGGTCATTACTTAATTTAAGTGATGCTTCACCTCCACCAAACATTTCTTTAAATGTTTCGGCAAAGTTATCACTAATCACCTTAAACTGTTCTCTAAACTGTTCTTCCATTAATACATTAAGCTGTTCAATTATACCTATAAGTTTTTCTTCTGATTGTTTAATATCATCTCTGTTTTTAATAAGGAATTGATACTTTTCGCTTATTTCGGCATATTCTTCAACAGCATTCATATTAACATTGCCAAGAGCTTTCATTTGATTTTTCAAGTTTCTTTCTTCCTTGACTAAATCTTCTGAACTCATATCCAACTTTTCATAATTCTTTGCAACAACATATGTTATTTCATATTCTTCCCACATATTGTTATAAAGATTTTTTCTTTCATTTTCAAGCTGTTCTTTCCTTACTTCAAATCTTGAAAGCTGTTTCTCTATAGCATTTTTAGTTTCTGTCTGTCTTTGTATAGATTTTTCTAATTCATCAAGTTCCTTATTAACTTCATTTTTATAGTTAATAAGTTCTTCTTGCATTTTTATAAACTTGGTATATTCTTCTTTTAATTGCTCTGCATTTTCAAAAATAGATTGCTTATTTTTTTCTTTATCATCAATCTGACTTTCATATTCTGAAATTTCAGATTTAAAATTTTCAGTTCCAGTATTCAATTCCATAACTTCAGTTTCTATTCTCTTTTTATTATAGTTAAAGTTATAGATTTCATTATTAATCTGATTGATTTCTAATTTTAAATCATTAATTTCTCTAATACTACTTTCTCTAATATCTCTATTTTCTTGTATCTTGCTTTGATATTCTTGTATTTTTTCGTTTACACTATTTATTTCAGCTGTTATAGCAGCTAAATCGTTTTCATATTGTTTTATCTGTTTTTCATCTTCAGAAATTGTCAATTCAAGTTTTTCAAATTCACTACCTGAACACTCTATTCTCGTTTTATAATCATCAACATATTCCTTAGACTTTGTTAATTCAGCAACTGAACGGGTTCTATTAATATGTAAACTCTGCAACATTTCATTAGAGCTTTTTAAATTTTTGTTTGACTCCTCAATAAGGTTATTCATTGAGTCTAATTCACTATTCAACTCATTATATTCAGAAACAAGAACTTTTAAATTTTCACGAAGTTCACCAATTTCTCTACCTCTTGAAAATATACCTGTACTTCTTTTACTGATTGAACCACCAGTCATTGAACCACCAACATTGAAAAGTTCGCCATCAAGAGTTACAATCTTATAGCTATAATTTGTCTTTTTTGAAAGAGCAATACCATTGTCAATAGTATCTACAATAATTACTCTTTCAAGTAACGAAGACATAATATTTTCATACTGTGCATCATAGGAAATAAGTTCCTTAGCAATGCCAATTACTCCAGTATTTTTAAAAATATCTTCCTTGTTGTTCATAGTTTTAGGTTTAATAGCTGTCATAGGCAAGAATGTTGCTCGTCCCTTATTATTTGTCTTCAAATAACTAATGGCTTTTTTTACATCATTTTCATTTTTTGCCACTATATTCTGTACAGCTCCACCTAAAGCAATTTCAATAGCAGTTTCATACTTTTTATCAAGAGTAATAAGTTCGCCTACAGCACCACAAATGCCTTCAAAACCACTTACTTTCCTATCTCTCTGGGAAAGAACAGCCTTTACACCACCATAGTAACCTTCATAACTATTTTCTAATTCAGATAAAATTCTCAACCTAGATTGTTTATCTTGTATAGACTTAGTCATATCAAGCTGTTTTTTCTTAGTATCATTAATTTTACCACTTAATTCAGTTACTGTTACATTGTCATTTTTTATATTATTGCTAATTTTTTCAATTTCATTATCAATACGGCTAATTTTTTGTTCTTCAACAGCTAAAGCTATTTCTTTTTCTTTTAACTGTCCTTGTAAAACAGAAATATCTTCTGTTACCGTACTTTTTCTCTCCTTAAGCTGTGAAAGTCTTGCATTTATTTTGCTTATTTCACTTGAAATATCAGCAGACCTGTTCATTTTATCTCTAATATCGGAATTAAATCTGTTGAACATTTCTTCTGACTCTGTAACCTTTGTTTCTAAGTCTGTATAAGCACTTTTCTTATCTTCGTAGGCTTTGTTTTTTCTTTCTATTTCAAGAGTTTTGGCAATTATTTTTGCATCTAAAGCATCAGACTCATTTTTCTTGTCTTCAATAGCTTTTTTGTTCTGGTCAATATTCTTGTTTAATCTTTCTATATTTTCATTAAAATGCTGTATTTCTGATTCACACATTTTAATGTCATTTTCTTTTTGTTCAACTTGTGAACGCTTTTCGCCTATAGAATTACTATTTTCTTCGTACTGTAAATCAACATTAGACAAATCACTTTTTAACGATGTTCTCTTTTTCTGTAAAACCTCTTCTTGTCTATGTTCTCTTAATACATCATTACCTAATTGAGATATAGTTTTTTCTACTTCCTTAATATCATTTTCAAATCTATCTGCCTCAATTACAAATCTATTTACTTCTACAGTTTTTAATTTATTTGAAAGAGATATGAATTTTTTAGCTTTTTCTGCCTGTACCTCAAGTGGTCCAACTTGACTTTCTAATGTAGCAATTATATCATTAACTCTTACGAGATTTTCTCTTTCTTTTGCAAGTTTATTACTTGCTTCAAAGCTTCTTGTTCTATATTTAACAATACCGGCAGCCTCTTCAAACAACATTCTTCTATCTTCAGACTTGTTAGACAAAATTTCATCTATTCTACCCTGTCCTATTATAGAATACCCCTCTTTACCTACACCAGTATCCATAAAAAGTTCTAGTATATCCTTAGCTCTACACTTTGTTCCATTTAAAAGGTAGTCACTTTCTCCTGAACGATATACACGTCTTGTAACCGTTACTTCCGGATAATCCAAATTAAGTTTCTTATCTGAATTATCCATAATCATAGATACTTCTGCAAAACTTAATGGCTTTCTATTTTCAGTACCGTTAAATATAATATCTTCCATTTTGTTTCCACGAAGACTTTTGGCACTCTTTTCGCCTAACACCCAACGTACTGCATCTGCAATATTACTCTTACCACTACCGTTAGGTCCTACTACAGCTGTTATGCCCTTATTAAAATCCAATTTTATTTTTTCTGGAAACGATTTAAAGCCCTGTAGCTCCAAACTTTTAAGATACATATCAAAACATCCTTACTTATTTTATAACAACAATACCTGTTAATTATATCAAATAAAACGCTAAAATGCTAGTGCTATTTATTTTATATAGCTTTCAGCGTAAAAAAAGACACAGAGAAAAAATCTCCGTGTCTTTTCATAAACATATTAGTGTCTAAAATGACGCATACCTGTAAATACCATAGCAATACCATACTTATTACAAGCATCAATACTATCCTGGTCTCTCTTTGAACCACCTGGCTGAATAATAGCTGTAATACCAGCCTTATGAGCAGCCTCTACGCAGTCATCAAATGGGAAGAAAGCATCACTTGCAAGAACAGCACCCTTAACAACGTCTGCTCCAAGCTGCTTTGTACCGTGGTCAATAGCCTGTTCTGTTGCCCAAATTCTATTAACCTGACCTGGTCCAATACCTACAGACTGCTTATCCTTACCAATAGCAATACCATTACTCTTAGTAAATTTAACAACCTTCCAAGTGAAAAGTAAATCTTCCATTTCCTTTTCTGTTGGCTTTCTATCTGTAACAACCTTTAATTCATCACCAAGAAGTTTGCTGTCAATATCCTGAATAAGGATACCACCACTTACTTTCTTAACATCGTAAGCTGTTTCAGGCTGTTTCTTCATAACATCTTTAAGTTTAAGAAGTCTAATGTTCTTCTTCTGTTCAAGAACTTCTAAGGCATCATCATCAAAATCTGGAGCAAGAACAATTTCAAGGAAAATCTTGCTAATTTCTTCAGCTGTAGCCTTATCAATTTTTCTATTAGCACATAAAATACCACCAAAAATAGAAACTGGGTCTGTATTATATGCTCTAACATATGCTTCGTGAATATCCTTACCACTTGCAACACCACAAGGATTAGAATGCTTACAAGCTACTACTGTAGGTTCTTCATCAAATTCCTTTAATAATTCAAGTGCACCGTGTAAGTCATTGATATTATTGAAAGAAAGTTCCTTACCATGTAACTGTTCGATGCCAGAAAGCATACCGTCACTATTACCAACTTCCTTATAGAAAGCTGCTGACTGGTGAGGATTTTCGCCATATCTCATATCCTGTACCTTTTCAAATGTCATACTAATTTTGTCAGGATACTTTGGTAAACCAGCTTTATCTCTTAAATAATTAGCAATCATTGTATCATAGTAAGCAGTATGGTTAAATACCTTTGCTGCAAGATAGAAATTAGTCTTAACAGAAACTGCACCTGTTTCCTTAATTTCAGAAAGAACCTGTTCATAATCTGTTGGGTCAATAACAACACTTACATCCTGATAGTTCTTTGCTGCTGCTCTAAGCATTGTAGGTCCACCAATATCAATGTTTTCAATAGCATCTGCAAGAGTTACATCTGGCTTCATAATTGTCTGCTTAAATGGATAAAGGTTTACAACAACCATATCTATTAATTCAACATTTAATTCTTCTACCTGCTTCATATGTTCTGGGTTACTTCTCATAGCAAGAAGACCTGCATGAATGTTTGGATGTAAAGTCTTTACTCTACCATCAAGACATTCTGGGAAACCTGTAACATCAGAAATGTTAATTACAGGGATACCTGCTTCCTTAAGCACCTTAAAAGTACCACCTGTTGAAATAATGCTAACACCGAGGTCATTTAATTTCTGAGCAAATTCTACAATACCTGTCTTGTCAGAAACACTAATTAAAGCTCTTTTTACCATTTTTTAATTCCTCCTTATAAGTAAGAAAAATAATTATAAAGATAAAAAATGCCCACCATCCGAGCAAAATTTTATCTGCCCAGACGGTCGGCATCGACATTTTGCACTCCCTTGTGGTTATCCACACTCCGTCAGTTATGCAAAACCTTATGTCATAATATTAACAATTAAACATAATTTTGTCAATAGTAAAACCACCTAAATTTTTAACTATATTTTTTTAACTAGCCTTTGTCGTAGTTTGTGTTGTTGTTTCTGTTGAAGTATTTGAAGCACTTGGATTTTCAGCTTTTGCGTGATAATAGCAGACTACAGGCATATTTACAACAGCATAATTGAATATTGATGCTGCCTTATCAAGAGGTAAATTAACACAACCATGAGAACCGTGTTTTATATATCTATCTCCACCAAATGTAGGCTGCCATGTCGCATCGTGCATACCTATATCTCCATTAAAAGGCATCCACCACGCAACAGGTGTTGAATAATTAGCACCTTTTAAGGTCGCATTTTTCTCCTTATATTTCAATTTATAAGTTCCTTGTGGTGTATCGTGTTCTCCATCAGGCTTACCAGTAACCACATCTGTAGCTACTACAATTTTACCATCTTTGTACATCCACATTCTCTGGTTTGTTAAATCAATTTCTGCATATGTTGTTCCTAAATCATTTTCAAGAGAACCCATAGCAGTTCTTGAAAACTTAGCAACTACTGTAGAACTTTTTCCATTTTTTACAGCACTAACTAAATCTGTTTTTAATGATGTGGCATTTAATTTTCTACCATAATCACCTTTTGATACAGTAACAACATCACCATAAGTCGTTTTGAATTTTCTATCTTTGCCATAGGTAGTATATTTAGAATTTAATGTTTCTACATAATTTCCTATTTTTGTTTCATCAACATTGACATTAAAATCTTTATCTACGCTAACCCAAGATTTTACAGTAGCTGAATCAATGTTTTCCACTTTATTTATAACCTTAACGGCAAATGTACTGTTGAGTATGCTGTTTGCTTTATTACAAGCATTAACCAATTTTTCATTATCCTTTGTAATGTTAGGCTTTATATAACAGTCACTTGTAGCTACATCAATTTTTGTACTATAGTTTTGTGGCTTAAGAGATTGAACATTTTGCATAATAAGATTCTTTAAAGTGTCTTTATTAATCTCATTACCATAGACTTCAGCTACAATCTTATAATTACTTCCTGAAAAATCAAGTTTAGCATCTTGACTTACTACAGTTGGTGTCATATTCATAGACTTTAAGTTAGCAATACAGTTATTAAACTTTTCTTCGTCATATTGAACCATATCATTAGTCGTAATAGGTTCTTGTTTTTCTCTAAAATACTTTAACCATAGATATTTTTTCTGCTTATCGCAAATTTCTTTCATCTGATTATCAGTATTTCCTGTATTAATACCTATATCACTACCCTTAATAACATCAAGAACATCTTCACCCTTACTTATGGTCAAATTAAAGGAATTGACATCTTTATCTATATTATTAAAGGCTTCTTCAACTTTCATATTAGAGCACTCATAACCATTTATAACAGTTCCATTAAGAAATCTATTGTTATAATATATATATGCTATACCGAAATAAACGATTGCAAGAACAACTACCAATACAGCTAAAGTAATACCTATAATTTTAAGTACTTTATTTAGTTTCTTGTTTGTCTTTTTATTTTTCTTTTTAGTTTTTTTGGTTTTCCCTTTTCTGGTATGTCTGTTTTTGGATTTATTTCTTCTTGCTCTCCTATGACTAACAACATCTTCATTAGTTTTTCTTTTATGAGTTTCGTTTGTACTTTCTATATCAGATAACTCATCTTCTGATATTAATTCTTTAATCATTTCATTTACAACTTTTGAACTATCAGTTGTTTTCATTTTATCATCTTCATCATTCTGTATATTTTTTTGCATAATTTTCTCCTTTTGCAGGAGCAAAAACTTTATTCAATTCCTGCAGGTGTAGCAACATTATCTGTAATTGTATCGTTTCCACCTTCATTTTCAGCAGGACTAATTTCCTCTGGTGCATATTCGCTTATGCTTTCGCTAGTAACAGCCTTCTTTAAACTTTCAGTATTTGAAACATCTGTATTTCCATACTTTTTAGCATTTTCCCCAACATTACTATCGTATACTGCACCCTGAGCTTTTCTGCCATGTTTAATATCTGACAACATTCTCTGTTCATTTGCAGTTAAGCCTCTATAAGTAGACATAACAGGGTCTGTAGATTTAACCACATCAAATCCAGAAAGTTTATCGTGATAATAACATACAACAGGCATTCCCACTGTAGCATTTTCATATATTTCTTTAGCTTTACTCATAGGAAGATTAACACAGCCATGAGAGCCTTTAGTTTTATATCTTTCTCCGCCAAAAGCACTTTGCCATACTGCATCATGTAAACCTATACCACCATTAAATGGCATCCAGTATTTAACCGGTGTTACGTAGTTATCACCAACAAGAGGAACATCCATTATCTTATTTTTGAGCATATAGACACCCTGAGGTGTTGCTCTAGCCCCAACCTTACCTGTAACAACAGGTGTTTCAACTACTTTCTTTCCATTAACAAACATATATAAGTACTGATTTGTTAAATCCACTTCTACATATGTTCCTTCTACTTTAGGGTTATTGTTAAGGCAGTTTGACTTATATGGAACAGATGCATTAACACCTTCTCCTTTTAATATACCCTTTTCAAGTAGTTCTTTTAATCCGTCTACTTTCATTATATTGCCATAATCACCACCACTAACTTCTACAGTATCTCCGTGAGCAGTTTTAAATTTAACAGTTTCTCCTACAGTAGAATATTTTTCTTTAGCTTTGGCAATGGCTTTATCTATAGAATCAGAAGTTACACTGACTGAACCATCATCAGCAACAATTAAAGCATCTGGAACAAGTTCCTCTGCTAAATTTATATCGCTTCCTTCAAGCATAATTTTAATATTTAAGTTTGGATATTTAGCATTTGCTTCATCACATACTTTTTGCAATGCTTCAGTGTCAGTATTACTTTCACCCTGTACGTAACAATTACCGTCATCAAGATTTAGCTCTGGTGTTAACGAAGATACACAGCTCAGAATATTACTTTTTAATCTTTCTTCATCTATTTCATCAGATGGAATCGGAGCTTGTACAACAAACTTTCCGTCTTTAAACAAAACCTTTGCGTCTTGGTATTCTGCTGTTACAGGAACAGATAAAACCTTTAAGTTTGTATAAATCTCATTTAATTTATCACTATTTGCAGTTACCACGCCAGAAATATTCAAATTAGTTTTATTCTTAAAACTTAAAGGCCATAATATTTTATTTTGTTTCTTTATTGCAGACAACACTTCTTTTTCACCTTCATCTGCTAAAGAAATTTCTAAATCTGCACCTTTTATGGTATCAATATCTTCTCCACCTTTTTTAATTGTAAGGCTATAATTTTCAATTTGTTTTTTTAATTCACTTGTAAACTTATCAGCTGTTTCGTTTGAATAGTCTATACCATTTACGTATGTATTAGGTAAAAGTCTATTTCCATAATACCCATAAGCAACTGAACAATATGCAACACCGGCAATAATAATAGTTACAGCAGAAGTTATCGCAATCTTTTTGCCCTTTTTAGATTTTTTGATATTAACATCCTCAATATCTTCTTCAACTATTTTCTTATCAGAATTTTTATTATTTTTTTTCTTACCTCTTTTAACTCTATGACCAACTATATATTCATCCATATCTTCTTCGGACTTTTCATTTTCTTCATCGTTATATGTTTCATCTTCATTGTGTTTTGGAATAGGAATATCTAATTTATCAATTTTTTCATCTTCTAATTCACTATTATCTAAATCCACATCCATTTCAGCATGGATATTTGATTCTTCCAAGGTTGAAGTATTAGTATCTAATTCTTCATTCACTCTCCTTGCCATTTCTTGCAACCTAGTTTTTGCATTGTATCTGCTTCTTTTTCTTCTCAAAACATATTCCCCCACCATTATAAATTTACTAACCTACATAATACTATATAGAACAATAAATTTCAACAGATTTTTTATATAAAAGCAAAGAAAAATTTATAAAAAATCCAATACTATATTTTATACATTTTATATGGAAAATATTACCCAAAAATAAAGCTATATAAAACATTTTTATACACGAAAAAAGCACATCTCCAAATGGAAATGTGCTTTCAAAAATGTACGTGACATGATTCGAACACGCGGCCTTCTGATCCGTAGTCAGACGCTCTATCCAGCTGAGCTACACGTACATACTCAGTAACTTCCGTCACCAACAAAAGCTATTTTACAACATAAATTAATATTTGTCAAGAATTTTTTTAATTTTTTTAAAAAACACTTTACATATACCACTCTAATGTGGTAAAGTATTAGTATAATAAAATAATTTCGGAGGGATATTATGAAAAAACTTTTATCAATTATTCTTTCAGCTACTATGCTTTTAGGCGTTGTTGGCTGTGGTAGTGCAAACAACAATGCTGAAACAACAGCAAGTACAGATAAGATTATCGTAGGTCTTGATGACCAGTTCCCACCAATGGGCTTTAGAGATGATAAAAACGAACTTGTTGGTTTCGATATTGACCTTGCAAAAGCTGCCGCTGAAAAGATGGGTTGTAAAATAGAATTCCAGCCTATTGACTGGGATAGTAAAGAAATGGAACTTAACACAGGTAAAATCAGCTTAATCTGGAACGGCTTCACTATTACTGATGACAGACTTGCAAGTATGGAATTTACAAAGCCTTACCTTAACAATCGTCAGATTATTGTTGTAAAAGATGGTTCTGACATTAAATCAAAAGCTGATTTAGTTGGTAAAAATGTTGGTGTTCAAAAGGGTTCTTCAGCTGTTGATGCTATTAATGCTGACGAAATTCACAATCAATTTGCATCTAACCCTACATATGAAACAAATGTACTTGCTTTTACTGACTTAGAAATCGGTAGAGTTGACGCTGTTGTTGTAGATGAAATTGTTGCAAGATATTACCTTGCTCAAAATCCAGACAAGAAATTTAAGGTTTTAGATGATAGTTTTGGTACTGAACAATATGGTATTGCTGCAAAGAAAGGCAACACAGAATTAATTGACAAATTACAGACTGCTCTTAATGAATTATCAGCTGATGGTACAGCTGCTGAAATTTCTAACAAGTGGTTTGGCGAAGATATTGTTGTAAACAATAACTAATAAATAAAAACACTGGGGCTGTGTTCAGCCCCTTTTATTATTGTAAAGGAAGTGAAAAAATGGATTTAGCTAGTTTAATGAATTGGATAGGCAGAATGTCTACAGGATGTCTTATCACTCTCAAATTATTTGTTATTACTATATGCTTTTCTATAATCTTAGGACTTATTTTAACATTTTTATATACAAGTAAAAATGTTATATTAAACAAAATAGTAGGATTTTATATTCTTTTATTTAGAGGTACTCCTCTCCTTCTTCAAATCTTCTTTGTATGGTTTGGTTTGCCTTTTATTCCTGTAATAGGACAGTATTTAACTTTACCTGACAGATTTACTGCCGGTGCAGTAGCTTTTATATTAAATTATGCAGCATATTTTGCTGAAATATTTAGAGGTGGTCTTCTTTCTGTTGATAAGGGTCAGTATGAAGCCGCAAAAGTTTTAGGTATTTCTGAAATGCAAACTAAATTTAAAATAGTTATGCCACAAATGTTCAGAATTTCATTACCTGCTGTTGCAAACGAAACTATTATACTTATAAAAGATACCGCTCTTATATCAACAATCGGTCTTTCTGATTTATTGGATGAAACAAAGAAAATCGTAAATGAGTCTACTAATGTTTTAGCTTATGCTGTTGCTGCAGCATTATACTTAATTTTAAGTTATATTTTATCTGTATTATTCAAAAAGATAGAAAAGAAATTTTCATTTTAATTAGGAGGTAAAAATATGTACGAAATTGAAGCAAAAAATATAAAGAAAAGTTTCGGAAATTTAGAAGTATTAAAAAGCATTAGCCTCCAAGTTAATAAAGGAGAAGTTGTTGCAATATTAGGTTCTTCCGGTTCTGGTAAAAGTACATTTTTAAGAAGTTTAATAGACTTAGAGACTGTAGATGGTGGTTCTATTGCTATTGCAGGAGAAAATTTATGTAAAGACGGCGTTTATGTATCAAAAAAAGAAAAGGCAAAAGCACTTTCAAAAGCTGGTATGGTATTCCAGCACTTTAATCTTTTCCCTCATATGAGCATAAGAAAAAATCTTATGTGTGCCCCACTTTTAAACAAGCAAGGTACAAAAGAGGAAATATCAAAATTAGCTGAATCAACTTTGGCTAAGGTCGGATTGCTTGATAAAATTGATGCTATGCCTTCTACATTATCCGGTGGTCAAAAACAGCGTGTAGCTATTGCTAGAGCATTAATGAGAAATCCCGAAATTATATTATTCGATGAACCAACTTCTGCCCTTGACCCTGAACTTACAGGGGAAGTATTAAGTGTAATGAGCGATTTAGCTAAAGAAGGTATTACAATGCTTATTGTAACCCACGAAATTGGCTTTGCTGCTCAAGTAGCTGATAAGATTATGTTTATGGATAAAGGATACGTTATTGACTACGGCACTCCTGAAGATGTAATAATCAATCCAAAAAATGAAAGAATAAAAACTTTCTTAGAAAAAGTAAAATAAAACAATTTACCCCAAAGGTTAGTTTTATAACTCTAACTTTTGGGGTTATTTTTTGTCTATAATAAGCAACAAAAAACAACTGACTTTTTTAGCCAGTTGTTTTCTAAAACAAAAGTATTTAGTTATTACGTCTTGAAGAATTTGCTATAGCAAGAAGTCTAAGGAACTGTAATATAGATGCAGCTGCTGCAGCAACATAAGTCATAGCTGCTGCTGAAAGAACCTTTCTAGCACCTCTAACTTCTGTTTCATCAAGGAAATTATAATCTCTAAGCATTGTTAAAGCCCTTGCTGACGCATTAAATTCTACAGGCAATGTAATAATTTGGAAAATTACTACAAATACATATAACCAAGCCCCAATTAAAGCAAGAATTGGTGAGTTAATAAAATTAGCAAGTAATATACCAACTATGAAAAGTGGCATTGCAATCTTGCCACTAAAAGAAACTGCTGGGAAAATAGCACTTCTCATAAGTAAAGGTACATAACCCTTTGCATGCTGAACGGCATGTCCAGTTTCGTGAGCAGCTACACCAAGAGCAGCTACACTTGTCGAATTATAAACACTCTCTGAAAGATTGAGAGTTTTATTAACTGGATTATAATGGTCTGTTAAATTACCTCTAATGGGCTGTACACTAACATCTGTAATACCATTTTGGCTTAACAACATTCTGGCTACATCAGCGCCTGTATAGCCTCTCGAACTTCTTATTTTGGAATACTTACCAAATGTGCTTGTTACATTAGCCTGAAAAAACAAAGCTAAAATCGCAACAAGAATTACACCATAATATAAAAGCATAAATCTCATCTCCTATTCATAATATACAAGCATATACGATAACAATCAAAAAAAGTCTGATTATTTTAATACTGTTTTTTCTTCCATTGCGTGACCTCTAAGATAATCCTTTGGGTTCATCTTTTTGCCACCTTTTGCCTGAATTTCTGTAATTTCAATAGCACCATTACCTGTAGCGACTACAAGACCTTTTTTGCTATCAGCAACTAAAATTTCTCCGGCCTGACCATTTCCTGTAGTTTCCTTTGCATTCCAAATCTTCATTACTTCATTGTTATAATTTGTAAATGCACCAGGTGCCGGATTTAAACCATGTATAAGATTTACTATTTCATTAGAATTTTTAGTCCAATCTATTTCACCCATTGATTTAAATATCATAGGCACATGAACAGCCTCTGCCTCATTCTGTTTTTCTCTTACAACAGTGCCATTTTCAATTTTTTCAAGAGTTTCAAGTAAAACCTCTGCTCCAATAGGTGCCATTCTATCGTGAAGGCTACCATAAGTATCATCCGGCAATATTTCCATGGTCTTTTTTACAAGCATATCACCTGTGTCACAGTTTTTATCCATTAAAATAGTTGTAACACCTGTAATCTTATCTCCATTTAATATACTCCATTGTATAGGTGAAGAACCTCTATACTTTGGAAGTAATGAGCCATGAACATTTACGCAACCATATTTTGGAATATCGAGAATTTCCTGTGACAATATCTGTCCATATGCAACTACAACATATACATCTGCATCAATAGTCTTAAGGAAATCTACAAATTCCTTATCCTTAATTTTTTCCGGCTGATAAACTGGAATATTATACTCTAACGCAACTTCCTTAACAGGAGTTGGCTGAAGTTTTTTACCTCTACCCTTTGGTCTGTCTGGCTGACTTACAACAGCTACTACATCGTGCTTATCTACAATAGCTTTAAGATTTACAGCAGCAAATTCAGGTGTACCCATAAATAATATTTTCATATTATTTTATTCCTCCTCACCTTCGAAATCTTCATATGAAGATTGTAACTCGCCCTCAACATGGTCAATATATAAAATACCATCTAAGTGGTCAATTTCATGACAAAACGCTCTGGCAAGAAGTTCTGTTCCGTCTACAGTAAACTTTTCACCCTTACGATTTAATGCTTCTACCTTAACATAGTTAGGTCTTGTAACAATACCCTTAACACCAGGTACTGATAAACATGCTTCATAACCAGTCTGAGAACCACTAGTTTCAACAATAACAGGGTTAATTAATTCAATCATACCCTCGCCTATATCAATAACAACCATTCTCTTTAAAATGCCAACCTGTGGTGCTGCAAGACCTACACCATATTCATCAGCATTTAAAGTATCTACCATATCGTCAAGCATTTCAAGAATTCTTGGTGTAATTTCCTTTACTTCTTTACACTTCTTTCTTAAAATTTCTTCATCTTTACCTCTGATTTGTCTAATAGCCATAATTATCCTCCTATACACTATGGTTTGGATTTAAATACAATCCAATATTTATCTTATCCAGTTTTTGTCTGGTTTTAAGTTTATTTAAACAGTACAAAACATAGTTTTTCAGTTTTGTTTCTTCCGTTGATTTTACAACTATTTGATACCTATACTTATTATTTATTTTAGAAATAGTAGCAGGCATAGGTCCTAATAATGTAAACTGATTATTTTTATTATAATGTTCCATTATGAAGTGTAATTCTTCCAACAGCCTTACAACTAAATTATAATCTACTCCCGTAAATAAAACAACAAAAAAATTGCCAAAAGGTGGGTATTTTAATTGTCTTCTATATTCTATTTCTTCATTATAAAAATCAATATAATCATTTTTGGCAGCATATTGTATGCAATAATTTTCAGGATTATAAGTCTGTATTATAACTTTTCCTGAAACATCGGCTCTACCAGCTCTGCCAGCAACCTGTGTAACAAGCTGAAATGTATTTTCACTTGAATTATAATCTCCAGAATTTAGGGATAAGTCAGCAGATATAACCCCTACTAATGAAACATTAGGAAAATCCAATCCTTTTGCTATCATCTGTGTTCCAATTAGAATATCTGCCTCCTGATTTCTAAACTTCTCTAGTATTGTTTGGTGACTATTTTTTCTTGTTGTAGTATCCAAATCCATACGCAAAGTTCTAGCCTTCGGAAACAGTTTTTCAACTTCCTGCTGTATTTTTTCAGTACCAGAGCCGAAATGCCTAATATACTTTGACCCACATTCTGGGCAAACCGTAGGTACTTGAATTATTTTACCACAGTAATGACACATAAGTTTATTTATACTTTTGTGAAATGTATAATTGACATTACAATTATTACATTTCATAACGTGTCCACAACTTCTACAGGAAACAAAATTTGAAAATCCACGTCTATTTAAAAACAGAATTATCTGTTCTCCATTGGAAATAGCCTTTGAAATATTATATTGCAAATCTCTACTGAAAATGGATTTATTTCCCTCTGCCAATTCACTTCGCATATCAACAATTTTTACATCGGGATATGCGTTATTTACTCTATTGTTTAATTGAACTAACTTATATATATTATGTTTAGCCTTATAGAAACTTGTAATAGATGGGGTAGCACTGCCTAAAACTGTTACAGAATTATACAACTCACCTAATTTTTCTGCTACTTCCCTTGCATCAAATTTAGGACTTTGTTGGTCTGATTTATAAGTAGTTTCGTGTTCTTCATCAATAACAACAAGACCTAAATTTTCAAAAGGGGTAAAAATAGCTGACCTAGGTCCAATCATAACAGAAATTTCGTTTTTTCTTGCTCTATTCCATTGGTCATATCTTTCACCGTCTGACAATCTTGAATGTGTAACAGCAACTTTATCACCAAATCTTGAAACAAATCTATCTACAGTTTGTGGTGTCAAAGAAATTTCCGGCACAAGGACTATACATTGTTTACCTATCTGCAAAGCCCTTTCTATGGCAGCCATATAAACTTCTGTTTTGCCACTTCCTGTAACACCTTTTATTAAAATAGGTTTTGTATTTTGATTGTCAATACTATCGTTTAAAACATTAACTGCATTTATTTGTTCTTCATTTAATATTGGTGCAATTGTTCTATTTCTGTATTCAAAATTACAATTACCTCTATAAGTTTGAACATTTTCTATGACCAAAACACCCTTTTTAACAAGACTATCAATGGGGCTATCTGTAACTCCAAGCAGATTTTTAATATGACTTACAGGAACTACACTACCATTTAAAAGCATTTCTAAAACAACCTTTTGTTTAGTCTGTTTTTTTAAAACCTGTTGTATTTTTTCAGATAAATTTTCGCATTTTTTATTAACAGAAACACATTTAAAAGCCTTTTCTTTTACTATTTTGGGAGTAATAGCCATAATTGCACTGCCTATTGAACAATAGTATTTTTCTTTCATCCAATAAGCAAGCTGTAACCTTTTTTGTGAAATAACGACATAACTTTCAGCCATTGAATAAATATTTTTGATTTTACTTTTATCAAAATCTATTTCATCTGTAAAACCTATTACATAGCCTTCAGTTCTATGGTTACCCTTTCCAAAAGGGACATATACTCTCATACCGACTTCTATGATATTCCTTAAATTTTCAGGCACACCATAATGAAAAACTCTATCCAGATTTTCATTTGCATTAGCAATTACTATTTCTGCATAATTCAAGTATATTCCCTCCAAAAAAATATTGGGCTGAATATACATCAGCCCAAATCGACAAAATTACTCCTCAGTAATTTCATCTTCTGCTACTTCTACCTCAGCTTCGTTTTCTTCAAAACTTGTAGGCACTTTTTCTTCTTCAGTTTCTTTTGCTTCTTTTTTAAGTTCATTGAGAATTTCTTCTTCAATATCTTGGTCTTTGTGTAAGTTTAAAACTGTACCTTCACCAACTGGAACAATCTTAATCTTACCTTTTTCGATTTCAGCAACTGCTGTTGATAAAGGCTTATCTTCTGTATAACCAAATACCATTGGTTCATCACCGTCAATAAGCTGTCTAGCTCTCTTTGCTGCTGCAATAACTACAGAATAACGGCTTGTAACATTTTCCTTAGAGCCCTTATTTAATACGTCCATAAGTTGTGCATATGATGGTTTTAACATTTTTATTACTCTCCTTTTAAAATTCTATTTACTGTATTTAAGTTATGTTTTACCTTACTTTTTTCACTTTCTACTATATTGTCAATAGCTGAGGCTGTATCTTCAATATCTTCATTTACAACTACATAATCGTAATTTTCTATTAAGCCAACTTCCTCTTTGGCTCTTGACATTCTTTTTTCAATTACATCAATAGTTTCAGTACCTCTATTTACCAAACGATTGTGTAATTCTTCAAAACTTGGTGGAAGCATAAAAATCATTACTGTATCAGGTAACATTTTCTTTACTTCCATAGCCCCTTGTACTTCTATTTCAAGAATAACATTTTTACCATTGTTCATCTGTTCCTGAACATAATCAAGAGGTGTACCATAGTAATTATCACAAAAACAGGCATACTCTAACAATCTTTTGTCAGCAATAAGCTGTTCAAATTCTTCCTTTGTCTTGAAGAAATATGACTTACCGTCAATTTCTCCCTCTCTAGGTTTTCTAGTTGTTGCAGAAATAGACAAAGCATATTTACCTGTTTCTAAAAGTTTACCCATTACAGTACCTTTTCCTGCACCAGATGGCCCAGAAACAACTATAAGAAGTCCTTTTTTCATAAACTTTCCTCTCCTAATCTATCTTCTGTATCTAATTTTAAGTCTTTACCGTTTATTCTAGCTGAAATTGTATCCGGTTGCAAAGCTGAAAGCACAATATGGTTGCTATCAAGAACAATAACTGAACGAGTTCTTCGCCCCAAAGTACCATCAATAGCAAGACCAGCTTCCTTTCTATCTTGAATAAGTCTTTTAATAGGTGCAGATTCTGGGCTGACAACAGCTATAATCCTGCTTGTCGGAACAGTATTACCAAAACCTATATTAATAAGTTTCACATCATCACCTACTCTATATTTTGAATTTGTTCACGAATTTTTTCAATTTCACTTTTAATATCCACAACGTGGTTAGTTATTTGTATATCGTTAGACTTAGAACCAATAGTATTAGTTTCTCTATTCATTTCTTGAACAAGGAAATCTAATTTTCTACCTACAGGAACACTCTCCTCTACAATGCTGTACATCTGGGAAATATGAGAGTGCAATCTTGTAATTTCTTCATCAATACAAGCCTTATCAGCAAACAACATAACCTCTGTAAGAAGTCTGCTTTCGTCAACTTGAATTTCGTCTAAATCAGCCAATTTAGCCTCAAGTCTTGCTCTATAGTCCTTAGATACAAAAGGAGCTCTTTCCTCTATTTTCTGTAAAGCATCATTTACAAAAGCAACCTTTTCAATAATGTTCTTTTTAAGAGTTTCGCCTTCAACTTCTCTCATAGCAACAAAGGCATCTGTAGCATCTTCAACAGCCTTCATAAGACATTCTCTAATTTCATTTTCAGTATTTTCATTAGAAATATTCTTATCTACTGTAATTACATCCGGAAATTTAGAAACCATCTCAATAGTAACATCTCCCTCAAGCTGTAAGTCAGACTTAAGTTTTCTCAATGTTTCTGTATAAGATTTTGCCAAAGGCTCATTTACACTTATGTTGACATCTTCTTGGGAAAAAGATTCAAAATTAACAAAGACATCTAGCTTACCTCTAAAGACTTTTTTAGAAATAGCTTTCTTTATCTCGTCTTCAAAGCCCATTATTGCTCTTGGTAATTTAACTGTAATATCATTATATCTATGGTTTACAGCTTTTATTTCAACGGTGAACTTGCGTTCATACATTGTACATTCGCCTCTACCATAGCCTGTCATACTTTTCATAAAACTACCTCTTTCGTTTTACTAAATATCAATTTATTATACTATAACTTTAAATTAATTTAAAGAGTTTTTTTATAAATAAGTAAAATTTTTACTATAGGTAGGTAAAAAATCAGTAAAAGTACAGAATAATTTTAAACAAGTATTGAAAATAAGCAAAAAATTCGGTATAATATTACCGTTTAGGAGGAATCACAATGGCATTTGACGGTATTACTGTTTCAGCTATTAAGGCTGAAATTGAAGATAAAATACTCGGAGGAAGAATTGATAAAGTTTATCAACCTGAGAAAGACGAAATTATATTAGGAATAAGAAGTATGGGTCAAGCTTACAAACTGTTGTTGACCTCCAATGCATCAAATCCGAAATTTCATTTTACGCAAACAAACCCTAGCAATCCAATGACACCACCATTGTTTTGTATGGTAATGCGTAAACATTTACAAAGTGGTAAAATAATAAAAATTGAACAGCCTGATTTTGACAGAATATTAAACATCTATGTAGAATCACTTAATGAACTTGGCGATTATTCTGTAAAGAAGCTCGTTTTAGAAATAATGGGCAGACACAGTAATATTATTCTTACAGATGAAAATAATACTATATTAGACTGTATAAAACATATAGGTCATGATACCAGTTCTGTTAGAGAAGTTTTGCCCGGCAGAGAGTATACACTCCCTCCATCTCAAGGCAAAATCAACACCCTTGAATTAGATGATAATAATTTTAAAGAGGTTTTAGAAAACAATCATTCTTTTGAAATCCAGTCTGTTATATACAAAAATTATACAGGTATCAGCCCTATTGCAGCTTCTGAAATTTGTTACAGAGCAAATGTAAACGGTTCAACACCCGTAGAGGCTTTAACCGACATTCAGAAAGAAGTAATTTTCAATGAATTTGCCAAGTTAGTTGAAGATATAAAAGCAAATAGATTTTACCCTGAAAGCATTACTAACGAAAAAGGTAAAACTATAGATTTTAGTCCTATTGAAATGTCTCAGTTCAACGGATTTGAAATAAAGAAATATACTTCAATATCTGAACTAATCGAAAGTTTTTATGCTAATAGAGACTTTGCCTACAGAATAGGACAAAAAACTCAAGATTTAAGAAAACTTATTACTCAAAACATTGAGCGTTGCATACGAAAAAAAGATATTCAGATGCAAACTCTCAGAAGTATTAAAAACAGAGATGAATTAAGGCTTAAAGGTGAGCTTTTAACTGCTAACATTTATTCAATCAAAAAAGGTATGACAACGGTTGAGTTACCTAATTATTATTCTGAAAATCAAGAATTAGTAGCTATAGAATTAGACAGCAATAAAACACCTTCTGAAAATGCTCAAAAATATTACAAAGCTTACAATAAGGCTAAGAGAACATTTGAAGCTCTTAAAGACCAAATAAAATCAAACGATGAAGAACTTGCCTATCTTGAAAGTGTTCTTACGTCTGTAAACAACTGTACTGATGAGCAGGACGTAAAAGAAATAAGACGTGAACTTAGAGAAGAAGGCTATGTAAAGAAAGTTAAGAACCAAAAAGATAAAAGCAAGAAACATTCTGTTCCTTTGCATTTTATTTCTCAAGATGGTTTTGATATTTATGTTGGTAAAAATAATATTCAAAATGATGAATTAACTTTAAAATTTGCACGACCGAGAGATATTTGGATGCATACTAAAAACATCCCAGGTTCTCATGTAATTATTGTTGCAAATGGTCATACAATACCAGACACTACTCTTAATGAGGGAGCTATGCTATCAGCTTTTTACAGTAAAGCTAAGAACTCCTCAAAGGTGCCTGTAGATTACACCGAAAAGAAAAATGTTAAAAAGCCTAATGGTTCTAAACCAGGTTTTGTAATATACGAAACAAACAAAACTGCTTACATCACTACAAGTGAGGAAGAAATAAAAAAAATAAGAAGAGGTGATTGACCTTGAATACTGAAGAATTAGAATTAACAAAAAAGGCCGTACAACTTTTAAATGATAGAAATTTAAAAGAATTAAAAGAACTTTTGGCAGAACAAAACCCTGCTGATATTTCAAACATATTTGAAGAAGTACCTAGAACTGATGTCATTTTGCTTTTTAGGCTTTTACCTAAAGAGTTGGCAGCAGATACTTTTGCTCACCTTGATAGTGACGAACAGGAACTTATCATCAAAGGTTTTTCAGATAAAGAAATTGAAGCAATTATGGAAGACCTTTTCATTGACGATGCTGTAGACTTAATTGAAGAAATGCCTGCAAGTGTTGTAAAGAAAATACTTAAGAACACAGATAGAGAAACTAGAAACACTATAAATGATATTTTAAAGTATCCTAAGGATTGTGCCGGAAGTATTATGACAACTGAGTACGTCAACTTCCGTCCACAGCAGACAGTTGAAGAAGCCTTTAGCATAATCAGAAAAACAGGCGTAGACAAGGAAACAATTTACACTTGTTATGTTATTGAAAAGGACAGAAAACTTTTAGGTACTGTTTCTGTTAAGGATTTACTTTTAAATGACTATTCTTGTAAAATTTCAGATATTATGGATTCCAACATCATAGCTGTAAATACTCTTGACGATAAAGAAGATGTGGTTAAGAAATTCTCAAAATATGACTTACTTGCTATTCCTGTTGTAGATAACGAAGACAGATTAATTGGTATAATTACTGTCGATGATGCCATGGACGTTATGGAAGACGAAACTGAAGAAGATTTCGCAATTATGGCTGCCATGACACCTACTGAGGATAGTTATTTCAAAACATCTGTATTTAGTCATGCAAAGCATAGAATATTATGGCTTTTATTCCTTATGCTTTCTGCAACTCTTACTGGTACAATAATAACAAAATACGAAAACGCATTTACTGCTATCCCTATTCTAGTTTCATTTATACCAATGCTTATGGATACCGGTGGTAACTGTGGTTCTCAGAGTTCAACTCTTGTAATTCGTGGTCTTGCTCTCGAAGAAATTAAGTTTAAAGATATTTTCAAAGTAATGTTTAAAGAATTTAGAATTGCTTTAGTTGTAGGTATTGCTCTTGCAATAGTAAATGGTATAAGAATATACATTATGTATAGAAATCAGTTCACTTTTTCTACTGTACTTTTATCATTTACAATAGGTGTTACACTTATGCTTATTGTTATTTTATCTGAATTAATTGGTTGTATACTCCCAATGGTTGCACAAAAACTTAAATTGGACCCTGCTATTATGGCATCTCCACTTATTACAACTATTGTAGATACTTTCTCAGTTTTCGTATTCTTTAAAGTAGCTATGTTACTTTTACCTATGTAAAACAAATATGACACAAAAAATGCTCTCGCTATAAAACGAGAGCATTTTTACTACCAAATATTATTGATTAAGCTAAAAGAGCCTTAACACATTCAGCAATCTTTTCGTCCTTGCAATTAGCAAAGAAATATTCCTGGAACTTTTCACCACTGATAGCACCCTTAACAAGGTCCTTATCAAGGTTATTAAGAATAGTAATTAAATCAGTATGAGTAACCTTCTTAACTTCGTCAAGAATTTTCTTGTTTCTCTGTTCTGGTACTACTCTTTCTCTTGGGTAACCCTGACCACTTTCACCACAGAAAAGCTGTTCGAAAGTATACTTAAGGTTTAATTCAGCACCCCAACCAAAACCCTTAGCAAATGGAAAAGCTGCACAGTTACCATCGTTAATCTGAGCAAACATATAACCATCAGATGGGTCAACAACATGACCACATAAAACACCTGGGAAAGCATTACAAGCAAGCATTGCACCTTCACCTGTACCACAACCAGTGATAACAAAATCAGCTGCACCAGAGTTTAATAAAATAGCTGCAAGAATACCATTCTGAACATATGTAAGCTGTGCTTCGTCATCAGCAGAGTACATACCATAGTTAAATACTTCATGACCCATAGGTTCAACTACACTCTTTAAAGTATTGAAGATTAATTCGTTCTTTGCTGCCTGACTGTTTTCATTGATTAAAGCAATTTTCATTTTTCTGTTTCCTTTCTTTAAATCAGTATTTACATATTGATTTTAATTCAGAACAACAAATTTGTCAACTAAAAACCATTTTCTACCTGATTAAGAAACCTTGAACAAATAATATTTGTCTCTTTCTTTTTCTGCAAAGCCGTAAATAACGTTATTTCCATAATCCAAACTTTTTCTCTTTTGTCTAGCTATAGCCCTTTCTTTTCTTCTTTTTTCCTCTAAATCAGCATTTACACCAAACAATATCCAAGAAATTTCAGCTACTACTACAAAAGGCATAGTAAAAGCAATCATACGTTCAAATCCTGCATTTATAAGCCAACATATTCCATAAACTATAGAAAAAGCAAATACGGACAATAAAGCCATCATAATTCTATTAATACAATTTTTATATTCTTTCATCTTTCTCCTCCTTTTTTCGAACATATCTTCGATTTATCGACATTATACAATATATTTTTGCCTTTGTCAAACATTTGTTCGTATAAACTTTTTATATTTAATTTTGTTTGCCAATATGATATAATCAAATAAAGGAGTGTGAAAAAATGAGATTAAGAACTTTTAAACACAATAACCATACAAAAGTGGGTATAGTAAAAGATGATTTAATATATACCTTACCTTACAATTCTATGAATGAATTAATAGAGTCTAATAAATCTACACAGGAATTATTGAGTTTAGTTTCTGATAAGATTAATGTAGCAGAAACTGAAATTCTTGCTCCAATTCCTAATCCTAAACAGGACATAATCTGTCTAGGTATTAACTATATGGCACACGCTGAGGAATCAGCTCGTTACAAAAAAGAGGCCTTTGGTGGAGATAGACCTTATGCCGTATATTTTTCAAAAAGAGCTAATGAATGTGTTGCTACAGAAGGTAATATTCCTTCATATTCTGAATTAGTAGACAGTTTAGATTACGAATGTGAATTAGCTGTGATAATAGGAAAAGATGCTAAGAATGTTTCAAAAGAAAACGCTTTTGACTATGTTTTTGGATATACAATTTTAAATGACGTTAGTGCAAGAAATCTCCAAACAAGACACAAACAATGGTATTTCGGCAAAAGTCTTGATGGTTTCTGCCCTATGGGACCTGATATTGTAACAGAAGACGAGTTTGATAGACCACCTGTACTTTCTATACAGTCTTACATAAATGGAGAGCTTAGACAAGATAGTAATACTGGCTTGCTTATTTTCGATATTCCTCATGTTATAAGCGAATTATCTCAAGGTACTACATTAAAGGCTGGCACTATAATTTCTATGGGCACACCTGCTGGCGTTGGTATGGGCTTCCAGCCACCAAAATTTCTTAAAAAAGGTGATGTAATAGAATGTCGCATAGAAAAAATTGGTAGCTTAAAAAATTATGTAATATAATTAAAACTCTAGGCTGTTGTTTTCGTTGCAACAGCCTTTTCTATCTTTAAATCAGTATAGGTTGTATTTGCTCATATTCCAAAGCTTTTTTCAAAGTATCCTCTATCTTTTCAAAATCAGAAATCATAGACAGAGGTTTTTTAGATGGATTATCCTGTCCAAAAGGCACAAAGAAAATATTTTTTCTTACCATCAGCCCACCTATGTTTTTTAAATTTATACCAAGAGCATCATTGGTGGCAAGGCAAAGCACAAGAGGTTTGTTATTTCTTAAATGTGCCTTACAAGCCATTGTAACTGGACCGTCTGTGATACCATTATTTAATTTTGCCATCGTATTACCTGTGCAAGGGGCAACCAACATAATATCTAAGAAATTTTGTGGTCCAATAGGTTCAGCTGAAAAAACAGAGTCAATAATTTTATTTCCTGTAATATCTTCAAGTCTTTTTCTAAATTCAAGAGCCTTTCCAAATCTTGTATCTGTAGTATAGGAAATTTTACTCATTACTGGATATATATTAACCCCTATTTTTTTTAATCTTTCAATAGCTTCAAAGGATTTTTTATAAGTGCAAAAAGAGCCACACATACATAAGCCTAAATTAATTCCTTTTAATTCCACCATATCACCTCCCCTGTATATTATGAGGTCTTATCTATTTTTGTGATATGGCATATCTATTTCTGCTACGATTGTTTCAACAGCCTCTTTTAAAATTTCTGCTGCCGTAACAGGAGCAATTCTTCCCGGCAATCCAGGGCAATATAAAGCTCTCAATCCAATACTCCTTGCATAGTTATAGTCTACTCCACCCGGAGCCTGAGCTATATCAATTATTGTTGCATTTTTAGAGACACAGTTTAAAACTTTTTTATTTAGAACAAGAGCCGGTATAGTATTAAATATAAAATCATATTTGCCAATTACCTTTTCTATATCGTCAAATTTAATTGGATTGTAATTATAGGCTGATATATAGGCTAAATCCAGCTGTTTTCTGTAAGAAACACTTACATTAGCTCCCAAACCTTTTAATGTATGAGCAAGTATCTTGCCACATCGTCCATAGCCAAGAATCAAATTATCACTGCCAAAAAGTGTTTTTTCGCTTTCTTCCATAGCAGTCATAATTGCACCTTCTGCTGTGGGCACTGCATTTTTTACAGCAACAGTTTCTATTTCAAAAAAATCATATACTTTAATATTCGAACTTTTAACCTTATTTTTGAACTCCTCATCAAGTACACCGGCAATAAAGCACCCTATTTTCTTGCTTTTCATTTTTAATAAAAGTTCTGAAATTGATATTTTATCTTCACAAAACAGATTTATGTATTTTTTATCCTTAGTATAAGGTATTGGACCTATCAACAAATCTGTATTATCTAACATTTCATCAAGTGAAGTGCTATTATTTTCAATATGTATATTACCGAAAGTTTTGACATTAAGTTCCTCTGACTTAAAAAGATTTTTTAATATTTTATATCTGTAATCCCCACCTAAAATACCTATATTAATTTTCTGCAATATAATCACCTCTTACATAATTAATATGTAAAAGCACTGTCATAAATTACATATACTTAATTTCATAGCCCCCATTTTTCAGGAATGAAATCTTAACTTTGTCCCCTTCTTTATATGTACTGTTCTCAATTTTGAAAAATCTGGTAGCTCCATTTAATTGAACATCTATCCCCTTTGAATTAGCTTTTACGACAGTTAAATCATCAATAACCGGGCAATCATTTTCAATAGATTTAATAGCAGCAATTTCCTTTTCTCTTGTAATAACATTAATTTGACAATCGTAATAAGCTGAAAAATCTATTCCATCTGTTTTTAATAATCCTTTATCAGTAAGTATAAAGTCATCGCCTAATTTTGAGCATTGCTCTTTTGTGGCATAAACTATCACACTTTGATTTGCAACTTTTAAATTTGCTATTTTGGCTGATTTTTCAAAAGCTTCCACCCACATTGCGTAGGAAATAGGTTTATCCTTATCCTCCTCATTATATTTCAGTTTTAATTTTTCTGAATTTGTAATTTTGTTAATAAGGAATTGAGCTTGTCTTAATGAAAGGTATCCCTCTGGGTCAAAATGTTCTTCATCAACACCACTTATATAACCACAAGTAAAGGCACTATTTATGTATTTATCATACCATTTATTCATATCGGTATCTTTAAACACTATTTTTCTTTCTAACAAGTCAATTTCTTCTGGACTATATTTAGACAAAGCTATCATTTTACATACTTCAGCCCTTGTTACAGGCATACTTTCACCATATTTACCTACTGTAGCTGTATTGGAATTGCTATCACTCTCCGAACACCCACATAACAAAACAATTAATAATAAAAATAAAAATCTTCGCATAAACGTACAACCTCCTCAATACATTATATGCAAAGATTTCTAATAAATTACCTATTAAATTTTACACTTTATTGATAACAAAAACCTTATTATTACCAAATTCTAAATAAAGTTTATTAAAGCGACTAAAAATATCTTTTAACGTTATATTAACTGTATTGTAATTAACATTTTCATAATCACATCTGTACTCTGAAAAAACTGTCTTAGGCAACGTATAAAAACTATAATCATACAAATCTCCCATTAGTTTGTACTTATGACAAATAATATGGCTTAATTTTGCTAAAGACATATTTTTATTGAACTTATCCAACAAACTTTCAGATGGATTATCATTATCATACATCTTCAATGTTATAGTTTCATTTTTTTCTACAGTTTTATTTCTCAATCTATGATATTTTTCTACCTTATTATTAAGAACAATATCAAAAACATCATCAATATCCAAATCGTCCAACTGATTTTTTTCCAAAGAGTGTTTTTCATAATACTCTCTGCCTAATTTTGATAGGGAGTAACTTGTACAAGGCGAATACATAATATCTTCATAATCCTCTAAATATATCTCACCATAATCCTCAGCCAAAGAATCTATAAACATAAATTCATTTACCATATCAAAAGGCATACCATAGTAAGGATTTATAAGTTTGAAATAATAGCCATAAGGCGTAAGGAAATATTTATCAAACAAAATACCCATTTCAAGTAAAAACATACTGAATTCATCATCAGTGTAATTTTTACCATTTTCAAGCTCCATTAAAAATCTCATAACCTTATCTACTTCCGTAAATTCTGTTATCCATTTTTTAATGTGTTCTTTCTTTCCTACATTATTTACTATAATTTTATTTTTAGTTAATTCATAAGCCCCGTCTAACATAAAATTCAGCAATTTTCTATTATCCATTTTCAATACGTCATTAGCATTATCTGTTGACTGAAATGTAGTAACTCCTATGGAAGGTATAGTAGTAACCAATTTCATTTCCATAGCCAATTCTAACAAATAGAATACATAACTATCTTCTGTATTTGAGAGCAATTCATTTAATTCAATCTTACTTATATTAACAAGTTTGCCTATAGTGTCAAATTGAATACTATTTTTGCCCAAACTTAATATATTCTTAAAATCGTATGTTATAGGGTGACTTTCTAAAGAATAATCTATTTTTTTATAATTTAAAATTTTTTCATTTTTATAGTCAGAATTTTTTATTCTGTATGCTACACTATTAGGATTTAAATATTCCACTATTTGAGCCGGTGTAATTGTAGTATTCCCTACAACTGCTGAATAGTACCATTTTTTAAAAAGGCTATCACAACACCTTGCATATATATTTTTATTTAAGAAATTTTCATTCTGATATATTCCAAAAAAAATAGAATAAAACTTATTTAATAAAGATATGACTTTATCTTCACTTAACCCCTTATATTCATCTGTCACATCTCAACCTCCTCTACAATAAAGTAAGCTAGTCATAGTATATCACATGAACCCTATTTTTCAAAGAAGTATTTTATATATTTTTATAACATTTATAGCTCAACAATTATATGTTTACCTAATTTTTAATTTTTAATATTAGAAAAATACTGATTTATTTTTACCGTAACTAAGTATTTCATAAAAAGACTTAAAGCATTATTAAATACAATCATTTTTCAATTTTTATGCTTAAAAAGTCTATAATCACTATATTTCATAAGTGGTTACTATGATTTAATTTTTCCAATAAAACCTACAAAAAAACATCTATTTTATTCTTTATACCGAAAAATTGCACCTTTTTAGTTAATTTTCTAAAAAATTTTAAAAAAAGAAAAATTTATGTTTACTAATGAGAGAAATGTTGTTATAATATAACCATAGAATATTTTGCTTATAGCAATTTATCTGTAGAGGGGCAACACCCTCTGACTCTAATGCATTTGACAAGGAGGATTATGAAATGTCAAAAGTTATGAAAACTATGGATGGTAATCAGGCTGCTGCTGAAGTATCTTATGCCTTTACTGAAGTTGCAGGTATTTACCCTATTACTCCATCCTCTCCAATGGCTGAACATGTAGATGAATGGGCAGCTAGAGGTAAGAAGAACATCTTTGGTCAGACAGTTGATGTTGTAGAAATGCAGTCTGAAGCCGGTGCAGCTGGTACTGTTCACGGTTCTTTAGCTACTGGTGCATTAACAACTACATACACTGCATCACAGGGTTTACTTCTTATGATTCCTAATATGTACAAGATTGCTGGTGAGCTTCTTCCATGCGTTATGCATGTTAGTGCTCGTTGTGTAGCTAGCCACGCTCTTAACATCTTCGGTGACCATTCCGATGTTATGGCATGTCGTCAGACAGGTTTCGCTATGTTAGCATCATCTTCTGTACAGGAAGTTATGGATTTAGGTGCTGTTGCACACCTTTCAACTATCAAGGGTAAGGTTCCATTCCTTCACTTCTTCGATGGTTTCCGTACTTCTCACGAAATTCAGAAAATCGAAGTTCTTGACTATGCAGATTTAGCTAAGCTCGTTGATATGGATGCAGTTAAGGAATTTAAGGCTCACGCTCTTAATCCAGAACATCCTGTAACTAGAGGTACTGCTCAGAACCCAGATATCTTCTTCCAGGCTCGTGAAGCTTGTAACCCATATTACAATGCTGTTCCTGGTATCGTTGAAGAATACATGGGCGAAATCAGCAAGCTTACTGGCAGAGATTATAAGTTGTTCAACTACTACGGTGCTCCAGACGCTGAAGAAATCATCGTAGCTATGGGTTCTATTTGCGAATGTATCGCTGAAACTATTGACTATCTTGTTGCTCAGGGCAAGAAGGTTGGTTTATTAAACGTTCACCTTTACAGACCATTCGCAACTGAAAAGTTCTTAGAAGCAATCCCAGCTTCTGTAAAGAAGATTGCTGTTCTTGATAGAACTAAGGAACCTGGTTCTCTTGGTGAACCTTTATACCTTGATGTATGTTCTGCATTCTACGGTTCAGACAGAAAGCCTGTTATCGTTGGTGGTAGATTTGGTCTTGGTTCAAAGGATACTACTCCAGCTGATATCTTAGGTGTATATGCTAACCTTGAAAAGGATACTCCTAAGGACCACTTCACAATTGCTATTAATGATGATGTTACTGGTCTTTCTCTTGAAAAGGGTCCTACAATCGACGTTACTCCTGAAGGCACAACAAGCTGCTTATTCTGGGGTCTTGGTTCTGATGGTACTGTTGGTGCTAACAAGAACTCTATCAAGATTATCGGTGACCATACAGATATGTATGCTCAGGCTTACTTCGCTTATGACTCTAAGAAGTCTGGTGGTATCACAAATTCTCACTTAAGATTTGGTAAGAGCCCTATCCGTTCACCATATCTTATCAACACAGCTGACTTCGTTGCTTGTCATCAGCAGGCATACCTTAAGAAGTATGATATGACATCTAACTTAAAGGATGGCGGTAGCTTCTTACTTAACACAGTTTGGTCTGATGAAGAATTAGATAAGCATCTTCCAGCTAACGTTAAGAGAGATTTAGCTAACAAGAACATCAACTTCTACACAATCAACGCTGTTAAGATTGGTAAGGAACTTGGTTTAGGTAGCAAGTTCAACATGGTTCTTCAGTCTGCATTCTTCATGATTACAGAAATCATTCCTAAGGATGACGCTATTAAGTACATGAAGGAATTCATCGTTAAGTCTTACGGCAAGAAGGGTGAAAAGATTGTAAACATGAACTACAACGCTGTTGATGCTGGTTCTACTGGTTTCCACAAGGTTGAAATCCCTGCATCTTGGAAGGATGCTCAGGACGAAGCTGCTGTTGTAGATTCTAACAGACCAGAATTCGTTAAGAACATCGTTGACGTTATGAACGCTCAGAAGGGTGATACTCTTCCTGTTTCTGCATTCAAGAACATCGAAGATGGTACTTTCGAAAACGGTACTGCTGCTTACGAAAAGCGTGGTATTGCTATTAACGTTCCTACTTGGGAACCTACAACTTGTCTTCAGTGTAACCAGTGTGCATTTGTATGTCCACACGCTTGTATTAGACCATTCTTATTAACTGAAGAAGAAGCTAACAATGCTCCTGCAACAGTTAAGATGGCTGACGGTAAGGGTAAGGAAGCTGGTTACAAGTATGTAATGCAGGTTTCTGTTATGGACTGTACTGGTTGTGGTAACTGTGTAGCATCTTGTCCAATGGCTGCTAAGGAAAATGCACCAATCAAGATGATTGCATTCGATGACGAAGCTGCTAAGCAGGCTGAAGCTTGGGATTACACTATTGCCCTTCCTTCTAAGGCTAACCCAGAAGATAAGTTCACTGTTAAGGGTTCTCAGTTCGAACAGCCTTTACTTGAATTCTCAGGTTCTTGTGGTGGTTGTGCTGAAACTGCTTATGCTAGACTTATTACTCAGTTATTCGGTGATAGAATGTACATTGCAAACGCAACAGGTTGTTCTTCAATCTGGGGTGGTTCTGCTCCTACAACTCCTTACACTACTAACTCTGAAGGTCATGGTCCAGCTTGGTGTAACTCACTCTTCGAAGATAACGCTGAATTTGGTTTAGGTATGTTCAAGGGTGTTCAGCATCAGAGAGAAATCTTAAAGGGTCATGTTGAAGCAATCGCTGAATCAGACCACGCTGAAGCTGCTGCTGCTGCAAAGGCTTGGTTAGATACTTACAACGACGGTGAAGCTTCTAAGGCAACTTCTGCTGCATTATTAGCTGCTGTTCAGGGTGCTGGTTGCGAACATTGTCAGTATGTTGTAGACCACAAGGATATGTTAGTTAAGAAGAGCCAGTGGATCTTCGGTGGTGACGGTTGGTCTTACGATATCGGTTTCGGTGGTGTTGACCACGTATTAGCATCTGACAACGATGTAAACGTTTTCGTATTCGATACAGAAGTTTACTCTAACACTGGTGGACAGGCTTCTAAGGCTACTCCAGCTGCTGCAATCGCTAAGTTCGCTGCTGCAGGTAAGAGAGTTCGTAAGAAGGACCTCGGTATGATTGCTAAGAGCTACGGTTATGTATACGTTGCTCAGGTTTGTATGGGTGCTGATAAGGCACAGTTAATTAAGGCTCTTAAGGAAGCTGAAGCTTACAATGGTCCTTCATTAATTATGGCTTACTCTCCATGTATCAACCACGGTTTCAGAGGTAACTTCCATACTGAAGCTCAGAAGGCTGTAGATTGTGGTTACTGGCAGTTATACAGATATAACCCAACAGACGAAAAGTTCACATTAGATTCTAAGGAAGCTAAGACAGACTTCAAGGAATTCATCTCTGCTGAAGTACGTTACTCTTCATTAAAGAGAGCATTCCCAGACATCGCTGAAGAGTTATTCGACAAGTGTGCTGCTGATGCTAAGAGAAGATACGAAGGTTACAAGAAACTCGCTGAAGAATGCAAGTAATCTTTGATTAGATTTTAGTTTAATTATAAATTATTATGAGAGAGGACAAGTTCTCTTGCCCTCTCCTCTTTAAAAATATAGATTGATATAAAGTATGGTCGTTATATACTTTATTTAGCTCTATAATATATATTTCATATTACTAAGATAATGATTTTATACTTTAAGAATTTTTCGTGCAAATAAAAGTTCGTGTTTAAAAAAATCAACTACCTAATTATCTAATTTATAATTTTGTCTTTATTTATAATTGTCTTATTATTAGAATTTATAGTATAAATACTTAATTTGTTGTATTATGAATAAAATGAAACAACCAGAAACTTGATTATTTAAGCTTCTGGTTGTTTTTTTGTTTATTCAGAATAAATTACAATTTTATTTTGTTGCTTGTAAACAAGCTATTGGATTTATCTTTCCGATTTACTGGTCAGAACTTTCAACTTCGTTGAAAGCCATACTTCGTAAGTCCGATCTATCTTTCGGTTCATTAAAAATGGTGTAGCCATATACTGACCACACCATATACATTCTCATATTACTGATTTTCAATATCATCTAAATCTGATACATCTATATCATATTCATTTATTTCCAGATTTTCAAACTTAGTATATTGTCCAAGCCAAGCCAAATTAACTGTTCCTAAAGGACCGTTTCTCTGTTTAGCAATAATTACTTCTGCCTGATTTTTCTTATCAATAGTATCAGGTTTGTAGTATTGTTCTCTATATAAGAAACATACCACATCGGCATCCTGTTCTATTGCACCAGATTCTCTCAAGTCTGAAAGCATAGGTCTTTTATCTGAACGGGATTCTACAGCTCTACTAAGCTGAGAAAGTGCTATAACCGGCACATTCAAATCTCTTGCAATACCCTTCAAACTTTTTGAAATATAAGCAACTTCTTGCTGTACAGAATCAGTTTTTCTGCCTGTACCTCCATTCATTAACTGAAGATAATCAATAACAATAAGACCTAAGCCCTTTGTTTTATCGTTCTTCAATTTTTCACATCTAGCTTTTAATTCTGTAGGTGTAATACCTGAAGTATCATCAATAAAAAGTGGTGAATCTGCTATTTTACCGGCTGCATAAGCAAGTCTTTCATATTCATCTGATGTAAGACCGGCACTTCTAAACTTGCCCGCCTCAATTCTACTTTGAACAGAAAGCAAACGGTTCATAAGCTGACCAGCTGACATTTCCAAACTAAATATAGCTGTTGGCACACCCTTTTCTACTGCAGCATACTGAGCAATGTTAAGTGCAAAAGCTGTTTTACCCATTGATGGTCTAGCTGCAATAAGAATTAAATCTGATGGCTGTAAACCTGCTGTCTTTCTATCAAAGTCAGTAAATCCAGTTTCAACACCTGTAATAGGATTATCAGCCTGATTTACTTTTTCTATTTTATCAATAGCTTCAGCAACAATTTCTTCAATAGGTCTAAAGTTTTCTGAACGTCTATTTTGGGCAACATTCATAATACTATTTTCAGCTTCAGCCAAAATAGAATCTACGCCCTCAGTAGACTTAAAACTATCATCAGAAATCTTATTTGCAATATTTATTATAGCTCGGTAGCCACTTTTTTCTTTTACAATATTAGCATATTCTTTGGTATTTGCACTTGTTGAAGCAAGAGTTGCCAATTTTATAATATACTCCGGTCCACCAACCTTTTCCAAAACACCCATTTCTATGAGCTTATTTTTTGTTGTAATTATATCTACAGGCATTGCTCCGTTATACAAATCAGAAATTGCACTGAAAATAAGCTGATGTGTCGGACTATAAAAATCCTGAGAATCTAAGCCCTCTATAGCAATTCTTGCACCTTCATTATCAAAAAGCATACATGCCAATACAGCCTGTTCTGCATCATTATCATGTGGAGGCACTTTATTAAGATATTTATTTTCAGTATTCTCTGCCATACTAAACCACCTAAAATTAAATTACTGCTGTTCTATTTCTACCTTTAACTTTACACTTACCTTTGGGTGAAGTTTTACTGTTACTTCCTTCTCACCAATAGCCTTAATTGGGTCACTTAAAGAAATCTTTTTCTTATCTACAGCAAGACCTGTCTGTTCCTTTAATGCAACTGCAATTTCCTTGTTTGTAACTGCACCAAATAACTTGCCATTGTCACCAGTCTTTACTTTAATAACTACTTTCTGTTCTGCAATCTTTTCGCCTAAAGCCTTTGCTGCATCTAATTCTTCCTGACGCTGTAAGTCTTCAGCTTTTTTCTGGTTATCAAGTTTCTTTAAATTTCCTGAATTAGCTTCAACAGCTAACTTTCTTGGGAAAAGGAAATTCTTTACATAACCTTCACTTGCATTTATAGTCTGGTCTTTTTTACCTACGCCTTTTACATCTGCTAATAAAATAACTTTCATATTAATTTGTCTCCTCTATATATTCTTCTATTTTACTTTCAAGTAATTCTCGTGCTTCTTCCATAGACACATTTTCAAGCTGTGCAGCAGCACCTGCCTGATGTCCTCCACCACCCAGCTTTTCCATAAGTTTCTGCACATTTACCTTACCTAAACTTCTGGCACTAATACATATTCTATTTCCAACCTTACACAATACATAACTTACTTCTATACCGTCGATACTTAAAAGTTCGTCTGCTGCCTGTGCAATAAGAACACTTGGATTTTCAACTTCTCTATCAAGTTCTGATATAGCCATATTATCAAATATAATTTCTGCTGTACGAACAATTTCTGTCTTTGCCATATATGCATCAAAAGAACTTTTAAACAATCTTCTGACAGAAATCGTATCTGCTCCATTTTTCTTCAAAAATGCCGCAGCTTCAAAAGTCTTTATACCTGTCTTAAAAGCAAAATTCTTAGTATCAACAGTTATACCGGCAAGAAGTCCTTCTATTTCAGCTCTTGACAACCTTACACCCTTAATATACATAAGCATTTCTGTTACCATTTCGCTGGTAGATGACGCATATGCCTCGTGGTATGTTAAGGAATAGTTTTCAATAGCTCCTGATGTTTTTCTATGGTGGTCAAAAACAACTATTCTTGATGTTTTATCCAACAGTTCCGGACACTCACAAAGCATAACTCTATGGGTATCTACTACAACAACTAAAGTTCTTCTTTTTACTTTTGCTAATGCCTGTTCTGGAGTTATAAATACACCATCGTACTTTTCGTCTGACACCAATCTATCATAAAGTGCCTTAATACTTGATGTAACCTTTTGAAGAACAATATTACATTTTTTATCATAAAATCTTACTATTGAATAAATACCGGCTGCTGCACCTAAAGAGTCCAAATCCGGATTTTTATGACCCATAACAATAACATCTGATGCTGACAAAATAAGTTCAACAAGTCCATAAGCCTTTACTCTAGCTCTAACTCTTGAATTTTTAATTACTTCATTTCCATCGCCACCAAAATATTGATACTTGTCATCAGCCTCTTTTATAACAGTCTGGTTACCACCTCTGCCTAATGCTAAATCTAAAGCACCTCTGGCAAATTCCATATCCTCATTTATTGATGTTCCATTTATACCTATACCTATACTTAATGTAACAGGTATATTACCAATTTCAATCTTACTAATTTGTTCAACAATAGGGAATTTTGTTTCTTTCAATTCCGGAAGAAGGTCTTTGTTAAGCACAAAAATATACTTATCTTTTTCAAATTTTCGTACTATACCTCCCATATTATTGAAATAATCATTTATTTTTCTTTCAATAATGGCCATAAGGTGAGGTAAACGTGCTTCTTCTACGTTTTCCTCAACTTCAGCATAGTTATCTATTAAGACAAAACCAACAAGAATATTACTGTCAACCTGTCCTTTTACATTAATATACGGATTTTCTATAAATTCCAAATAAAAGCAACTATTTACAGCATTTGTATACACATCATAAAATTTATCATTAATAAATAAACGCTGGTTATGCTTTAAAACATCATAGTCATTGGATAATTCAAGGACATTTTTAACTTCCTTATCTTCACCAACCCAAGTTTTAAAGGCATGATTAGATTCCAATATATCTAAATCATTATTAACTTTTATACAAGGAAATGATAAAACCATACCATCAATCATAATTGTTTACTCCTCATAAACAACAGAATCTTAGCTATATTCTGTTTATTGCCATCTTCAAATAATGAAGAATGTAAATTACTGCCAAATTATTGACAATTTATATTTTTTTACTAAATACTAAATACTCAAGTTTTTGTTCCAAAAACTTTCGTTGTCTTATCACAAAGTCTCCACCTTTGTTCCTTTTTGACTCAAGTTTTTATTCTAAAAACTTTCGTTGACTTATCACAAAGTCTTCGCCTTTGTTCCTTTTTTGACTCAAGTTTTTATTCTAAAAACTTTCGTTGACTTATCACAAAGTCTCCGCCTTTGTGATAAGTCACATTATAGCATATATATATTATTTTTGCAATCTTAAGTCACGTACAGGATAGAATCCAAGGTTTTTATAAAAAGACGTTTTTCTTTTTATCAACTTTATTGCATTTTCTATATCTTCTAAATTATTATCAATATCTACATCAACCATAAAAACATATTCCATTGGTCTTTCTTTCATTGGTCTTGATGATATTTTTGACATATTCAAATTATATACAGAAAATATTTCCATTACCTTAAACAACTCCCCTGGTTTATTAGGCGTTGAAAAAGTTAATGTACAGACCTTTGCATTTTTATTATCCATATTTGGAGTTTTTGATACTCTAACAAACTGAGTAAAATTATTCTTATTATCCTGTATACATTCCTTTAAAACTTCCAAGCCATAAAGCTCTGCTGCCCTTTTATTTCCTATACCTGCTATACACTGGTCTGACGCAGAAACCATTCTTATTGCCTCTGCCGTAGAGCTTGCTGTTGTTCTTGGAACATTTGGCAAATATTCATTCAAGAAATTTTTACATTGTGGTATTGCATGAGGATGAGAAATAACTTCTTTTATATCCTCTACCTTTGTGCCTTTTTTTGCTATTAAATTTTGATTAATAGGCAAAATAAGCATTTCATTTATATGTAAATTTACTGAAAAAATCAATTCATCTACAGTTGCATTAACTATACCCTCTATTACATTCTCAACAGGAACAACTGCTGAATTTATTTTTCCGTCATCTACTGCGTGCAAAGCTTCATAAAAATTATGATAAGGCACTGTATTTTCGCCATTAGCTAATAAAAGCGTGGCTTCCTCAGTAAAAGTCCCTTCCGGTCCTAAATAACCTACGTCCATTTAATTTTCTCCTTAACTAAAACCATTCATAAATTTGTATTTATTTTACCACATAAATGAAAAAAACACAAAATTTATTTACCATACCTATTAAATATGGTATAATAAAAGCTAATTTGGCGGAGGTGCGTATATTGAAAATTACTTCGATTAACCGAGATGAGGCTTTAAGGTATCTTGGTTATAAAGATAACATAAACATAGATAATCTAACCCCTATTTTAGATAAATGTGAAAATGAACTTTTAAAAGCTATTGAACCTAGATTTATATATAAGTTTTTTCCTATTAATGAAGTAAACAATACTATTCAAGTCGAAAATACAAGTTTAGTATTAACAGGAAATTCTATTTTAAATCATTTAAAAGGCTGTTATGGTGTTATATTGCTTTCTGCCACTCTTTCAATGGGTGCAGATAAAGTTATATCTGAGCATCAAATAAATGATATGACATCGGCCTTAATATTAGATAGTATGGCAAGCACAGCCATAGAACAAGTTTGTGACGCAGCTGAAAAAGAAATAAAAGAAAAAATAAACAAAGATAATTTTATGACTTGGCGATTTTCTCCCGGATATGGTGATTTACCAATAACTTTACAAAGAGAATTTGTAAGAGTAACTGATGCTGAAAAAAGAATCGGTCTTACTGTAAATGAAGGTGGTATTTTATTACCTAGAAAATCTGTTACAGCAATAATCGGTTTATCAAAAGAACCTATACCTAAACAACGTAGAGGTTGTGCATATTGCAATATGAATAAAACTTGCCAATTTAGAAAAGGAGGAACACATTGTGGATTTTAATAAATTATTAGAAAAAGACTATATATTCTTAGACGGTGCTATGGGTACTATGTTACAGGCACAAGGCTTAAAATTAGGTAGTATTCCTGAAGTTTTAAGTATAACTGAACCGGAAAAAATTATAGGTATTCACAAAGCCTATCTTGAGGCAGGTTCACAAGTTGTTTATGCCAACACTTTCGGTGCTAATTCATACAAATTAAAGGATTGTCCATACAGCCCAACAGAAATTATAAAAGCTGCTGTAAAAAACGCTAAAGAGGCTTGTAAGAACTACAACGGTCTTGTAGCTTTAGATATTGGACCTATTGGTCAGCTTTTAGAACCTACTGGCAGTCTTACTTTTGAAGAAGCCTATGATATTTTTAAAGAACAGATTGTTGCCGGTAGTGATGCTGACATTATTGTTTTTGAAACAATGACAGATATTTACGAAGTTAAGGCTGCCGTTCTTGCTGCCAGAGAAAATTCAGACAAACCTATTATTGTAACTATGACTTTTGAAGAAAACAGAAGAACATTTACAGGTTGTGATATTCCATCAATGGCAATTACATTAAATGGTCTTGGTGTTTCTGCCATAGGTTTAAACTGTTCTCTTGGTCCAAAGGAACTCTTGCCTATTATAGGCGAGCTTTCTAAATGGACTAACCTTCCTTTAGTTGTAAAGCCGAATGCCGGTTTGCCTGACCCTATTACAAACACATATGACATTACACCTGAAGAATTTGCATCATACGTATCAGATATGGCCAATTACGGCATCAGAGTTGTTGGTGGTTGCTGTGGTACAAATCCAGAATATATAAAAGCTACAATAAAGAAATTAAGTACAATTCACCCTAAGGTAGAGAAAAAGGAACTACCATCTGCCGTTTGTTCTTCTAGTAAAACAGTAGTAATAAATCAGCCTAGAATTATTGGCGAAAGAATTAACCCTACTGGTAAAAAACGTTTTAAAGAGGCATTAAAAAACAACGACCTTGACTATATTCTTGGACAGGCTATTGAACAGGCACAAGGTGGTGCTGAAATTCTTGACGTAAATGTAGGTCTTCCAGGCATTGATGAAAAAGAAATGATGATTAAAACTGTAAAGGCATTACAAGGTGTTACAAACCTTCCATTACAGTTAGACTCAACTATTCCTGAAGTTCTTGAAGCTGCTTTAAGAGTATATAACGGTAAGGCAATAGTAAATTCCGTAAACGGCGAAGAAGAATCATTAAAGAATGTATTACCTATTGTTAAGAAGTATGGTGCTGCTGTTGTTGGTCTTACCCTTGATAAAGACGGTATTCCTCCAAAGGCAGAAAAGAGATTTGAAATAGCAAAGAAGATAATGAACAGAGCTTTGGAAATTGGTATTTCAAAGGAAAATATCTTTATTGACTGTCTTACCCTTACAGCATCAGCTGAACAGGCTGCAGTAATGGAAACATTAAAGGCCGTAAATATGGTTAAAACTCAGTTAGGTCTTCATACTGTACTTGGTGTATCTAATATTTCATTTGGTTTACCTAACAGAGGTCTTGTAAATTGCAATTTCCTTGCAATGGCACTTCATAGTGGTCTTGATTTACCTATTATTAATCCTAATATTGATTCTATGACAGGTGCAGTAAGAGCTTACAGATTATTAGCAAATTATGATGTAAACTCTGTAGAATATATTGAGGCCTATGGTAACGACAATGCACAAGCACCTAAGACAGAAAAGGTATCTGCTGAAGATTGTACCCTTGATTACGCTATTGAAAAAGGTCTTAAAGGCGATGCTAAAAGAATCACAGAAAAACTTTTAGAAACAACTGACCCTATGGAGATTGTAAATGAAATAGTTGTTCCTGCCCTTGACAAAACCGGTGCTGATTTTGAATCAGGTAAAATCTTCTTACCTCAGCTTATTCTTTCAGCCGGTGTAGCTCAGGAGGCTTTTGAAGTAATCAAAAATCACTTAGCAAACGGTAACAATACTCCAGTTAGTAAAGGAAATATAGTTGTTGCCACAGTTAAGGGTGATGTTCACGATATAGGTAAAAACATTGTAAAGGTACTTCTTGAAAACTATGGTTATACAGTTACAGACTTAGGAAAAGATGTTGAATATCAAACTGTAGTCGATGCTATAAAAGAACACGATTGTCAGCTTGTAGGTCTCAGTGCCCTTATGACAACTACTCTTGGTTCAATGGAAGACACAATAAAACTTATAAAAGAAAATAATCTCAACTGTAAAATAATGGTTGGTGGTGCTGTTTTAACACCAGAATATGCTGAAAAAATAGGTGCTGATTTCTATTCTAAAGATGCAAAGCAATCTGTAGATATAGCAAAACAGGTTATTGGATAAATACACAAAAAGACCTCTATTTTGAAATAAACCAAAATAGAGGTCTTTAATTATTTTATTCTCAATTCATTTTGTGGTGCTTTAAATTCTGATTTGTCAAAAGCAATTATAGCATCAAATAAAAATCTAAAAATAAAAATACCCCACGCAAACTTTTTGCTTTTACCAAAGGAAGTAGCAAGTCTGCTACAAGAAGTAAAATCTATGTAAACAACAGCTAATACCAATAGAAGCAGTATCAAAGCAGTAAAAATAGCAACAAAAATATTTTCTGTACGTGTAAATGCAGTAGATATAGGTACTGCACAAATTTCTAATATTAACAATAGCCAATATAAATCCTTCATCTTTAGAAACTTATATTGGACATATCCATTATAAAAAGGAATAAGTGATTTCCACCCCTTTTCACCTGCTTTTGAAAACACTCTCCAACTTACTATATATACTAACAACACCAACAAAACTGACGTTAATACTTATATCTCATTTGGTAAAGCACTTACAAACAACTGAATTATTAAATTTTCTATAAAAAACATAAAAACACCCCTTATCTTTTGTACAATTAATGATAAGAAATAAGTTCTATCATATAATTATCATCGCAAAAAACTGCATTAATTTGTCCCCCTAGTAAAAGAACATATGAAAATATATTTATCCATAAGGCAAATACAAACAGTGTTCCAATACTTCCATAGACAATATTATATCTTGAAAAATTTGATATATAAATATTAAAAAGTTTAGATATTATCATCCAAGAACCCATTGTAAACAAAGTTCCCGGTATAAGTCTTCTAAACGGCAATTTTCTTTTAACACAGAACATATTCAGTATAATCAAAAAGACAAACATAACAAAAGCATTTAGAAAATACATAAAGAACCCAGTTAAAAAAGACGGTATACTCTGTATCAAACCAATTTTTACGATAAAATCATTTATTACACTACCAAATGTAAACACATAAAGTGTTAAAACAATACAAGCTACGAAAATTATAACAAGCAATATGCTCTGTAATCTCATTTTAATAAACTTGTTTATTAAATCTTCGTCATAAGCCTTTTTTACGCCTCTTACCAAACCATAAAAACCTGATGATGCACTTATTAAAGCAACTATTAAACTTGTAGACAATAAGCCATAACTTGTATTTGCTCCTACTTCCTTAATGAAATTTTGCAAAATTAACTGCATTTCATCAGGTAAGGAGGCTAAAATATTAGTAAGTTCTCTATCATAAGATAAATTCAACATACCCAAAAGCGAAATCATAAATAAAATAAGAGGAAAAATAGATAATATAAGTCTGAATGCCAAAGCATCTGCTACTATATTAAGCTCATTTCTCTTAAATCTTTCAGCTACTTCTATAGCCAATTCCTTTAATCTATACAAACATAATCCCCCTAAAAAATAAAGGGTATGACAAGCGTCATACCCTAAATAAATTAAAGTTTGATATGTCTTGGAAGACCATCAACCATATATGGATAAATTTCACCCTGAATAAGTGGACGCATATAATCAAGAGCTTCCTGAGAAACACCTGTACCATCATTAATTATCCATTCCTGTGGAACAGTCTTTTCAACATTAGCAATAGCGTTTACATCATAAATGCTTGTACCCATTAAGTAAGGCTTGTTTGATAATCTCTGGAAAATACCAACCTTACCAGTTTCACCGTCAAAAGCAGCCTTAACAGCAATACCACCAACGATAAATGCTTCATTTACGTCTGTAAGAGAAGCAATATGGCTAGCACATCTTTGGATTGTACTAAATTCAATAGCTCTAGTCTTGCAACCAATTTCATTAGAAATAACATTAGCAAGAGCTGATGCTGTACCACTTAACTGCTTGTGACCAAAACTATCTACGAGCATATTTGATGATGCAGATTCGCAAACATACTTGCCATCAGCTGTCTTAACACCTTCAGATACTGCTACAACAATCTGCTTCTTAGTCTTCTGAATTTCCTGAACCTTAGCTACAAACTTGTTAATATCGAAAACTGTTTCCGGTAAGTAAATAAGGTCAACACCTTCACAATCGTCGCCCTTTGCAAGAGCTGATGCAGCTGTAAGCCAACCAGCATTTCTACCCATAATTTCAATAATATTTACAATCTTAATAGGCTGAACTAAAGCATCTCTTATAATTTCTTTCATTGTAGATGCAATGTACTTTGCAGCACTACCATAACCAGGTGTATGGTCTGTAACAGCAAGGTCATTATCAATAGTCTTTGGAACACCCATAAAAGTAATATCTGTAATGTTCTTTGCCTTTGCATATTCACTAAGCTGCTTAATTGTATCCATTGAATCATTTCCACCAATGTAGAAGAAATGCTGAATATCAAGTTTTCTTAACACTGCAATAATCTTTTCGTAAGTTTCAGGACTTTTTTCAGCTGTAGGAAGTTTGAAACGACAAGAACCTAAGAATGAAGATGGAGTTCTCTTTAATATTTCAACATCCATACTATTCTTTATGTACTCAGTCATATCAATGTATCTTTCCTCTAAAAGACCTTCGATACCATTACGCATACCATAAATTTTACCTGCTCCCAACTCTTTTGCTGTTGCAAATACACCAGCAAGGCTAGAGTTAATTACTGAAGTTGGACCACCTGACTGTCCTACTATAATATTATGTGCCATTTTAATTTCCCCTTTCGGTACATTTTCTTTACTTAATTATACCAAATTTAACAAATCATTTCAATAGTGCTTTATCAAATTTTAACATTTATTATTGCAATATATTATATTTTTTTAGTAATTACAACAATTAAACCTAAAATACACCTTTATTTTACAGTTGCTTTTACATAGCCAGGTATGTTTTCATAGCCACCTTTAACCCTTGCCATTTCATCAATAGTTACAAGCTGATATCCCATTTCATGAAGTTTTGGAATAGCTCTTACCATAGCCTGTGCTGTAGTTGGGTGTAAATCGTGCATAAGAATTACCTGACCGTCTTTTACATTATTGATAACGTAATTATATACATAGTTGGCATCTCTGTTCTTCCAATCCAATGTATCTACATTCCAGTTAAACCAAGGAATACTTACGGCATTTCTAACGGTCTGATTTACAGAACCATATGGAGGTCTGCCTATCATCGGATAAACTCCGGCTGCTGCATAAACAGCATTTGAACATTTATTAACTTCTGTTTTTACTCCATAAGCACCTAATTTATTTAAGTTGGCATGGTCATATGTATGATTACCAATTTGACAACCTGCCTCTACAGCTTTTTTAACAAGGTCCGGACTTTGTTCTACCATCTGTCCAACAACAAAGAAAGTAGCTCTACCATTTACCTTTTTAAGTGCATCTACAATAAGTTCTGTACTGCCCTTTCTTGGACCATCATCAAATGTAAGTGCTATCATAGGCTTGTTTGGGTCAACATAATAAGTTGTAGACTCTGTAGTAGTTTCACTTGTTGTAGATACTTTTTTATTAAACTGCTCTTTTGTTGTATCAAATGTAGCAGTTTCTTCATTCATTTCTTCTGTTGGAGCCATAAGAAGTGATAAGTGTACAGTTTCGTTGGTAGAAATATAATCACTTAAATCACTATACTTTATAGCAACTGAAATATTTTCATAATTTTTAATCTTTAAATCACTTAAATCAATATTAAAATTAATATTGTCGTCATTTAACTTAAAATTCTTGTAATTATCTGAAGTAGGTTCAACATACTTTGAGTAATTATAACCCATTAAATGCGCTGCTATATCTAAATCATTATGTATATAATTCTTTGTGTAATCAGAAATATAATTTAAGTAATCTCCTGTCATAAAATCACTTAATGATGTAATTTCTTCTGGATTTTTTGTAAAGTCAGATAACTTGGAAACTGGTTTATTAAATGTTAAAGTAGATATATACATTCTCCAACATAACTTAAATCCAACAACTTCTGATAAATCTCTGACTTTTATGAAATTATATCCATTAATATTTACACCTTTGAATTTATAATCATTTTCACCATCAGTTATATTAATATCAACATATTTAGGCTTAGCATATTTTTCTCCAGTATGTGTAAGAACTGCCACATTATCTTTGTTGGTATATGCTTTTCCAACGGTAATTTTCATATCTTTTTTATTCTGTGATGTAAAGTCAACATCAAACTTGAGAGGTGTTTCCTTTAGCAAATATGCTAAATCATATATCTTCATATATTTACTTCCGTTTATATCATAAGAAGTAAATTCTATTTTTTGGCCATCAAAATTTACAACAGTATCTAATCTTTCTGCAACATCATCTTTACCAAAGACTATTGTAGAAAGAGAAAATACACTGACAATACACAATAATACAAATAAAAATCTTTTAAACATATTTATTTCCCCTTACTATTTAGTTTAAAGACTACAAATATCTCTTATTATTTCCCCTGCTATTAATAAACCGGCTGTACTAGGAACAAAGCTGATACTTCCCGGCGTTGAGCGTTTGTTGGTTACTTCTTCTGAAACTAAAGGTTTCAAAGGTATTTCTTTGCTATAACATACTTTTAATTTCTTGATACCTCTATCCTTTAATTCCTTTCTCATTACTTTAGCTAATGGACAGACGGAAGTTTTGAATACATCTGTAATTTCCAACATTTCCGGATGAAGTTTATTTCCTGTTCCCATTGATGAAATAACTGGAACATTTAACTCTCTGGCTTTCATAATTATAGCAAGTTTAGCTGTAACGGTATCTACAGCATCTGCTACATAGTTATATTCGTCAGTCAATATATCATCAATGTTATCATATAAAACAAATTCATTTATTGTTTTAACATTACAGCTTGGATTAATCTCCTTTATTCTGTCTGCCATAACTTGAGTTTTCATACTTCCTATTGTGGACCTAAGAGCTACAATCTGTCTATTCAAGTTTGTTTCAGCAACTGTATCATTATCAACCAGCGTTATATTTCCCACACCGGCTCTTGCTACAGCCTCTGAAATATATGAACCAACTCCTCCCACACCAAAAATTATTACATTAGCCTGTGCCAATTTTTCTACTGCTTCATTACCTATGAGCATTCTCGTTCTTTCATACCAATCCATATTTATGTCACCTCTCTTAAAGTATACCACATTTATATCCACTATGCCATTGTGAACTTTAGGCAAAAAAACACCTAGCCTTATTGAAAAAATGAGCATTTTATGGTATAATTCCCTCATCGCATATATGGGAGGTATGAATTTATGAAAATTGAAACAAAATGTATACAATCTGGTTATACTCCAAAGAATGGAGAACCTAGAGTATTGCCTATAGTTCAAAGCACTACATACAAGTATTCAACAGCTGAACAAATGGGTGATTTATTTGACTTAAAAGACAATGGTTTCTTTTATACAAGACTTGCAAACCCAACAGCTGATGCTGTAGAAAAGAAAATCGCTGACCTTGAAGGTGGTGTAGGTGCTATGCTTACTTCTGCTGGACAGGCTGCATCACTTATTGCCATTATGAATATTTGTCAGGCTGGCGACCACGTTGTTAGTGCTACTACTATATACGGTGGAACTTTCAATTTATTTGCTGTAACTCTTAAAAAATTTGGCATTGATGTAACTTTTGTAGACCAAACTGCCGATATTGAAGAATTACAGAAAGCATTTAAACCTAACACAAAGGCTGTTTTCGGCGAAACTCTTGCAAATCCATCTCTTGAGGTTCTTGACCTTGAAAAATTTGCAACTTTAGCTCACAACAACAATGTACCATTTATTGTTGACAACACATTCCCTACTCCTGTACTCTGTAGACCTATTGAATGGGGTGCTGATATTGTAACTCATTCTACATCAAAGTATATGGACGGTCATGCTGTTGCTTTAGGTGGCGTTATTGTAGATAGTGGTAACTTTAACTGGGCAAATGGTAAATTCCCAGAATTTACTGAGCCTGATGAATCATACCATGGTGTAGTTTATACTGAAGCATTTGGCAAAGCTGCTTTCATTACAAAAGCCAGAGTTCAAATGATGAGAGATTTAGGCTGTGCCCCTGCTCCAATGAACTGTTTCCTTCTTAATTTAGGACTTGAAACACTTTGTTTAAGAATTGAAAGACACAGTGAAAATGCTCAAAAAGTAGCTGAATATTTAGAAGCAAACCCAAAAATTGAATGGGTAAACTATCCTGGTCTTAAAGACAACAAATATCACGAACTTGCTAAAAAGTACCTTCCAAAGGGTTGCAGTGGTGTAATTTCATTTGGTCCTAAAGGTGGCAGAGAAGGTGCTGCTAAGTTCATGAATTCACTTAAACTTGCTAATATTGTATGCCACGTTGCCGATGCTAGAACAGGTGTTCTTCACCCTGCTACATCAACTCATAGACAGCTTTCCGACCAACAGCTTATTGACTGTGGTGTAACACCTGACCTTATTAGAATGTCAGTAGGTATCGAAAATGCTGAGGATATTATTGCTGATATTCAACAGGCTCTTGACCAAATTTAATATTTACATAAAAGTGAGTGACCCTAAAGCCACTCACTTTTTTATTATTCTTGAACACTTATTTTATAGTAATTTTTCAACTTGTTATAAACCTTGCTATGAACACTATCCTTTGAGAAACCTCCACTTGCAAGGGCTTTACCAGCCTTTTGTCCCATAAGAAGTTCTATACCGTCATCAACACTATCTATAGCATAAATGTGGAATTGCTTATTCTTTACACTTTCCACTACTTCATCACTGAGAACCATATCCTTTATATTACTTCTAGGGATAATGACACCCTGTGTACCTGTTAAGCCTTTGTTTTTACATATGTTATAGAAACCCTCTATTTTATATGTTACACCACCTATAGGCTGTATTTCACCTCTTTGGTTCATACTACCTGTTACAGCTAAATCCTGTCTTATAGGTAAGCCACTTAAACTAGATAGTATACAATATGTTTCTGTTGATGTCGCACTATCTCCGTCAACACCGTTATAACTCTGTTCAAAACAAACTCTACAGCTAAGTGTAAGTGGGAATTTTTGAGCATATTTACCACCAAGATAACCAATACAAACCTGAACACCTTTATCGTGAATACTTCCACTCATTTCAGCCTCTTTTTCAATATTTACAATACCGGCTTTTCCTGTGTATGTGCTGGCAGTAATTCTTGTAGGCATACCGAAAGTGTAATCGTCCATTTCCATTACACAAAGACCATTAATCTGACCAACTTTTTCTCCTGTTGTATCAATGAGAATTTCATTTTCTTTTATCATATCAATATACTTTTCAGCATAGATATTCACTCTTTCAATTCTCTTATTAATAGCCTTTAAAACACATTTTTCATTAATTGTATCCAAGTTATCCATATTCGCCCAAGTATTGGCTTCAATAAGAACATCACCTAAAGTACCAAAACGAGTTGTCATTTTATCCTGTCTTTCAGCTACTCTTGTTGAATATTCTACAAGCTGTCTTATTGCATTTTTATCTATAGGCTTTAAGTTTTCTTTGCTTACAAAGTTATTTACAAAAGAAACAACAGAATCTATGTTCTTTTTATTGTAATCCATTTCATAATCAAAAAGAACGCACATCTTGAAAAGCTTACTGAAATCGTCATCATATTCCTTAAGCATTTCATAATAGTAAAGACTGCCAACAAGTATAACCTTTACATTTACTTCTGTAGTTTCTGGGCGAATTGCAGATACTGTTATACCACCAAGCTGGTATTCCTTCAATGGTTCAATAGTAACTGTACCGGTTTTAAGAATTTTTCTGAGGGTATCCCATGCAAAGGCATTTCCTACCATATCGGAAGCATGGAAAATAATATAACCACCATTTGCCTTGTGCATTAAACCAGATTTAATTTTCATAAAATCTGTTATAAGGTTACCATTTTCGTTTTCGTATTCTATTTCACCTACTAAATTAACATAGCTAGGATTGAAATTAGTTATAACCGGTGCACCTTGTAAATTGCTGTTGTCTACAACTACGTTAATATCATACTTAACCAAAAAGTCATCATTAATAGCCTTTTTAGAAAGCCATGGCACCATATTTGTAATTGGGTCATCACTTTCTGTATCCTCACTATTATTAAACTCATCAATATTTTCAAGTATATCTTCCTTAACACTAGCAAGATACTTCATAACGTTCTCACAGTTTACATACTTGCTCTGAAGTTTATTCATAAAACGACCAACCACCATTAAGGCAATATTGTAATCTGCATTTTCAACTTCATTTTTTGCATCGCTGTCAAAAGTTTTAAGGCTACGCATTGTACTGGCAGCAAGTTCCTGAACTTCCTCAGAACCAGAAGAAATTTTTTCTCTTGTTTCATCATCTAAGTCCTCAAAATCATCTTCATTTATCATCTTGCCATCGACTAAAGGAAGAAAATATATACCACCTGCTGGATTTTGCTTTACTCCAAAGCCATATTCCTTTGCCTTATCAGAAAGACCGTTTATAACTTCATCTTTCTTCTTCTGATAGCTTTTCATTATTCTATCTTTTTCTTCCTGATATTCAAGAGCATTATAGCTTTTTGTTATTTCATATGTAAGTCTATTTATTAATTCTGCCATATCAGCTTTAAGTTCCTTACCCTTACCGGCAGGAAGGAAAAGAGCCTTTGGCACAATAGGATTGTCAAAGTTATATACATAACACATATCATCAGGAGTTTTTTCTTTGGCTGCCATTTCTCTGGCAAATTTTTCAGCAAATGAAGTTTTACCACTTCCATTTGCTCCGGCAACATAAATATTGTAGCCTTTGCTTTTTACATTAAGACCAAATTTAAGTGCTTCTTCTCCTGTTGATTGACCAATAAGACTGTTATCGTCTAAAGCTTTAACTTCATCACCTAAATCTTCAATATTTGTATGACGTTTTAAAACACTATAATCTAATTCTGTAATCAAAAAATCTCCCCCTCTATTTCTTCTGGAGGCACAAGATAACACCACATAATATAGGCATCTTCCTTGTTATCGTCATAGTATTCCTTGCGTACTCCACTTAATTTAAAGCCATATTTCTTATAAATATGTAAAGCAGTTTCGTTACTTGGTCTTACTTCAAGGGTAACACCTATCATTTCCTTTTCCTTAGCTATGTCAATAAGGCCTTTTACAAGAGCCTGACCTACACCCTTACCTCTATAGTCTTTGTGAACAGCAATATTAGTAATATGACCTTCTGTTACAACGTGCCACATACCTGCATATCCAATAACCTTATCATCTTCCATAGCTACAATATATATTGCCAATTTATTTTCAAGTTCTTTTTCCATAGAACCACGGCTCCAAGGAATAGAAAAACTATCATTTTCTATTTCCATAATGCCGTCAATATGTTCTCTACTTAATGGTTGAAGTTCCATTTTTCTCCTCCAGCTCACGTTCTGCCTGTGATTTTCTTAAATACATAATTTCAAATTTATTGCAATCAACAGCCTTATCTGTCATTTCTAAAGCAATAGCACCTACACAGGCACTTCTCTGCATATTTGCTGATACGGGTGCTAAAGTGAATGTATCATACTGCTTTAATTTATCCATAAACACAGGTACACCATCACCTAAAAATACAGCATTTTCGTCTATTTCAAGAACCTGTGAAATAACTTCGTCAATATCCTGTGCCATATAATCAGATACTCTTTCCAATTTCTCTCCACAGTAGTAGAGAGCAGAATAAACCTGATTTCTTCTTGCGTCCATAATAGGTACAACAAGTTTATTTGTACCAAACATATTATATGCTAAGGCATCAAGTGTAGGTACCGGAATAACAGGTATATCCAAGCCATGGGCAAGTCCCTTAGCTGTAGCTGCACCAATTCTAAGTCCGGTAAATGAACCTGGACCACAAGCACAAGCTATATAATCTATTGTACTTAAATCCAAATCTACCATATTTTTGAGATTTTCAACCATAGGCATAATAGTCTGTGAATGAGTTTTTTTATAATTAGTAGTAAATTCAGCTATTGTTTTATTTTCATCTACAAGTGCTACGCTTGCAACTAATCCTGTTGTATCAAGTGCTAAAATTTTCATTCTTCCACCTCAATTTTTCTATAGTCAAGACCCTTTGACAAATCCTTAGTAATTTTAATTGACACTGCATTTTCAGGTATAATACCCTTTATAAGTTCTGCCCATTCAATAAGGCAAACCCCGTCGCCATCAATATATTCATCAAAGCCTATATCAAACATTTCATCTTCGTCACCTATTCTGTAAACATCAAAGTGATAAAACGGTATTCTACCAGAATGATATTCATTTACAATAGTAAAAGTGGGACTTGTAATATCGTCATCAATACCAAGACCCTCTGCAAAACCTTTTGTAAATACTGTCTTTCCAACACCTAAATCGCCGTCAAGACAATATACCTGACCTACCTCTGCTTTTTGTGCCATTTCATAGGCAAAATCTCTAGTTTCTTTTTCGGAATAAACTTCTTTTATCATAGTTTTACCTCGCAATCATTAACATTAATATAATACCATATGTCAACAGCCTTTTCAATAATTAATGTATATACATAACTAAAAAATACCCTGTGAAATTCACAGGGCAAAATTTAAAACAATGTAAGCTGGTCAGTTTCTCTTAAACCGTCTAAAACGCCATTTTGTTTTAACAATTCAATATTCTTTTTACCTAAACCAGATAATTTTTGAAGTTCTTCTATAGTTTCAAATTTTCCGGTTTCATTTGTCTTTGCAACTTCTTCTCTAGCTCTTATTAAATCTCTGGCAGCTGTTTCACCAAATCCCTGTAAAGTACAGAAAGGTGGTAAAAGTCTTTGTTCACCATCAACTTCAATTACTTTAAAATGAGTTGCTCTGGATTCATAAAGGTCTATTGGAGCAAACTTTAAACCTCTCAAGTAAAGTTCATAAACCATTTCCATATTAGGTGTCATATCCTGGTCTTTCTTTTCGGCTTCTTTACCTAATTTTTCAACTTCGAGAAGTTTTGCCTTTAATTTATCCATACCATGACACATTAAATCATAATCAAACTGGTCATACTTTACAGAAAATTGTGCTGCATAGAAAGCATAAGGATAGTGTATTTTATAATAACCTATTCTAACGGTATTTGTAACATAAGCTACTGCGTGTCCCTTAGGGAAAAGGTATTTAATTTTTTTACAACTATTAATATACCAGTCCGGAACACCGGCTTCTCTCATTATCTGTTCATGGTCAGCTGAAAGTCCCTTACCCTTTCTTACTTTTTCCATTATAGTAAAGGCTGTAAAGTTTTCTACACCTTTTTGAATTAAGTAAGTCATAATGTCATCACGAGTTGCAATAACATCTTTAAGAGTACATATACCTTGAGCAATTAATTCACTGGCATTACCATTCCAAACGTCTGTACCATGAGAAAGACCTGAAATTCTGACAAGTTCACCAAATGTACTAGGCTTTGTTTCCATAAGCATACCACGAACGAATTTTGTACCCATTTCAGGTAAGCCTAAAGTACCGGTTTCACAACCTATTTCATCAAGGTTAATACCTAATGCCTCTGGAGAAGTAAACAAGCTATAAGTAGCTTTGTCATCAAGAGGTACATCTAGTGGGTCAACACCTGTAATATCTTTATACATTCTCAATATTGTAGGCACATCATGACCGAGCATATCAAGTTTTAAAAGTCGACCACTAATTCTATGGTAGTCAAAGTGAGTTGTAATAGTATCTGAATCAAATTTATCTGCCGGATGCTGAACTGGTGTAAAGTTCAATATATCGTTATCACTAGGTACAACCATAAGACCACCCGGATGCTGACCCGTTGAACGCTTAACACCTAAGCAGCCCATAGCCAATCTTTTCTTTTCAGAACTTTTTATATAACAGCCATTATGACCTTCACAATATTTTGCAATATAGCCATAAACTGTTTTTTCCTGTAATGTAGAAATTGTACCGGCCTTAAATACGAAACCCTTACCGAAAAGAGTTTCACAATACTTATGAGCTCTTGACTGGTCTTCACCGGAGAAGTTAAGGTCAATATCCGGTTCTTTATCACCATTAAAGCCTAAGAAAGTTTCAAACGGTATAGCCTGACCTTCTTTGCTTAAAGGAGTTCCACAAACAGGACAATTCTTATCTGGCAAGTCAAAACCGGAAGTACCGGCAACAGCTCTTGTTTCTTCTGAATCAAATTCAGAATATTTACACTTAGGACAAATATAATGTGGCTCTAAAGGATTAACCTCTGTAATACCTGCCATTGTAGCTGCAAATGAAGAACCTACAGAACCTCTTGAACCAACTATATATCCATGGTCATTAGAATCCTTTACAAGTTTTTGGGCAATCATATAAAGTACGGCATAACCATTACCAATAATTGAATCAAGCTCTCGTCTTAATCTTTTTTCTACAACTTCCGGAAGTGGAGAACCATATATAGACTCTGCCGTTTCCATAGAAATTCTTTCAAAATCTTCATTGGCATTTTCCATATGTGGAGGGAAAGTTTCCTTTGGAACAGGTTCAATATGTTCCATCATGTCGGCTATTTTATTTGTGTTGGTAACAACAACTTCATAAGCCTTTTCTTTTCCCAAGTACTCAAATTCCTTAAGCATTTCATCAGTTGTTCTATAAAACAAAGGTGCTTGATTATCTACATCTTTGAAACCTTCCCCTGTTTGAACTATTCTTCTGAACACTTCATCTTCCGGGTCAATAAAATGTGTATCACAAGTGGCTACAACCGGCTTACCATAGGTATCGCCTAATTCTACAATTTTCTTATTTATTTCAATTAACTTGTCAACACTTTCTACGCTCTTACCACTTTTAGACTGATTATTAATCATATAGAAATTGTTGCCCAAAGGCTGAATTTCCAAATAGTCATAAAAATCAACTATTTTCTTTAAATCATCTTCCGGCCACTGTTCATATACTGCTGTATATAAATCTCCGGCTTCACAAGCTGAGCCAAAAATAAGCCCCTCTCTATACTTTATAAGTTCTGATTTAGGTATCTTAGGTCTACGCAAATAATATTTAAGGTTTGATTCTGAAACCAATTTATATAGGTTATACAAACCCTTTTGGTTTACAGCATAGATTATGATATGATAATATTTTTTAATTTTTCTCTTATCAATGTTCTTTGATGCTAATTCGTTAATATCATCTAATGATGTTATATTTTGTTCCTTTAACATAACGAGCATTTTCAAGAACAATTCTGCTGTAGCTTCGGCATCTTCAACAGCTCTATGATGATTTTCAAGCGAAACACCCAGCTTAGAACAGAGAGTATCCAACTTATAATTATTCAAATCCGGAATAAGAGTTTTACCTAATTCTACTGTATCAATAATGGTATTTTCTATCTGTTGACCATGATTTACTGCCCATTGACGAACAAAACCAACGTCAAAGCCTGCATTGTGGGCAACAAGAACACTATCTCCACACCATTCAATAAAATCCGGAAGTTTTTCATCTTCCAATGGTGCATCTTTTACCATATCGTCAGTTATTTTAGTAAGTTTTACTATTTTTTCATCAAGTTCTCTGCAAGGATTAATAAAAGTAGAATATCTATCTATTATTTTTCCCTCTTTTACTTTTACAGCACCGATTTCTATTATTTTATCTACAGCTTTTCTAAGACCGGTAGTTTCCAAGTCAAAAACTACATAGGTATCATCAAGGCTTTGGCTTTTGGTATTGGTAACAACATCACCCATATCATTTACCATATAGCCTTCACAGCCATAGAGAACCTTAACCCCAGTTTTGTCAGCAATACCCTGTGCATCAGGGAACGCCTGTACAACGCCATGGTCAGTAATACCTATTGCCTTATGACCCCAGTACTTAGCTCTGTTTACGTAAGTTTCTACTGGAGTAATAGCATCCATCATACTCATATTTGTATGAAGATGGAGTTCAACTCTTTTTTCCGGAGCTGTATCTTCTCTTACTTTTGGAGGATTTGCTGCATTAAGAGTTTTAGGTCTTAAAACCATTTCACTATTTTCGTAAGAGTCTTCTTCAAGCTTTCCAAATATCTTAATATAGCCTGTTCCCTTTTTAAGAGATATTATATTTTTAAATATTTCGTCATAGTCTTCCGGAGTTGTAAAGAATTTTACTGTAAAGGAATCCTTTTTATCTGTAACATAGAATTTTACAATTACCTTGCCATTTTTAGTGACAACATTATCCTCTTGAGCAAAAATATAACCCTCAACATAAACCTCTCCACCCTTTTCCAAGGCTTCAGATACTGTAAGAGTTTTTTCTGTAATTTTATCTGTATTAACAGACCATTTACCGGTATTTTTACGTTTTTGAAATTTATTGTCATCAACTACAGGCTTCGGTCTTGGTGCTACTGTACCAATAGAATTTTCCGGAATTTCTGCTTTCTTTTCTTCTTCAGTCTTTTCAGCATTAGCCCCAACATATTTCATAGCCATATTAGTATAAAATTCCGTTGCCTTTTCGCACTTTTCGGCAAACTCTATATCGGGAACTTCCCTAAACCTAACTGGCATCTGTATATCAAGTCTGCTATTAATTAAATCTTCTATTAATTTATCAATCTTCTTATATTTCATAAGAAAGACAGCACCTTGAACTACGTCAACAATAATGCTGTCATCTTCTAATTTCCATTTTGAATTATTCAAATACGCCCCACAACAACTACTGGCAACATTAACTGCATCTACAATCTTTGGCCAGTAGTATTCCAATTTTTCGTGGGGTGTTTTATCAGGCATTGGATATTTTAAATTAATATCTATTGTGTTCAAATCCGGAAAAGCATCTGCTAGGTCTTCCCTAAAGTCTACAATACAATTTTCATCAATAAATATGTCGGAAGATAAATCTACAATCATTTTTCTTCCTTTAGTTGATATAGACAAATTATCTACCAATGTATTTTTAAGCACAGTTTTTACATTGGCTGACAATTTCAGACCATCAAATACCTTTTCAAACAAACATTCTGCCACCGTTTTTACCTCCTTTCCCCAATAATAAATATATTCCTTTAAAAATTATAACTTATTAATTTCCTCAATTAAGGCCTCTAAAAGCTCGCTTTCAGGCAATTTTCTTAAAATCTCGCCCTTCTTAAATATAAGTCCATAGCCTTTGCCACCTGCTACACCTATATCAGCCTCTCTAGCTTCTCCAGGACCATTAACAGCACAGCCCATTACGGCAACCTTAATATCTTTATTTACATTTTCACAGGCCTTTTCTACCTTTTCAGCAAGACCTATTAAATCAATCTGTGTTCTACCACAAGTTGGGCAAGAAACAAACTCTACACCAAACTTCCTAAGTTCAAGAGATTTTAAAATCTGTTTTGCAACCTTTACTTCATCAGTTGTATCGCCAGTAAGTGAAACTCTAATGGTGTCACCTATACCCATAGCCAAAATAGCACCTATACCTACAGATGATTTAATAGTACCAGACCATTTTGTACCACTTTCTGTAATACCTAAATGTAAAGGATAATCAACTTTCTGAGAAAGCTGTCTGTAACATTTTAAAGTAAATGGTACATTTGATGCCTTAATAGATATTACAATATCGTGGAAATCATATTTTTCAAGTATAGCAACATGTCCCATAGCACTTTCAACAAGACCTTCAGGAGTAACTGAACCATATTTTTCTAATATATGTTTTTCTAATGAACCTGAATTTACGCCAATTCTGATTGGAATATGCTTTTCCTTTGCAGCCATTACAACAGCCTTTACTCTATCCTCGCCACCAATATTACCGGGATTAATTCTAAGCTTATCTACACCGGATTCTATAGCCTGTAAAGCCAACTTATAATCAAAGTGAATATCTGCAACAAGAGGAATATGTATCTGCTTTTTTATTTCCTTAATGGCAAGAGCTGCCTCCATATCAGGAACAGCAACTCTTATGATTTCACAACCAGCCTTTTCAAGAGCCAAAATCTGTGCAACTGTAGCTTTTACATCTGATGTCTTTGTATTGCACATAGACTGAATAGCAATAGGATTATCTCCACCTATAGTAACATTGCCAATTTTAACTTCTCTTGTTTTTCTTCTTTCAATATAGCCCATAGTATTTTCTCCTTATACTAACTTTAAAATGTCATTAAATGCTATTATTACGCCAAGTCCCATTATAAGTACAAAACCTATTGCATGTATCATAGCTTCAACAGATTTTGGAAGTTCTCTACCTACAAAAAGTTCCACAATATAAATTATAATTCTACCTCCGTCTAATGCTGGAAGTGGAAATAAATTTATTATGCCAAGGTTCACACTTAAAAGTGCCACCATATTAAGCATAGACAAAACTACTGCCCAAATGCTAACTCTTGCAGCCTCTTGATATACTGACCCAACAGCAGTTGTTACACCTATTGGTCCAGACAATTCACTAACAGCAACAGAGCCTGTAAATAAATCAACAAAACTAAGAACCATAATTTTTACCATTGATACAAGACCCCAATAGCCTTGTGAAAAATAGGATAAAACACTACCTTTTGTAATATTTTCTCCATTATAGTTCATTACATTTATTAACGGTGCTTTGTAGTCCAACTGAAGACCTAAAGAATAGCCTTTTTCAGTTTTTTGAGCAGCTAATTCTGTATTTATTTTTTCACCGTTACGTTTAACAACTACAGAAACATAGTCATCACCATACTTTGCCTTGTAATATTCCATTTCATCACGAGTATGAATATTATGTCCAGCATAGTTTATGATTTTATCTCCTGCCTTTATACCAGCATTATAGGCCGGTGTGTTTTCAACAACAGATGTAACATTTACTGTAGAATATCCTGTACACATTGTAATAAAAACAAATACTAAAAAAGCTAAAACAAAGTTCATAAAAGGACCTGCAAAAGAAATAGCTATTCTTTTAGGAAGTGCAACTTGATTAAAACCTAACTTTTGGCTTCCTTCTTCCACTTCATCAGCCATTTTACAGTAACCACCAATAGGAATAAGTCTGAGGGAATACATTGTTTCCCCTTTTTTCACAGAAAAAAGCTTTGGCCCCATACCAACAGCAAATTCTTCAACAAGTACACCACTTTTTTTTGCAACTATAAAGTGACCCCATTCATGGAGTACTACAATAATACAAAGTATCAATAGTGTTAATAAAATCGACAAAATATCACCTCAAAATTCGCAACAACTGTTAATTAGCATATTTTTGATGTATATTCTCTTGCCCACTTGTCAGCCTCAAGAACATCATCGAGAGTATAATCACTTATAGAAGTATATGCGTTCATAGCAGTTTCTATAAGTCTTGGTATATCTAAAAATCCTATTTCTCTATTTATAAATTTAGCAACAGCTATTTCATTAGCTCCATTCATTACTGTAGGCATAGTTCCACCGATTTTAATAGCATCATATGCCAACTGTAAACAAGGGAATTTTTCAATTCTTGGTCTTTCAAAAGTAAGGTTACTACCTTCTTCAAAAATATTGAGTTTTGGAAAACCATTAGGCACTCTCTTTGGATATGTAAGAGCATATTGAATAGGCACTTTCATATCTGGCACACCTAACTGAGCAATTACTGCACCGTCTTCATATTCCACCATTGAGTGAACTATACTCTGAGGATGAACTACAACTTGAATTTGGTCAAGTTCTACACCAAAAAGCCACTTTGCTTCTATTACTTCAAGCCCCTTATTCATAAGTGTAGCAGAGTCAATAGTAATTTTCTTGCCCATAGACCAATTTGGGTGCTTTAAAGCATCATCAACTGTCACCTTAGAAACATCATCAAAAGTTCTGAAAGGTCCACCGGAAGCTGTAAGCAATATTTTCTTTATTTTATTTTCAGCATTACCCTGTAAGCACTGGAAAATAGCAGAATGTTCACTATCTACAGGATACATAGAAACATTATTTTCCTTCAATAAATTCATTACTAATTTACCAGATGTAACTAATGTTTCCTTATTTGCTAAAGCAATATTTTTGCCAGAACAAATAGCCTTTACAGTAGGTACAAGACCAATATTACCTACAACAGAGTTGACTACTGTATCAGCTTTTTCATATGTTGCCACAGCAATAAGTCCTTCCATACCTGAAAGGACCTCTACGTTTAAATCACTTATATTTTTCTTAAATTCTAAAGCCTTATTTTTATCCATAACACAGACAACTTCCGGCTTAAATTCTCTAACCTGTTTTTCAAAAAGCTCTATTCTTGTATTGGTACTCATAGCCCAAACCTTAATACCACCAATTTCTCTTACAACGTCAAGAGTTTGTGTACCAATAGAACCTGTTGAACCTAAAATGGAAATATTTTCAGTCATTTTTATCTCCTATCTAGCTAAAATCTTTACGAAAATGTATATTATTGGGAGTGTAAACAACACACTGTCAAATCTATCAAGCACTCCACCATGACCAGGCATAATATGACCATAGTCCTTTATTCCTGTATATCTCTTTATACTTGATGCAGCTAAATCTCCAAGCTGTCCAAAAATTGAACCTACAACACCAATTAAGCAAAATGCTGGAATAAGTTTAAGGTCAAATTTTCCTGAAAGCCAACAATATAAACCACATAATATAGCAGCTGAAATCATACCACCAATACTACCCTCAATAGACTTATGAGGACTTAAAGCTGGTGCTAATTTATGCTTACCTATTTTTCTACCTACAAGATATGCTCCAGTATCACTACCCCATGCACACATAAAAGGTAACCAAACAAGAGCAAAATGCTCAGCTCTTATTTGGTATGCACATGACATAAGCATACCTACATAAGCAAAACCAAAAATTGTTACAGCACCATCAATAACATTATTTGTCCTATGCAAGAAAATAAGACACATTAAAATTAAAAGGGTTATAGCCATAAAAAACATTTCAAAATATGTAATGCTAAGCCCCTTATCTATAAAGGCTATATACATTATTTCCATAACAAAACCCAATAAGTGAACGGGTTTTAATTTTTTAGAAACAGCTTTATAAAGCTCATACATACCTATACATGCCACAAGACCTATTGCTATTTTAAACCACAGACCACCTGCAATTACAACAGCTAACAAAACAGGTATGGCAACTACTGATGAAATAACTCTTTTAGTCATAATTATCCCTCTTTTCTGCCACCAAATCTACGGTCCCTTGTCTGATATGCCTTTATTGCATCTTTTAAATCTTCAACATTGAAATCTGGCCAAAGTTTATCTGTAATATAATATTCAGAATACGCTGACTGCCACATAAGGAAGTTGCTTGTTCTAAATTCGCCACTTGTTCTGATAATAAGCTCTGGGTCTGGAATACCAGCTGTATCAAGATTATCAGAAATCATTTGGTCATTAATATCTTCCGGCTGTATTTTTCCAGCCTTTACATCTTCTGCAATCTTAGTTACAGCTCTGCGAATTTCATCACGTCCACCGTAATTTATAGCTATAGTCAAAGTCATACCCGGTCTGTCTTTTGACTGCTCCTTTAATTTTTCAATATCAGCCTGTAAATCCGGTGATAAAGCAGTCAAATCACCTGCTGAACGAATTTTGAGAATACTATTTTTATCACTAAAGAATCTGTTGATATATTCTCTTAAAAGACCCATAATACTGTCAACTTCGTCTTTACTTCTTTTCCAATTTTCTGTAGAAAAGGCATAAACAGTAATATACTCTACGCCAAGACCTTCGGCTTCTTTTGTTAATTTATCGAGAGCCTGTGCTCCCTGTCTGTGACCCATTGCACGAGGCAAAAATCTTTTCTTTGCCCATCGTCCATTTCCGTCCATTATTATTCCTATATGCTTTGGTACTTCTCTACCCATGGGTTACTCCTCATTTCTGGTAATTAGTTTTAAATAAGTCTGACCTCCGAAGATGCCAGACTTATTAATAAAAACCTAAATTAAATTGACATTATTTCCTTGTTCTTAGATTCAACAAGCTTATCAATTTCAGCAATATTGCTATCTGTAAGCTTCTGAATTTCTTCCTCTAAGTTTTTGAGAGTATCTTCTGTAATTTCGTTAGCCTTTTCAGCCTTCTTAACAGCATCCATAGCATCTCTTCTGATGTTTCTAATAGCTACCTTAGAGTCTTCACCCTTCTTCTTTACATCCTTTGTAAGTTCCTTACGTCTTTCTTCTGTAAGCTCAGGGAAAATAAGACGAATAACCTTACCATCATTGTTAGGATTGATACCAATATCAGACATATTAATAGCCTTTTCAATTTCCTTTAAAATTGTAGAATCAAAAGGTGAAATTGCAATAATTCTAGCTTCTGGAGTAGAAACACTAGCAACCTGATTGATAGGTACTTCAGCACCATAATATTCAACAGTTACCTTATCTAAAACGTGAGGGTTAGCTCTACCTGCTCTGATTGTAAGTAATTCACTATTTAAGTTACTTACACTCTTTTTCATCTTTTCTTCAAATACTTTAGTCTGTTCTGACATAAAAACCTCCAAAATAAATAATAATTATACTGTTACTGTTGTACCAATTTTCTCGCCATTAGCAGCTCTGATAACGCTCTTTTCTTCGGCAAGACCAAAAATAACAACAGGAATTTTCTGTTCATAGCAAAGATTTGCTGCTGCAATATCAATTACTTTTAAGTTTTTCTCTACAATATCCTTACATGGAATTTCATCAAACTTAACTGCATTAGGATTTACAGCTGGGTCGCTATCGTAAACACCATCAATAGCCTTTGCAAAAAGGATTGCATCAGCCTCAAGTTCAGATGCTCTTAAAGCTGTAACTGTATCAGTAGAGAAGAATGGATGACCAATACCACCTGCAAAAATAAGAACCTTACCTTCGCCTAAGAGCTTATTAGCCAAATCCTTTGAGAACTGCTGTGTCATTGTTCCTACTGGGAAAGGAGTCATTACAACAGCCTCAACGCCCTTCTGTCTGCAAGAATCTGCAAGATACATAGCGTTCATAACAGTTGCAAGCATACCAATCTGGTCAGCCTTAACTCTATCCATAGCCGGATTAGCACTTCTGCCTCTCCAGAAGTTACCTCCACCTACTACAAGAGTAACCTGTGTACCCTGTGAAATTACTTCCTTAATCTGGTCAATAATACCAAAAATAGTTTCATTATCAAAATTTTTATCTGTATTGCCTGCAAGGGCTTCGCCACTTAATTTAAGTACTACTCGTTTGTACATAACACACTCTCCTTCCGTTTATTTTAGTTTATCATATTTTTTGTCGTTTGACTACTATTTTTTATAAAATCTTTATGAAATCAAATTTTATATAATATGCAAAGTTATGAAGTTAAGTTAAATTTTGTTGTATATAAATTTTTAAGCTGTCAATAATATTTTCAGGAGGTGTTATAATGAACAAAAACGAAAAAAAAGAAAGCAGAGGATTTTTTACAGCTATTTATACTGTGGCAGCCATTTTCCTAATTATGGCTTTTGCTTTTTCTGTTCTAAAAGTCAGTAATCATCCACAGGAAAATGCCAACAATGACATTGTTGAAGATAGTGCCCCTGTTGATAAATCAAATGTTGCCCCACTTACTACAACTGAAGCTACAACCCTAGAAGAAACTACAACAGAAACTACAACAAAGCATATGGATGTTGTTCAGCCAAAAACAGCAGCTATTTTTGATGATACTCAAGAAATGGAGTATCCTATTGCAGATGCTAAAATTTTAATGGATTACAGTACAGAAACTGCTGTGTATGACAACACACTTGACCAGTACAGAACTAATGATTCTATTGCATTTGCTGCAACTTTAGGTGAAAATGTTGTAGCAGCTTTTGACGGAGTTGTAACATCAGTAGATAAAGACGATATTAACGGAACAACTGTAACGATTGACAATGGTAACGGCTGGAGCACTACATACAGCCAGCTTAAGGACAACCTTCAGGTTGCTCAGGGGCAGACTGTATACAAAGGCGACATTATCGGAATTGTGGCAGAACCTACAAAGTACAGCACAAATCTTGGACCACATTTGGATTTTGCTGTTTTTAAAGATGATGAAAGTGTAGACCCAAAAACTGTATTAGCATCAGCAGAAGATTAACATATAATTCCTATAGGATATAGCAAAATATTACAGATATATTCGGTTTCTAAAAACAGAGTGGCCTAAAAACACTCTGTTTTTTTGTTATTTTTGCCAAAAAAACTGTAATTTATATAAAATTTTAAATATAATAAAATTTATACTTGATAATTTTTTCATTTTATATTACAATGTAATCAAAGTAAGGAAACTTACAAATAATTTAAGGAGGTGCTTTCAATGGCTTATAAGATTTCTGATGATTGCATTAGCTGTGGTGCTTGTGCAAACGAGTGTCCTGTTACTGCTATTTCTGAAGGTGATGGTAAGTATGTTATCGACGCTGATACTTGTATCGAATGTGGTGCTTGCGCTGGTGTATGTCCAGTAGGCGCTCCTGCAGCTGAATAATATATTTTTTGATATGATTTTTTAAATCGTATACCATTTCATTTACAATAAAAGAGACCTGATTTTCAGGTCTTTTTTATTTTCTATTAAATTTATCTATCTTACAAGTTCCATATCATCATTTAAAACTTTTATTCTACTAAAATCTCTTGAATTTACCTTTATTGTTACCTTATAGCTATATTCCTTATGGTAGAATTTTTTGTTTTTAAATTCTTCCATATATTTACCAAAACTATTGTTATCATCGCCTATGTTTTCACAGTCTACATCAACTAGATTAATTAGATTGGGTGATTTTTGAGAATCAACAACTAAATATTTATTATTTGTTATAGTTGGTACAACCTTTGTATAGCCATAGCTTTCAACATCAAATACAAGTGTATTGTCTTCAACAGAATCGTCTTTTTCGATTTTATAATCTGAAAAGTCTATGTATATATCACTATTTTTCTCTGGAACATTCATTGTAACACTGTTAAAGAGGTAATTTTCTTTTAAAGGTTCAGTTTTTATATCTTTAAATTCTTGAATAGTCACTCCACAACCTATGCCAACAATAAATAGCCCCAAGACAAAAGCCCCTAATAATATTGCTAATATTCTTTTACTGGACATCTTTATTTCCTCCCTTATCGAATATTTTTATTCCATAAACACACCTCAAAACAAACAATGTAGCTGCTATTCCACTTATATTAACACCTAAAGCTATTAATGTAAGTCCTACTGTAGGATATGACATAATACTAAGTACAAAACCTATGCCCATTCCTACTATAGAACAACAAAGCCCAAACACAAAAGGAATAAAGATAAAAATAAGTCCTATTTTAACACACAACATAATAATTTTACCCATAAGTTTTGTAAAATTACAATTAACATTTTTGTGAATTTTAACACTCTTTGTTTTTTCTTCTTTTACACTACATTCTTTGTCACTATCTTCAATATATCCGTTGAGATGGTTTGATATAAAAGTTCCTAACACGGATACTATTAAGCTAACACAGAAGCAAAAATATACAATTTTTAAAAGTATATTTACTATGCCAATATTGAAAATACCTTTTATTATGTTCAACACAAAACTTCCAAACATACAAGCTATAAACAAAGCAACTGACAAAATTCCAATCTTCATTAAGAAAATTAAAATTTTAGATGGTTTTTCATTTAAAATATAGTTAGAAATCCCTTTTATGTATTCTCTAACTCTCTGAAAAAATGTTTTAGCTACATCTACTCCTGTATCTATTGCCTCTGTAATTTTTTCAGTTTCAATATTCTTTTTGTTATAAGCTGAATTAATATTATAGGCATCTAATATTTCATCAACAAAGTCATCTAAATTGCCAAAATTTTTAATTGCATCTTCTTCTGACTGTCCTTCTTGAACTTTCATATCAATATGCTGAGAATATTCGTTTAGCACCTCATTTTTTTCTTCCTCTTTAAGTATTGAAAGTCTTTTATCTAAAAAATTTAAAAATTCTTTTTTAGTCTTCATTCTTTATACCCTCCTCTATAAATTTATTTATTTGTCCCGAAAAGTAAAGCCACTCTTTTTCTAATTCTCTTACGTATGTTATTCCACTTACTGTAATGTGGTAATACTTTCTAGGTGGTCCTTCTGTTGATTCCTTTAAATAAGTTTCAAAATATTTTTCATTTGTTAATCTTTTTAACAATGGATAAATTGTACCTTCATTTACATCAACAATTTTAGAAACTTCTGAAACCAATTCATATCCATACATATCCTTGTCGTGAACAAGCAAAAGAACCAACAGCTCTAATACACCTTTTTTAAACTGTACGTTCAAATTATCACCTCCGGTTGACTATTATATTACACCCACTACTATGTAATGTCAAGTACTGTTTTTAATTTAGTATTAAATTTTATTTTAAACTTAAAAAAGACAGCTGTACAAAAGCTATACAACTGTCTTAGTAAAAATATTTATTTTATTCGTAATCTACTACATCAATCCAATTTAAGAGAAATTCTCTTTCTTCTTCATTCCCCTTTACTGATTGTGATGCTGCAACAATAGGTAACCACTGCTGTACATACTGCTTTGCTGTATCTGTCTTCTTACAGAACATATTCAAATACATTTCTGCAGCTTCTTTATCACCTTTTAAAGAGAATAAAAGATATGTTCTGGCAACATCAGCACTAGCATTACCCTGTGTAGCATGTGACCAGTCAAGCACATAATAATCACCAGCAGGTGTAATTATAATATTACTTGGATTAAAATCTCCATGGCAAACCTTATTATGCTTAGGCATTCCTTCAAGTCTTGTATGAAGTTCATATCTTGTTGTTGCATCTAAATTTGTTTCATCAATTTTTCTACTCATCTTATCTTTTAATTTATTTAAAAGAGGTGAACGCTTAGAATGTATTTCAATTTGAATATCAACAAACTTTTCCATATACATTTCAAGATTTTTTCTGTCATTTTCTATAATTTCTGCAAGAGTCTTTCCCTCTATATAATCTAAGACTATTGCCCACTTGCCATCAATTTTCTTTACTTCTTCAAGCTGTGGAATTTTTAATCCAGTTTCTTCAACTCTTGCCTGATTAAGTGCTTCATTCAAAATATCAGACTTTGAAAAATCAGAATCGAATTCCTTTACTACAAACTTTCCTGATTTGTATATTCTCTTATTAGTTCTCTCAATCAATATTTTCTCTATTTCCATAAAAACTACCTCCTCTTAACTTCCTACTTTCCGTAATATGCTTTAAGGTACATTTCCTTTATTTCTTTCATTAATGGATAACGAGGATTTGCTCCTGTACACTGGTCATCAAAGGCCTGCTCTACCATATCATCAAGAGTATCAAGGAAGTATTTTTCATCTACCCCATAATCCTTAATAGTCTTTTTGATACCAACTTTAGACTTTAATTCCTCTATTGCATCTATAAATTTATCAAGTGTATCTTCGTCTGTTTTTCCTACTATACCACAGAAATTAGCACATTCAACATATCTTTCAAGTGTATGAGGATATTCATACTGAGGGAATGTTCCCATTTTAGGAGGTACTGGATTTGCATTGTATCTCATAACTTCAGTAATAAGAAGTGCATTAGCTACACCATGTGGAAGATGATGGAATGCTCCCAATTTATGAGCCATTGAGTGGCAAACACCTAAGAAAGCATTTGCAAAAGCCATACCTGCAAGAGTAGATGCATTAGCCATTTCTTCTCTCGCCTTCATATCCTTACCACCATTTTCATAAGCAGATGGAAGATACTTAAATATAAGTTTCATAGCCTTTAATGCAAGACCATCTGTGTAATCTGTAGCCATAACAGATGCGTATGCTTCAAGAGCGTGAGTTAATGCGTCAATACCACTTGCACTTGTAAGCCCCTTTGGCTGGTCTTTCATATTATCTGCATCAATAATCGCCATATTAGGTAAAAGTTCATAATCAGCAAGAGGATACTTTGTACCAGTTTTTTCATCAGTAATAACAGCAAAAGGAGTAACTTCTGAACCAGTACCTGATGATGTAGGAACTGCTACAAAATAAGCCTTTTCGCCCATTTTAGGGAATGTATATATTCTCTTTCTTATATCCTGAAATCTCATTGCCATATCAAGGAAATCAGCTTCTGGGTGTTCATAAAGAACCCACATAATTTTACCTGCATCCATTGCTGAACCACCACCTAATGCAATAATTACATCAGGTTCAAAAGATTTCATAGCCTCTGCACCAGCTTTAGCACAAGCCAAATTAGGGTCAGGAGCAACATCATAGAAACAAGTATATACAATACCTAATTCATCAAGTTTATCAGTAATTGGTTTAGTATATCCATTCTTATATAAGAAGCTGTCTGTTACAATAAATGCCTTCTTCTTATTCATTACTGTACCTAATTCATCAAGAGCAACTGGTAAACAGCCTTTCTTAAAGTATACCTTTTCAGGTGCTCTGAACCAAAGCATATTTTCTCTCCTCTCTGCAACGGTTTTAATATTCAACAAATGCTTTATTCCAACATTTTCAGATACTGAGTTGCCACCCCAAGAGCCACAACCAAGCGTGAGAGAAGGTGTAATTTTGAAGTTATATAAATCGCCAATGCCACCATGTGAAGAAGGTGTATTAACAAGAATACGGCAAGTCTTCATAGCCTCTGCGTGTTTAGCCATTTTTTCTTTTTCAGCTGTATTTATATAGAGTGATGAAGTGTGACCATAGCCACCGTCTGCTACAAGCTGTTTTGCCTTTTCAATAGCTTCATCAAAATCTGCTGCCCTGTACATAGCAAGAACAGGAGAAAGTTTTTCGTGAGCAAATTCTTCTGAAATATCTACAGATTCAACCTCACCAATTAAAATCTTTGTACTTTCAGGTACTTCTACCCCTGATAATTTTGCAATAGTATAAGCACTCTGACCTACTATCTTTGCATTTAAAGCACCATTAATAATAATAGTCTTTCTTACCTTATCAAGTTCATCGCCTTTGAGGAAATAACAACCTCTACGAGCAAATTCAGATTTTACATCATCGTATATATCCCCTACTACTGTAACTGACTGCTCTGATGCACAAATCATACCATTATCAAAAGTCTTAGAATGTATAATTGAGTTTACTGCAAGAGTAACATCGGCTGTGTCATCAATAATAACAGGTGTGTTACCAGCACCTACGCCTAAAGCCGGCTTACCTGATGAATAAGCAGCCTTAACCATACCAGGACCACCTGTTGCAAGAATTATATCAGCATTTTTCATTACTTCATTAGTGAGTTCCAAAGAGGGTACATCAATCCAACCAATTATACCCTCTGGAGCACCTGCCTTAACAGCTGCTTCAAGTACAACCTTAGCAGCAGCAATAGTACTTTCCTTTGCTCTTGGATGTGGACTGATTATAATTGCATTTCTTGTCTTTAAAGAAATAAGGGTCTTAAAAATTGCTGTTGAAGTAGGATTAGTTGTTGGAATAACAGCTGCAATAAGACCTATTGGCTCTGCAATCTTTTTAATACCAAAAGCTGTATCCTCCTCTATTACACCACAAGTTTTTGAATTTCTATAAGCATTATAAATATACTCTGAAGCATAGTGGTTTTTAATAACCTTATCTTCTACAATACCCATACCAGTTTCTTCAACTGCCATTTTTGCAAGGGGTATTCTCATTTTGTTAGCTGCAACAGCAGCCTCGAAAAATATTTTATCAACCTGTTCTTGACTATAAGTAGAAAAAATTTCCTGTGCCTTTTTCATAGCTTTCATTTTAGCTAAAAGTGCATCTACGTTATCAATAACAGGTGTTACTATTTCTTTGTTTTCCATTAAAATCCTCTCTTTCATTTATTCAATACAATTATTCAAAATAAGGGAATCAATTTCTTTAAAAATAGCCCTAATAGATTGTTAATTAATTATCAATCTCTATATTAGTATACCATAATATTCCTTATTTGCAAGTATAAATTTTAATCTTAATGTAAAAATATGAAATTTTTATTGTAAAATGTATTATATTGGCATATTAATACCCCTAAAAATCAATACATATAAAATATATTTTATCTCAACAGAAAACATTAATACAATTATTTGTTGCTTAACATACAAACTTTCACTAATAAAAAAAGGGCTATTGCCCCTTTTTAATTTATATTACATTCATCTGTTCTATTTTCGGCTTTTCTCTTAGCCTCTTTTTCAACATTCATATTTTCTTTTAAACGTCTTGCATCAATTTCATTTGCAACATCGTCCCAAGTAAGTCCTCTTTCTGTCATAAGAACTTCAACGTGGAAAAGCAAATCGCAAATTTCTGCAACTGTTTCAGTATTGTTATTATCCTTTGCAGCAATAATAACTTCTGTAGCTTCTTCCCCAACCTTCTTTAAAATTTTATCTACGCCCTTAGAAAAAAGGTAGCTAGTATATGAACCCTCTTGAGGATTAGCCTTTCTATTTTTAATTACATCTAATTCTGTTACTAATGACTTACCTATATCAGACATTATTCTTCTCCTCCTTTAAAATCTTCAACTTTTCTATAAAAACAAGAACGGTTTCCTGTATGACAAGCAGCACCAATCTGGTCAATAAGTAAAAGTATTGTATCGCAATCACAATCATATCTTATTTCTTTTACATACTGAAAATGACCAGAAGTTTCGCCCTTTACCCAAAGACTCTGACGAGAACGGCTAAAATATGTACCCTTACCTGTTTTAACTGTAAGGTCAAAAGCCTCTTGATTCATATATGCAAGCATTAAAACTTCGCCTGTTTTATAATCCTGAGCAATAGCCGGAATAAGACCGTCACTATTAAATTTAAGTTTTAAATCCATAACCTATACTCCTATCTCAATCTTACAGGAATACCCTTTTTATCAAGATATTTCTTTAATTCAATTATTTCCATTTCTCTGAAGTGGAAAAGACTGGCAGCTAAAGCAGCCTCTGCACCACCATCTGTAAGTGCCTCTGCAAAATGGTCCATTGTACCTGCACCACCAGATGCAATAACTGGTATCTGAACAGCACTACTTACAGCCTTTGTAAGTTCAATATCATAACCAGCCTTTGTACCGTCACAATCCATACTTGTAAGCAATATTTCACCAGCACCTCTGCGTTCAGCCTCTATCGCCCATTCAACTGCATCTTTGCCAGTATTTACACGCCCACCATTTAAGTAAACATCAAATCCACCATTTTCGCGTCTTTTGGCATCAATAGCAACTACGACACATTGATTACCAAATCTTTCGGCAGCCTCATTTATAAGCTCTGGTCTTTTTAATGCTGCTGAATTAACAGCAATCTTATCAGCACCTGCACTGAGAATTTTTCTAAAATCATCTATTGTACGAATACCACCACCAACTGTCAATGGTATAAACACCTGTTCGGCAGTCTTTGATACTACATCAAGCATAATACTTCTGTCATCAGATGATGCTGTAATATCAAGAAATACAATTTCATCAGCAAGAGATTGATTGTAAAAAGATGCTATCTCTACAGGGTCACCTGCGTCTTTTAAATTAACAAAATTTACACCCTTTACTACTCTGCCGTTATTAACATCCAAGCAAGGAATAATTCTTTTTGTATGCATAACTATTCACCTTTTTTAAACTTACTTAAAACCTGTTTTAAATCTAAAGCACCATTGTAAAGTGCCTTACCAATGATAACACCAGCTGAACCAATGCTTTCAACATTTTCTAAGTCTTCCATTTTTGAAACACCACCAGATGCAATAACATCAAGTCCAGTTTTGTCAATTAAATCCTTTGTAGCCTCAATATTAGGTCCACTCATCATACCGTCTTTTGAAATATCAGTATAGATAACAGTTTTTACGCCATATTCTTTCATTTTAAGGCATAAATCAACTGCTGAAATGTCGCTCACTTCTTCCCAACCGGAAATTGCAACCATACCATTTTTAGCATCAACACCAACGGCAATCTTATCACCAAATTTTTCAACAGCTTCTTTTACAAGCTCTGGATTTTTAACTGCTGCTGTACCAATAATAACTCTTGAAGCACCGGCATTTATTCTATCCTCAACATCTTGTATAGTTCTAACGCCACCACCGGTCTGAACAGGAATATTATACTTTTCAGTTACATCCTTTATTATTCCAGTTATAAAACTTTTACCATATCTTGCACCGTCAAGGTCGACAATATGAATGTATTCTGCTCCTGCATCAACCCAATCTTTTGCAGCATCAGCTGGAATATCATTGAAAACTGTAACGTCATCAAACTTACCTTGACTAAGTCTAACAGCCTTTCCGTCTATAATATCTATTGCTGGATAAATTATCATATTATATTCCTCCAAAGTTCTTCAAAATCTGTAAGCCTACATCTCCACTCTTTTCTGGGTGGAACTGTAAAGCGAAAATATTATCTTTCTGAACAGCAACCTGAATTTCTTTGCCATAAAAAGTAGTAGCAGAAACAACAGGAGCATCTGTTTCAAGATAATAAGAGTGAACAAAGTAAACGTAAGGACTTTCTCCAGTATTTTCAAAAAGAGGAGCTCTCATTTTAACATTCAAATTGTTCCAACCAATATGAGGTTTCTTTACATTATCAGGCAAAAGCTGAATTGTACCGGGAATTAAGCCCAATCCCTTATGTTCGCCATATTCATAGCTCTTATCAAAAACCATTTGCATACCAAGGCAAATACCAAGGAATGGCTTACCCTCATCGCATGCCTTATAAATAGCCTTGTCAAAGCCCTTTTTTCTAATTGTTTCCATTGCATCACCTATAGCACCTACACCAGGCAATACAATCTTGTCTGCTTTATTTATTTCATCTAAGTCAGAGGTAATAACTGCGTCTTGTCCTACAAACTGTAAAGCCTTCTGAACACTGCGAAGATTACCCATTCCATAATCAATTATTGCTATCATTCTAACATTCCTTTTGTAGACAATACTCCGTCTATTCTTTCATCTATACTTGTAGCCATATCCATTGCTCTACCGAAGGCTTTGAAAATGCCCTCTGCAATATGGTGGTTATTTTTACCGTCTAACACCTTAATATGTAATGTCATACCTGCATTGTCTGCAACAGCTCTAAAAAATTCTTCAACCATTTCAAGGTCAAATAAACCTAAAGCAGGTACTGTAAAGTGTGCATCAAAATTGAGATAAGCTCTACCTGAAAAATCTATGGCACAAAGCACAAGTGCCTCATCCATTGGCACAATAGCCTGTCCAAATCTTTTTATACCGGCTTTATCACCTAATGCTCTTGAAATACACTTTCCAAGAACAATGCCTACATCTTCAACTGTATGGTGACAATCTACGTCTAAGTCACCATCAGCTGTAACATCTAAATCCATAAATCCATGTTTTGATATATGAGTAAGCATATGGTCAAAGAAACCAACGCCAGTATTAATATGGTTTTCACCTGAACCGTCAATATTAAGGTTCATATTTATCTTTGTTTCTTTTGTATCTCTATTTATAGTGGCAATTCTTTCCATAGCCTTAGCCTCCTATATTACATTCTGACCTTAATAGAATTTGCGTGAGCAGTAAGACCTTCTGCTTCAGCAAACTTGATTACATCTTTGCCTAAAGCCTTTAAAGCATCTTCACTAAATGAAATAATGCTTGATTTCTTAATGTAATCATCTATTGAAAGTGGAGAGAAAAATCTAGCTGTACCACCAGTAGGAAGAACGTGGTTAGGACCAGCCATATAATCTCCAAGAGGTTCTGGAGTAAAGTGACCTAAGAAAATTGCACCTGCATTCTGTATTTTTGGTAAAAGACCAAAAGGTTCTTTTATACAAACTTCCATATGTTCTGGAGCAATAGCATTACTTAATGTAGTAGCTTCATCAAAATCCTTTACAAGAATTATTGCACCATAGTTGTCAAGAGATTTTTCAATGATGCCCTTTCTTTCAAGAACAGCAGTCTGCTTTTCAACTTCCTTCTGTACTTCATTGGCAAGGCTTTCGCTTGTAGTAATAAGTACAGCAGATGCAAGTTCATCATGTTCAGCCTGTGAAAGTAAATCAGCTGCAACATAAACAGGATTTGCACTTTCATCAGCTAAGATAAGGATTTCACTAGGGCCTGCAACTGAATCAATATTTACATAGCCATATACACTTCTCTTTGCAAGAGCAACAAAAATATTACCAGGGCCTACAATCTTATCTACCTTTGGAATACTTTCTGTACCAAAAGCAAGAGCAGCAACAGCCTGTGCACCACCGGCTTTATAAATCTTATGTACACCGGCAATATCAGCAGCTACAATAGTTGTTGGATTGATTTTACCTTCTGCTGATGGAGGTGTAGTCATTATAATTTCTTCAACACCTGCTACATTAGCTGGCATAATATTCATAAGTACACTAGATGGATATGCTGCCTTACCACCTGGAACATATACACCTACTCTTGCAAGTGGGCGAATAAGCTGACCTAACATTTCGCCATTTTTACTTGGTTCAAGCCAGCTGTTCATTTTCTGCTTTTCGTGAAAAGCTCTAATTCTTTCAGCAGACTTCTTAATAACTTCTACAAGTTCAGGGTCTACCTTTGTGTAGGCTTCCTTAACTTCTTCTTCTGTTACAAGAATATTATCTGCATTTACATCAAACTTATCAAATTTCTTAGTGTATTCAAATAAAGCCTTGTCACCATTTGCTTTAATATCAGCAATTATTGCATTAACCTTTTCCTGAACATCGCCATATTCAAGCTGTGAACGAGATAAAAGTCCTTCTATAAGTTTTTTTCCTTCTGCATCGTTATATTTTAAAATGTTAATCATTTGTTTTCACCCACCATTTTTCTAAGTCCATTTATTATATTAGCAATTCTTTCGTGTTCAAGTTTCATACTAACTCTATTTACAACCATTCTTGCTGAAATAGGACAAACATCAGCAAGAACTTCAAGACCATTAGCCTTTAATGTAGAACCAGTTTCAACAATATCTACAATTACATCAGCCAAGCCTACAATAGGAGCAAGTTCAACAGAACCATGAAGTTTTACAATCTCAATAGTCTGGTGCTTTTTCTGATAAAAATATTCCTTTGCAATATTAGGATATTTTGTTGCAACTCTCAAATCGTTTGAGCTTTCAAGTTTTTCCTTAACATCACTATATCCTGCTACTGCAAACTTACATTTACCCATATTAAGGTCAAGAACTTCGTAAAGGTTTCTGCCTTCTTCAAGTAAAGTATCCTTACCAACAATACCTATATCTGCTGCACCATATTCAACATATGTAGGAACATCAGATGCCTTAGCCAAGAAAAACTTTAATTTTAATTCTTCATTTGTAAATATAAGTTTTCTTGAACTTTCCTTCATTTCATCACAAGTAATGCCCATTTTTTCAAGCAAATCCATTGTAATATCTGCAAGTCTGCCTTTTGCAAGGGCAAAAGTTAAGTATTCCATTATTCTGCCTCCTTGTTCAAAAGACTTTCTATGTCTATTGTCTTTTCTTCGTTATTATCTAAATCTATTTCTGTAATCTTACCATTTACGGCAACAATTTTGTTTATGTTCTTTGATGCTGCATAAGCCTTGTTTTCTTCAAGATTTTTACCTGAAAGACCGATTTCAACAGTTCTGCCGGCATTTCTTAAAGCCTCTGCATACTTAAATCCACTTACAATACTTTCATCATCAAAAACTACAAGTATATCAGCACTTTCAGTATTTTCTGTTTTAAGAACCTGCATAAGGTCATTAATCTTAACAGCAAAACCTACAGCCGGATAATCAGCTCCAAAATTCTTTACTAACTTATCGTATCTACCACCGTCAACAATAGAGAAACCTACACCTTCAGCATAACCTCTGAAAATAATACCTGTATAGTAATCCATTGAACCAATAACACCTAAGTCAAAAGAAACATACTGTTCAAAGCCAAGTTCCTTAAGTATATTGTAAATATTTTCGAGGTAATTAACTGCATCTAAAGACTTTTTATTTAAGTTCTTTTCTCTAACGCTATTAAGAACAGATAAATCACCAATGAGGAAAGGTAATTCATTAAAAAGATATTTAAGGTCGCCACTTATGTCTAACTGACTAACTAAATCATTTACTGCAACATAATTCTTGTCAGCAATAGATTCCTGTAACATCATTATACTTTCGCTGTCAAGCCCTGTTTCTTCAAGAACACCTTTTAAGAAATTACTATGACCTAAGTCTATTTTAAAATTCTTTACACCAGATGATAAAATAGCCTTTATTGCCATTACTAAAACTTCTACATCAGCACTTATAGAGTGTGCTCCAATAAGTTCCACACCAGCCTGTGTAAATTCATTTAACTTACCCTGATAATTTACTGTATGTCTAAATAAATTTTCAATATAGCTAAGTCTTATAGGCATTTTCTTATCTGAATATGTAGTTGCAACAATTCTTGCAATAGCTGGTGTCATATCAGAACGGAGAGTTAAAATTGAACCATCTCTATCCACAAATCTATAAAGATTTTGGTCTGAAACACTACCCTTATTATCAAAAACATCTGAATATTCAAATGTTGGACTCTTTACCGGAACGTAGCCAAAGCTTTTAAAAACTTTGCTAACATTGTTTTCTATTTTTGTCTTTAATATGCACTCAGAAGGTAAATAGTCTTTTACGCCTTCTGGTGTATGCAATTTCTTAATTATCATATGAACTCCCTCTCATTTCACTTTAGTCTAGTAAAGTGATAAATTACTAAAATTATATCATAAATATGAAAATTGTCAATACCTCTTTATATAATATCATAAATTGTAAAAAAATTCTACTTATTTAATCAATATATATTTTTAAATTATCCGTTAAATACCCTTTTATACTTAATAAAAAAAAGTAAAGTCAAACTTTTTCACTTAACTTTACTTTTATAATTATGCAATATTTCTTTATTTTTATACTAAATACTGGCTATTGCATTAAAAATATTTAATCTTCCATAGCCAGAAATTGTATTAGGATATATGTCTTCTAATTTTTTTGTAGCAGACCTTGTAATATATTCCAAAATCGCTAAAGAATTTATGTTCAGGTTATTTATTCTATTTAAACCCCATTCCAAAATTAATGCTGTTGCTCCTCCGTTTACTGCTGTAGCTATACTTGTACTGCCATCAGAAGGGGCAACAAAACTAGGCAACACTATTCCTTGCCTTGTAGGGCCTCTGCCGGAAGTTGAATAAACAGTTTTTGTAGATGGGTCAAAAGCCCCTACACACATTATATAATTTGCTGTTGACGGTACAGTTACTGTAATATATGGGTCAGGATTTAAAAACCTTGTATCTCTCTTTATAAATCCATTTGAAGGCAACCAGCTATTTACTACCCCTGTAACACCAATATTATATACCCTAATCTTCCATACCCCTTCAATAGGATTATTAAATACCAATGTTGTTCTTTGGTCACGTCCCCAAGATGCCGGCAATTCATAGGAAACCCTTACAGAAGTTAAACTAATATTAAAATTGTAAGTATTGGTAAAATTATTCCTAGTCGGTATTCTTCCTGTTTCTTCACCCAAGGGAGAGATAATACTGACTTCTATCTCGCTAAACAGGCTATTCCAAATCCATACTGGAAAACTTTTTTCATTATTTGCTACGTTAATTTCCATATCATAATAGGGCGAAGAACCTTCAAGGGTAAATGACGTGTGGTGTCCTGACAAAGCCTCATTACCAGCAGATACACTTATTCCAACCCCTATTCTTAATGCCATTTGAGATAAAATTCTCTCTATTACAGTTAATCCGTCATGGCCTCCTTGATTAGTACCTAAACCAAGTATAATAGATATTGGTTTCCTATATTCTATAGACTTTGTAACAAGATAGTCTATACCTAATACCACATCTGAGGATTCGTAGCTTTCAGTATCACTATTTAGCCCATATAAATCTAATATACTTTTCTTTGCCCTTTTTAATTTTACAACAATAAATTCACAATCAGGTGCTACTCCACTTCTGCCCCCTGCTACTTGTGCCATTCTTGTTCCATGACCTACTTCATCTGTAGTATCAGCACTTTGTTCTGTAAGTTCTTTATTTGAAAATTCAGTGCCAAAGCATACATTGTCATCATCACTGTCTATTGTCATATCCCATATATTTAATATTCTGCTTGTACCGTCTTCTCTTATAAATTCCTCATTTTTATAATCTATTCCTGTATCAACTATACCTATTATAGTATTTTGTCCTCTTAAATCTATAGGACTATCCCTAAGTCTGTATACATCTATAGCACTATTTAATTCAGCATCTGTCAATCCCATAATAATAGGTGCTCCTGCTAGTAATGCACCCTCAAAAGACCCTCTTTGACTAATAACTCTCCTGTATACATCAGCCGGAATATAGGCAACTACAAGGGAACTGTTTTTTAAATGACATACTTTTACATCTGTAATTCCAAATTCATTTTGTAGTGTACTTTCATTTTCAAGCATTACCTCATAAAATTCATCAGAATAAGGAGGTTTTTCCAATACACTCACCCCAAATGCAATATAGAAAATATATTCATAATTAAACTTAATTATTACAAAAAAATAAGATGCTGAAATTCATCAGCACCTTATAATTACATTAATGGAGCAATAAGTCTTAAAACTTTTCCTGCAACCTTATCAAATAAAGAAAACTTCTTACAATCCTCTAAACTTATTTTTTGACATTTTGAAAGTGTCTCCATAAAATCATTTTCAACACTATGAACAACTGAATTACCATAGAAATATACAGCATCTTCCCAATGAAGATAAAGACTTCTAAAATCCAAGTTAATTGTACCAACTACGGCCTTCATATCGTCACTAACAAACATTTTTGCATGAACAAAGCCTGGTGTATACTCATATATTTCTATACCGTTTGAAATCAGGTCCTTATAATGGGAATGTGCCAAATAATAAACATATTTTTTATCCGGAATATGTGGTGTAATTATTTTTACAGATACCCCTCTTTTTGCCACATATTTTAATGTACATACCGTATCTGAATCAAGTATAAGATAAGGTGTTACTATATGAACATATTTCTTTGAATTATTCATTATATCAATGTAGACCTGTTTTCCTATGTTTTCCTTATCTAAGGGACTGTCACCATAAGGCATTACATAGCCTTTTCTGTCATACCCAAATTCATAGGCGTGGTTATCAGGAAGTATATAATCCTGATAATTTTCTTTTTCATTTCCTGTCACATTCCACATTTGCAAAAACATCATTGTCATATTCTTTACAGCAGGACCATTGATTTTTACGCCTGTGTCTTTCCATACACCAAATCTGTATTTTACATTAATGTATTCATCGGCTAAATTAAATCCACCGGTATAACCTGTATGACCGTCTATAACAACAATTTTTCTATGGTCTCTATTATTCTGACTTGTAGATAAGAAAGGTCTAACTTGAGAAAACACCTTGCATTTTATTCCCATTTTTTCTACTTGACTAGGAAAATTATAAGGGACAAGCATTATTGAGCAAGTTCCATCATACATCAAACGAACTTCTACGCCTTCTCTTACCTTTTCCCTTAAAATATTTAATATTGAATCAAACATTACCCCTCTTTCAATAATGAAAAATTCAAGAAAAATAAACTTCTTAGCTTTTCTCAAATCTTTTTTAAGGTCTTCAAATACATCTTCTCCAAAAGGATAATATTTTGCTCCTGTTCCGTTATATATTGGATAGCCACCATAATTTTTTACATAGTGGGCCAAACCTGCTACTCTTGGATTTTCTATTTCCAACTCTTTTTTCACAAGCTCATCTTGTTCCAAAAAAGCAGATGTATCAAAATAATTTTTTTGAAGTCTTCTTGCTATTACTTTTGTACCTACCTGCAAATGTATAAACAAATAGAAAAACGCACCAAAAGCTGGTGCTAACAATATAGGAATAAGCCATGCCATTTTGAAACTTGGGTCACTATCGGAATTGTGTATATATACAACAAGCAAAACACTAACAGTAATCATTATTCCATAAAAAATACCTTTGTAGATTGTTAAATAATAATATCCAAAAAGCAACAAAGCTAACTGTAGCAAAATAAGAACAAATACAAGTCCTGTACGGCTAAATATTACTCTGAAAAAGCCACTTTTTACTTTCTTTCTCTTTTCTCCTTTCGCCAACTTTTTCTCCTCCTTTGCTTTTTAAAACATACCCCTTAAGTATATGCCAAAAATACTTATATATTTTAGCATAAAACAACAAAAAAAGAAAGGACTACCTATTCAGATAGTCCCAACGGAATTATTCTTTGTCTAAGTCATCTAATAATTCGTCTTCAAGTTCTTCAATATCTTCTTCATCAATATCTAACAATGTCATAAAAGCACTCTGAACCTTGTCATAATCATCATCAGATTCGATATTTGCAAGAATAGGTTCTTCATTTTCATCTTCACTATATTCATAAATGAGAACTTCATCATTATCTTCACGAAGTAAAGCGATATACTCTTTACCTTCGATTTCTTCTACATCAAAAATTCCAAGTACAGTACATTTAAGTTCGCTACCGTCATCAAGCTGTAACATCATTGTTGCGTGTTCGCCACAACCACAATCTTCACCGTGTTCATGTTCGTGGTCATGTCCACAACCACAAGTATTTGTTTTTAATTCGTCCATTATATAGCCTCCTTTGCTTTTTAAATGTATTTTGATTATACCACATACTTCCAAATTAATACAATATATTTTTATGACTTAAAGAAAATTTAATAATGTATTATACTTTGCCTTCTCCATAATAGTCTAATATACCCATATATATTGCCCAAGCTAATTTAGATTGATACTTGTCACTTTGCAATAAATCATGCTCAACAGAATTACTTAAAAAACCACATTCTACAATAACACTGGGAACAGTTATTTCTCTTAAAACATAGTAATCTTTATTTGGCTTTGCAACTCTGTCATTTTCTGTGTCTACAACTTCCTTTAACCTTGATTGAATACAAGTAGCCAGCCTTTTTCCATTTTCAGATTTTTTGTAATAGAATACCTGTGCTCCTTTTGCAGAATTTTTTGGAAAAGAATTTTGATGAACACTTACAAATAAATCCACATTTTCTCCATTTCCTATTAAAGTTCTGTTTTTTAAGTCTTCCCTTTTTTTATCCGAAAGAGATGTGTCATCTAGCCTTGTCATATATACAACTGCTCCACCCTGTTCTAAATAGGCTTTCAATTTTTCAGATATTTTTAGATTTATACCTTTTTCCTGTATGCCATCAGATGCAACCTTTCCAGGGTCAAAACCTCCATGTCCAGCATCTATAACAATATTTTTCTTTTCTACTGGTAAAGATGCCGTATTAACAGACTTATTGTAGTGTGCCCTTGCAATACCAAGGCATAACAAAGCTATGTAACATATTAAAAGCCACTTATTTCCCGAAAGCTTTATATTTTTCAAAACTATCATTCCTAAACATATATAGTATTATATACCATTTACATTTGATATATACATAACTAAGGAAGGCATATAGTACTAATCTCTCTTAAACTTTTGATTTTCTATATAGTAAAGCTCTCATCTAATGAAATAAGAAATTTTACATTAATCTATATCTTAAATCTATTTTTTAGGATAAGGAGTTTTAATATTTGTACGATTTATTAAATAATCAACACTTGTGTCATAAAAATCAGCAAGTTTTGATAAAAGTTCAATAGGTATGGCTCTATCTCCATTTTCATATCTGGAATATGACTTTTGGGTAACATTCAGGACTTTACCAATATATGCTTGAGTTAAATCTTGGTCTTCTCTAAGATTTCTTATTCTTTCATATTTCATCAATAATCACCTCAGAATTATTATCTCAAAAGTCAATAATGTATTTGATTAATTCGCCAAAACGGACTATTGACAGAATAGACCGTTTTGGACTATAATATAAGTGTACTTACAAATAGATTTAATTATGTATTTACACAAATTTTTTTAAAATGAAGGAGGAAATGAAAAGTACAGCTAAAAACTACATTATGCTAAATTGTGTAAATATAATTAAATTCTAGCAACCAACACCATATATTTTTGAAAGGATGATAAATATGTTTAATGAAAAAACAAATGCAATCGCTGTAAAGATAAATAATACATACAAACCTGATATGACAGATTTCCAGTTATATGATACTTGCCGTACTGCTTGGGACATTGATAAAGAAAAAAGAAGTATTCTTAAATATGTTGTTGCTGTTTGCAATGGTGAAATTATTGATGTTTTTAAAGTATCTGCCTGGGTTGATGCCGGAACAACACTTAACACTATAAATACTGAAGACAAAATTGTATCTGCTGAAACAAGGTCTGAATTTGTAGGTAAATTTGCAGAAGACGAAATAAGAGATAAATATAAGGGTACTCAATTAACTGATTATGCTGAAAAATCTTACGGTAACTTTGTATATATGAATGTAAACAAAAATTAATCATTAACACGAAAACTATATTTTTACAAATACATATGATAAAGAGATAGGAGTAAATATTATGGAATGGAATAAAAATCAAATTCTTGAAGCTATTAAGCCTAATATATTAGAACGTTTAAATGCACCATTAACAGCAATATTTTGCTCTCCCGATGAACTTATACTTGAAGAAAAACGCAATGGTGGAAATTGGGAAGTAAGAGGTACTTTAAATTCTCAAAACAAATTTGGTGCTCTGCTTAAAGCAAACTTTTTGGTTGTAATCAGAATAGAAAATAACGGAAAAAAATCTGTACTATATGTTGACGGTGTATATATTAATGAAGAAATTGAAAAATATGAAAAACGTAACATTGAAAAATTTTCCATTATAATAATGATGGTAATTATATTCTTTTTTATAAAACTTATTATTGGACCTTATTTATAAACAAATTTATTACTACATACTTTACACAAGTATCCTTCCATAGAAGTTCTTATTATCTGACCTTTTATAATCAGTAAAAACAATGACAAATATTACGATACTCTTATTTAATTGTGTTTTAACACACTCTAACTTATGGGGAGGTATTACAAATGAAAAAATGTCCAAAATGTGGTACGGAATGTACAGATGATTTAAAAACTTGCTCAGAATGTGGCAACAGCCTTGACGTAACTCAAGAACCTAAAAGAAAAAATATTTTTAAAATTCTAAAAAAAAAGAAGCAATTAATAAAAACCATTTTTATCATTTTAGGTGCTATAGTTATTTTAACTATAAGTGTTTTATTTATATGGCACGCCTTTGACAACAGAAATATTAGAAAGGCTAAAGAGGCTATTGTTAATGGTGACTACAATAAAGCCATCAGTTACTATAGCTGGGTAATGCCTTTAAGCTATGCCCATAGCGAAGCTGTTGTTGAAATTTCAAAAATAAAAGAAGCTGGTGCTTTATATGAAGAATCCAAAAAAGATATTGCAAATTATAGATATTTTAATGCTATGCAAAATACAAAGACAGCTCTTGCTCTTTGTCCTGACTTTAAAGTTTGTGATGAATTGTTTACAGAAGCTCAAACCAATATGGGAAAATATGTTAAAAAACAGTTTGATTCAGGTAAATATACTGAAGCCTATAAAAATATAACTAAAATATATAAGCCATATCGTAACAAGCAAATGGAAAATGTGCTTGTGTCAATAGATAATGTTGTTGAGCAATACGTTAACAAGGGATACGAAAAACTTAAAGCAAAAGACCCTGTATCAGCCATCAACTATGCAAACGAAGCTTTTAATATTAACCCAAACCACAAAGACATAGAAAAATTAAAAAATTCTGTAATATCTTATTATATTCAGATAGCTACTACACAATTCAAAAACTACAAAATTGATTCTGCTCTTGCAACAATAGATTTAGCAAAAGCTATTAATCCTACTAACAAAAGTATTAATGATTTAGTATATACAATCAACAGTTATAAGACCTATCTTGATTCTCTTAAGTCTGCAAATAATTATTATAATCAAGGAAATTATAATGATGCTATTAATTGTATTGACAATGTACCTACTAATACTGCTGGTAATATGGCGAGAAGTAAATATTCTACACTTATCAAAACAATAAGCAAAGATAAAGAATATTTAAGTAAGCCTGTAAAAGTGTCATCTTTAAGTTCTCATTCTGAATTAAGTTTCGTTGTAAGGAATGTATATAACACTGGATATAATTATGTATTGTCTGATAAGGTTTACGATGTTGAAGTTTTCTATACCCTAACAAATAGACTTAGTAGACCTGTAAAAGCTACAATCTTAGGAGAAATTAATGACGGTAAAACCGGTAGCAAAGAAGCAACCATTGATATTCCTGCCAATAGTTCATTTAGTAGTAGCCTTTATATGCAAAGATTGGTTATTGCTGAAGATACCTATAATTATCATGTAAAAGTTACAGACTTTAAAATACAATAATTTAAAAATAATAAAGAAAAAATATGTAATTTAAGGAGAGGTTATTATGACAAAGGTAGCGTGGAAATGTAATTTATGTGGGAATGTTGTTATCACTGATTTTTATTTCACAAGTATGAGTGGTCCAAGTAATTTAAAGCATATGGGTGGTCCTTGTCCAAGTAATTGTTCGTATCATGGGGAACACGCATATTATTATGATGTAACCTTAACTGAAAAACTTTTAAAATAATAGTACTAAAATAACACAAATTGCAATTTTTATTAGCAATTTGTGTTATTTTTATATTATAATTAAAATTTATTTCACCATAACCACATAATCTTTCTTTCTCTCTTTTGGTTCTAGCATAGGCATATCTGCATAGCCCAAAACACAATTACCTATACCAACGCAAGTATCAGCTATGCCCCACTTTTTCATAAGCTCTTTACCCTCTGGAGTTTCAAAGGTTTCCTTTGCTCTATGAATCCAACAAGAGCCTAATCCTACGGAATGAGCTGCATTCATAAGATTACCCAACACTAAAGAACCATCTTCTACATAAGTTGGTCTACAAGCCTTATCAGCAAATACAACAATTACTGTTGGTGCTCCATAAAATGGGTCAGAGTCAACACCCATAATCTTTGCATTTATATCTGACAATAATTTAATAGTTTCCTTATCCTGTACTACAACCATTTTAGGTGACTGCATACCCATCCCTGTAGGAGCATACTCTCCAGCCTTTATAACAGCCTGTAATTCCTCATCTTTAATTTGTTCAGGCTTGTATTTTCTTATACTTCTTCTATTAACCATATTTTCAATTACTGCATTAGTCATTAAAAAATCTTCCTTTCTACACTAATCAATACATCGGATTTTCTTTCCAATCCACTATCTAAATCTAAAATCCCGTACCATTATGATACGGGATAAATAGAATTTTATTTATTTCTTATAGCTGCCTGTGCTGCTGCAAGTCTTGCAATAGGAACTCTATATGGAGAACAACTTACATATGTCAAACCTGCTCTATGACAGAAATCAATAGACGCAGGGTCGCCACCGTGCTCACCACAAATACCAAGAATAATATTTGGTCTTGTACTCTTACCACTCTGAACAGCCATATTTACCAATTTACCAACACCCTTTTGGTCAAGTGTAGCAAATGGGTCGTGTTCATAAATCTGATTAGCATAGTAAGAATCAAGGAACTTACCGGCATCATCTCTTGAGAAACCAAATGTCATCTGTGTAAGGTCATTTGTACCAAATGAGAAGAATTCAGCTTCTGTAGCTATTTCGTCAGCAGTTAAAGCTGCTCTTGGAATTTCAATCATAGTACCTACTTTGTATTTTAAATCAATTCCTGATTCAGCAATAATCTTATTAGCTGTTTCTGTAATTATTGACTTAACAAAAGCAAATTCTTTAAGTTCACCAACTAAAGGAACCATAATTTCTGGAACAATATTCCATTCTGGGTGTCTCTTAGTTACATTAATAGCAGCCTTAATTACAGCCTTTGTCTGCATTTTTGCTACTTCTGGGAACGTAACAGAAAGACGACAACCTCTATGACCCATCATAGGGTTAAATTCGTGGAGAGAAACAATAATAGCCTTAATCTGTTCAACTGTCTTACCCTGTGCCTTTGCAACTTCTTCAATATCTTCTTCTGCTGTAGGAAGGAATTCATGAAGTGGTGGGTCAAGGAAACGAATATTAACGTGCTTACCCTCCATAGCCTCGTAAAGCTTTTCAAAATCTCCCTGCTGCATAGGTTCAAGTTTATCAAGAGCTTTTTCTCTTTCTTCTACTGTATCAGAACAAATCATTTCACGCATAGCTGAAATTCTGTCTGCATCAAAAAACATATGCTCTGTTCTGCAAAGACCAATACCCTGTGCACCAAAAGCTGCTGCCTGTTTTGCATCTCTTGGAGTATCAGCATTTGTTCTTACTTCAAGTGTTCTATATTTATCAGCTAAATTCATTATTCTTTCAAATTCACCACTTATTGTAGCTGGAACTGTAGGAATAGCTTCGCCATAAATGCAACCAGTAGAACCATCAAGAGAAATCCAATCTCCCTCTTTATAAGTTCTGCCAGCAAGTTCAAACTTCTTAGCATTTTCATCAATATTTATTTCGCCACAACCAGAAACACAGCAAGTACCCATACCTCTTGCAACAACGGCTGCGTGAGATGTCATACCACCTCTAACAGTAAGTACACCCTGTGCATAGTTCATACCTTCAATATCTTCTGGAGAAGTTTCAAGTCTAACAAGAACAACCTTATCGCCAGCCTTAGCTTTTGCTACAGCATCTTCAGCTGTAAACACAATCTGACCACAAGCTGCACCTGGAGAAGCTGCCAAAGCAACAGCTACTGGTTCAGCCTTTTTTAAAGCCTCATCATCAAACTGTGGATGAAGTAAAGCATCTAACTGCTTTGGATTTATCATACAAAGAGCAGTTTCTTCATCAATAAGACCTTCATCAATTAAATCACAAGCAATCTTTAAAGCAGCCTTTGCTGTTCTTTTACCATTTCTTGTCTGGAGCATATAGAGTTTCTTATCTTCAATAGTAAACTCCATATCCTGCATATCTTTATAGTGATTTTCAAGTTTATTACAAATTTCTACGAATTCGTCATATACTTCAGGCATAACTTCCTTGAGCTGGTCAATTTTTCTTGGAGTTCTTACACCGGCAACAACGTCTTCGCCCTGTGCATTCATAAGGAATTCTCCAAAAAGTTTATTTTCACCAGTAGCAGGATTACGAGTAAATGCAACACCTGTACCTGAAGTTTCGCCCATATTACCAAATACCATAGACTGAATATTTACGGCAGTACCCCAAGAACTAGGAATATCATTCATCTTTCTATAGTATACAGCTCTTTCATTATTCCATGAACGGAAAACAGCCTCAACAGCACCTATTAACTGTTCCTTAGGGTCAGTTGGGAAATCTTTTCCTATTTCTGATTTATATTCTGCCTTGAACTGTTCTGCAAGTCTCTTAAGGTCATCAGCTGTAAGCTCTGTATCTAACTTAACACCCTTTTCAGCTTTAAGTTCATCAATCAACTTTTCAAAATACTTCTTGCCTACACCCATTACTACATCTGAATACATCTGTATAAATCTTCTGTATGAATCATATGCAAATCTTGGATTACCAGTCTTTTTAGCTATTGTTTCTACAACAACATCATTTAAACCAAGATTTAAAATAGTATCCATCATACCAGGCATAGATGCTCTTGAACCAGAACGAACAGAAACTAAAAGTGGATTTTCATTATCTCCAAACTTCTTTCCTGTAACTTCCTCAAGTTTACCTATATATTCCATAATCTGTTGCTGAATTTCATCATTTATAGTTTCATTATCAGCATAATACTGAGTACAAGCCTCAGTAGTGATTGTAAAGCCCTGAGGAACTGGCATACCAAGCAAAGTCATTTCTGCAAGGTTAGCACCTTTACCACCGAGTAATTCTCTCATGTGGTCGTTGCCCTCTGAAAATAAATATACAAACTTTTTACCCATTTCAACCGCCTCCTATATTAATTGTGCAAATTGCCAATTAAATTCAGTTATCTTACAACTATTATACCATATTTCACCAGTTTTGCAATACTATTTTTGTAAACAATTACAAGACTTAAAACAAAATATTTGCAAAAAGGTGCATTGACACAAAATCAACGCACCTTATCTTAAAAAGTATAATTAAAATTCAATTTTCTTGAGAATGTAATCCTTTAATTCAGAAATCTTAATTCTTTCCTGTTCCATAGTATCTCTATCACGAACAGTTACGCAACCGTCTTCCTTAGAATCAAAGTCATATGTAATACAGTATGGAGTACCAATTTCGTCCTGACGACGGTATCTCTTACCAATACCCTGTGCATCATCAAAATCGCATCTAAAGTACTTACTAAGTTCTGCAAATACTTCGCTAGCTTCTTCAGAAAGCTTCTTAGAAAGAGGTAATACAGCAGCCTTGAAAGGAGCAAGTGCTGGGTGGAAATGTAATACAGTTCTTACATCACCTTCGCCAATTTCTTCTTCATCATATGCTTCACAAAGGAAAGCAAGAGTAACTCTATCTGCACCTAAAGATGGTTCAATACAATATGGAACATACTTTTCATTTGTAGTTGGGTCAAAGTAGTCCATAGCTTCGCCAGAATGTTCAGCATGAGCCTTAAGGTCGAAGTCAGTTCTTGATGCAACACCCCAAAGTTCACCCTTACCAAATGGGAACATATACTCAATATCTGTTGTAGCATTTGAATAATGAGCAAGTTCAGCCTGTTCGTGGTCACGAAGAACAATATTCTTTTCGTCTACGTTAAGGCTTAAAAGCCAATTTCTGCAATATTCTTTCCAGTAGTTGAACCATTCAATTTCAGTACCTGGCTTACAGAAGAATTCAAGTTCCATCTGTTCAAATTCTCTAGTTCTGAAAGTGAAGTTACCAGGTGTAATTTCATTTCTGAATGACTTACCAACCTGAGCAATACCGAAAGGAATTTTCTTTCTTGTTGTTCTCTGAACATTTTTAAAGTTTACGAAAATACCCTGAGCAGTTTCTGGACGAAGGTAAACAACATTTTTGCTATCTTCTGTAACACCAGCGTGAGTCTTGAACATAAGGTTAAACTGTCTAATGCCAGTAAAGTTATGAGCACCACAGCTAGGGCAAGGAATATTGTGTTCGTCAATATAAGCCTGCATTTCAGCTTCTGTCATACCATCAGCTGAACCTTCAATACCATTATCCTTCATAAAATCGTCAATGATATTATCAGCTCTAAATCTTTCGTGACATTCCTTACAGTCCATAAGAGGGTCACTAAAGCCACCAACGTGACCACTAGCTACCCATACTTCTGGGTTCATAAGAATTGCACAGTCAACACCTACATTGTAAGGGCTTTCCTGAACAAACTTCTTCCACCAAGCTTTTTTTACATTATTTTTAAGTTCAACACCTAAAGGACCATAGTCCCATGTATTTGCTAAACCACCATAGATTTCAGAACCAGGATAAACAAAACCTCTGTTTTTAGCAAGTGCAACAACTTTTTCCATTGACTTTTCCATTGTAATCCTCCTAAATAACAATTATATATCTTTATCAGGCATAACCATCATACAAACAATATAAAAAACTACACCTAAGAATACACCACTCATTAAACTGATAAGAGCAAAAGCCACTCTTACAACAGTTTTATCAATATTAAAATATTCTGCGATACCCGCACAAACGCCACCTACAACAGCTTCACTTCTGATTTTATATAATTTTTTCATAATATTACCTCCTAATCAGCAGATATGTTGTATTTTAGACCAAAATATTTTTCCTTGGCAAAGCTAAAATTATTCTTCCAGTTTTTATCACAAACAATGATGTGGTCCAAAACTTTTATACCTAATGGTTCAAGACTTCTAATAATAGCAGTAGTGGCAACATAATCAGCATTAGACATTTCTCTATTACCTGATGGATGATTATGACCTATTATAACAAATTTAGCTTTATTTATCAATGCTTTTTCGACTACTTTATCAATATACACTTTTGTACCGTCTGTAGTACCATCACTTATATAAATATAATTTATCAGTCGCTTATTAATATCTAAACATAAAAGCACAAAACTTTCAAAAGGTCTAGCCGACAATAGTGTAGTCAAATATGCTGATGCCCTTGCAAAAGTATCAATTTGTTCTTTCTTAGAATAAAAGCTATTTTCATAACGCCTTGCAATATGAGGCAACATAGATATTAAAACAGCTGCACCCTCTGTTAAATTACCCCTAGCCATTAAATCATCGGCACCTGCTGCCAACAGATTATGAAATGAGCCATAGGTATCTAACAATTTATGTGCCATTTCATTAGTATCTTTCATAGGATATGCGTAAAACAAAAGTAATTCCACAATTTGATATTCTTCAAAACTTTCTAAGGAATTTTCCTTCAAAAATCTTTGCCTTACTCTATGTCTATGACCACTATGTATATTTTTCTTTTTAGGTTTCTTTTCTTTCTCATCCATTTATGGACCTCTATTAATTGTTTAACGGTGCTTGATATTTTTCAAATTCGCCAGAATATATTATTCTCAATAATTTATCTAAACGATAAAGTGCCTTTGCAATTAATTCTGTTGGTAAAATATTTTCTTCTAAAGCACGACCTATTTCATCAACGTCTACTACTTCCACTTTGCCATCATTGTGTATTATAACATCTGCCAACAAATCATTAAAAGTATATGTATTACCGTCTTTTTCAGTTTCAATTATATCACAATACCAATAAACAATATTATCGTTGTCATCAAGGAATTTACTAACCTTAAAGCCCTCTTTTATATAATAACAAGACATACCATGAGTAAAATCATGGCGTTTTGTCAACACTTCCCATTTTGTTACTATGGCATCATCTGAAACAGATACAACCTTATCATCTTTTAATAAAATCTTTTCATCAGGTATAAATCTTCTACGATATAAAACCAATTCTGCCATATACGCCCTCCTTCACCTTATATTATGCGTCCCGTTTACATAATGCAAACGGGATTCATAATAAAGTATTTATTCTTCTTCATTTTCTTTTTCTACATAGTCCTTAGTAAAATTACATTCCGGATTATTACAAGCCACTCTCTTAGTCTTTGTACCCTTTACTACAAGTACATCGCCACACTCTGGACAAATTTCACCAGTTGGCTTATACCAAGAAATCATACTACATTTCGGATTATGTTCGCAACCAAAATATTTTCTACCTTTTTTAGTCTTCTTAATTAAAACTTTACCACCACAAATTGGACAATTTACGCCAGCTTCTTCAAAAAGAGGTTTTGTATTTCTACATTCTGGGAAACCTGGGCAGGCAAGGAACTTACCATACTTGCCGTATTTAACAACCATATTCCTGCCACATTCTTCACAGATAACGTCTGTAACCTCGTCTTGAATTTCAACGTTTTCAACTTTTGCCTCTGCCTCTGCTAAAAGTTCAGCAAGTAAAGGATAGAAATCTCTCAATACCTGCTTCCATTCCATTTTGCCGTCAGCAACCATATCAAGAGTATTTTCCATATCTGCTGTAAATTCAGCATTGATAATTGGTTCAAAGTTCTTTGTAAGAATTTCGTTTACAATTTCGCCTAATTCTGTTGAATACAAAAGTTTCTTTTCCTTTGTAACATAATTTCTAGCAAGAATTGTTGCAATAGTCGGAGCAAGAGTTGATGGTCTACCTACCTTTATATCATCAAGTGTTTTAATAAGTAATGCCTCTGAATATCTTGCAGGTGGCTGTGTGAAATGCTGATTACCCTCAATAGTAACTGGTACTACAGTATCATTTTCCTGTATTTCAGGCATAGCCTTTTCATCGTCTAATTCTTCATTCTTTTTATATACAGCTAAATAACCGTCAAACATAAGTGTTGAACCAGTTGCTCTAAAAATATAGTCATTTGCACCAATATCTGCACTTACAGTTGCATATTTTGCCGGCATCATCTGACTGGCCATAAATCTTTCCCAAATAAGTTTATAGAGCTTATACTGGTCACGACTAAGGCTTTCCTTTATAGAATCAGGGTATCTCTGTGCTACTGTAGGTCTAATAGCTTCGTGAGCATCCTGTGCTGAACTATCAGTCTTATACTGTTTCTTTTCTCTAAGATATTCTTCGCCATAGCGTTTTGAAACAACTTCTTTGGCCTGTTCATAAGCCTCATCAGAAATTCTTACAGAGTCAGTTCTGATATAAGATACCAAACCTACTGTACCTTCACCTTCAATATCAATACCTTCATAAAGTTGCTGGGCAATTCTCATTGTCTTTTGAGGAGCAAAGCCTAAAAGTTTTGATGCTTCCTGTTGCATTGTACTTGTAGTAAATGGTGCTGGAGCATTCTTAGCTCTAACACTTTTCTTTACCTTTTCTACAGTAAAGTCAGCATTTTCAACGGCATTAAGAATTTTATCTGTTTCTTCCTTTGTATTTAATTCAACCTTGCCATTCTTATCTCCATAAAACTTAGCAGAAAACTTCTTGCCCTTTGCTGTTTTAAATACAGAATCAATAGACCAATATTCCTGTGGAACAAAGTTTTCTATTTCTTCTTCTCTTTCACAAATAAGTTTAAGGGCAACAGACTGTACTCTACCGGCACTAAGCCCCTTCTTTACTTTTTTCCAAAGAAGTGGACTGATTTTATAGCCTACTATTCTATCTAATTCTCGTCTAGCTTGCTGTGCATTAACTAAGTCCATATCAATTTCTCTTGCTTCTTTTATAGACTTTTTAACTACATCTTTTGTAATTTCGTTAAATGTAACTCTAGCTGTCTTTTCTGGGTCAAGTTTTAAGGCATACAATAAATGCCAACTAATTGCCTCTCCCTCACGGTCAGGGTCAGTTGCCAAATAAACCTTATCAGCTTTTTTAACTTCTTTACGAAGTTGTGCCAATATTTCCCCTTTTCCTCGTATAGTAATGTATTTAGGCTCAAAATCGTTTTCTATATCAATACCAAGTTCACTTTTAGGTAAGTCCCTAACGTGGCCTTTGGTAGCAATTACTTTATAGTTAGAGCCTAAAAAGCCATGTATATTCTTTGATTTTTCTGGTGACTCCACAATAACCAGATATTTTTTCGCACTCATTATACATCCTCCTACAGAACTTTTGCATATTTCTGTCCTGACATTTTTTGTATCAGCCCTTGAACTTCCAACATAGTCAATGCACAAGACACGTCCTGTATATTCAAATTAATCTTCTCTATTATTTCATCAATCGTAATTGGTTCATAATCCATACAATCATAAACCAATTTTTCATTTGGTGCAAGCCCATTTATAATTTTTCCTGAATTTTTAATATTTTCTTTTGTATTTTCACTTTGTATTGTTATGTCCAATTCCTCTAAAATATCCTCTGTTTTTGTAACAGCGGTTGCTCCAAGTCTTATTAAATTGTTAGTTCCTCGGCTAAGGCGACTTGTAATATTTCCCGGAAGTGCCATAACTGTCCTACCCTGTTCCAATGCGTGATTAGCTGTTATCATTGTGCCACTTTTTTCATCAGCTTCAATAACGACCGTAACATCGCACATACCACTTATAATCCTATTTCTTATTGGGAAATTTGCAGGAAAAGCCTTTGTTCCTAGTGGAAATTCACTTATTAAACAGCCTTTTTCCATAACTTTATCTGCTAAATTGGTATTACAAGCCGGATAAATAGTGTCAACACCGGTACCTAAAACAGCAAAGGTAATACCTCCACCTTTTAAACAACTACTATGAGCTACGGCATCTGTACCCATTGCAAGTCCACTTACAACACAAACTCCATTTTGTGCCAGTTCTCTTGAAAACTTTTCACAACACATAGCACCGTAGTCTGTAATTCGCCTTGAGCCTACAACGGCTACACTTGTTCTATGTTCAGGAACTACATTTCCTCTTACATATATACCCAAAGGTGCATCTGGAATATACTTTAATTTTTCAGGATATTCTTCATCATCTTCTGTATAGAATTTAGCATTAATATTATTAAACTTTTCCAATTCTTCATCGGCAGAATATTTATATCTACTGGCTACTATTTTTTCTATTGTTGCAGTATTTAAAATTTCAGAATATTTTAAATCTTTGCTATTTGCCAGCCACAATTCCTCTCCACTGCCAAAGTAATCAAGCAACTTTCTCCTTATAGACAATTTTATATTATTAAGTGAAGACAACCACATTATGTATTTATTATCACAATTCATATAAATCACTCCTAATGTAGAGTAACTCTATCCAGATTTCTAAGTTGCAAGGCTTCAGCTATGTGCCTAATTTCTATATTTTCACTACTATCTAAATCTGCAATAGTTCTGGCTATTTTTAGTAATTTATGGTATGCTCTTGCACTAAAATTAAGTCTGTCAAAAGCTGTTTTCATCATTTGTTTTTCACTTTCGCCCAAAGCACAATATTTTTCAATCAAAGGCGCTGAAAGTTGTGAGTTAAAGAAAATATTATCATTTTTATATCTTTCAAGCTGTATCTTTTGAGCTTTTATAACTCTCTCTTTTATTTCTGACGAACTTGTGCCAGCTTCCTTACTTTCCAAATCCGAATATTCTACAGCTGATGCCTCTATTTGAATATCAATTCTGTCCAACAAAGGACCACTGATTTTTCCCATATATCTTTTAATCTGACTAGGGGAACAAGTGCATTTATCAGAATATCCATGATAGCCACAAGGACAAGGGTTCATTGATGCCACAAGCATAAGGTTTGCCGGATATGTCATTGTACCATTAACTCTTGAAATAGTAACCTTACAGTCCTCCAAAGGCTGTCTTAATTCTTCCAAAACATTTCTTCTAAATTCCGGTAATTCATCTAAAAACAAAACGCCATTATGAGAAAGACTTACTTCACCTGGTTTTGGTATTCTACCTCCACCTACCATTGCTGAACCGGAAATAGTATGGTGAGGTGCTCTAAAGGGACGTTTTGTAAAGAGAGCATCTCTGTTTCTCAAAAGACCGGCTACTGAATATATTTTTGTAATTTCAAGACTTTCTTCCATAGATAAGTCCGGTAATATAGTAGGAAGTCTTTTTGCCATCATTGTCTTACCAGAACCGGGAGGTCCTATCATAAGTACATTGTGCATACCGGCAGCAGCAATCTCCAAAGCTCTTTTTACATTTTCCTGACCTTTTACATCAGCAAAGTCATTTGTTTCCTGTTCTTTATTATTAAAAAATGCCTCTATATCAACGATTCTAGGTTCAATTCTAATTTTACCATTAAAGTAATCTACAAGCTGTGATACTGAACTGACCGGATATACCGAAATATCATTTACCAAAGCAGCTTCATCGGCATTTTCACAAGGAACAAAACATCTTTTAAAGCCGTTATCCCTTGCAGAAAGTACCATAGGCAAAACTCCGTCAACAGCCTTTACTCTGCCATCAAGGGATAACTCTCCTATAAAAATACTATCACTAATATCCTTACATTTGATAATGCCTATGGTACTCAATATACCTAAAGCTATAGGCAAATCATAGGCCGGACCTTCTTTTCTTGTATTTGCCGGTGCAAGATTTACTGTAATTTTCTTTACGGGGAAAGTATAGCCTGAATTTTTAATCGCTGTCCTTACTCTTTCTTTAGACTCTTTCACAGCACTGTCTGGAAGTCCAACAGTTTCAAAGCTAGGCAAACCTTGACTTGTATCTACCTCAACCTCAACTGTGTAACCATTTACCCCCATAAGACCAGATGAATAAATTTTAGCTACCAATACTATCCCCTCACTTTTAAATAACATTATCTTAAATGTTATCACTATATTCTATCATTTGCAACATTAATTTTCTTCTTGTGCAAATTCAAAGTCAATTACTCTGTCAATAAGGCTCGCTCTCACAAGAGTGACCTTTACCTTATCGCCAATAGTATATGTCTTATGTGTATGCTCACCCATATATGACATACTATCTTCGTCATAGATATAGTAATCATCATATAAATCATCAGTTGATACCATACCTTCAACTGTATTTTCAAGTTCAACATATATGCCCCAAGAAGTAACACCTGAAATAATACCGTCAAATGTTTCTCCAATTTTATCCTGCATATATTCAACAATCTTGTACTTGTCTGTTTCTCTTTCAGCATCTTCTGCTTTTCTTTCGTTTATAGAGCATTGAAGTGCAACTTGTGCAAGAGTTCTATTGTATTTGCTTATTCTTTTATCTGTCAATTCTCCTGTTAAATACTGACTTATAATTCTGTGAATTTGTAAATCAGGGTATCTTCTGATAGGAGAAGTAAAGTGGCAGTAATATGTTGCTGCTAAGCCAAAGTGCTTACCGTTTTCAGCAGTATATCTAGCCTGTTTGAAACTACGTAATGTCATTCTATGAATAAGCAATTCCTCTGGTTTACCCTTAGCCTGTTCCAACATTTTCTGGAAAGACTTTGGATGTGTTGCATTGCCCTTTAATATATAGCCCATTTTGCCAATAAAGTTTTCAAGCTGTTCTACCTTTTCTTCATCAGGTACTTCATGAGTTCTATATACAAAAGGTAATTCAAGCCAGAAAAATCTTTCGGCTATTGTTTCGTTGGCTGCAAGCATAAATTCTTCAATAATACTTGTGGCTACATTTCTTTCTCTTTTTACAATATCAATAGGCTTGCCATTTTCATCAAGTATAATCTTTGCTTCGTCAAATTCAAACTCAATAGCTCCTCGCTTTATTCTCTTTTCTAAAAGAATATTTCTGAGTTTTTCCATATTTTTAAACATTGGCATTAAATCTTCATATTCTTTTAAATACTCAGAATTTTCATTTGTAAGCAAATCATATACTACATTGTATGACATTCTTCTATTTACATTTATAACAGCCTTTTTAATATCAGAATTTATAACTGTACCCTTTTTATCTATTTCCATAATACAGCATAAAGTAAATCTATCTTCCCCTGCATTAAGAGAACAAATACCATTTGAAAGTTTATGAGGTAACATAGGTATAACTCTGTCTACTAAGTATACACTTGTACCTCTTTTATAGGCTTCTTTGTCCAAAGGAGAATTTTCTGTTACATAATGAGAAACATCTGCAATATATACGCCTAATTTATAGTTGCCATTTTCAAGAACTTCTACAGAAACAGCATCATCAAGGTCTTTTGCATCTTCTCCGTCAATAGTAACCATCGTTACATCTCTTAAGTCCTCACGTTTTTTAGCTTCTTCAGGGTCAATAACATTCGGAATACTTTCTGTCTGTTTCATTACATCTTCTGGGAAATCTGTAGGAAGATTAAACTGTCTTATTATTGAAAGAATATCAACTCCCGGGTCATCAATATGTCCAAGTATTTCAATAATTTTACCTTCTGGATTTTTTCTCTTTTGACCGGCCGGCTTAGTAATTTTTACTACTACCTTATGACCTGTAACTGCTCCCATACTATCTCCAGAAGAAATGAAAATATCATCTGCTATTTTCTTATCATCAGGAATAACAAAGCCATAACCCTTTACACTTTGGTAAGTACCGACTATACCGTCCATACCTCTTTTAATTATTTTTACAACTTCGCCTTCCTGTCTTTTTCCTCTGGAACTTGGATTGAGCTTAACCATTACAGTGTCTTTGTGCATAGCATTATTCATAGCATTAGCCGGAATAAAAATATCTTCATCAAGACCATCAACCTTAACAAAGCCAAAACCTCTGCTATTTCCTGTAAGCTGTCCTACATACAATTTCATTTCTTCAGGTTTCATAATTTTGCCTTTTTTAGACTTTATTATTTTTCCCTCTTTTTCTAAATCTTCTATAATATTAGAAAAAATCTCCCTGTCTTCGTGAGGAACTTGCATTATTACCTCAATATCTTTCAAGCCCATAGGGAAATAATCTTTGCTATTTATAAATTCTAAAACTTTTTCTTTTTTTTCTTCATATAAAATATTGTTTTCGTCCATACCAAACCCTCCTCTATGTAGTTTATGTATTTAATCTGCCTTAAATCTAGTATAAATATTCCAATAATATATAATTTTACATATTCTTTGATTTAAGTTTATCACACTATAATTAAAACCACAAGTAATGTATAAAAAAAAGAGAGGAAATTATCCTCTCTTTCGCAATAGAAATTATTTAACGAAGTTAGAAACTAAAACTAATACAAAGTATACAACAACTGCAATCTTTGTAAGGAATTCAAGCTTACCTTCAATAGAATTTTTCTTGTTCTGACCCCAATAAGTATTTGAGCTTACCATACCACCCATACCATTTGTAAAGCCAGCCGCATCCTTTTTCTGTGCAAGAATTAAAGCAACAAGAAGAACTGAAACAATAATTACTAAAGCTGTGATAACAATAAAAGCAATGCTCATAATCGCACCTCCTAAAATATCGAAACAAGTATATCACAAAAGCATATAAAATACAAGCATTATTTACAAAAATCAGTTATTTTTAACTTCAAACTTATAACCGACACCCCAAACAGTCTTTATACTCCAACTATCTTCGTACTGCATTTTTTCCCTTAATCTCTTAATATGTACGTCTACAGTTCTTGTATCACCTACAAATTCATAACCCCATATCTTATCAAGTAATTCTTCTCTCTTGAACACCTGATTTGGATATTTTGCTAAGAATGAAAGAAGTTCAAATTCCTTTGGAGGCAATTCAAGTTCCTTACCGTGGTAAATAACTGTGTAAGTAGTCTGATTAATTACAAGATTAGGTAATATTACCTTCTTTGAAACATTACTATGTCTTGTTTCACTTCTTCTGAGGACTGACTTTACTCTAGCAATCAATTCTTTTGAGTCAAAAGGCTTTACAATATAATCATCAGCACCTAATTCAAGACCTAAAACCTTATCAAATGTTTCGCCCTTTGCAGAAATCATAATAATAGGAGTTTGTCCCATTTGTCTAATTTCTCTACACACCTGATAGCCATCAGTATCAGGCATCATAATGTCCAAAAGAACTATATCTGGGTCATGTTCCTTAAAGGATTCTATGGCTTCTCTACCAGTATGTGCCTCAATGGTTTCATATCCCTCTTTTTCCATGTACAAAGCTATAAGTTCTGAAATATGTGCATCATCATCAGCAATTAAAACCTTATATCTATTTTCCATAAACCTTTCCTCCTATTGTATATTACTACTTTAATTCCACAACAGTAACACCTGATTCACCTTCGCCATATTGACCTAATCTAAATGACTTTACGTGAGCATTTGTCTTTAAGAATGTGTGAACGGCTTTTCTTAACGCTCCTGTACCTTTACCATGAATGATTGTTACTGGTGAAACACCTGCTAAATACGCATCATCAAGATATTTATCTACTAAATCAATAGCCTCATCTGCTAAACAACCTCTTAAATCTATCTCTGCAGAAACATTACTAGCTTTTTTCCTCTTTATGCTAGATGCAAATCTCTTTGGAGTAGCCATAATCACTGAATCACTTTGGTCAAGGGATAAATCTTTTATGCTAACTGTGACCTTCATAATACCAGTTTTTACAGTTACATTTCCATTCTTGTCCGGCAAAGTAGCTACTACACCACTTTGGTTAAGGGAATGAACTTTAACCTTATCGCCAATAACAAGTTTTTCCGGAACATTGTAATTTTTCTTTTCGTTTTTAGTGAGTTTACTCTCAACCTTAGACATCTTATCCTTGAGAGATTGTCTTTTTTCTTCAATAGCCTTCGTATTACCTGTTCTTTGAAGTTTACGAATTTCCTTTAACACCTTGTCAGCCTCGTCTTTGGCATCACTTATTAATATTCTAGCTTCTTCATTTGCCTTACGAATTATCTTTTCTCTTTGTGAATTAAGTTTTTCTCTCTGTTTCTGAGCCTCTACTCTAAGTCTTTCAGCCTCTTTTCTATATTCCTCAGCCTTTTCTTTTTCTATTTCAAGAGATTTTCTATTAATTTCAAGGTCAGTAATAACATCTTCAAACTTAACATCTTCGTGACTTAATACTTCCTTAGCATCTTCAATAAGGAATTCCGGAAGTCCAAGTCTTTGACTTATAGCGAAGGCATTACTCTTACCGGGTACACCAATAAGCAATCTATATGTTGGTCTAAGAGTCTGAACATCAAACTCGCAAGAAGCATTTTCTACACCATCTGTAGACAAAGCAAAAAGTTTTAACTCGCTATAGTGAGTTGTTACAAGAGTTCTTACACCTATTTTGTGTAAATACTGTATTATAGAGATAGCAAGAGCTGCACCTTCTGTTGGGTCAGTACCTGCACCTAATTCATCTAACAATACAAGGGAATTGTTAGTTATCTTGTCAAGTATTTTAACTATATTTGTCATATGAGATGAAAACGTACTAAGACTTTGTTCAATACTCTGTTCATCACCAATATCTGCGAATACTTCATCAAAAACAGTAAGCTGTGAATTATCAAAAGCTGATATATGAAGCCCTGACTGTCCCATTAATGTAAAAAGACCAACTGTTTTAAGTGTAACTGTTTTACCACCTGTGTTAGGACCGGTTATAAGTAATGTATTAAAGTCTTTACCAATGTAAATATTAGTTGGCACTACTGTTTCGGGATTTAACAGTGGGTGTCTTGCCTTTTTAATATTAATATAGCCCTTTGTATTAAATATAGGTTCTGTAGCCTTCATAGAAATTGATAATTCGCCTTTTGCAAAAACAAAGTCTAAATCGGCTAATATTTCCTGATTTGAAAGAAGTAAATCGTCATATTCTGCAACCTTAGAAGAAAGAAGTGCTAAAATACGTTCTATTTCAACCTTTTCATTGCTCAACAATTCTGCAATTCTATTATTAAGATTAACAACACTCATAGGTTCAATAAACACAGTTGCACCTGTTGCTGACTGGTCATGAATCATACCAGAAAAAGCATTTTTATATTCCTGTTTTACAGGCACACAATATCTGTCATTTCTTATTGTGATTACAGGGTCCTGCAACATATTTCTATAGCTTGCTGAATGAATAATTGAATTAAGCTGTTCTTTTATTCTATCATTTGAAATCTTAATATTTCTTCTAATTTCTCTAAGAGTTGAACTTGCGTCATCTGACACCTCAGTTGGAGAAATAATACATCTTTCAATATCTCTTTCTAGGTCATTAGCCAATTCTATAGCATTAAATCTAGGCTCTAGGATAGGGAAAGAATCATTTTTACCTTCTGCCTGTCCATAGTTTTTAGCCCTTTTAGCAACTCTAAGAAAGTCTGCAATATGAAGAAGCTCAACAATATTAAGAGAACCACCTACGTTTACTCTCTTTATATAGGTGCTAATATCTCTAAGTCCACCCATACCAAGAGAACCTTCTTTCAAAATCATAGTAACTGCTTCTGAGGTTTCTCCCTGATGTAGCTTAATTTCATCAATATCTGTGTAAGGAGTCAACTGTCCAGCAATCTTTTTTCCTAACTCAGAACCTGCATAATTTTGCAACTTATCTATTATTTTATTAAATTCAAGTGTTTTAAACGATTTTACTTCCATAACTTGCCTCCATAGTATATGAACATTATAACATATTTTCCGACTTTTATGCAACTACAAATACATTGAAAAAAACTATAGTCCAAGCAATAAAAAAGCCACAGACTAATTATACTGTTAATATAACTAACCTGTGACCTCATTATTTAAAAAACAATTAAAAATCTGCAATATTTATTTTCAAATTTTAATCTACAGCACAACTAAAACAAACAAATAACAACCTAAGCCCCTATTCGTTTTTAAGAAAAAACATACTGCATTTTTCTAATAAACAGATAAAAATTTGCATCATCATTATTGCATAGTACAGACTTCCCACAGAAATTTAGTACACCATTGCATAGAATGATGCAAAAACAACTGTCAAAAGACCTGAAACAGCAATAGATAAACTACTCATTGCACCTTCAATTTCGCCCATTTCCAAAGCTTTTGCAGTACCGATTGCATGGGCAGCTGTACCAAGAGCCAAACCTCTTGATATAGGCTCAGTAATTCTAAAGAGCTTGCACACACCCTCGCCAATTACATTACCCAAAACACCAGTAACAATGATTACAGCTACTGTAATTGTTTGTATACCACCTAGTTCTTCTGATACACCCATACCTATAGCAGTCGTAATTGACTTTGGTAAAAGTGTAACGAAGTCCTCGTGAGAAAGACTAAACAACACAGACATTGCAAGCACACTGGACATACTGGCAAAAACGCCGGAAATAATACCACATATTACTGCAAGTAAATTTTTTCTCAACAGAGATAACTGCTGATAAAGGGGAATTGCCAGGGCAATAGTCGCCGGAGTCAGCAAATAATTTAAAATTTCTGCTTGTTTTTTATAAGAAGGGTAATCCAACTTAAAAAGCAATACAACCCCAACTACAAAAATAATTGAAATCATTAACGGATTTAACACCGCTAATTTGAATTTCTTCTTTAGCTGAACACCTATAACATATCCAACCAGACTTACAGCTACACCAAAATATACTGAATTATTACAAAAGTCCGTCATTATTTATTAGCCCCCTTTTTCTTACTTGTCCTAATAAGAATCTGAGATACCCAACCTGTAGCAACCATAACGACAACCGTACTTACTACTGTAATTACGGCTATTGGCACTAAGCTAGATTTTAGCTGGTCCCAAACAACAATAATACCTACTGCTGTTGGAATAAACATTGGCGGCATAATGTCAATTAGAAAATTGGCAGCAACCTTAACCTGCTTTAGCTTTACAATGCCGGTGCAAAGACAAAAAAGCATAATTACCAAGCCGTAGATACTAGCCGGTACAGGGAAAGGCAAGACCTGCTTGCATAGTTCACCAAGAAACGTAATGATTACTATAACAGCAAACTGATTAAGTAATCGCATAGTATAGACCCTCTTTCATCTTAAAAATATTCGAAGGCTATTATACTACAATTTTCATAATTTGTATATTATATTTTACATAAAAATACAAATTCAACTAATAAAACGTAATTCAGGCAAAACCTCAAAAAAGATGTAAAATCGACTTTATTTAAGTAAAAATAACTTATTTTACTTAAATTTTATACATTTTATATATGAAATTTAACAATTTTAAAACTTAATTCATCTCAAAATTATACATATTATCACAATAAAATGCACAACATTTTATAACTTTTTGAGTTTGCTTAATTTTGCCATGAGTTTCTTCTTGCCATACTGTGGCATATCAAAATCAACAGTAACTTCATAATCAGCTCCTGCTGCACAAATATCAATAACTTGTCCAATACCAAATTTAAAATGTCTTACCTTATCTCCAACCTCAAAATCTGGGTTGTAGTCCTGTGGCACAGGCATTTTGTAATTGTTTACTGGTCTTTTTCTAAAATTAGGTCTGATAATCTGAGGCTGTGGAGTTTCTTCTATGTTACCCTTAGCCTTATTCTTTATTTCAACACCCTGAAAAGCATTTTCATAATCTGCTGTTGGTATTTCCTTTAAAAATCTTGATGTAAGATTTGAAACGTGCTTACCATTGTGCATTCTTGATTTAGCAGTTGTAAGGTACAACTGTTTCTTTGCTCTTGTAATACCTACATAACAAAGACGTCTTTCTTCTTCCATAGCATTCATATTAGCTGACTGTGTAGACATATAGCTAGGGAATATACCTTCTTCAAAACCAATAATAAATACAGTATCAAACTCAAGACCCTTTGCACTATGCAATGTCATAAGAACTGTAGTATCCTGGTCTTCTGTAAAGGCATCTACATCTGCCACAAGTGCTACATCTTCAAGGAAAGCACTAACACTGGCATCATCTGGATTTTGGTCTTCAAATTGAGCAGCCTTATTTAAAAGTTCATTTATGTTTTCTATTCTGCCATTTGCCTGCTCTGTACGTTCAATTCTCAATTCTTCAATGTACAATGTTACAGCCAAAATCTTATCCAAAATTTCTGATGCAGACATAGTTTTGGCACAATTTCTTAAATCCTCAATTAGTCTTACAAAATCAGAAATAGACTTTTTAGCCTTTGGGCTTAATGTGTCTATTTTTTCTACGTTGCTTAAAGCCTCATAGAAGCTCATATCGTTGTCAATAGCATATTGACTTACTCTGCCAATACTTGTATCGCCAATACCTCTCTTGGGTACATTTATTATTCTTCTGATAGGCAAATCATCATTTGGATTATTAATAGCCTTTAAGTATCCCAAAATATCTCTTATTTCTTTTCGGTCATAAAATCTTGTGCCACCAAAAAGTCTGTAAGGAATACCCTGTCTTATTAAAATTTCTTCCATAATTCTGGAAAGAGAGTTGTTTCTATATAATATAGCAAAATCCTGATATTTTTTGCCCTTCTCTATGCCCTTCTTAATCTGCTCGCAAACATATTCGGCTTCTTTAAAATCATTATAGCACTGGCAATAAATAATTTTATCTCCACCGTCAACATCTGTCCAAAGTTTCTTGTCTTTTCTAGTATAGTTATGTTTTATAACTTCATTGGCAGCATCAAGAATTACATTTGTAGACCTGTAATTTTGTTCAAGTTTAATAACGCTTGTATTCTTAAAATCGTTTTCAAAATTAAGAATATTCTTTATATCAGCACCTCTCCAGCCATAAATACTCTGGTCATCATCACCAACAACGCAAAGATTATGATGCTTAGCTGACAACAATTTTATAAGCTGATACTGTGACGCATTTGTATCCTGATACTCGTCTACCATTATATACTGAAAACGGTCCTGATACTTTTCAAGAACTTCCGGACACTTTCTAAAAAGCTCAACTGTCATAAAAATAAGGTCATCAAAATCAAGAGCATTATTTTCTATCAACTTATTCTGATATTCTGTGTATATTCTGGCATAAGTTTTCTTGAAAAAGTCACCATTAATAGCATTATCAGCATATTCCTCTGCTGAAATAAGATTATCCTTACTGTTACCTATTTCACTTAAGATGTTTCTAGGTGGAAATCTTTTATCGTCAATATTTAATTCTTTTAAAACAAGTTTTATAAGTCTTTCGCTATCATCTGAATCATAGATTGAAAATCTATTGCTATATCCTATTTTGTCAATTTCACGTCTTAAAAGCTTAACACAAGTAGAATGGAATGTGCTTACCCATACTTCATCACCTTTTTCAGTAATTGCAGCAACTCTTTCCTTCATTTCTCTTGCAGCTTTATTAGTAAATGTAATCGCCAAAATATTAAAAGGTCGTACTCCCTTTTCAATCAAATATGCTATTCTGTGTGTAAGAACTCTTGTCTTACCACTACCAGCACCAGCCAACAACAAAAGAGGTCCTTCTGTAGTAAGGACCGCTTTTTTCTGCATAGGATTAAGCCTTTCAATCAGTTGTTCAATCGTTTCCATTATTGTTATTCTCCATTCGTTTCAAAATAAGATTATATCCACCGTCACCATAATTAAGACATCTGTTGACACGACTAATAGTCGCCGTAGATGCACCGGTCTTTTCTCCTATTTCGCTGTATGTTATATTTTCTTTTAACATTTTTGCAACAGCAAAACGCTGGGCAATAGACTTAAGTTCGTGAATTGTGCAAAGGTCATCAAAAAATTTATAACATTCTTCTATGTTATCGAGATTTAATATACCCGTCATCAAATCCTGTACTTCTTTGCTATTTCTCAATTCGGCTATCAAACAAATCACCTCATGGGTCAATATTTTACCTATGTATTTTAACACTTTATATCATTAAAGTAAACCTATTTTTGACAAAAAAACAGTGTAGAAGCAACTGTCCTCCACACTGTTACATCACTTTGTTTATATCATAAAAAAGCTGTTTTCGGAGCCTTCGCCATTAAATACATAATAGCATTTCTTTTCTTCAGGCTTTAAATAAAGCTGAACTGTATGTAAATCCTTAACCTTGTTACCTTCTGCCTTCCAAATTTCCTTAGCAGTATCCATTAAAGACTTTGTATCTACAGTATCTCCTCTAAATTGTACGAATACATCACTCTTCATAAGTAAATTCCCCTTTCTTTAAGTAAATACCTTAAAAATCCTTTTGTAATATAATACTATTAATTTGCTGTTTTGTCAATACCAACAGAAATACACTCTATTTTAGACACAGAAACTTCAAAAGCTGTTTTTTCAATGTAATTATTTTCGTCTATTTTTTTATGGTATATTCTTGACTGCATTCTTCCATACACACTTATGTTATCTCCTACAGAAAGTGTTCCTGCAAATCTAGCATTTCTACCCCAACAGATAACCGGAATATAGTCAGATTTATTATATGCTCTGTTTACTGCCAACAACACATCAGCTATTTCTCTGCCAAAAGGTGTCTTTCTGTAAACAGGTTCTTTACAAATAAATCCTGTAAGTTTAATTTCATTAGGATTTCCACAAAAATCGTCTTCCTTTACGGCAATATCCTTTGCAAAAACAGTAAGCATTAAATGGGTTTTGCCATCAACATAATTGTTATATGACCTAAGCTGTCCTTGCACTTCCACTGTTGAACCTACAGATATATTTTCAGTAATAATAAGTCTTTCAGAAATTGTTACCGGCAATATATCTTCAGTATCACTTAATCGTTTACATTCTAATTTAAAGCAATAAAAACTCTCTCCATACACTTGATGACTATATTCAAAATCTGAAATAATCTTTCCTGTCAAATGTATAATGTTGTTGTTTTCTAAATTGTTTTCCATAAAAAAGCTCCCCTCGTTGTTTTAATATAGTCCATATTTATTTTTATTCAACTACTATTGCTTTTAGAATAGAATTTATAAAATAATTTGTGAATTTAATTTTAACGAATATATAACTAGCTCTGAAATTTCGATATTATAATTCATTTCTAAAGCTTTTTTATAAAACTTCAACTGAACTTCATATCTTTCGACAAGTTCTTCCATGCTCTTTACATTGTCAGTTTTATAGTCCACAAGAACGTAGTTATCACCATCTTTAAAATAAAGGTCAATGATACCGTTTATTAAAATTCTATCTTCCACTTTTTTATAATTGCTGCCCCAAAATTCTTCCGGTAAAGTTCCATTTAACTTAGCAACTTCATCAGGTGTCATATACATTATAAATGTACTTTCTTTGTGTATATCCTCTGCCGGTATTTTTTTAATTCTCTGTCCCAAAGGTGAGTTGAGAAAAGCTACTATCTTCTTTAAATCAACAGCCTCTGCCTCATTAACAGATAAGAAACCTTTTTTCACAAAAGTATCCACTGCATTTTGGACTTCATCTTCTGTACTAACAGTTAGAAAATCTAATTTTTCTAATATAGCGTGGTACACAGAACCAAGCTGAGCCGGTGATATTTTATCAGCATTTTCTTTCATAAATTTAGGCATAGGATAAACTGCATTTTGTTCCCTAAAGGAACTGGCTATTTTTTCAGTATCTCCATTTTCTACTATTTCAGCTGTATGCCTTCTCTTTATTTCTGTAATAGACATATTTGTAGGTATCTGTGATGCAAATTCATTTGAATAAACCCAATCCAGCTTTTTTGCAATATTAATATATTCATCACTTTCTTTAATATCCTGAGGTGGAACAATATTACTAAGACTACCTTCTTGAAGCTGTGTAACTTCTTCATCTCTTATTAAATAATCCTGCATATTAGGAACATAAATATTTTCAACATCTATATAATCCTCTTTGCACCCCTTTACAGTATATGAAAGCCATTTCATTATATTATTCTGTTTTTGCATCAATGTAGGAATAAATTTTCCATTTTTATTTTGATATATATCTTTATTTTCAGTTACATCTAAAACACTATCATTACAGCCAATTAATATTAGCTTTTCTCTTGCCCTGGTACAAGCAACATAGAATAAACGCATTACCTCTGACAACTCCAAATGTTTCTTTCTCAGTTTTCCTATATAATTTGGTATAGTACCATAGGATTGCATTTCAAAGCTGTCTCTGTAATTAACAGCAAGTAAATTTTTATCTATAAATGCCCTTTCTGTTGTATCTCTATGATTTTCATTTAAAGATGCTCTGCCTAAGTTAGCAACAAAAACAACAGGATATTCCAAACCCTTACTCTTATGTATAGTTGAAATTTTTACACTGTTACTATCTGATGCACTTCCTAAATCCTGAGCATTTAAAGCAGTATTTTCTGCAAAATCTAAAAATCCATTTATACCAAAGCAATTTTTAGCATCATATTCCAAAGCTAATTCTTTGAACAATATTAAATTTACTTTTCTGTTTTTTCCATCAGGAAGGAACGAAACATAATTATATAAATTAGTTTCCAAATAAATTTCTGAAATCAAGTCATACATACTTGTTTCCAACGCCATATTTCTAAACTTATTTATATCATCTATAACTTGTTGAGCTTTTCGTTTTAATTCAGCATTTTCATTGTCATTTTCACAATATTTCAATAAAGCTATATAAATATTTGAATTAAACTCTGCTTTCTTTATCTCAACTAATTCATCAGCTGAAAAATTATAAACAGTTGAATATAACAAGCTAACAAGAGGAATATCCTGCATAGGATTATCCAGTACTCGTAAAAAATTAAGTAACAATTTAACTTCAAATGTATCGACTAAAGCATTTTCCAATTTAAGTGAAACCGGTATACCGGCTTTCATTAAATATCCCTTCATTGTATTTCCTGTACCTGTAACATCTGATAGTTTTAAAGTTTTCATCAGAATACATATATCACCGTATTCCAATTTTCTTGTCTTATTAGGTTCATTCTTTATACTTATATCCATAGTACCTACAAGTTCTTTTATTCTATGGGCAATTTCACTGGCTTCATAATAAACTATATCAGCATCTTCCGGTACTCCGTCATAATACTCACCACAAGTACATTCCATTGTACCAATTTCACTATCATATCTAACTTTTTTTGTGTTTTTACTAGGTTTATATATAGATACAATTTCTGTATTATATATCTTATCATCTGCATTAGGAAATTTTGACCCTGTTATAAGCTTAGTATCTTCTCCATACTCTACTTCGCCAAGGGTTTCTGACATAAGTCCATTAAATATATAATTACTAGCCTCTAAAACCTGCTTTCTTGAACGATAATTCTCTGAAAGCATAATTTTATAACCTTCTTTGTCACTTTCTATTTTGCCCTTATATACTTCATATTTTTTGTACTTTTCATTAAATACTTCTGGGTTTGCCTCTCTAAATCTATATATAGCTTGCTTTATATCACCAACCATAAATAAATTGTGTCCATTAGATATAGCTCTCAATATATCATCCTGTAAGAAACTTATATCCTGATATTCGTCAACAATAATTTCTGCAAATTCTTCAGAATATCTTTCTGCAACAGCAGTTTTGTTACCATTTTCATCTACTAATATATCGTGGCAAAATCTAGCAATATCATTAAATGTATATTTTTGCTGTTCAAATTTCTTTCTCATTAATATTTTGCTATAATCTCTTACACAATCAATAAGGGTTTCAATTAAAGGAGCTTGTTTTTTTAGTATTTCAAAATCATCATATGATATAGACTCATACTTTGAAGCAAAAATATCAAAAACATTTTCTTTAAAAATCTTGGCATTTGTTTTTATTTCGTTTGCAATTTCTATAGCCTCTATTTTTAAATTATTTTTTTCCTTATCACCCTTTTTAGCAGGGGTTAAAAGTCTACCTCCAAAAACACCACTAACATCAAGATTACTAAACTCTTTAGCACTTTCAGAAATATAGCTTTCATTTAATTTAGTGACAAAATCATTTATATTATCAGCAACATATATACCATTTCTTATAGTGTCAGTTAATTTTGTTTGGCTATCTAAGTAAGCCAAACGTTCCTTTAAATCTCCAATATTAATATCAAACTCTCTTTTTGCATCATTAATATCATCTACATTTTCTGCAAACAATTCCTTATATGCCTTAGCAAAATCTGATGTATAGTAATCGTCCTCATTTGATATATTCTCTATTTGACGATACATTTCCATTATTTGCTCAAACCATTTTTCTCTGTTTGAGAAGTTTTCTATTTTATTGAGAACTGATAATATAACTGTTTTTAAATTTCTATCAGTATAATTTTGGCATAAATTATCACACAGTGCCATAAAGTTTGGATTTTTTTCTTGGTATTTTAACTCCATAAATTCGTCCATAGCTTCTGACTGCATTTGGTCATTTTCCCAACTGTCACAAATTTTGAAATTAGGGTCTAAGGAAAGAGTTTCTCCGTCTGTTTCAAAAATCAATTTTTGGAAATTTTGTTTTACTACAGTTGAACAATATGAGTCTATTGTTGTAATACTTGCTCTATTTAAAAGAGAAATCTGTTTTCTTAAATGATTCTCGTGTTTTTCTAATTCATTTATTTTATTTAAATTTTCTTTTTTGTTTTTTTCTTTTCTTATTCTTTTTATTTCATCATTAATAGCTTTTCTTATACGTTCTTTCATTTCGCCTGTAGCTGAAACAGTAAACGTAGCAACAAAAAGCCTATCTATATCAACGGGATTTTTTTCATCTGTTAAAAGAGAGATAACTCTCTTTGTCAGTACATAGGTCTTTCCAGACCCAGCACCTGCACTGACAAGAGTGTTTGCTCCCCTAATGTAAACAGCCTCTCGCTGTTTATCATTTAAACCATCATCTTTTTTATTTTCTTCATTTAAAACTTGCTGTTTTAATTCCTCATTTTTATCCATAATTTTTATAAATCTTCACTAAACTGGTTCATATAAAGGGAATAATAAAAACCTTTCTTTTCAAGCAGTTCAGTATGATTACCCCTTTCGATTATTTCTCCATCTTTTAATACAGCAATCAAGTCTGCATTTCTTATTGTTGAAAGTCTATGAGCAATTACAAATGAAGTTCTTCCTTCCATAAGGTTTAACATAGCTCTTTGAATTTTTACTTCTGTTCTTGTATCTACATTACTTGTTGCCTCATCAAGAACCAATATCTTAGGGTCAGCAAGTATTGTTCTTGCAATAGCTATCATCTGCTTTTGACCCTGACTAAGAGTGTCTGTATCTTCTGAAAGTTCTGTATCATATCCATTATTTAATCTTCTTATGAATTCGTGAGCCTGTGCCAATTTAGCAGCCTCTATAACTTCTTCATCTGTTGCATCAAGTCTGCCATATCTTATATTTTCCATTATTGTACCAGTAAATAAATAACTATCCTGCAATACAATACCTAGTGTTTCTCTTAAACTATTTCTCTTAATCTTTCTAATATCTGTACCATCAATTTTTATTGACCCACTCTGAATATCATAAAATCTAGTAAGAAGATTTATTATAGTTGTTTTACCAGCACCTGTTGGTCCAACTAAGGCAATAGTCTGACCAGATTTTGCATATAAGTTTATATTCTTAAGAATTGGATGACCCTCTTCATAAGAAAAACAAACATCATCAAAATCTACTCTACCATTAATATCCTTTAATTCAATAGCATTTTCATCGTCTGCCGGTTCTGGTAACTGTTCCATAACGGTGAATACTCTTTCTGCACCAGCTACAGCCGAAAGAAGCGAGTTATACTGTGTAGCAATTTCATTAAAAGGTCTGCCAAACTGTCTTGAATAAATCAAGAAACTTGTTATAACACCGGGAGTAATTCCTGCTAAAGCACCTACAACAACTATAAGGGCATAAGAACAACTATTTATAAAAGTTGAGCAAGGTCCCATAAATCCAGAAAAAATCTGAGCATTAGTACCAACTTTTTTAAGCTCCTGATTGAGGACTTCCATTTTTTCAAGCTCATACTTTTCCTTTACAAATGTTTTTACAACCTTCTGTCCTGATATAACTTCTTCTATATTACCATTTAAAGCACCTAATGCTACCTGCTGTTTCACAAAATATACTCTTGAACGTTTTGTAATAAACTTAGTCATTAAAAACAGAAAGGGTATTGTTGCAACTGTTACTACTGTCAAAATAGGATTAAGTACAAGCATAAATATAAATATACCAATAATAGTCATTAAAGACTGGACAGCCTGAACTAAACTTACATTAAGTGAGTTGGCTATTGCATCAACATCATTTGTAACTCTACTCATTATATCACCTTTTGAATTGGTATCAAAGTATTTTAAAGGTAAAGTCTGTAATTTATTAAATAAATCTTTTCTTATTTCAAATACTGTATTTTGTGCAAGATTTACGCAAAGCTGTGTTTGTAGCCAAGTAAAGAGAGCTGACAAAAGATATAACACTACAAGTCCTGCTATTACTTTTGCCAAATCACCAAATTTTCCCGGTAAAACATAATTATCTATAGCTGTACCTACAGCTCTTGTAGATATTAATGTTGTCAAAGTTGTAAATAAAACTAAGAAAAATACAATTATCAATTTCACTTTATGAACTGATATATATTTCCATAATTTTTTCAATGTAGCCATTGTATTTTTAGGCTTTTGAGGGGCTGCGTGTCTATCTCCTCTGCCTCCACCAACAGGTATTGGTGACTTTTTGTTATCTGCCATTTAATTCATCCTCCTCTCTTATTTGGGATTCATATATTTCACGATATTCCTCAGAATTTGCCATTAAATAATCGTGATTACCCTCTCCAATTATTTTTCCTCCATGAATAAGAATGATTTTATCACTATTCATAACAGAAGAAATTTTCTGAGCAATAATAATCTTTGTCACATCTTTGTATTTATTCTTTAAAACACTTTGTATTTTAGCTTCTGTGCCAGTATCTAAGGCACTTGTACTATCATCAAAAATAAGTATTTTGGATTTTTTCAAAAGTGTTCTAGCTATGGATATTCTCTGCTTCTGTCCACCGGAAACATTAACACCCATCTGACCTAATTCTGTGTCAAAGCCATTGTCTGTATTAACAATAAAGTCATAAGCCTGAGCATCTTTAGCACATTCGATAATTTCTTCATCTGAGGCATTACTATCGCCCCATTTTATATTGTTTTTAATAGTACCTGAAAAAAGTATTGTTTTCTGTAACACAGTACCAATAGAGCTTCTCAAATAGTCAAGGCTTATATTTTTTACATTCTTTCCATCAATAAATATATCGCCCTCTGTTGTATCATATAATCTAGGTATAAGATTAACAAGTGTAGACTTACCTGCACCAGTTTCACCTAATATACCAACTGTTTCTCCCGAATTAATTGTCAAATTAATATTTTCAAGAACAGGGTCTCCTGTACTTTCAGGGTATCTAAAAGACACATTTTTAAATTCAATTTTACCCTTGTCTATTCCTGAAGTAATAGCATTTTCCGGTTCTGTAATGTCTATTTCAGTTGCAAAAATTTCGCCTATTCTTTCAGCAGAAGCTCCACCTCTTGAAATCATTACAAATACCATACTTACCATCATTAATGACATTAAAATCTGTGTAAGATAAGTAATATATGCCATTAAATCTCCTGTAGGCATAATGTTTTCAAATACCATATGTCCACCACGCCACAAAATAATAACAGTCACAACATTCATTATGATTATTAAAACAGGGAAAATTAATGTAACAATTCTAAAAGCAGATATTGTTGTATCTCTTAATTCTGTATTTCGTACATCGAATTTTTCTTTTTCTTTCTTTTCCCTTACAAAAGATTTAATAACTCTAACACCAGCAAGATTTTCTCTCATAACTGTATTTACGTTATCTATTTTTTGCTGAACTATGTTAAATAATGGTCCAACTTTTCTTATAATAAGAAAAACAGATGTAAATAAAACAACAATAGCTACAACCAATATAAGTGACAATCTGGTATTAATTGTAATAGCCATAATTAAGCCACCAATAAATGTAGCCGGTGCTCTGACCAACATTCTTAAACTCATCATTACTATCTGTTGCACCTGTGTAATATCGTTTGTAAGTCTTGTAATAAGAGAAGATGTTTTGAACTTATCAAGATTTACAAAAGAAAAATTTTGTATTCTATCAAGCATATCTTTTCTTATATCTGTACCAAAGCCCATAGATGCCTTTGATGAGCAAATTGTACACCCTGCACCACCTACAATACCGAAGAAAGCTATAATAATCATAAGTATTCCTCGTGAAATTATATAGCTAAAATCGTGATTTGCTACACCAATATCTACAATGTAACTCATTATTTTAGGCATAAGCAATTCACTTCCAACCTCTACAATCATTAAAAGAGGTGCTAAAATAACATAAAGCCAATAAGGCTTCAGGTATTTCAAAAGTTTTCTCATTGTTTATTTCCTCCTAAATTTAGAAATCTAACTATATTATTATAAAATCTTAATTTTTAAAGTCAAGTATACATCCCTTAAATTTATATTAAATATATTAAAATTATTGAAAAAATATATATTTCTGTTATAATAAGCCTTATAGAGATTTTTAAAGGAGAGTGTATATAAAGTGAGAAGAATGAATCCAAAAACTAAGAGAATTGTTGCTGGCGTAGTTGCTATATTTTTGATTGTTGCTATGGTATTAAGTTCATTATCCATTATATTTATACACTAAGGAGTTTTTATGAAAAACAAGATAAATAATATTGTTCCTGTATTAATTGAAAAGTTTAAAATTTTCATTAAATACACTAAAAAATACAGTATAAAATTAAAAGATAAAGTTATTGAATTTTTAAACAGCGATTATATTGCTGATAAAGATACATTCAAAATTAAACCTCTCCATATTATAGCCGTTGCTGTTCTTATTGTTGCCTCAATAGGGAGTGGAATATACTCTAAAAATGCTATTAATGCAGCAAAGACAGACTCTGTAAAAGAGGCTCTTGATACGGATTTAATTTACCCAGGTGCTTTTTTAAATAACTATCCTATTGGTGGTTTAACTGTAGAACAAGCTCTTGACAGAGGTGAAAACGATTATTCTAAATTAGAACTTCAAAATGTAATTTATTTATCAAGTAATCATACAAGCTACAACAAGAGATTTACATATTACGATTTAGGTGCAAGATTAGATATTAAATCAGCCATAAATGAAGCCTATGGCTATGCCAGAACAGGTAAAATAGCTGACAGAGTAGAAGAATATACTACTTTACTTAATAAGCGTAAATATTTAAACCCTTCTTATTTTGTTGATAGAAACACTGTAAAAGCTTGTATTGAAAAAATTGAACCAGAAATTAATAATGACTTAGATTTTTACAACGAAAAGTTAGATGTAGAAAAAACAACTGATACTGTTGTTTCTGTTATGGAAAAAAGAATGTCTGAAGCATCAGTAGTAATATCAACATTACCAAAATAACAAAAGATTAACATAGGGTGAATACAAAATGAACGCAGAACACAGACCAACAAAAAAGCATAAAATAAGACGTAAAGCAACTAAAAAAAGATTAGTTAATATTGCTGTTGTTTTTGTTGTTGGACTTAGTGCTATTCATTTTTCTTGGCGACCAGCTTTAAGTCGCTACTACCAAATGAAAATCAATCGCCCTATTAAACAGACTGAACCTAGAATAAAAAAAGGTATACTTGTAGACGGTATGGATTTAAGTGGTATGACCTACGAAAAGGCACTAAGCACCGTTAAGTCTAAAATTAAAACAAACTACGAAGGTGTTGTATTTACCATTGAGAGTACAGACGGCAAGCATAAGTATGAGTATACCCTTGATGATTTTGATATTAAATTCAACATTGATGATACTGTAAAACAAGCTGTAAATTTTGCTCAAACATCATCTGATAATTGGTGGCGTGAATTTAAAACTCTTGAAAGTGGCACTGTAAATATGCCAGTTATGACATATAGCCCAGATAAGGTTAATTCAGCTATAAATAAAATCAAAAGTGATATTATTGTTGAAGCCAAAGATGCTACTGAAAAAAGAGTAAATGGTAGTTTCCAAGTAAGTCAATCACAAATTGGCTACAATTTTGACTATGAAAAGGTTTTAAATGAGCTTACCCAAAGCATAAAAGACAATGATTTTAATAAGACAATTAAATTTGATATAACTGAAACTAAGCCAAAATACGAATCCGGTATATTTACCGGTGCTGACAAGCTTATTGGTAACTATTCAAGTCAATATAAAGGTAATGATGAAAACAGAGTCCAAAACCTTAGAAATGCTTGTAGCAAAATAAACGGTGTTATATTATATCCCGGCGAAGAATTTTCTACCAATGCCCACTTTAATCCTTGTACAGAAGAAAATGGTTGGGCTTTAGCCGGTACTATTGTTAAGGGTAAAATAGAAGACAGTGTTGGTGGTGGTATGTGTCAGGTTTCAAGTGCCTTGTATGATGCAGTTCTATATGCAGAACTTGAAGTTACAGAAAGACATAATCATTCTATGAAAGTCGGTTATTCTCCTTATGCCTTTGATGCCACATTGGCTGGGGATTATAAGGATTTTAAGTTTAAAAACAATACCAATAAGGCTGTTTATATAGAATCCTATTTAACTTCATCAAATGTTGTTGTAAATCTATATGGGGAAGAAATTCACCCTGCCGGAAGAACTATAGAACTTGAAAACAAACTTATTGAAGAAACTGACCCTGATGACCCTGTAGAAAAGAAAGACCCTACTCTTTTAGAAGGGGAAACTGAAGTTGTAACTCCTTTAAAGGGTTACAAATACGAGCTTTATAAAAAGGTGTATGAAGATGGTGTATTAAAGGATACTGTAAAAATTAACACCAGCACATATTCTCCAAGACAACAGGTTACTTACATAGGTACTAAGAAAGCTGAAACTACTACAGAGTCCACAGAAACTACTACAAAGAGTTAAATATTATACTGGTATGGTTTATATTTCCATACCAGTTTTTTACGTGTATATAGCAAAAAAGGACGGACAAGTCAGTAACTTATCCGTCCTCAGTTCTTTATTTTACATAATCATATTTCCTTACATAATCTATAATAGTGGCAACAGCATTATCAATGCCAACCTTACCTGTATTAATTACTAAATCATAATTATTCATATCTTTCCAAAGGTTGCCTGTATAGAATTTATAATAAGATGCACGTTTTTTATCAGTCTTATTAATAATATCTTCTGGCTTTTTACCTTCAGGAGTTGTATATAACGAACGAAATCTTTCTACTCTGAAGTCCATATCAGCTTTCAAGAAAATCTTAATAAGATGAGGTTCTTCTCTTAAAACATAATCTGCACAACGGCCAATTACAACACAATTTTTTTCCTTTGCTGTATCTCTTATAATTTCAGCCTGTAAACCAAAAAGTTTGTCATTATCAGGCATTGCACCGGCAGCATTTGCTCCGTATGTACCAAGAACTAATGAATAAAGTAAGCTATTTGTAGCTACTTCATCAACTTTTTCAAAAACAGACTCATCATAGCCAGACTTTTTCGCTGCCTCTGTAATAAGCTGTTTATCTAAGAAAGTATATCCTAGTTCATCAGAAACTTTTTTGCCAATTTCTTTACCACCACTACAGTATTCTCTGCAAATTGATATAATTGTATTATTCATAAAAATCCCCTCCTAAACTATCTATAGCCTTATTCTACTATATCTATACTATTTTGTCTACAAAATATTAATTGTCAAACTTAAGTATAAATACAGGTGGATTTTTCTCCTTTTGGAGCATAATTGATATAGCTTCCTCAAGACTTAAAGCCTCGAAAAACTCAAGTTTATTCTGAGAATTAACGTGACCTATAAGTCTCTTTCCTGTTGCCTTTGGTTCAATATAAACAAAGTTACCAGCACCACATTCGTATGCACCTTGTTTCATATCTCCGTCTTTTATCATACCTAATGATACTAAAGAACTAACATAGTCATCAAAGCCTGTAACAATAGTACCATAGTCTTTAATATTGTAAATAGGTAAAAGTCCAAGTTCCATATCTGGGTATCTTTCATTCATATACTGCTTTGCATTAGCAACTGTAGTTAAGTCATTAGCAATTATACCCCATTTTCCATTGTCATTTAAAAAGGCAAATTCCTTAATATCTGTAGGGTTATCAAGACTACCAACAACAAGCACAGCATATTTATTGTCACAAGCTATATGCTTAACATCAATATTGCCACTAACTCCTGATGCCTTTATAATAGCATTATATTCGTCTTCGCCCTTTTTAGGATTTTTTATTTCTCCATGTTCAAAAGAATACATTCCAACTAATTGCTGATACTGCTGTGCTGTAAGCATTTTAGGTTCTACGCCTACACCAGCTAAGAAATAACCGTTTTTAGTATTTAATGCTGTAAAAACAGATAAATCCTTTTCTCCACCTTCAGCACCTATAACAGAATTATAATCTGAAGGTCTAATTAATAAAACATCTGTATTTTTTACAATATCATCATCAGCTTTTGCATATCCATCAGCAATAATCTCAGACAAAGAAACTGTGTTTTCTTTTGAAAGGCTATACAAAAAACCAAACTGACTTAAAAATCCATCTGATACAGCCTTATCGTCATAATATTTCTGAGCACCTTCTACTACAGTAATCATTGAATTAACCTGTTCATCACTAGGCTCAAAATCAGAAAGACCAATTTTGTAATCCACAGTACCATCTTTATTAGCAGAAGCATTACCAACCTGTGCCTGTGTTGTAACTTCTGTCTGTTCAGTAGTAGTGGTGTTAGAACCATTATGAATAAAATACATTCCGGCACCTGTTGCTACACCAACAGCAATAACAAAGGCACTTGCAGCAGCCATTCTCTTATCAATCATTTTTATATTCACTTTCCTTGTCTTTTATTTCTTCATAAACTCTCTTGAGTTCATTTGAATGAATATCCAAAATTTCAGCAACTCTTTCTTCTACAACTGATAAATTGTCATCATAATCAATTACAATTTCCCATACTGGATTGTAATCATTATCAATTTCATCAATTTCAATAACATTGTCGCCGTAAGAATCATAGTTGTAATTATCAAAAATTGCACCATATTCCCAATCTTCTACATCTCTGTCAGTTGATATTCTAAGGTGTAATTTTTCACCATCATCTTCCTTTAATACAAACAAATTAACGATATATTCATCATTTTTATTTATATTAAGACTTCCTAATTCTTTTTCAAGAAATCCAGTTTCTTTATTTTTTAGCATTATAACAAATACAGTTTCTTGCTCCATATATATCTACCTCTTATTCTGCCTCGCTCCAACTATGTCTATGTAAATGTCCTTCCATTTGACAGCCCTTAAAAGAGTTCTGTCTTAAAGCCTCATAGAGAACAATAGCCACAGAATTGGATAAATTTAAACTTCTATATTGTTCAAGCATTGGAATACGAATACTATTATCCTTGTAGTGAAGAAGTATTTCTTCAGGTATTCCAGAGCCTTCGCTACCGAACATAATAAAATCGTCATCCTTAAATTTAACATCTGAATATGTATTCAGAGCCTTAGTTGTTGCCATATAAATATTAGCATTAGGATTTTTGTTGAGGAAATCCTGGAAATTTGTGTAATAATGTACATCTAAATCTTTCCAATAGTCCATACCAGCTCTTTTAAGCGATTTATCATCAATCTTAAAACCTAAAGGCTCAATTAAGTGTAACGAAGTACCTGTTGCAACACAAGTTCTACCAATATTACCTGTATTTTGAGGTATTTCTGGTTCGTGTAAAATTATGTTCATTTTAAAATTCATTTCCTTTACATATATATTAATACAATTATATATTACCACAAATATAAGTTTTTTACAACAAATAAAAATCATATATTTTTCAAATTACTATTGACAGAATAGAAAATTTATATTATGATAAATAATAATTATTATTTATCATTTATTATAAAGGAGGTGTCCTATGAATACTTTAGCCGCAAATTTAAAGCAAAATCATTTAAAAGTAACTCCTCAAAGATTATCTATCTATTCATATTTAACTAATACTACTGCTCATCCTAGTGTAGAAACTATTTACAACGACTTAAAGGAAGAACACCCTTCTTTAAGCCTTGCTACTGTATACAAAACTGTAGCTTCTTTAAGAGATGCTCATCTTGTAACAGAGTTTAATGTTGGAGAAGATAGTCACAGATATGATGCAAATACAAGTTTTCATCCTCATTTGATTTGCACAAGATGTCATTGTGTAGTTGATTATCTCAATCCTACAGCTTTAGAAAGTTCTGCTCTTAGCAATTTAAGAACACAGATTGCAGAAAAGAAAGGCTTCCGTGCTGAAGCTCAGGAATTTGATATTTACGGTATATGCCCTGATTGTCAGGCAAAAGAAAACAACTAAAAAAACAAGGTCCTAGGACCTTGTTTTTTTGTTAGAATAAGACTATCTACTGTTAGAATTTGAATTAGAGTTAGAGTTGGAATTTGAATTGTTAGTACAGTTAGAATTTGAACGACTATTTGACTTTGACTTGCTGTTGCTCTGTTCATCAAAGTTCATATCTTCTGCAAATTCTACTCTACTGTTCTTGTTAGTTCTGGACTTGCTGTTGCTGTTGTTTTCATAATTGTTGTTCATAACAATAATCCTCCTTTAATTATATGAAGGCAAACCCTTCAAGAGATATTATTGTCCAATCATAAAAATATATACAACATTTTTTTAATCTTCTAAAACATTTTCAACACTTTCAAGTGTCATTCTTCCAAGCTTTGCTGCTCTGAACTCATCAATAAGAATATCTGCTGCTCTCTTTAAATCAAGTTCATTACCCTTTAACTTAAATCCTCTGTTTACAGCAATTTCACTTAATACTTCTTCTGATTTTGTATTTTCGTCATATGTTACCTTATATCTTTCAGCCAAAGCATTCGGATATAATTTTCTTAAATAATCAATTAATTTGCAAGCAAGAGTTTCTGAGTCAAGAATATCGTCATTAATAGCTCCTGTAAAAGCTAATCTTTCACCTACTCTCTGGTCTTCAAACTTAGGCCATAAAATACCCGGTGTATCTAAAAGTTCAAAATCACGCTTTACTCTTACCCATTGTTTACCTCTTGTAACACCAGCTTTATCACCAGTTTTAGCAAGAGCCTTGCCTACAAATTTGTTAATTAAAGTTGATTTACCTACATTAGGAATACCAACAATCATTGCTCTCGTTGGAGTAAAAAGTCTGCCACGAAGTCTTAATCTTTCAAGCTTTTCAGCCATAAGTTCTTTTGAAACTTCTGTAATATCCTTAATACCTTTTCCTGTAATAGAGTTTACTTCAATTACTTTAAAGCCCTTATCTTCAAAGTATGCTCTCCACTCTTTTGTTTTCTTTTCGTCAGCTAAATCCACCTTATTTAAGATAACAATTCTCTTTTTGTTTCTTGCTAAATTATCAATTTCCGGATTTTTACTACTAAATGGAAGTCTAGCATCAAGCAATTCAATTACAATATCTACTAAAGATATATTTTCTTCCATCATTCTTCTTGTTTTAGTCATATGACCAGGATACCATTGTATGTTCATAACATTTCGCCTCCTTTTATAAATTTTGTACTTTATTATAATAATAACTAGAAATATATTTTATTCTAGTTTTATGGACTAAAAAGAAAAAGCCCTCGGTCAACGCCGAGGGTCAAAAAATTACTTACTTCTTCTGTGGATATCTTCCTTAACCTTAGCTGCCTTACCGATTCTACCTCTGAGGTAGTTAAGCTTAGCACGTCTAACGATACCATATCTAACAACTTCGATACGGTCAATTCTTGGAGAATGTACTGGCCAAGTTCTTTCTACACCTACACCGTAAGAAATTCTTCTTACTGTGAAAGTTTCCTTAGCGCCGCCACCCTGTCTCTTAAGTACAACACCTTCAAACATCTGAAGTCTTTCTCTTGTACCTTCAACAACCTTAGCGTAAACTCTTACTGTGTCACCTACGTTAAATTCAGTAACTTCTGGCTTAAGCTGTTCGTTTTCGATTTCTCTAATAATTGAATAATTCATAAGGCTTTGCCTCCCTTTCATCATAAATGTTCATAAATACCCTTTGGATTAATGGCTTCCTGCCACAAGTACCAGCGGAACATTCGTACTCACAAGTCGATATTATAACATAATACTTTCCAAAATGCAAGCATTATTTTATTTTTTTAATCTTTCGATAAGAGAACTGAAATAATCCGGTAATTCTGAATTAAATTCCATATATTCTCCTGTTCTCGGATGAATAAAACCTAAAACCTTTGCATGAAGAACCTGACCATTTAAATTAAAAGGACATTTCTTTGGTCCATATACAGGGTCTCCTAAAAGTGGATGACCTATATAAGACATATGAACTCTAATCTGATGAGTTCTTCCTGTTTCAAGTTGTAACTCAACCCAAGTATATTTACCCAATTTTTCAATTACTTTGTAGTGGGTAACAGCATTTCTACCACCCTGCATAACAACAGCCATTTTCTTTCTGTCATTTTTAGAACGGTCAATATTTCTGTCTACAGTACCGCTTTCTTCACTAAAACTATTGTAAACAATAGCATTATATACTCTTTTCATAGAGTGCTCAGCAAGCTGTTCTGAAAGACCTTTATGTGCCAAATCTGACTTTGCTATAACCAAAACACCTGATGTATCCTTGTCAATTCTGTGAACAATACCAGGACGAAGTACACCATTTATGCCGGATAAATTATCCCCACAATGGAACATTAAAGCATTAACCAAAGTTCCTGTATAATGTCCCGGTGCTGGATGAACAACCATATTTTGAGGTTTATTTATAACAATCAAGTCATCATCTTCATACATTATGTCAAGAGGAATATCCTCTGGCACAATATCAATATTCTCTGGAGGAGGAAGTTCAGCTTCTACTATATCTCCTATGCGAAGTTTATAATTTTTGCTTATTTTTTCTCCATTTACTGTTATATTTCCCTTTTCAATGTTTTTCTGCAAAGCTGAACGAGATATATCTTCCATTTCTTCATTAAGAAAAACATCTACTCTCTTGTTAACGTCATCTGTTTCAATAGTAAATATTTCCATACTATTTTCCCTCTTTTGTAAAACATAAGGAAACAACCAATAAAACAGCACCTATTACAACACAAATATCTGCGAAATTAAATACAGGGAAACTGTAGCCAAAAAAGTTAAATGACAACATATCCACTACATAACCTCTGAAAAGTCTGTCAATGCAGTTTCCTATTGCTCCACCAGCTACTAATACAAGTGCCAATGACGCAATTTTACTTTTATCTTTATTATATATCTTAGAATAATAAATACCACCAGCTACAACAACAATAACTGTAAGGGCAACGAAAAACCATCTTCCACCCATCATTGTTCCAAAAGCTGCTCCTCTATTTTCAACATATGTCAATGAAAAGAAATTTTTTATAATTTCTACTGAATTAATAGGCATAAGCATTGAAACAGTCATATATTTTGTTATCTGGTCTATTATTACAATAGCTAAAATAATTAAAACAGGCAATAAAAACATTTATTACACCTACTTTGCTATGTATTCTATAGCCTTTTTTATATTTGCCACATCATTAGATGAGTCAATGAAAGCCTCACCTATTTTCTTTAATGCAACTATCTTTATTTTGCCACTTGAAGTCTTTTTATCATAAAACATCTGATTATAAACTTCATCAACATTGTTATCACATCTAATAGGAAGTTCAAAAAATTCAAGTAATTTTTCAATATTTTCAATATCTTCCTTAGTTGTATTGCCACATTCCATAGAATAATAGAGAGCAGCAACCATACCAATAGCAACACATTCACCATGAAGCAATTTAAAATTGTTAAGTGTTTCAACTGAATGACCAAAAGTATGTCCAAAATTAAGAATAGCTCTCAAGCCTAATTCTTTTTCATCCTTGCTTACAACATAGGCCTTTGCTTCACAGCATTTATAAATAACCTCAATAAGAGCATTATTGTCTAATGACTTTATACTTCCCTTATTTTCAACACAGTATTCAAGGAAATCCTTATCAATAATATAACCGTATTTTATAGCCTCAGCAATACCTGCTGCAACTTCTCTATAAGGTAAAGTCTTAAGTGTTTCGCTATTTATAAAAACAAAATCCGGCTGATAAAACGCACCAATCATATTCTTGTTGCCATTAAAGTCTACACCTGTTTTGCCACCTACACTACTGTCAACCTGTGCAAGTAAAGTTGTAGGCACTTGAACAAAACTAATACCTCTCATATATGTAGATGCAGCAAAGCCAGCCATATCACCAACAACGCCACCACCTAAAGCAACAACAACAGATTTTCTATCCAATTTTTCTTCTACAAAGAAGTTATAGAAATCACTGATTGTGCCTAAATGTTTGCTGTTTTCTCCTGCTTCAAAAACATAATGACAAACATCATACTTTTCTGAAAGCATAGACTCTATTGTTTCAAGATAATACTTTTCTACATTAGTATCTGTAATAATACAAAGTTTACTTGGCTTTAAACCGGACTTTTCAAAAGCTGAAACAAGTTCATCATAGCTATGGTCAATATAAATTGGATAATCTTTTAAAGCAGTTTTTACTTCTAAAATTTTCATATTAAACCTCTTATTCCTGTTCCTCGTTTAAACCTAATTCTTCTTCATACTGTTCAAGCATTTTTAATTCAGTTTCAAGGAGCATCTTTAACTTTCCCTTAACTGATTCGTACTCAGCCTTAAGTCTAATAATTTCGTTCTTTAACTGATAAAGTTGCTTATGAGCATCCTGCATAATATCAACAGCCTGCTGTTCAGCAGTCTTGACAATCTGACTAGCTTCAACTTCAGCATTGTGTTTTGTTTCCTCAACTGTTTTTTCAGCTCTTACAATAGAATTTCTAATTGTATCTTCCAAATCCTTGTAATATTTAAGTGCCTCTTCTGTTGTAGTAACCTTGTCCTGAAGTTTAGCATTTTCTTTGAAAAGTTTTTCAAATTCAACAATAACTTTGTCAAGAAAAGTATCTACTTCATCACAAGAGTAACCTAAAGCCACCTTTTTAAAATCAGCTGTTTCAATATCAACAGGTGTCATCATAATTCAACTTCCTCCTAAATCTATTTATAGACTTCTATATCAATAAGAAATCTATCTTTTTTCGTTTTTCCAAGAGTTTCTATTACTTTAACTCGTCCAAAACCACGAAGTGTAATCATATCTCCATTTTTAATGTTTTCAGACACAGACGTAATTTGTTTCCAATTTACAAAAGCCTTTTCGCCTTTTATTAAATCGGAAACCTTACCTCTTGAAATATTCAATGCCCCACTTAATATTGCATCTATACGCAGTGAAGCAACTGTTATTTTCTTTTCATTCACTTCTGAAGGTGTAGACTCAAAATGGTCTATAATTTTTGCGTTAACTTTTGTATGGGAAACTCTTTCCAAATTAGAAACTATATAATCAGCAATATCATCATCTACCATTATAACAGCTTTTTCATTCTGAATATATATATCGCCCACTTTATCACGAGTTATGCCTAAGCCTAAAACTGAGCCTAAGAACTCCCTATGAGTAAGAGTTTTACTATATTTGCCATTATATGTGACTTCAACATAGGAAATAGGAAATGAAGAATACTCCCCTTCATCATAATAAGGGAAAAAGCCCAACTTTAATCTTTCGGCATCTCCATAGCCACCATAAAGTACTGTATTAAACTCACAGCCCCTACATATTTCCTCTAATTTATGAGCCTTATAGGGGTCCATAAAATCTGAAAACTGAGGAACATTAATCTTAGCACACAAATTTCCTTTATCTAAAGCCTTAGCAAAAATTTTTCTTTCATCTTCATCGGAAATACTCTTTAGTAAATCTTTTTTACTTGCCATTAGAAAAATACCCCATATATAATGCTTGCAAGAATTCTATATATGAACATTATTACTAATAACGCCAACACTGGCGAAAAATCTACCATCATACCTCTGCCAAGTGGGGACTTATAAATTAATTTTCTAATAGGTCCCATTATAGGTTCAGTAATTGCAACTAAAATTCTTGCAAAAATATTATTCTGACCTATTGGCAACCAAGATAATATACATCTTGCAAGAATTGCATATTCCAAAAGAGTATAAAAATAATAAAGTGCTTTTATTAATACAAAACCAATATTCGCATTAACCATACAAAACCTCACTATCTCCACATAGAAGAATTAGGTAACTTAATACCACTTGCCTCTAATTCACGTCTAAACTGTCCTGAAATATTAACATCATAAGGTGCTACAATGAAAATTCTACTTGAAACAGGTTGCATAGTACCGTTTAAGGCATAGCAAGCACCTGAGAAGAAGTCTGTAATTCTCTGTGCATTATCCTTTTCAACACCTTCAAGGTTAAGGATAACAACCTTAGACTTTAACTGAAGACTATCCTGACCGGCTTCTTCAAGTGTCTTTGGTGTAACAATAACAACCTGCATATTAACACTTGTGTTAATACTTAAAACCTTGTTAGATGCACCTCTACCCATATCCATTGATGAACCATAGTTTCTTGATGATGAGTAAGAAGTTCTGTAAGAAGACTGTGATTCAGTATTCTTCTTAGATGCAGATGAAGTTGAACCAAAGCCCATCTTCTGAGTAAATCCACCAAAGCCTGAGCCAAATGACCTTACATTACTGCCGTTACTTACTTCCTGTTCATTTTCATATTCTTCGCCATAATTGTCATTATATTCTTCTTCGTATTCTTCTTCAGGTTCTCCTAAAATAAAATTCTTAACCTTATCAAATAATTCAATCATTTACGTTTATCCTCCTAAATATATTAAACCGCGTAATTTCTAGCACCGAAAAGTCCTGTGCCTATTCTGACAATATTGGCACCTTCCTGAATAGCTATCTCGTAATCGTTTGTCATACCCATTGACAGATATTCCATATCTACATTATCATAGTTTTTATCCTTAATGTCAATAAATAATTTGTGCATTTTCTTAAAATATTTTCTGTTTTCCTCAGGATTTTCGACAAAAGGAGCAACTGTCATTAAGCCTTTAACCCTAATATTTTTAAATTTAGATGCTTCCAAAACCAATTCCTCAGCTTTTTCTGGTGGAACCCCATGCTTTGCTTCTTCTCCAGCAATATTTATCTCCACAAGTACATCCATTGTAATTCCCTTAGCCCCAGCTCTTTTCTGAATTTCTTCACAAAGCTTTACACTATCAAGAGAGTGTATAAGGCAAACTTTATCAATAATGTATTTAACCTTATTTGTCTGTAAATGGCCTATCTGATGCCATCTTACATTTTCTATTTCCTCATACTTCCAGTTAATTTCCTGTGGCTTATTTTCACCTAAATCTACAAGACCAAGATTAACAGCCTCTTTTATTCTGGGAACATCAACTGTTTTTGAAACTGCAAGAAGAAGTACATCTTCTCTTTTTCTGCCACTTATTTCAGCAGCTTTAGTAATTTTTTCTTCAATTTTTTTTAAATTGTCAGCTATACTCATTTATCATTACCTCTATTCAAATACTTTTTCTTCTTTGGTTACATTTTCAGTATCTGTCATAATTCTATCATATATGTTGATATTAGGATTTTTACCAATATCTAAAATTGTATGTGTTGAATTAGCCACAGAGTCGTCTAAACTCACAATTTTAAATTCTGCAATACCTGAATTCACAACGTATATACCATTAGAATTGACTACATTTTCTATCTTATATTTGCTAGAAGAATTTGGCTTTTGTATTTCATCACCAACATTTAAAATGCCAAGCTGTACCGGTACATAAGAAATCTTCTTTTCCTTATCTACACTTGAAACAACAACCTGAATTTCCTTTGTATTTGAGCCAGAAACCTTATTTACAGTATTATTTTCTGTAATATAATCACTAGGTATCTGTAAAAGTGTTTCGTCTACAATAGAGCTGTTAGGAACTTTATAGCCCTTCTTTGTTTTCTGAGTTTCAAAGCTAATGCTTCTGTCACCAACAAATTCAAGCATATTTTTTGTAATACTCAATATTACGTACTTTTCTTTTCCGTCTTTAACAGTTGATAATGTATTAATTGTAGCTGGTAATGTATATGAAACGCCATTATCGTCTTTTGCGTATATATTAACTACATTACCTGTTTTCCAATCCTTAGTATAATCCTCGCTTATGTAAGCAGCTATATACCAAGTATTGGATTTAATAATTTTAAAGACCGGACTATTTGCTTTTACAGAAGTCTTAAATCCACTATCACTACTTGTTGTAGCAAGTGTATTTTTCTTTGTAAGTGACTTCATTGTTTCCAATGTATATTTATCTTCATCACCTATAACATCATAAGAAACGATACCACTTTCATTTGTAGAAACCTTACTGATACTTTGATTAAGTTTTTCTTCCTGTGCTTTTCTTTTTGTAACAAGGTCTGTTAAAGCCCCTTGATTTTCACTAAGAAGAAGTTGATTTCTTTCTGAAAGCTCTTTTTCTATATTTGTTTTTAACTCATATACATCTTCAAGATTTAAAGTTGCAAAATTAATAGCACTATCATCAACTATTTTCTTAATTTGCTGATTGTCTTTATTAATATCGTCAGAATAAATTGAAATATCATCTCTCTTATCCTGAACATCCATAATATCATTATCTATCTTTTCAAGGTCACTTTCCATAGATGCTACTGCAGCTTGGTCTTTTATGCTACATACTTCTGTATTTGGTTTTACCTTTTCGCCATCGGCAACATCATAAGAAATAACACCATCTACTGTAGTGTTGTATACCTTTTCATCTCTTACAATTACACCTTGTATAACATTAGGAGAATCAATCGTTCCATACTGTACTGTATCGTAACTTACTTTTCCTTTTGTTACTCTTGAAGCAGAGTAACCTATAACCTGTATAAGTACTAAGGCAAATATAAAAATATATATTGGTATGGCCTTACTATTTCGGCTACTTAAATTTATTGTAGGTATATATTTTCTAGTTCTCTTTGGCTTTGGAGCAGTCTTTTTATGCTGTTTAGTTCCAGTATTCTTAGTATAATTATGTTCCTGATTATCAAACACATTTCTGTTACTGCTTGTATAGCCATAGTTACTTTGATTTCTAGTGTTATTCATATGACTAGAATTATTTGAACGACCAAAACCATATGTACTTCTCGAATTATTCATTCCAGCACCTGTAGAAAAAACGTTTTCTGAAACTCTATATCTTCCTACGCTAGAATATCTATTTCCTGCCCCATACTGAGAACCAGTACTTCTCCCATATGTATTTCCATAATTTCTATTATTACTATTATTTCTGTTATTATTTACAGTAGTATTGTTTTTCTTAGTGTTCCTTGTTTTTTTATTATTTTTTTTACTGCCGAACACAATACTACCTCCTCATATTTTTTATTTTAATTCATATACTTTCACAAAAAAGGTTTTGAGATTTATGAAAGCAAGAAAATTTACATACTCTTACATTATAACAATTTTTGCAATATATTTCAATGTTTTAATTATAATCTTTCCGAAAGAAATCATTAAATCTGCAAAAAATGGGTTATTACTATGGTATAATTTCGCTTTACCCTCACTTTTGCCATTTATAATAGGCACAAACATACTTAAATCGACAAATTTTCCCATTTACCTAAGTAAAAAACTAAGTCCAATTTTTAATAAAATTTTTAAAATAAGTGGAAATGGAGCTTTTCCCATTGTCTGTGGTATGCTGTCCGGATACCCTTTAGGGGCTAAATTGACATGTGACCTATATAATGAAAATAAAATCAGCAAATCAGAAGCACAAAGAATACTTTGTTTCAGCAACAATTCTGGTCCTATTTTCATTATTGGAACTATTGGCACTCAAATGCTAAACAACTCTGCCCTTGGTTACAAACTTTTGGCTATACATATATTTTCTGCTATTACTTTAGGTATACTTTTAGGTATAGTATCTAAAAAAGACAATAAAAAATGTATATATCATAAAAGCTCAATAAAGCCTATCGGTGAATTATTAAACACATCTATATCTAACGGTATAGAGACCATTGTCGCCATAGGTGGATATATAGTTTTCTTCTCAATACTATATACTCTACTTTCCAAAACTCAGGTAATATCATTCCTGTCTAAACCACTATGTATTATAGGTATGGACCAAAACACTTCAAAAGGAGTAATAAGTGGATTATTAGAAATAACCAATGGCTGTAGCATTATTTCAAAAAGCAGTTCAAACATATTACCCTTTATTTCTATGATAATCGCCTGGGGTGGATTTTCTATTCACGCCCAATCAATGAGCTTTATCGCAAAAACAGACCTGTCAGCAAAAAAATACATATTCGCAAAATTCGTTCACAGCATTATAGCCGGTATTTATACATATCTCTTTATATAAACTAAGGCTGTCTTATAGTTCCATTCATAAGACAGCCTTTTTATAATTATGAATATTACTGTTCCTGATATACGTCCTCATAATAAGTATTAAGAGTCTGACGTTCTTCGTAAATTGCATCAATTTCCTGATTCAAGTAACCCTTAAGACTTTCTGAATTCTCAGTAATGCTCTTAATAAGGTTTTCAATCTTAGTTTCAGTATTTGAAAGCATCTTGTCTGCATAGTCAAGAGAACCAACCTTAAGCTGAGTTGCTCTGTCACTAGCTTCCTTAATAATAGAGTTAGCCTTATTCTGAGCATCTTCAATAAGAGCTTCAGCTTCAGCCTTTGCCTGCTTGTAAATCTGTTCTTCGCTAATCATCTGAGCAGCCTTTTCATTAGCTTCCATAATAATAGCCTGACCATTAGAATTAGCCTTATCAATAATAGAGTGAGCCTGACCAACAATTCTCTGAGCCTGCTTTACTTCTCTTGGAAGATTAAGACGCATACCTTCAATAATTTCGTTAAGTTCATTTCTTGAAACAGCAGCCTTATCATTTGAAAAAGGTGCATTTTTAGCTCCATCTACAGTATCTTCGAGTCTGTCAATAAGTCTATAAAACGTATTGTCCTCAGCAAACTGATTTTCCATTTCCAAATTATCCATGATTATTTTCCTCCTAATTCAATTCCTTTAATTCCAGTTTTTTACGCAATTGTTCGTTAATAATTTCAGGCACCATATTAGCAATATCGCCACCAAAGGAAGCTATTTCCTTAACCTGACTTGAGCTGAAAAACAAATATTGTGTATCAGCCGAAATAAAAAGTGTTTCTAAATCACTATCTAAAGCTCTGTTAGTCAATGCCATCTGAAATTCATAAGAAAAATCAGTCACACCTCTCAAGCCTCTTATAACAATATTAGAATTATTTGCTCTGGCAAAATCTACTAAAAGACCAGAAAAAGCCTTTATTTCTACATTAGCAAAATCTTTTGTTATTTCTTTAAGTTGTGCTACTCTTTCTTCTACTGTAAAAAGTGGCACTTTTGACTTATTATCCAAAACACCGACAATAAGTTTATCACACAATCGTGATGCACGATTTATTATATCCAAATGTCCATTAGTAGTCGGATCAAAACTACCAGGATAAACTGCAACTTTCATTATTATCCTCCATACTCATCGGCATAAGTCAAAAAAGTCATACGAGTAATTCTATACTCCTTCACTCTTGTAACTTTTAAGCCTGCTATTTCTGGAATTTCTTCTTCTGTTGACTGTTCAGCTATAATATACCCATCTTTTGAAAGTATATTATTCTTAACTATAGCTTGCAAAGATAATTCTACAAGACCTTTGTCATAAGGTGGGTCCATAAAAATAACATCAAAAGTTTTACCCTTCTGTGCTAACTTAGATATAGCTGAAGTAACATCACAAGACATAACCTCTGCCCTGTCTGACACCTTAGCTCCATTGATATTTTGTTTTATAACATCAATGCTTTCCTTATTATTGTCTACAAAAACAGCATTCTGTCCACCTCTTGATAGACATTCAATACCCATTGCTCCACTACCACTGAACAAATCAAGAAATCTACAGTCATACATATCAGCCGCAATCATATTAAAAAGCGACTCCTTTATTCTGTCCAACGTAGGTCTTGTGTTCATTCCTTCGGGAGCTTTCAGTTTCAAACCTCTGGCCGAACCTGAAATTACTCTCATATAATACCATCACCTTTACAACAGTTCTAAACATCATTATACAAAAAAAAATTAATTAAGTAAATACCCTAAATTCATTTATAGGCAAATTTTTTTATTTTCTTCAGAATATAGTTCTTCTATTCGCTTTTTAAGCAATAAATTTTCTTTTTTTTCCAAATTTTCATCACTTTTATACAAATCAATGGCGACAGACTGAACATCTTTTAATATATTTATGTCCTTATATAGGTTTGCAATTTTCATTTCCGGAAGCCCATGTTGCCTTGTTCCAAAGAAATCCCCCGGTCCTCTGAGATGTAAATCTTTTTCAGAAATTACAAAACCGTCATTGGACTTACACATTATGGTCATTCTCTCTTTTGCTACCTTTGTTTTACTGTCAGTAACCAAAACACAGTAACTCTTTTCTCCACCTCTGCCTACTCTACCTCTTAACTGATGTAAAGCTGACAAACCAAATCTTTCGGCATTTTCAATAATCATAAGTGTAGCATTTGGTACATTTACACCTACTTCAATTACTGTAGTAGATACCAAAACATCAATTTCTCCATTAGAAAATCTGTCCATAATATCCTGTTTTTCGTTGTTTTTTAACTTACCATGCATACATTCTACTCTTAAACTAGGTAGTCTGTCATTTTGAAGTTCTTCAGTAAATTTCAAAACACTTCTTAAATCCAGTTTTTCATTTTCTTCAATCATAGGACAAATAATGTAACATTGTCTACCCTTTGCAGTTTCTTTTTCTATAAAGGCATAAAGTCTGTTGTCATAGGTGTGATTAACAGCAAAAGTATCTACCTTCTGTCTTCCCGGTGGAAGTTCATTTATAGTCGATATATCCAAATCTCCATATAATATAAGAGCCAAAGTTCTAGGTATAGGTGTGGCTGTCATAACTAAAACGTGAGGTTCTTCACCTTTTTGAGCCAACATTTCTCTTTGTCTTACGCCAAATCTATGTTGCTCATCTGTAATGACCAACCCCAAATTATTATAAACGACTTTCTCCTGTATAAGTGCGTGAGTACCTATAATCATTTTTGCATTGCCATTTTCTATATTTTCATAGGCTAAATTCTTTTCTTTTTTCTTTAACCCACTTGTAAGTAACTGGCAACTTATACCTAAAGGTTCAAACACAGCCTTGAAACTTTCATAGTGCTGATTGGCAAGTACATCTGTAGGTGCCATCATAACAGCCTGATAGCCATTATTTATAATAAGATACGCTGCTATCATTGCAACAGCTGTTTTACCACAGCCTACATCACCTTGCACCAATCTATTCATAACATAGCCACTGGAAAAATCATTAAATATTTCACTTAAAACCTTTTTCTGTGCATTTGTCAAATTAAATTTAAGTTGATTTCTTATTTCACTTACATCATAATTTCCTATTTTTACAGTACTTGTCTTTTCTCCAACATCGCCTTTAAGCTGTAACAATCTCATTTGCAACAGTAAAAGTTCTTCTGCTACCAATCTATATCTAGCTTTAAAAAAGGCATCGTCATTTTGAGGAAAATGTATGTTCTTTATAGCATAAAGTCTTGAACACAAATTCATCCTCTTAATAATACTTTCAGGCAAGAACTCATCTATTTTATCCTTTACCTCAACTAGAGCATCTCTTATAACAGTTCTTATTACTTTTTGGCTTAATCTAGCTGGTAAAGTATATACCGGTACAATTCTACCATTGTTTAAACTGTTGGGATTAAAAATTTCAAATTCAGGACTTTCTATTTGTATTCTGTTATATTTTTCTGTAACTTTGCCAGAAAATACATATTCTTTTCCCAATACAAGTGAATTTTTAATATAAGGTTGATTAAACCACACACCATCTATGTTTCCTGTAGCATCACTTAATCTAGCCCTTACAATAACCATACCTTTTACTCTGTGAGCCTCTGGATTAAATGAAACTTTTGCTTTAAATGTGTTGACTTCTCCTTTTACTACATCAGATATGTTTACAAAAAGACTCTTATCCTCGTAATCTCTAGGAAAATACTCTATAAGGTCATTTACAGTTTCAACACCCATTTTATTAAGTTGTTTGCATCTAGTTTCTCCAATATTTTTCACTACTGATATTGGCTCATTTAATTCCATTTCTTACACCCATTCTAAAATCATATATCATATAAAAAATAATAAAAAAAGTCACAGCTTTCACTATGACTTAATTCTAACATATTTTTCAATCTATATCAATAAAGTAAATATTACGCAATTCTTATAAAAATCATATAGCATACAGTTCCAACAAATACACTTAAAAGAGTATTTTTAAATATTAAGTGAGTAATAACTGTTGTTGCCACACCACCAAATAATGTCAAATTAGATATAAAATCCGAATTAACAGCATCTTTTAAGCAATATACAACTAAAATAGCCATAATAGCAGAAGTAGATTTTTCTCCTAAGTACGATATTATTTCCGGTGGCTTTTTATTATCTCTAAATATCAAAAATGGTATAGCTCTTATACCAAAAGTACAAATACCACTGCATAAAATTATGGCTACAATTTTTAAGCTAGACATTATCTCCTAACCCCTTATTACTAAATTTTCTCTCAACAATCAATAACAGCATTGTAAACATCATTGCAGGGAATATAAAACTCTTTGCTCCAAAAATAAAAAGTGAAACTGTACCACACACCAAACCTGTTACTGCAAATTTACAGTCTTTTCCGGCTTTCCATTTATCTATTAAAATAGTAACAAATAACGCTGTCATACAAAAATCTATTCCCGTAAAATCAAACTTTAGGAAACCACCTAACAATCCACCAATAATGGTGCCTGTCAACCAATAAACTCTCGCCATTATTGCAACATAAAGCATATACAAAGTTTCATTTATGCCCTTTGGTAAATTTTTACCTCCATCCATACTGCAGTAGAGAGCATAAGTTTCATCTGTTAAACTAAATATCATATAAGGATAAAACTTACCTGTTTTTCTAAATTTCTCAATGTATGAAATACCATAAAACAACATTCTACTGTTCATAAAAACAGCTGTTAATATTACAGTAATAAAAGGCGTTCCTGTTTTTAAATAATCCACAAGAACATATTGAAAAGCCCCTGTATAGACAGTTTTGCTTACAAGCCAAGACCATATGAAATTATAGCCCGCATTATACATCATAATACCAAAAGCTATGCTCAAAAACTCATAACTAAAGAAAATGGGTAGTGAACTTACAAAAGCAAATAACAAAGTTTTCTTATCTATTTTCATTAAACTGCTTCCCTAATTTTGCTATAAAACTGATTATAAATAGCCTCTGCAAGCTGTCTATGACCAAATTCATTAAGATGTTCTCTGTCAGCAGAACTAGGTCTTGCATAATCTGAAGCAGCTACAAAATCAGTGTCATATTTTTTTGCAATTTTTCTATAAACTTCAGGAAGTTGTTTTGACACTTCAACTGAATTTTCATTAAATTCAATATCAAAACCTTCCTCCCCTACACCTTCTCCTAATTCTATAGGTGAAACAAGTATAATATTTATATCAGGGTCACTATCTTTAATTTGCTTTATTAATAATTCAATTCCACTTCCAATTTTTTCAGCAGTAGCACCGTAAGCAGTTTTACAATCATTTGTGCCAAGCATAAGTACAACTGTATCAATAGGCTTGTGAGTTTCCAATATAATAGGAAGTAAGTCTGCACCCTTTCTGTCCTTTCTAGTAGCATCTTCAAAAATAGTTGTTCTGCCACATAAACCTTCTTCTACTACTCTATATCCATTCTTTTCTATTTTCTTACTTAAAATACCAGTCCATCTAGTGTTCCAATCATATCTATCTTTTGTTGCCGGAATTAATCCATATGTATTTGAATCTCCAAAGCATAATATCTGTTTCATACTAATCACCCATTTCCTATATGTTTTATATGATTTATATATTATATTTTATTTATTCCACCTATTTTTGTCAAGTACGGTACTATTGAATTTTTTATAAAAATTTTCATATATATTGACTTTCGAATAATTATTGATTATGATATTCTTACTAAACAAGTAGGATATTTGAGAGGTAAAATAATGATTGATGAATTTGTTAAAAACTGTAATCTAAGTGATACGCAGTTAAAAACATTATTAGAGTCTACTGAATTTGATAGTAAGTTGAGAGAAAATGCAGATATTATCAGAAAACAACACTATGGCACTGATGTATATATCAGAGGATTAATAGAATTTACTAATTTTTGTAAAAATGATTGCTATTATTGTGGTATAAGAAAAGATAATAAAAATGCACATAGATACAGACTTTCCAAAGAAGATATAATGGAATGTTGTAAAGACGGCTACAGTTTAGGTTTCCGTACTTTTGTATTACAGGGTGGAGAAGACCCATATTTTACAGATGAAAAAATATGCGATATTGTCTATTCAATAAAAGAAAAATACAGTGACTGTGCTGTAACACTTTCCATAGGAGAAAAATCAAAAGAAAGCTACAAAGCATATTTTGATGCCGGTGCTGACCGTTATTTGTTAAGACACGAAACAGCTGACGAAACTCACTACAGCAAACTTCATCCCCATAGTATGAGTTTAAAAAACAGAAAACAGTGCCTATTCGATTTAAAGGAAATAGGCTATCAAGTTGGTTCCGGTTTTATGGTTGGTTCACCTTTCCAGACTACAGAAAATTTAATATCTGATTTAAGATTTTTGCAAGAGCTTGAACCTGATATGATAGGTATAGGACCTTATTTAACTCACGCTGAAACTCCATTTCATATTTACAGCAACGGAAGTTTTGAATTGACTTTAAAATTTATCTCTATTTTAAGGATTATGTTTCCTTATGCCCTTATTCCTGCAACAACAGCATTAGGCACAATAAATCCTTTAGGTCGTGAAATGGGATTAAAGGCTGGTGCAAATGTTGTAATGCCTAATCTTTCCCCTGTTAGTGTAAGAAAGTTCTACGAATTGTACGAAAATAAAATTTGTACTGGTGATGAGTCTGCTCAATGCAGAAGTTGTCTTGAAAAGAGAGTGTCAAATTCCGGATACAGTATTGTAACAGACATAGGAAATGTAAAAAAATAGTTATATATATTTGACAACCCAATATTTATATGATACCATTTTATAAAAGAAGTTAGTTTTGTCTAACTATATAAGGAGGAATATTATGTTAAATACAGGTATTAAAGGTTCTGCATCTGAAATTGTAACAAATGAAAAAACTGCTGTTGCTGTAGGTAGTGGTGGTTTATCAGTTTATGCTACACCAGCTATGATTGCTTTAATGGAAAAATCAGCTTACGAAAGTGTTCAATCTCTTTTAGAAGAAGGTAGTGGCACCGTAGGCACACTTATGAATATTCAACATATATCAGCTACACCAGTAGATATGAAGGTTACAGCCGAAAGCGAACTTATTGCTATTGACGGCAGAAAGTTGACTTTTAAAGTAACAGCCTTTGATGAAGTTGGTAAAATTGGCGAAGGTACTCACGAAAGATTTATTATAAACAACGAGAAATTCCAAGCTAAAACAAATTCTAAGAAATAAATTTAATGGCATAGGTTGTTCGCCTATGCCATTTTTATCATTTTTGTTTTTTATATTCCAAAATACCATTTTTCAATCTTGAAAGACCGTCCATAAGAGTTTCCTTTGGGCAAGCAATATTCATTCTCATAAAATTGATGCCATTACCTTTATAATTTACACCCTTTGAAATATACAATCCTGTTTTTTCTCTTATGAAATTGCAAAGTTCTGAAGAATTTTTAGTTATTTCACTGCAATCAAGCCACATCAAATAAGTTGCTTCAGATTTTAAAACCTTTAAATCAGGTATTTCCTTTTCAATAAATTCATATACTATTTTCTTATTTTCGCATAAATAAACTCTTAGCTCATCTAACCACTTTTCGCCTTTTGTATAAGCTGTAATGGTAGTATCTATAGCAAAAGAATTTACACTAGAATACCTATCAATATTTAAGCCTCTGGCAACATTATTTTTCAATTTTTCATTAGGAATTATAACTGTAGCTGAATGTAAGCCTGCAACATTAAAAGTCTTTGAAGTAGACACACATGTTACACTTACATTTTTGCATACATCAGATACACTTGCAAAAGGAATATAATTGCAATCAGGGTCTGTTAAATCACAATGTATTTCATCAGAAAGAACAACAACATTATACTTGTTACAAAGTTCCCCTATTTTTGAAAGTTCCTCTTTTGTCCAAATCCTGCCTGACGGATTTTGAGGGTTGCATAGTATCATCATTGTAGTAAGAGGATTGGATAGCTTTTTCTCTAAATCATCAAAATCAATGTAATATATTTTGCCATCATAAATTAATTCATTTTCAACAATATTTCTGCCCTGATTTTTAATACAATTAAAGAAAGCATTGTATACAGGTGTCTGAAGCAAAACATTATCCCCTAAGTTTGTTACTCTTTTTATTACACAATTAACTGCAGAAACGACACCTGAACAAAACTGCAACCACTCTTTTTCTATTTTAAAATTATGTCTTTTATCCCACCAGTATATCACAGCATCGTACCACTGTTCAGGTACAACAGAATAACCAAATATACCTCTGTCTACACACTTTTTCAATTCTTCCTTAATTTCCGGAGCTGTTTCAAAGTCCATATCAGCTACCCACATTGGAAGTTCATTTTCAGCTACGTCCCATTTTAAGGAATTTGTGTTTCTTCTGTCTATAATTTTATCAAAATCGTACATTATCTCACATCACCATTAAATAAGTTTTATATTTACAATCATAATTATAAAACTTAAAATAATATAAACCAATATTAATTTTTTCTCTAATTTAGAAATTTTTTCATTACTTTCCAAATCATTTGGTATTGCAAACATATCATACCATTCTTTTCGCAATTTAAAGGTCATCATTATACCAGGGATTATACTTAGTACAGCTATAACATATCTATTTACATTTGTACATTGTCCTTTTATTACAAGCATTAAAAAATAATATATAACTGTATAAATTGCAAAGCAAAGACATGAACTTAAACCAACTCCAAAAATACCACAAAATATTTTCAATAAATTTACTATATCAAATATTTTTTTCTTGTAAAAAACGTATTTGGAAACACTTTCAATGTTTTTTACCGGCAATTCCATTTTCTCTGTATTTTCTATATGCTCCAAAACTTTCATTTCATAATTAGCTAAATTATTTTTATTCTTTAAATATATTTCCCTTGCTTTATCAAATTTACCCTCAATAAAATATTTATATTCTTTTTTGAAATATCTTTCATTGTCTATGTTGTAATAATCATCAAAAAGTATTTCCTTATATTCACTGACTATATTTTCATTACCAAAGATATTTCCGTTGTAATATTTGTCAAAATCTCTAGCAAAAATATTTTCTATATCTTTTATTTTTTCTGAATAGGACAGTTCCAATATTCTTTCATAATATTTATCTATAACATCAAAAATATAGCTTATACATATTTCCAAATCCTTTTCATTTTCAATATAATCAAAGGACAGGCAATAGAATTTATCATCAATATAGTGTAATACATCGTAAGGATTATACTCTATAGGAGGATTTTGCTGTAGTATAAATCTACAAAACAATTTTCCATAATTTAGTTGATATTCTAAAACAAGTGTGAAACCAGAGCCATAGAACACTTTACCCTTTATTGTATCTATTTCATCTATGTATCCGTCAAAATTAAATCTACAGTAAAGATTATTATTGTAGGCATAATTCGTTATTAATTTTTGAAAATTTTTAATCACAAAATACACCTCACAAAATCAATCAATGCTTTAAAATTCTTCTTTTCAATTATTATACCAAAAAAATTATTTTCTTCAACCACTTATATATAAAAAGCTGATTCCTTTTACAGAAACCAGCTCTTTAAATAATTACATTAATTTAGACAATATTTCTTTTTTATATTCCAAAAATTCTTCTGTAAGATTATAGTTCTTACGTTGATTTTTGTCTTTTTCAATATTTATAGTTGAAACTATACTTCCGGGTCTGCCACCCATTACATAAATTCTATCAGACAACATTATTGCCTCATCTATATCGTGAGTAATAATAATTGAAGATAAATTAATGCTATTTACAATATCCAAATACCACTTATGTAACTCCCCTTTTGTTATAGCATCTAAGGCACTAAAAGGTTCATCCAACAAATTGATTTCATTTGAAAACAAATATGTTCTCAAAAATGCAGCCCTCTGACGCATACCACCTGAAAGCTGAGATGGATATTTATTCTGTGTTCCGTCTAATCCAAATTTAGGAAATAATTGACCTGCTTTTTCTCTGGCAATTTTCTTTTTTTCTCCTCTTATTATAAGTGGAAGTGCCACATTATCTAAAACAGTTTTATATTGCACAAGCAAATCCTTTTGCAACATATATCCAACTTCTCCTGAAACTCCGGTAATATCTCTGCCATTTAACTCCACAGTTCCATTATCCGGTTTTACCAAGCCTGATATTACTTGAAAAAGAGTAGTTTTACCAACACCACTTACACCAAGCAACGAAACTATTTCACCCTTGTTAAGCTCAAGATTTATATTGTCTATTATTTTTCTGCCATCATAACTTTTTGAAACATTTGAAACTTTAAGTAAAGCCATATTTACTCCTTACTTTAATAAATCATCTGTAAAGCCTGTATTTTCTGGTATTTTATAATCAATAGCCTTTGTGTCATAAAGCCAGTTATAAAAATCATTCCATCTCTTAGGGTCTATATAACCCCAGCTTTCACTATCTGCTGTATACTTGTCAGCAAGCCATTCCTGACTTTTTTCAACTATATCTTTATCCAATTCAGGAGCATTTTCACAAAGAATGTCTGCTGCTTCTTTTGGATTTTCTTCAGCAAATTCGTAACCCTTCTTTGCTGCCTGAACAAAAGCCTTAGCCTGTTCTGGATTATTTTTAATATAGTCGTTATTAGCAATAATTACAGGGCTATAAAAGTCAAGATTTTCGTCCTGTTCAGCAAAATTAATAAAGTTAGTATCAAGACCAGCCTGCTCTAAAGCAACACCGTCCCAAGCATAATAAACCCAAACTGTATCAACCTGATTAGTAGTTAATGCAGTCTTTACATCTTGAATAGTAGATGGAATCATATTAAGTTTGCTATAATCTCCACCGTCTTTAGTCATAATGTGCTTTATAATACTTTTTTCAATATCCATATCCCATGTAGCATATGTTTTTCCTTCAAGCTTTTTAGGTGAGTCAATGCCTTTTTCTTTTAATGAAATAAGTCCTGAAGTGTTGTGCTGTATTATAGCTGCAACTGCTGAAACATTCATTTCTTCTCCCGGCTTAAATGCTGGTGCAAGATATTCCTGAAAATCTATACCAAACTGTGCTTTACCTGAAGAAACCATAAGTGTTGCTCCGTCTTCCGGTGGCTGTTGAATTTCCACATCAAGTCCGGCATCTTCAAAATAACCTTTTTCTTTTGCTACATAAAGACCTGTATGGTTAGTATTTGGTGTCCAGTCTAAAACAACTGTTACCTTTTCTAAATTTTTATTTTCTGATGTAGCAGTCTGACCACAGCCTGTAAAACTTAAAGCCGTTACTACAGCTACAAAAACTGATATAAATTTTTTCATATATTTTTCTCCATTTTATTTTCTGATAATTCCCAAGGCATAGAAATTTTCTTTAAAAAGTCTACAATCTTCATTAATATAAGACTTATAACAGATATTAAAATTATAACTGCAAACATTTTGTCAAATGAGTAAGACTTTTTTACTCTTACCATATAAACACCAAGTCCATTATATCCTCCAAGCCATTCTGAAATAACTGCACCTACTACTGAATAAGCAGCAGATATTCTAAGTCCTGAGAAGAATTCACCTCTTGATGCCGGAAATTTAATATGTCTGTATATTTGTAATCTACTTGCCCCCATAGACTTCATAAGCTGTATTTCGTCTTTGTCTACTGAATGAAGTCCTGTATATGTCCCTACTGCTATTGGGAAAAATGTTGTTATTGTTATAAGTACAATTTTAGGTGTCAATTCATAACCAAACCAAAGCACTAAAAGAGGTGCAATGGCTATTGTTGGTATTGTTTGTGACACTATTATTATGGGATACAATATTTTGTTTAATATCTTGCACATATCCATAAGAATAGCCGTAATTAAACCTAATATTATACCACAAACCAGTCCCCAAAAAGCCTCTGTCAGGGTTGTACCTGTATGCCCCAAAAGTAGTAAAAAATCAGTTTTTAAAGCACTTACTACTTTTATTGGCGACGGCAACATATATTCAGGTATTATTCCTGAAACAGAAACAACCTGCCACAGTATTAAAAAGACAATAAACGTCCATAAAGATGTACTATTCTTGATGATGTTTTGTAATTTTCTTTTCAATAGTTAATACATCTCCTTCTGGCTTATAAACAACTTTAACATAAGCAGAAACAGACTTAGCCCCTGCATTTACAGCCACTTTCTGACATTCTTTTACTATGTCCATAAGCTGGTCATAATCGCCTTCAATAGTTGTTTCAAAAGGTCCTACAGAGCAATTAAGTCCTGTGCTCTTAATATAAGCTATAACCTCATCTACTATTCTTATTAACTCATTTTCATCTCTTGTATCTGGTAACACCTGAATTGCTACACTTGCATTCATTTATTATTCCTCCTAACCATAATTTAAGGCAAAAAAATAAAATCCCAGAAAACTTGGGATTTATAAAATACTTAATATAATATATCTCCCTATACCGGCATTATCCGAAAAGGTATAAGGGTCAGTTTAAAACTTTCTCAGATGCCAAAAACAACTCCCCTGATACATTATTATTCTAACATTATTTCAAAGTTTGTCAATTATTATTTTATTGCATAAACAAAGGCACTTGATAATATAAATCAAATGCCTTTGCTAGATAAATACGTTTGGGAATTTTTTGTTCTGTCTTTTAGCTTTTAAAATTATTTTTCGATTAATTCGTTTGGTAACTTTGGTTCGTGAGCATATCCTGGAAGACATCTACCAATAGCAACAGAACCAACAACTAAAGCAAATGTACAAACCTGTAAAACAGTTTTGTTTGTAACAATTGACTTAATTTTCATCATTAAATTCTTCATAATTGTTGTACCTCCTTCTAAAAATTTTATACGATACGGGCAAGATACTTATAACAACGTAGGTCTCCATAAGCATCAATATATTGACAAACCACATTGGCTTTGCAAATATAGCTAAAAGACAGTAAATAATGCTTACGATTACAGCTCGGCTTTTTAGCTGTTTTCTGACCTCTTTCTTTACCAAAGGATGATTTTCTGTATCTGCTGGTGCGTATCTGAAAATGATAAAGATATATGTAATCATTAGTACGCTACGGGCTATTGTACCAACATAGATATCTTTTATTAGTATAGGGCTTATTACATCTAAAAATACAGAAAGCAGTAAACACATTACTCCTGATTGACAGTGCAAACCAAAAGTAAAAAACCTTAAAATTGCAAATGATAAAATAGCCACTAAGGTGTACTTTAATCCACCTAAGGCTAATGCCAAACCAATAATAACGACTGTCTTTATTAAATTTTCTAAAAGTATCTCCATTCCGTAGGCTATTTTTACTTTTTCAATATGGTCGTAGTTATCATCTACTACCTTACTTGAAACAAAATCATCTACAAATTTAATTTTTATCCCATCCTTTCTTGCCCTAGAAAAAGTATATTGTAAAAGTTAATTTATGTCAATTTTTCCAAAAGCGTGATAACCGTATTAAAATAATGGTTTTTTTAATATTTTTCTATTTCACACTTCATTTCATCATCAGTTTTTTATAAAAACCACATTTAACTTGTTAATTTTACACAAAAACTTAATCTATCATTTGTTAATCAATAAATAAGGACAAAAAACCATATAATAGTACAATAAATTATACTTTTCTGCATTTTTCGACATTTTATGATATAGTAATACGAATTATAAATTCATTATTATCCAATGTTACAGAATAAATAGCATTATCATAGTTATGTATTATGTTTAGAAAATTATACAATCCTATTCCACTGCCACTTTCTTTAGTTGTATAACCTTTTTCAAAAAACTTTGATGTATCATCTATATTTCCTATATAATTATTTCTAATCTCTATTTTAAATATATCCCCTTGTTTTAAAGTACAGGTTACCTTACCACTTTCTGTAGCCTCTGCTGCCTGTATAGCATTATCAAACAGTATTCCTACAATCCTTATTAAATCTATAATGCCCATATTTATTTCTTTTACAATACCTAAAACACGAATATTACAGTCCACATTTTTATTTTTAGCCTCTATTTGTTTCATTGCTAACAAGGCTTTAAGTTCTTTAACTTCCACATATTGCAAACTGGCTATACTAAATTCATTATTATTTATTATTAAATCTGTAGGTAAAACAGTTTTCTTAAAATATTCCGCAAGTCCATCCATATCTTTTTCCGAAATATACAGCGACATACTTGTAAGTATATTTTTATAATCGTGTTTAAATGTTCTAAGACTATTATAAAGTTCCTCTATTTCCTTTGTATAGAGATTTAATTGCTTGTTCTTTTCTCTTTCTAATTTTATATCATATTCAGAAACTACATTTTTAATAAACATTATCATAAACATAGCAAGAAAAAGTGTATAGAGACATAACAAAAGCCCCAGACTTTGTATAAATTCATTATTAAATCCTAGCTTTTTACAAACATTACCACTTGAAAAAATTATTATAAAATTAATTAAAAGAATTACAATCAAAAGTTTGCTATTTATTTCTTTAAAGTCCAGCATCTTCATTTTCATCTTTTTATTTACTACCCAACTAACAAAAGCTGACAATAAAGATAAAATTAGTATGGCAATAAAAGCATAAATAATCATATTATAATCATTTCTATAAAGTAAAGTATTAATATCCTTTTTTGTAATTAATATTGCCAGATTAGATTCTATAACATCTGCTATCATTATTATAATCTGTACAAACAATGCTATAACTAAGCTATAATCAAATGACTTGCTTTTATCATAGAGAAGATAAACAGTACCTATAATCCCAGTATATACTATAATTCTGGGAACTTTATCTATAAGCAAATATGACAATAAAACTTGTACTACAATATAGACAATCATTTTTAATGTATCATATTTTTCTCTTGCCAATATCATTCCACTTATATAATTTGCAATACAGGTTATAGCAATCAAAATACCCATTGAACCCATATATTCTACATCATCTCCTTCATAAGTCTATTTGAATATGAAAATACCGTATTGTTTTTCATATAAATTAATTTATTCTTTTTATCAATATAATCTATATATTTCTTATTTACAATATAATTTCTTTTACATCTGCAAAAATCTTCATTTAAATTATTTATTATATCAGATATTGACCCATAAAATTCCATTTTAGAATTCTGTGTAGTCATAATAACTCTGTTGGAATCTGAAACCTTTTCAAAACTTATAATTTTTTCATAATCCTCTGATATATTACTTCTTCCAATTTTTAATGAAAATTTATTATACCCTTTACCGTCTTTATTACAACGCATATCTATTGTAATAAGACAATTTTCAATTTTCTTTTTAATATTCTCCTCATTTATTTCCTTTACTATATAATCCAATGGCTCTATATGATAGCCAAAAACATTGTATACAAATTCATAATGAGAAGTTATAAAAATTATAAAAGAATTAGGTTGTTTATTCCTCACTTCAATAGCTGTTTTAAACCCACTATTTTCATTTTCCATACATACATCCAAAAAATAAATATTGGATTCTTTAGACTCAACAATGTCAAAAAGAAATTCCTCACTAGAAGTATAATATTTTTCTATCTTCATATCATAGTCCTGTTTAAGAATTTCTTCCTGAATTATGTTTTTAATTTTAATTAATTGAATTTTATTATCATCACAAATATAAATTTTCTGCATAATTTTTCTCCATATATTATATTATGTATACTACATTAATTATACTTTAGAGAAAATACATATTCAATTGTCATATTCTGGCATATTGTGATATATTACGTCATATTTCGACAAAAAAAGAATGCTGACATAAAGCCAGCACCCTTCTTGAAGTAAATCGCATTTACAACACTATATTATTTTTTCATATCTCTGTTAATGTCAAAGATAGCTAATTCATCCTGATTAATCTTCTTTTCCATTACATCAACCATAGCCTTAAATGTATCAAGAGCAGTAATAAGTGTTAAATCACTTTCGATAGCTGTTCTTCTAATCTTAAAGCCATCACTCTTAACATCATTAGCTTTCTTTGGAATATCTACAATAAGGTCAATTACACCACTTCTGATAGTATCAATGATATTTGGAACACCTTCGCTAATCTTCTTAACAACCTTACAGTCAATACCATTTTCCTGTAAAACCTTAGCAGTACCCTTTGTAGCAATGAAGTTACAGCCTAAATCTGCACATCTCTTAGCAATAGGTACAAAAGTTTCGTGGTCCTGACTTCTAACAGTTGCAAGAATTGTGCTACCAGCCTTAGGAACAGTCATACCTGATGCAATAAAGCCCTTATAGAGAGCATTTTCAAGGTTATAACCTACACCTAAAACTTCACCTGTAGAACGCATTTCAGGTCCAAGACTTACTTCAACCTGTGGAAGCTTTTCTGTAGAGAATACAGGAACCTTAACAGCTACTACATCTGGAGTAGGTGCAATACCTGTGCTGTATCCCATATCTGCAAGCTTAGAACCAAGCATTACATTTGTAGCAATATCAATAACAGGAACACCTGTTACCTTTGTAATATAAGGTACAGTTCTTGAAGAACGAGGGTTTACTTCGATAATATTAAGTTCGCCTCTGAATTCAATGAACTGAATATTAATCATACCAATAATCTTAAGGGCATTAGAAATTCTCTTAGTTTCGTCAAGAATCTGAGCCTGAATTTCTTCGCTAATATGCTGAGGTGGGTAAATAGAAATACTATCACCAGAGTGAACACCGGCTCTTTCCAAATGTTCCATAATACCTGGAATATATACATCTGTACCATCACAAATAGCATCAACTTCGATTTCTCTACCACCAAGGTATCTATCAATAAGAACTGGGTTCTTCTTATCCTTTTCGAAGGCTTCTACAAGGTACTTAGTAAGCTGTGCTTCGTTATGAGTGATTTCCATACCCTGACCACCAAGAACGTAGCTAGGACGTACAAGAACTGGGAATGTAAGTTCATTAGCAACAGCAATACCTTCTTCAAGAGTCCATACACCCTTACCCTTTGGTCTTCTGATGTCAAGAGATTCAAGAATTTCATCAAACTTTTCTCTATCTTCAGCAGCATCAATCTGTTCTGGAAGTGTACCAAGGATTGGAATGTGCATTTCGTCAAAGAAATTAGCAAGCTTAATAGCTGTCTGACCACCGAACTGGAGAATAACACCGTCTGGCTTTTCAGTTTCAACTACATTTAATACATCTTCTTCTGTAAGTGGTTCGAAGTAAAGCTTATCAGCTGTATCGAAGTCTGTACTTACAGTTTCTGGGTTGTTGTTTACGATTATTGTTTCAATACCAGCCTTCTTGAGAGCCTTGATACAATGAACTGAACAATAGTCAAATTCAATACCCTGACCAATTCTGATAGGACCGGAACCAATAACCATAACCTTCTTCTTATCACTAACTCTAACTTCTGTTTCTGAATCGTAGCTAGAATAGTAATATGGAGTAACAGCCTCAAATTCGCCTGCACATGTATCAACCATCTTAAATACAGGCATAATATTCCATTTCTTTCTTAAAGCATAAATCTCTGGTGGCTTGCAACCTACAAAGTTACTGATTGCCTTATCAGAGAAGCCTTTTTCCTTGTAGTAAGAAAGAGATTCTTCTGTAAATTCTTCAACCTTAATATTCTTGAGTTCTTCTTCCATCTTAACAATCTTGTTAATCTTGTCTACGAAGAATAAGTCCATACCAGTAATCTGGCAAACCTTTTCTTCCTTGTAGCCACGTCTTAACATTTCTGCAAGGTCGAATAATCTTTCATCATCTGGAACAACAACACGTCTCTTAAGTTCTTCAAGAGTTCTAGCCTTAGAAGACTTTCTTTCAAGACCGTACTGACCAATTTCAAGAGAACGAATACCCTTTAAAAGAGCAGCTTCGAAACTCTTACCAATACTCATAATTTCACCAGTTGCCATCATCTTAGTACCAAGTGTTCTCTTAGCACCAAAGAACTTATCAAATGGCCAACGTGGGAACTTTAATACAACGTAGTCAAGAGTTGGTTCAAAACAAGCAAAAGTCTTGCCTGTTACTGCATTCTTGATTTCATCAAGGTTATAACCTAATGCAATCTTAGCTGCAACCTTAGCAATAGGATAACCAGTTGCCTTAGATGCAAGAGCAGATGAACGAGAAACTCTAGGGTTGATTTCGATTACAGCATAGTTGTAGCTGTTAGGGTCAAGTGCGAACTGTACATTACAACCACCCTTGATTTCAATAGAGTTGATAATGTTAATAGCAGCACTTCTAAGCATCTGATATTCTTTATCTGAAAGTGTCTGAGCTGGAGCAACAACGATACTATCACCTGTATGAACACCAACAGGGTCAACGTTTTCCATACTACAAACTGTAATACAGTTACCTGCACCATCTCTCATTACTTCGAATTCGATTTCTTTCCAACCAGCAATACTCTTTTCAATAAGTACCTGACCTACACGGCTGAGGTGAAGACCCTGAGTACAAATTTCTCTTAATTCTGGTTCGTCAGCAGCGATACCACCACCAGTACCACCTAATGTATACGCAGGACGTACAATAACTGGGTAACCAATCTTTTCTGCAAATTCTACAGCTGATTCAACATCTGTTACAATGTCACTTTCAACGATAGGCTGATTAGTTCTTTCCATTAACTGCTTAAAGCTATCTCTATCTTCACCTTCCTTAATAGAAGCAATAGAAGTACCAATAACTCTAACATTGTACTTATCGAGAATACCTGCATCATAAAGTTCACAGCTTAAGTTAAGACCTGTCTGACCACCCATACCGGCGATGATACTATCAGGACGTTCCTTAGCAATAACCTTTTCTACAAAATCAATAGTAAGAGGTTCAATGTAAGTGTAATGAGCCATACCAATATCTGTCATAATAGTGGCAGGGTTAGAGTTTACAAGAACAACCTCAATACCTTCTTCTTTTAATGACTGGCAAGCCTGTGTGCCAGAATAGTCAAATTCAGCAGCCTGTCCGATTACGATAGGACCTGAACCGATTACAAGTACCTTTTTAATTGAATTATCCTTAGCCACGAGTCTTAACCTCCTCTACTGTCTTAATAAATCTATCGAATAAAAACTCTGTATCAAGTGGTCCTGGGCTTGCTTCTGGGTGGAACTGTACTGAATAGATTGGCTTAGTCTTATGTCTAATACCTTCAATACTACCATCATTTACGTTTACAAAAGTAGGCTCAACATCATCTGATAAGTCACATACAACGAAGTTGTGGTTCTGGCTTGTGATATATACTCTGCCAGTCTTTACATCCTTTACTGGATGGTTTCCACCATGGTGACCAAACTTTAATCTCTTAGTGTTACAACCAAGTGCAAGACTTATAAGCTGATGACCAAGACAAATACCAAGTACAGGAATACCTGATTCAATAAGTTTCTTAACTGTTTCTACAACTTCTGGAATATCCTGTGGGTCGCCAGGGCCGTTACCTAAGAAAATAGCATCTGGATTTACAGAAAGAATTTCATCAGCAGATGTGAATGCAGGGAATACACTAAGCTTGCAACCTCTCTTTGATAAATCTCTTAAGATATTCTGCTTAATACCACAGTCAAGTACAGCAAAATGTGTACCAATACCATTAATTGTGTAAGGTTCGTCAATAGTAACTTCCTTTACAGCATAAGCATTTGTATAAGTATCAAACTTCTGCTTAATCTGGCTAGGAGTTAAATCATCAACTCTTGTAGTAATGATACCCTTCATAGTACCATTTTCTCTTAATACTCTAGTTAAAGCTCTTGTATCAATACCTTCGATACCCATAATCTTGTTCTGCTGAAGGAAATCATCAAGATTCATTTCGCATCTCCAGTTGTTAGGTACATCACATTTTTCTCTAACTACGAAACCTTTTAAGAAAGGCTTTCTGCTTTCCATATCTTCAAGGTTGATACCGTAATTACCAATGAGCGGATAAGTCATTGTTACAATCTGTCCGGCAAAAGAAGGGTCAGTAAGTGTTTCCTGATAACCAGTCATACCAGTTGTGAAAACTACTTCGCCAACGGTTTCTTTAATGTAACCGAATGCGTTGCCGTAGAACTTAATACCGTTTTCAAGTATGAGTTCAGCCTTTATGGTCTTTTCCATAATTATATACATCTCCTTAAATCATTTTTCATATCTATACAAGCCTGTCTAGCAGCCTTTGCAAATTCTGTTTCATCAGTAAAGCAACCCTTATACTGGTCTTTAGTATGAGCAGCAATAATACCTCTTGATGAGTTTACGATTGCACCAATACCATCTTTAAAGCATACAGCAAGGTCTTCTGCCTTACCACCCTGTGCACCATAACCTGGTACAAGGAAGAAAGTATGAGGCATAGCTTCTCTAAGAACCTTTGCCTGATCTGGGTGAGTTGCACCAACAACTGCACCGATTGAGCTATAACCATATTTACCTCTTAAGTCTTCGCCCCACTTTTCAATGAGTTCGCCAACTTTTTCATAAATAGGCTTGCCGTCTACCATAAGGTCCTGAATTTCGCCACTATTTGGATTAGAAGTCTTTGCAAGAATGAAAAGACCCTTTTCAAAATCCTTACAATCCTGAATGTATGGTGTAATAGAGTCTGAGCCAAGATATGGATTAAGTGTAATCATATCCTGAGCAAAACTTGGGTATTCATTTGGTCCAATCTTTACTCTACCAATATGACCATCAGCATAAGCCTCTGCAGTTGAAGCAATATCACTTCTTTTAATATCGCCAATTACAATAAGACCCTTAGCCTTAGCATATTCGCAAGTCTTTGCATAAGCCTTCATACCCTCAATACCGTATCTTTCGTACATTGCAATCTGTGGCTTAACAGCTGGTACAATATCACAAATTTCATCAATGATGTATTTGTTAAATTTGTACATTGACTTTGCAACAGCCTTTGGAGTATATCCATATTTATTGTAATACTTTTCTGTAATAAAATTAGGAATAAAGTTAAGTCTTGGGTCAAGACCAACTACTGTAGGATTTTCTAATTCCTTAATTCTATCAATAAGTCTATCTATAATCATTATTTTGCCTCCTCTACTAAATTTCCGTCTTCAACAACTACGTTGCCTCCAACGATTGTATAAAGAACCTTTCCTTTGACTTTTCTGCCACCGAAAGGTGTATTCTTTCCTTTGCTTACCATTTTAGATACATCTATTGTATATTCTTCATCAGCCTTTGCAATAGTAATATCTGCACAAGCACCAGGAGTAAGCTGACCCTTCTTGATACCAAGTATCTTTGCTGGGTTTGCACTCATTTTTTCAACAAGCTGTGATGGTGTAAGATAACCCTGCTCTACAAGCTCAGTTACAGCAAGAGGGAAAGCTGTCTCAAGACCAATGATACCATTTGCTGCCTTTGCAAATTCGCAGTTCTTATCATCAATATGATGTGGAGCATGGTCTGTAGCTATAACAGAAATAACATCATCTCTTAAAGCCTCTTTAATAGCCTTTAAGTCTTCTCTGCTTCTAAGAGGAGGATTCATTTTGAAATTGCTGTCATATGCCGGCACATCTTCATCACATAATGTAAAGTGATGAGGAGTTGCCTCTGCTGTTACATCAATACCTCTAGCCTGTGATTCTCTAATTAAATCAACACTACCCTTTGTAGAAATATGGCATAAGTGAAGTTTAGCACCTGTAGCACCTGCTAAAATCATATCTCTTGAAACAATAACTTCTTCAGAGTCATTGCTTATACCCTTTAAACCAAGTAATGCAGCTGCATCGCCAGCATTCATTGAACCTTTACCGGCAAGCTTTGCATCTTCACAGTGGTCAAATACCGGAAGATTAAACATCTTTGAATACTTAAGAGCTGTCTTCATAAGAGATGCGTTTTCTACAGAACGACCGTCTTCTGAAATTGCACAAGCACCAGCCTGAGCCATTCTACCAATGTCAGCAAGTTCTTCACCCTTCTGACCCTTAGTAATAGCACCGATAGGCAATACATTGATTACGCCTTCTTTTTCTGCCTTGTACTTAATGTAAGTTACCATAATTTCATTATCAGTAACTGGTGTAGTGTTAGGCATAGCACAAACTGATGTAAAACCACCCATAGCACCTGCTCTAGTACCTGTTGCAATAGTTTCCTTTTTTTCCTGACCAGGTTCTCTTAAGTGAACGTGAAGGTCAATAAAACCAGGCATTACCCAACAACCTTCTGCATCTATAACCTTGTCTGCATCTGCTGAAAGTTTATCACTTACTTCTGCAATAACGCCATCAACAACAAGAACATTTGCAACACTATCAATATTATTTACAGGGTCAATTACTCGACCGTTTTTAATAAATAAGCTACTCAATGTATGTCCCCCTATCTGCTATTAGCCTCTGTTAAAAGCTTTAAAACTGCCATTCTTACAGCAACACCATTCTTAACCTGTACAGTAATAACAGAATTCTTACCGTCAATTACTTCTGTACTAAGTTCAACACCTCTGTTTACAGGACCTGGGTGCATTACAAGAACATCGTCCTTGGCATATTTCAAAATTTCTGAATTTACACCAAATAAACTTGAATATTCTCTTAAACTTGGGAATGGCATATTCTTCTGACGTTCAAACTGTATTCTTAATCCCATTACAACATCTGCATCTTTGATTGCCTTTGGAATATCTGTTTCAACTTCAACACCTAAAGACTTCATAGAATTGCTTACTAATGTTGATGGACCTGCAAGTGTAACCTTAGCACCTAATTTTGTAAGACCGAAGGCATTACTTCTTGCTACTCTTGAATGAGAAATATCACCAAGAATTACAACCTTTAAGCCTTCAAAACTGCCCTTCTTTTCCATAATAGTGAAAAGGTCAAGAAGTGCCTGTGTAGGGTGTTCATTTGAACCATCACCTGCATTTACAACACTAGCCTTTACATTTTTAGCTAAAAGATGAGCTGCACCAGTCATCTGATGTCTTATTATCATTATATTTATGCCCATTTGGTCAAGAGTTACACCTGTATCCACAAGACTTTCACCCTTTGAAACACTACTTGTTGCAACGCCAAGGTCTTTTACAATAGCTCCCTGGTAATCACCTGCAAGCATAAATGACATTTTAGTTCTTGTACTATTTTCATAGAAAAGAGTAACTATACTACTTTTACTAAGACTATCATCTCTTAAAGATGGATTATCTATTTTTGCTTTCATTTCCTTTGCTGTATTGAGAATAGTCATAATTTCATCAGCACTTAAATCTCTCAAGCCAAGGAGGTCCTTCCTGTTATACAAAGCTATCACTCCTTTATAGTAAATTTAGACAATAAAAAAGACAATAAAAAGAATTTCTAAAAACACTCTTTCCACTGTCTTTGCAAACCACAAAAAAAGCAAACAAAAGGGGATAAAAATATTTTGAATACTGCCATAGCTGTCAAAGTATTTTTACACATAGTACATCCTCCTTTTCTTGCTCAAATATATCTAATGAATAATACCATTTTTATAGTATTTTGTCAACAGAAAATTCAAATTATTTTTTAATAATTTTACAAATTTCTACAATATATTTTTCGTCGACTTTTTTCGTCTTAATTTATATTCATTCTATCAAAAAAGCCATTAAAAGTAAATAGGTTATTTTAATATTATTCCAAGTTTTATGAATATTTATTTTCATAAATAAAATTAAATTTTTCCTTTTTTTAATATTGCCCAAAAAAACAGTAAAATTATTGGTAATTTATATTATTACAAATTTTTCCACCTTATGATATAATACCTTTGTACGATTGTTTATTATTTTGAGAGGAGGATTATCGGTGTTTAATGTAGGTGACAGGGTTGTTTACCCTATGTATGGTGCAGGTGTTATTGAAGGTATTGAAACTAGAGATGTTGACGGTCAGGAACTTTCCTACTATGTTCTTCATATTCCAATAGGTGACCTTAAAATTTTAATTTCTAAAAGCAAAGCCGATGTTCTCGGTCTTAGAGCTTTAAATTCAGCTGAAGAAGTAATAGATATTGTAAATAATGCTGAACCTATTGATATGTCTAATAACTGGAATTTGAGATATAAAGAAAATATGGCAAAATTAAAAACCGGCGATTTATTTAAAATTACACAAGTTTTTAAAACCCTCTTTCTTAGAGAGAGAGTTAAAAGTCTTTCCAGTATAGAAAAGAAACTTCTCGGCACAGCTAAGCAGATTATTTTAAGTGAAATTATACTTTCACAGGATACTGATAAATCTCATGCCGAGGAATTGCTTATGCACGGAATTGCAATACCTATTAAATAATACTTTACTTAATAAGAAATTTGTAGTATAATGTTGTTTACGCTTGTTATTTAGTATGCTTATTCTAGGATGAAATGATACTTCGTTTCATCCTGTTTTTATGAATGGGAGTAATATTTTATGCGAAAAATTCTTTTAGTTATAGATATGCAAAATGACTTTATTGACGGAGCTTTAGGCACTAAAGAAGCTATAGCTATTGTTCCAAAAGTCATTGATGAAATAAAAAAATATGACAGCTCAGATATTTTCTTAACTGCTGATACGCATTTTGAAAATTACTTAGAAACTCAAGAAGGTAAAAATCTTCCTGTGCCCCACTGTATTAAAAATACAAACGGCTGGGAGATAAATTCTGATGTTTTAAAAGTAGCCGGCAGTTGTGGTATTTTTGAAAAGAGTGGTTTTGGTTGCCCAAAGCTTGTTGAAGAATTATGTAAAATAAAAGAACCTTTTCAAATTGAAATAATAGGCTTATGTACTGACATATGTGTAATATCAAATGCTTTCTTAATTAAATCCCTTTTACCGGAAGTTAAAATTTCTATAAAGGCTGATTGTTGTGCAGGTGTTACTCCAGAGAGCCACAAAAACGCCCTTTTAGCTATGTCAGTTTGTCAGATAGAGATTATTGGAGAATAAATTATGATCAATCCTAAACATCCTTTTTATTCTGCCAATGACTATTACAGAGAAAAATTTGGTTCAAAAATCATTAAAATCGCCATTGACGGTGGTTTTACTTGCCCTAATCGTGACGGAAAGCTTTCCACAAAAGGCTGTATATTTTGTAGTGCCAAAGGTTCTGGAGATTTTGCAGGCAACAGAGTACTTTCAGTTACAGAACAGTTTGAACAGATGAAAGAAACAATGGCTAAAAAATGGGGATATGGAAAGTATCTTATCTATTTTCAAGCCTTTACTAACACTTACGGAAGTATTGATAAATTGCGTCAACTTTATTTTGAGGCTGCCAATTTACCAAATGTAGTAGGTATTTCTATTGCCACAAGACCTGATTGTCTTGATTCGGAAGTTCTTTCATTATTAAATGAATTACAAAAAATAACATACGTTACTGTAGAATTAGGTTTACAGACTTCCAATGAAAATACTGTAAAACTAATTAACAGATGTTACGAAAACAGCATATATGAAAATGCTGTGAAAAATTTAAAATCTTTAGGCATAGATACTATTACACATATAATAATAGGTTTACCTAATGAAACTTTTGAAGATTATCAAAACACTTTACAATTCGCCATAGATTGTGGTACTGATGGAATTAAACTTCAGTTACTTCACATCATTAAAAATACTGAATTGTATAATTTATATTGCAAACAGCCTTTTAAGATTTTATCTCTTGATGAATATGTGGATATTGTAATAAAATTAATCGAAAAAGCTCCTCAAAACATTGTTATACATAGAATTACAGGTGACGGACCAAAAGAGGATTTGTTTGAACCTCGCTGGAGTCTTGATAAAAGAAAGGTTTTAAATTCCATATCTAGGGGCTTTATTACTAGATGTTCTTGTCAAGGTAAAATGTAACCAAAATTTATGTAATTATTTCTATATTTATGGAATAAAAAGAGGATTTACAATATTAAAAAAATGATTTATAATATAATATAGTTTTTTATAGGAGTTGGTATTGATGACAAAAACTGCTATAATGGCAGAAAACAAGCTTATCCTACTCTACTTAATTTACCAGTTAGATATGCCTATTTCATGGGCAGACCTTTTGGATTTTGCAGTCCCTAATTATATGGATTATATGGACTTTCAAATATATTTACAGGAAATGGTTGAAAACGGTATTGTCGAAAAATTAAATGAAGACAACGGCTATTTTTACTCTATTACTGAAGATGGTACTCAATGTATACGTTATTTTAGCAAACGTATTCCTGAGTCAAAGTTAGGTAGTATATTGGCTTATGTGCGTAAGAACAAAAGTAGAATAAAAAAAGAATATTCAGTTTACGCAAATTATTTTTACTATGCAGAAAATGAATATATTGTTAAATGTGGTATCATAGAAGACGATGCCCCATTGATTGAACTTAATCTTACAGTTGCCTCAAAGGACCAAGCTAAGCTAATAAGAAAAAACTGGAAATCTAATGTTTCAAACATTTATAATACGATTTTACAAAGTCTTATAACAAACAATTCTCCCACATCAAATGATGACGAGGACGAAGATATACAGGAAAAGATTGAAAATTGTATGCAAAACAATGATATTCTTGAAGAAGATACCAACTTAATTCCTATGGTTGCGAAAAAGAAATAGAATGGTGTTAAAATTTATTTTTCACCATTCTTTTTTATTACTAAATAACAAAAACCACCTCACCAACTATAAAAATAGTTAATGAAGTGGCAAATATTATAATTTATATTTCAACACATCAAGATTATTTACATATTCTAATGCTGTGTTTTTATCATCTTTTAACTGAGCTACTAACTCGTCCATATTTTTGAATTTTCTTTCGTTCCTCAATCTCTTGTAAAAACAAACAATAATTTCTTTATCATAAATATCTTCATTAAAGTCAAAAATATTAGTTTCAATTCTTCTATTATTTTTGCCAAAAGTAGGATTTGTTCCTACATTAGAAAATCCATAATATGTCTTTCCCTCATAAATCACAGATGTAAGATAAACTCCATCTGGAGGTAGGAGCTTCTTTTCAGGTGGTTCAAGATTTGCTGTAGGAAAATTCATTAATCTTCCTCTCTGGTCACCATGAACAACCTTACCTATTACAAAATATGGCTTATTAAGTAACTTCGCTACAGTTTCCATATCCCCATAATTTATAAGTCCCCTAATTCTTGTACTGGAAACTCTGACACCATTGGTTTTTACAGAACTAATGCCTATAACATTTATTCCTCTTTCTTCTCCCAATTTTTTCAAAATTTCCAAATTGCCTACTCTATCTCTACCAAAGCAATAATTTTCCCCAACTACAAGAACCTTGCAATTTGTTTTTTTTACAAGCAAATCCATAAATGCCTCTGGTGCAAGCTGTGCAAACTCTCTATTGAAAGGATAAAGCACTAGGTCATCTACACCCATTTTTTCAATTATAAATTTCTTTTCATCTAAAGAGAGCATAGTAAGAAATTCGCCTTTTTTGCCAAAAAACTCTACGGGATGAGGATAAAATGAAAAAATTACACTTTCTAAATTTTCTCTTTTGGAATATTCTTTGACAGTTTTAATTAACTCCTGATGTCCCAAATGAACACCGTCAAAGTTACCTAATGATACAGCCGAAGCTCTCTCTATTTGAAAATCATCAGTTTCATAAACCTTCATTTTTATCACCTTATTTTAACATAGTTTTAGGTTTAATAAATTCCTCTTCTACTGTATAAATTCCGACAATGTTGTTGTCCCAATCTTTGAGAACAACTTGTCCTCCTTTATCCATTTCCTTGGTACTTAAATAATTCTTAGATATTGGATTTCCGTTTACAACGTACTTTTCTGCCTCTTTAGTAACAGTAACCGTTTTAAAATCCTTTAAAATCACATCCATAGAAATAAGAACATCATTTATATTGCCCTCTCCTACTAATTTTTTAAAGTCATCAATTTTTATACTGTTTTCAAGATAAAAGTTACCACTACGGCTACGTGTCAGCTTTGACATACAGCCACCACAGCCAAGTTTTTCACCTATATCTTTACAAAGAGTTCTGATATATGTACCTTTCGAACAAAGGACTTTAAAGGCAAATTTATTATCTCCCAAGCTTTTAATATCTGAAATGTTAAAGATATGTATAAGTCTGGTTTTTCTTTCTACTTCTTTGCCCTCTCTTGCCAATTCATACAATTTTCTTCCGTTTACTTTTATTGCTGAGTACATAGGAGGCTTTTGGTGGTATTCGCCTATAAAATTCACAGTAGCATTTTTAAAATCATCTTCTGTAACATTTACAGGCTTTTCCTCCAATACATCACCAAAAATATCTTCTGTTGTAGTAGAGATGCCAAGAGTTATTTCAGCAATATATTCTTTAATATCTGCTGCAATATAGTCAGCCAACTTAGTTGCCTTACCTACGCAAACTGGCAGAACCCCTTCTGCCTCTGGGTCAAGAGTACCTGTGTGACCAGTCTTAACTTTGCTAAGGGTATTTCTGACTATATTTACTACATCGTGAGAAGTAAAACCCTTTTCCTTATAAATATTTATAACACCTGAAAAATTATAATTACTTTTCATCTAATTCTCTCTTAACTCTTTCTACTGCTTTTTCCAACACATCTTTTAAATTTCCCTCTACAGAAGCACCGGCAGCCAATATATGACCACCACCACCATATTCTGATGCAATTTTATTTACATCAACTGATTTTGAACGGAAACTTAATTTAACAATACCATTATCTCTTTCACTTGCGAATACACTGACTTGTGAACCTTTAATAGAAAGCATATATCCAACTATACCACCGATTTGGTCAAGTGATGCACCACTATCCTCTAAATCTTTTGCTGTAATATAAGTATATGCAATTCCATCGCTATAATTCATATTATCAACAGCTCTGGCCTCTATTTTCATTCTCTCTATTGTCTTTTCCTTTAATATCTTTTGATGAATAAAAGGAGTATCAATACCTACACCTACAAGCTCCCCTGCTACCTGGTGAGTTCTTTTTGATGTACAATTATGCATAAAGCAACCTGTATCTGTAAGTATTCCTGTATAGAGAGCAGTTGCAATATTTAAATCAATATCTACAAACTGACTTACAAGCTCGTAAACAACTTCACAAGCTGATGACGCCTGACTATTTACTATATTTTTATCTCCAAAGAGATTATTACTTATGTGATGGTCAATGTTGTAAGTAAGAGTTGCTCTGTCAAAAACTGAACCAGCCTCTCCAAGTCTTTCCTTATCTCCACAGTCAACAGCAAACATAATTTCTGGATTTAGTTCGGAATAATCCCCATTATATAAAAATCTGTTGCCATTAAGAATATTAAATTCTTCTCCAAAATGTTCAAGAAGAATAACCGGAGTCTTGCCTAGCTTTTCAAGAGCAAAAGCAAGACCCATAACTGAACCTACAGCATCTCCATCTGGATTAACATGAGCAGAAATATATATTGTCTGTATATTTTTTATATCCTGTTCAATGGTATTTTCATACATACAAATCCCCTACTTATCGTTAATTTCTCTAATAATCTTATTAATCTTAAAGCTATATTCCAATGAATCATCAAGTATAAACTTAATTTCAGGAGTAACTCTAAGATTAATTCTCTTAGCAATAAGACTTCTGACAAAACCAGAAGCTCTATTGAGAACCTGCATTACTTCTTCTTTCTTTTCATCATCGCCTAAAATACTAACAAAAATCTTGCAATATTTTAAGTCGTTAGTTGTATCAACCTTTAAAACACTTGTAATAACACCTACTCTAGGGTCTTTTAACTCGCCTCTTAAAATAGTTGATACTTCTTTCTTGATTTCGTCATTAATACGAATCATTCTTGTATTTGTTTTCATTATCGCTTAACTTCCTCCATAACGAAAGCTTCAACAATGTCGCCTTCCTTAACGTCGTTAAACTTATTAAATGTAAGACCACATTCGAAACTTGTGTTAACTTCCTTAACATCGTCCTTGAAACGCTTTAAGCCGGCAAGTTCGCCTTCGTAAATTACGATACCATCTCTGATAATTCTAACCTGAGCATTTCTGTTCATCTTACCATCAGTAACGTAACCACCACCGATTGTACCGATACCAGATGCCTTAAATGTACTTCTGATTTCAGCATGACCGATAATCTTTTCTTCGTATACTGGGTCAAGGAGGCCCTTCATAGCTGCTGTAATATCTTCAATAGCATTGTAAATTACTCTGTAAAGTCTTACATCAACCTTCTGTTCTTCAGCAACATTCTTAGCAGATGGTTCTGGACGAACATTGAAACCGATTACAATGGCATTAGATGCACTTGCAAGCATTACGTCAGATTCTGTAATAGCACCTACACCACCATGGATTGTTCTAACCTTAACTTCGTCATTAGAAAGCTTTTCAAGACTCTGGCGAACAGCTTCAACAGAACCCTGTACGTCAGCCTTAATTACAATGTTAAGTTCCTTAATATTACCACTCTGAATCTGGCTAAATAAGTCATCAAGGCTAACCTTCTGAGGTGTTTCCTTGAGCATATCTACTCTATCCTTAGCTACAACAGATTCTGCAACCTGTCTTGCCTTTCTTTCGTTTTCAGCAACGTAGAACATATCACCGGCCATAGGAACTTCATTAAGACCAAGAATTTCCACAGGCATAGATGGACCAGCCTTCTTAACTTTCTGACCTCTATCATTCATCATTGCTCTAATCTTACCATAGCAAGTACCGGCAACAATAGGGTCACCAACGTGAAGTGTACCACTCTGTACAAGTACAGTAGCAACAGCACCTCTACCCTTATCAAGCTGAGCTTCGATAATATTACCTCTTGCTCTCTTGTTAGGATTTGCCTTTAATTCCTTCATTTCAGCAACAAGGATAATCATTTCAAGAAGGTTATCAATACCTTCCTTAGTCTGAGCTGAAACTGGAACACAAATTGTTTCGCCACCCCAATCTTCAGAAACAAGACCGTATTCAACTAATTCCTGCTTTACTCTGTCTGGGTTTGCACCTGGCTTATCAATCTTGTTGATAGCAACAATAATTTCTACACCGGCAGCCTTTGCATGGTTAATGGCTTCAATAGTCTGAGGCATTACACCGTCATCGGCAGCAACTACTAATATAGCAATATCTGTAACCTGAGCACCTCTCATTCTCATAGCTGTGAAAGCTTCATGACCTGGTGTGTCAAGGAATGTAATAGGCTTTTTATCAATAGAAACTGTGTAAGCACCAATGTGCTGAGTAATACCACCGGCTTCTCTTGCTGTAACGTGAGAATGACGAATAGCATCAAGAAGTGAAGTTTTACCGTGGTCAACGTGACCCATTACTACTACTACTGGTGGTCTTTCTACTAAGCTCTTTTCATCGTCTTCTTCTTCCTTGAAGGCTTCTTCGAAAATATCAATTTCCTTTGCGTGTTCAACAATAATGTTGAATTCTTCCATACAAAGTTCTTCTACTGTATCAAAATCAATTTCCTGATTGATATTTGCCATAATGCCCTTTTTCATAAGAGCCATAACAATAGCAGATGGAGCTTTCTTAATCTTTTCAGCTAAATCCTTAATGCTGATGCTTTCTGGAATAGCAATTTCAAAAATTTCCTGTACTTCTGGCTGCTTTGGAGCAACAGGTGCCTGCTTCTGACCACCCTTGTTCTTCTTATTCTTCTTGCCATTAAAGTTATTATTGTTATTATTGAAATTGTTATTCTTCTTAAAATTGTTATTGTTGTTTCTATTATTGTTATTATTCTTGTTAAAATTGCCGTTATTTCTGTTATTGTTGTTATTATTGTTTCTATTATTATTGTTGTTATTCTGACCGGCGTTTTTATTTCCGTTGTTTTTATTATTATTGTTGTTGCTGTTGTTATTTTTGTTGTTGTTATTACCGTTATTATTATTGTTTACAACAGGCTTTTCTTCATTTTTAACTTCTGGTTTTTTTTCAGCCTTAGCTTCTGATTTATTGTAAAGTGCTTTTACCTTTTCAACTGATTCCTCATCTAATGAGCTAACAGCCTTTTTATCCTTAATACCAATGCTATCAAGTTTTTCTATAAGTTCTTTTGTACTTACTTCTAACGTCTTTGCTAATTCATGAACTCTCAATTTAGACAATAGAATACACCTCCATTTAGACTAGGGGCAACCCCTCACTACAACTTACTGTTCAAGCATAGAATGAATTTTGTTTGCAAAATTTTCATCAATTATGGCAAAGGTACTACGATTGTCTTTACCAATAATACTGCTCAATATATCTTTAGTGCTTGTTATTAAAATCGGCACATCATAATGTTTACATTTATTTGTAAATTTCTTTTTTGTATTGTCAGAAGCATCTTCCGGAATAATAACTAGCTTAGCTTCCTTTTTCTGAATTGCTTTCTCTACGGTATCTTCACCTGTTTTCATCTTGCCAGCCCTCTGACAAAGTGATAGTAGAGAAAGTGTCTGTCTATTCATTTATATTCTCCAACTGCATTTTTAACTCTTCATAAACGCTCTGGGGAACAGAGGTTTTGAATGACCTATCAAGTCCCTTAGATTTACACGCCTTGTTAAGACATTCTGCATTTGGGCATACATATGCACCTCTGCCCGGCTTTTTACCTGTAGGGTCAAGAGAAATTTCGCCAGCATCATTTCTGACAACACGAATAAGTTCTTTCTTATTTTTCATTTCCTGACAACCTATACATTTTCTCAAAGGAATCTTTTTAGTAGCCATTTTTACACCTCCCCAAATTATTCTTCAGTTGTTTCTTCTTCGATTGTTTCTTCAACTTCACTATTATTGCCAATTTTGTCAAAATCTATAAAGTCTGTAGAACGAGCCTGAGATTCACTCTTAATATCAATCTTCCAACCAGTAAGTCTTGCAGCAAGTCTTACGTTCTGACCTTCCTTACCGATAGCAAGTGAAAGCTGATTATCCGGTACAACAACCTTAGCAGACTTTTCGTCTTCATTTTCATCAATTTCAACAGCAACAACATTAGCTGGTCTTAAAGCTGCAGCAATAAATTCTGCTGGGTCTTCGCTCCAAGGGATAATGTCAATCTTTTCGCCCTTAAGTTCGTTTACGATTACATCAACTCTTGAACCGTTCTGACCTACGCAAGCACCTACTGCATCAACATTTTCGCTGTTTGAATAAACTGCCATTTTAGTTCTTGAACCAGCTTCTCTTGAAATACCCTTGATTTCAACTGTGCCGTCAAAAATTTCAGGACATTCAAGTTCAAAAAGTCTTTTTACAAGTTCATAGTGTGTTCTTGAAACAGTAACCTGAGGTCCTTTTGTTGCAAGTGAAACTTTAAGGATATAAACCTTTAATCTATCGTTAAACTTGTAAGTTTCGCCTGGAAGCTGTTCTGTCATAGGAAGAATAGCATCAGTCTTGCCAAGGTTTACAATGATATTGCCCTTGCCGTCTGTTCTCTGAACAATAGCTGTTTCAACTTCCTTTTCCTTTGCAGAAAATTCGTTGTACATTTTTTCTCTTTCAGCTTCTCTAAACTTCTGAACAACAACCTGCTTTGCTGTCTGAGCAGAAATTCTACCAAAATTCTTAGGAGTAATTTCAAAATCAACAAAATCGCCTAATTCATACATAGGGTTGATTTCCTGTGCATCTTCAAGAGAAACCTCTAAGAAAGCATCGTATACGTCTTCAACAACTTCCTTCTGAGCGAAAACCTTGATTTCGCCAGTTTCTCTATTCATATCAACCTTGATATTCTGAGAAGTACCATAGTTCTTCTTGCAAGCTGTAACAAGAGATGTTTCAATAGCTTCAAAAATTGTTTCCTTTGGTATACCTTTTTCTTTTTCAATTATTTCCAAAGAGTCTAAAAGTTCTTTGCAATCCATTTAAAATATCCTCCTTAAATTATAATATAACTGCTAATCTTGTAGTAGCAATGTCCTTACGGTTAAATGCTAATGTACGGTTGTCTTCAGTTATAATAGTAACATTGTCATTTTCATCAAGACCCTGTAAAGTACCTTGGAATTCCTTTACACCATCTACAGCCTTGAAAAGCTTTACATCAACAATTCTGCCCTTATACTTAATATATTCGTGGTCACGCTTTAATACTCTATCAAGTCCCGGAGAACTTACTTCAAGTATATAAGCCTGTTCTGTCATATCATCATCAAGCTGAGCATCAAGCTCACGGCTAACGTCTACACATTCGTCAATGCCGACGCCACCTTCTTTGTCAATATATAATCTCAAGTACCAAGAAGCACCTTCCTTTACATATTCAACATCAACAAATTCAAGTCCCTTTTTCTCAAGAATAGGTACAGCTAATTTTTCAACAAGTTTAACTATTTCCTTTGCCTGCATTTAACCATCCTTTCAATGTAACTTTTTATTTTACATACAAAACGAGAGTGGGCGTAACCCACTCTCACACAAGACATCATTCAACTGGAGTAATTATAACATAATATACCATACAATGCAAGCAAAATTTATCTTCTTCCTATATTATATAGTAGAAAAACATTTTTTCATAACATATTTTTTAATTTATATAACATCTTGCCAGCAATCAAAGTATAAAAAATGCCTTTTTTCATAATATAATACTGTAAATTACATTGGAGGTCATATAATATGAAGAAACGTAGTCAGAAAACCTGTTCCAGCTTTAAGCCAATTTCATATTTACCTAATGATTTATCTACTGTAAGGCAAAGTTGTTGTTATTGTGAATACTTTAATGATAAAAATTGTAGAAAAAGAATTTATGACGAATTGGAAGACGATGAATGAAAAAGGGGCGAAACAACTCGCCCCATAAATCACTATTTTGCCATTCTATAAATATTTGCTACATCTTCTGTATATAACTTTTTAACTTTACCGGCAAAGCCACCACAAGCTACAATACATTTTTCAGCCATTTCTTGTATCTGTTCTTCTGTAACATCAATTCCCAATTCCTTTATTGATGTTGGCATATTTATGCTATGATAAAATTCTTCCATAGCCTCAATACCTTTTAAAGCTGTTGCATCATCATTTTCCTGTGGCTCAACACCCATTACATTAACAGCAAATTTTGCAAATCTGTCTACTCTTTCCTTGTATACATATCTTGCCCAACTTGCCCATATTGCAGCAAGCCCTGCACCATGAGCACAGTCAAACATACCACCTAATTCATGTTCCATTTTATGAGTTGCCCAATCTCCACCGTCAGTACCACAACCTGTAATACCGTTATGAGAAAGACTGCTTGCCCACATTACCTCTGCTCTTGACTCGTAATTATCAGGCTCTGTCATCAATATTACTGCGTGTTTCTTAACAGTTTTCATAAGACCTTCTGCTATGCTGTCAGTAATATCCATATTTTCACTTTGGTTAAAGTATCTTTCCATTGTGTGCATCATAATGTCAGCACAGCCACTAGAAGTCTGATAAGGAGGTAATGTCATTGTCAATTCTGGGTTAAGAATTGCAAATTTCGCTCTACATACATCGCTATTGCAACCTCTCTTTATAAGACCTTCTTCCTTTGTAATTACAGATGAATTACTCATCTCACTTCCGGCTGCTGCAATAGTAAGCACGCAACCTATAGGCATACAAGCCTGTGGTGTTCTCTTTCTATCGTAGAAATCCCATACATCTCCACCGTTTGCCAAACCATATCCTATAGCCTTTGATGAGTCAATCACTGAACCACCACCAACAGCAAGTATAAAGTCTACACCTTCTTTCTTACAAAGCTCTATACCTTCGTAAACTAAACTTAACCTAGGATTAGGTACTACTCCACCAAGGGATACATATTCAATACCCTCTTTTTCAAGGCTATCTGTTATTCTATCAAGAAGTCCTGAACGTTTAGCACTTCCTCCACCATAATGAATAAGAACTTTCTTACAATTCTGTTCTTTCACAAGTTTTCCAACATGTGTTTCAGCACCTTTTCCAAAAACAACTTTTGTAGGTGCATAATAAGTAAAATCATTTGCCATTATTAAGACCCTCTTTCATAATTTATATTTTAAATATAGCACATCATTTTCTATATTTCAAATAATAATTATACAGCTATAAAACTACAGTACAAAGCTACCATTATAGGCATTGTCACAATACTTACAATAGTAGTCATTATATTTATAGCACCTGCATATTGTTCATTATTTCCATATACCTGTGCCATTTGCGTAATTGATGACGCCGTTGGTGTTATAGTTGCAATAAACGTTACTAACAAAATCATAGCACCATTATCTATTACTTTTGTTATGCCTGTAAAATATATAATCATAAACACAATAAAAGGGAAAAATATCATTCTAAAAAATAAAACCAAATAAATTCTTCCATTCACAAATACCTTTTTAAGCTCTGCTCCTGCCATTATCATACCAGTAATAATCATACTAATTGGGGCAACAGTTCCACCTACAGATTTTAAAGTTCCCTGTAATACACTAGGAATATGAATTTTTGTAATAAACAATAAAATTCCAATAAATATAGCTATAAGATTTATGTTAGTATAAATCTTTTTTAATTCAAAGCCCTTTTCGTTACTTAGCATACTCTTACAATGAGTCCACAACAAAACCAACTGCACAGATACAAAAGCACTAGAATACAACACCCATTCATCGCCTAAAACTGACATTACAACAGGTATTACCATATTTGCAGCATTTGAATACATAACAGACGCTTTTTCTACTGGATTAAAACTCAAAACCTTGCCCAATATTCTAATAAAAACCCAAGCAACAAAGTGTATAACTATTGCTACTCCAACAGCCAAGCCTAAACCCTTCAACTTTTCCGGTGTAAACTCAATTAAAAACGAATTTATAATTACACAAGGCATTATTAAGTAAAGACAGACCATTGATAAAACTTTACTGTCTTCAGATTTTACAATTTTCAGTTTTACCAATGTATACCCCATTATTATCATTATAAAAAACTGGGCAATCTGTTTAAACAGCAAAAAACTTATTTCCATTATTTTCTCACCTACTTTCTATTATATCTAGTGTAAGTATAACACAACAAAAAAACCTTTCAAGCATATTTTTCATACACTTGAAAGGTTATATTTGTAAATTATTTGCCCCAAACTTCCTCTGCTATTTCTTTTACAAGAGCAAGTTTAGCCCATTGTTCTTCTTCTGTAAGTTTATTACCTATTTCGCAAGATGCAAAACCACATTGTGGACTAAGGTAAAGTCTGTCAAGAGGAATATATTTTTCAGCTTCGTGAATACGATTGATTATTGTCTGCTTATCTTCAAGTTCTGGAGTTTTAGAAGTAATTAAACCAAGTACAACTTTCTTATCTCCTGTAACAGCTTTTAAAGGTTCAAAACCACCTGAACGTTCATCATCAAATTCAAGATAGTAAGCATCTACATTTTCTCTGCCAAATAATGGTTCAGCTATTGGGTCATATGCACCACTGCTGAAATAAGCTGAATGGTAGTTACCTCTACAAACGTGAGTATTAATAACTAAATCTTCCGGCTTTCCTTCAATAGCAAGATTGTTTACCTTTAAAAGTTTTTCTGTAATAGACTTTAAGTCTGCACCCTTGCCATAACGTTCTACGCTACCTTCTGCTACAAGTACGCCCCAAGTACAATCATCAAACTGAATATTTCTGCAACCGGCATTATATAAATCATTTATAACCTGATGATAGCCCTTTGCAATATCTTCAATTAATTCTTCGTCTGTTGGATAAAACTTTCTTGTTGTTTCAATGTTTGTAGGAATAACCATCTGCTGGAAGAACTGTGCCGGAGCTGGAATAGTCTGCTTTGCTACAGTATTTTCATCTTCAAGATTTTTAACAAACTTGAAATGCTCAACAAATGGGTGGTTTTCGCCGGAGATTTTACCTGTAAGCCAAGTATCATCAATTAATGCTGCCTCACTACTAAAAGCTACACCCTTTTCAGTTTTCTTGTGGGCAACACCCTTAAATCCCCACATAAAATCTAAATGCCAAGTAGCTCTACGAAATTCACCGTCAGTAATAACGTGATAACCGGCCTTTTTCTGCTTTTCTACAAGGTCAGTAATAGCCTTATCCTCAACTGCCTTTAATTCATCAGCAGTAATTTTACCATTTTCAAAATCTGTTCTAGCCTGTTTTAATTCTGCAGGTCTTAAAAAGCTACCTACATAATCGTATCTGAATGGTGTGTTTAATTTTGTCATTTTTATTTTTCCTCCTAAAATTATTTATTAAATTTTTCTCTAAATTGTTTTGCTGCCTTAACCATATTTATAAGGCTTGCTTTTGTTTCAACAACCCCTCTTGTCTTTAAACCACAATCAGGATTAACCCATAACTTTTCAGGATTAATTTTTTCAGCCATTTTATTGAGAACTGTCAATATTTCATCAACCGATGGCACTCTAGGCGAATGAATATCATAAACACCTGGACCAACTTCTGTTTTAAAATTGTTTTCCTTTAAAGAATCCAACAGCAATAAATCTGAACGAGAAGCCTCAAATGTAATTACATCTGCATCCATATCATCAATAGCCTTAATTATATCTGTAAATTCACTGTAACACATATGTGTATGAATTTGAGTTTCTGCCTTTGTTCCACTGTGAGTTAATCTAAATGTCTTTATTGCCCAATCAAGGTACTCACTGTACCAATCAGCCTTACGTAAAGGAAGTTTTTCTCTCAATGCCGCTTCATCAATCTGTATAATCTTTATACCGTTTTTCTCTAAATCAAGAACTTCATCACGAATAGCAAGTGCAATTTGGTAAGCACATTCTTTCAAAGAAATATCCTCTCTAGGGAAAGACCAATTTAATATAGTTACCGGTCCTGTCAACATACCTTTCATAGGTTTATTTGTTAAACTTTGAGCATAAACTGACCAATCAACTGTCATAGATTTATTTCTTGAAATATCACCCCATACAATAGGTGGCTTTACACAACGTGTTCCATAAGATTGAACCCAAGCCTTTTCTGTAAAAATATAGCCATCTAAATTTTCACCAAAGTATTCAACCATGTCATTTCTTTCGTATTCTCCATGGACAAGAACATCAATACCTATTTCTTCCTGTAATGCTACACATTCAGCAATTTTCTTTTTGTTAAATTCAATGTATTCCTGCTCTGTAATTTCGCCTTTTTTAAATGCTGTTCTATTCGCCTTTACATCAGCAGTCTGAGGAAAAGAACCTATAGTAGTAGTTGGGAAAATAGGCAAATTAAATTCCTTTTTTTGAATTTTTTCACGTTCTTCAAATGCAGGAAGTCTTGTAAAATCACTTTCCTTTATATTTTTAATTCTTTCAGCCACTTCTGAATTTAAAGCATTTCTATCTTCACTAAAAAGTTTTTTGTTGTTTACAAATACATTATCTTCAGTAAAATTAATTTCTTCTGCAAGAACTTTTAAATCTGCTAATTCTCCTAATTTCTCAACTGCAAAAGCAAAATGTTTTAAAACATCTTTTGAAAGTTTTGTTTCATTTTCAACTGTAAAAGGTACATGTAAAAGAGAACAAGATGTACTTAATACTACTTCTATACCCTTATTTTTTAATAAATTTAATGTAGAAATAGTTTTCTCATAGTTATTACGCCAAATATTTTTACCGTTTACTAAACCGGCAAGAAGTATTTTATCTTTTGGAAAACCGTATTTTTCAATAAGATTTAATGTTTCTTTTCCTTCAATAAAATCAAGTCCAATAGCATCAAATTTGAGCTTTGTTATATTTTCATAACTATCTCTTATATCTCCAAAATAAGTTTGTAAAAGAACTTTTATATTTTCTTTCTTTGCCAAAACTGCATTATAAATTTTATCAAATAAAGTTAGGTCTTCTTTTGTAATGTCATGAACAAGGAAAGGTTCATCAAACTGAATCCAATTAACGCCTAATTTACTCAATTCATTCAACAATTCAGAATAAGCTTTTATAGTATCATCAACAAAATCATCAACTGATTTATTGCCAGTAAATCTCGCAAGCTTCAATAATGTAAAGGGACCAACAACTACTGGCTTTGTTTCAATACCGTCTTTTTTTGCTTCGCTATAGTATTTAAAAGGATTTGTTCCTACAAGTTTAATTTCAGTATCATCTTCAATTTCAGGAACGATATAATGATAATTTGTGTTGAACCACTTTTTCATAGCCAAAGCTTTAACATCACCATTTTCTCCCTGATAACCTCTTGCCATAGCAAAATATGTATCAATATCTGATAAATTTAATTCCTTATATTCTTTTGGTACTATATTGAATAAAACAGCAGTATCAAGAACCAAATCATAAAAAGAAAAATCATTAGACGGAATATAGTCGATATTACTTTCTTTTTGTAAATTCCATTGATACTTTCTAATATCCTCAGCAGTTTCTTCTAATTGTTGAGCTGTTATTTCATTTCTAAAATATTTTTCTGTTGCAAATTTCAATTCTCTTAGCTTTCCCACTCTAGGAAATCCAATTACAGATGTTTTCATTTATTTACCTCCTTAAATTTTTGTACGACGTCATTTGCATATATTATAACCACAGCAAACTAAATCTGTAAAATACATAAAAAAATAGGTTTGATATAGTTTTAAACTATACCAAACCTATTCCATCAGAATCTATTTTTCATTTTCTTTTTCTCTTCTGTTTAATTCATTCATATAGCCAGCCGTAATAATACCAGTTGGTAATGCAACTATGGCTATGCCCATAAAAGAAGAAATCATACTTATAACCTTACCCATTTGACTTATTGGATAAATATCTCCATATCCTACAGTAGTCAATGTAACAACAGACAAATATATTGCATCAAAGAAAGAATTGAAACTCTCTGGCTCTACTTGGAACATAATTAATGCAACTAAAAAAATGTATCCACCGGCTAATACACAAACTGTAATCAAAGCCTGTCGTTCTCTTTGCACAACTGAAAGTATCATATTAAAACTTTTAGAATATCTTAGTAATCTTAAAGCCTTAAAAGCCTTGTTTAATCTTAACAGCCTAAACAATTTAAAACTTGAATTTAAAACTACAAGCGAAGGCAATATAGATAACAAATCAACTATACCATAAAATGTAAAAGGGTACTCTATAAAGGCCATTTTCTTCCTTTCACTATGCCTGAAATCTGCTGTTATCCAACGCAAAATGTAATCTACAATAAAAAGCAGGACTGTAATTTTTTCTATCCACATAAAAACAACACTACTGCTTTTAAAACATAAAGGAACTACACTGCCTAAAATACAAAATATCATTATTCGGTCATATAACACACTTAATATATCATCATTTCCGTCTACATCTATTATATTGTATATCTTTTCTCTCATATTTTTCACCCTTTTGCCCAATATCAAAACCATCTACTTTAATATTACCCTAAATATTCTTTAAAATCAAATTTTTTACAATTCATTATAGAAAAGGCAAGGCTAAAAACAGCCTTGCCTAACACATCATCTATTCCAACTTCTTGCATAAAATATATAAACCCTAATTAGATTTTCCAACAATACTGTAGCAAAAACCGTTAAATAAAAAGCCACTTTTGAAAATTCACTAAATCCAAGTATCAGAAAAATTAAGTTGACAATGGCCACTATAATCAAATTTACATAGTTCAATCCACGACAAATTTCCTTACTTTTTTCATTGTTAGCTTTTTCAATTTTGTATGTAGCATAGTTCATAGGCAAACTGTAGATAAGTAAAATAAAAGCAATAATGATAATTAACTCTATAAATTTATGTAATTCAAAAGCAGTATAAACAAAATTTCCAAGTATAAAACTTGCAATAAGAATTACCAAATCTATAACCAAACCAATTTTAATTAGTAATTTCATTTTCACCCCTCCTACTTTCCAACAATTCAAAAGCAATAAAACAATTTATAATCATTAAATATGCAAAGCCAATTATTAAGCTAAATACACTTTTACCATTTAACACACTATCTGCTATAATAAATATCAAAAGCATTTGATTTATTATAGTAATAAAATAACAAATCAATGCTATTTTAGTATTTCCTTTAATTCTAAAAATCTTATAATAAAGTACTTGAATTATAAAAGCCACCAAAATTATACATATCTGCCTGTATGAAAATTCAAAATCATCAACACCAAATGTATATAAAATTGAGCTAAAAAACACTAGCCCTAACAATACAAAATTCAAACAATACTTAATTAAATATTTTACAATTTTCATATTTATTCCACCAAACATAAATTTTTATTAACTAAAATCCGTTGGTTCTGGTTCTTTATCATAATCAACCACATATGGTTCTGCTATTTTTCTTCTATCTTCGTATGCTAACTCCTCTATTACATAAGCACTCATACACCATCTATCTGTATATGATAGCTTATCCAACTCTTTGACTAACTCCTCATCGTCTAGCTTTCTAAGTTTTTCAAGTATTGTATCTAACATTTCTATACAAATTGGAGAATTTCCTTCGAGTGTAGGGTCAACATCGGAAAACCAATTTCTTTTTAATGTTTCTAATTCCTTTTCTATCATATAATCAGCTCCTTATTAATATATCTAAGGTTTATTATACTAGTTTATAAAACCCTTTTTATCTCATTACTTTCGTACATAATAAATTTTCTATAACAATGTTAATCAAAATCAGTCGGTTTCGGTGGTTTATACTATTCAACTATAAATGGCTCTGCTACTTTTCTTCCATCATCATAAGCAAGCTCATCTATTACATATGGGCATAAGTACCACCTATCTTCCTTTGATAACTTGCTCAACTCTTTGACTAATTCCTCATCATCTAGCTTTCTAAGTTTTTCAAGTATTGTATCTAACATTTCTATACAAATTGGAGACTCCCCATCAAGACTTGGCGCCTTAGGACACTTCCAATGTTCTTTCAAAATCTTTAGTTCCTTTTCTATCATAAAATCAGCTCCTTATTAATATATCTAAGATATATTATACTATTTTATAAGTCCATTTTTTTATCCCATTACTTTCGTACATAATAAAATTTTCTATAACAATATTAACCAAAAGCTGTTGGTTTAGGTGTTTTATACTATTCAACTATAAAAGGCTCTGCTACTTTTCTTCCGTCATCATAGGCTAGCTCGTCTATTACATATGGGCATAAATACCACCTATCTTCCTTTGATAACTTGCTCAACTCTTTAACTAAGTCTTCATCATTTAATTGCCTGAATTTTTCAAGTATTGTATCTAACATTTCTTCGCAAATCGGTGCTTCTCCATCAAGACTAGGAGCTGATGAACATTTCCAATTTTTTTTCAAAATATCTAATTCTCTTTCTATCATAAAACCAACTCCTTATTAATTGTAATTCTACTACATATCCGAAATTAATTTTCATCAGAGCTAAAATCCAAAATTTTATTTATTATTTTTCTTTACTTTTTTTACTTGAGATATTCTATATATCTGTGCAAGCAACGAAACCAATATTAGAAAAAATACGATATTTCTCACTTTTTTCATAAAAATACCTCCCCTAATATTTCATATCCAAATTTTAACCTTATGTATTTTCTAGCAATAATGCCTAATCAAATAATCTATAATATCTCGGCCTCTTTCAAAAAATATTACTGATGCTATTATAAATATATAATAGAAATTCATAATAAACATTATTAATAAAAACCCATAATAATCATACTTTTTTTCGTAAAAAACTCTATTATACGCGAAATAACCAGTTCCAAAGAAACTAAAACCCCAATTGGACCCCAAAAAAATATTTTTACAATAAAAGTTCTATACCATGAGCTAAAGGAACTATAGTAATCCTCCAAATATATATCAAAACCAAACAAAAACACTATCATCAAAACCCCATGAACTATACCCAGCTCTGTTATAAAACTAGGACTATCTATTTTTCTTTTTAATTTCTTTATAAAACTTTCACTCTCTATTTTCTTTTTACTCATAAAATAATCCCCATTATTACCACGCTCAATTTATCATAATTAATTCTTCTTAATTTCATTATACACTATTTGTTGTGTATTAACAATATACTTTGTATTATTTAAGAAACAGATATGTTTTTATAAAACAAAAAGCCATAAACTTATAATATTTACAAAGTCTATGGCTCTAATTATATATTTTAATTTTTATATTACTGATAGTCAGAACATATACTTACATTTCAATGGTTAGTAGACTACAAATTTCCATGTATCTTATCATATAATCTATGTAATAATGGATAATTCTTTTTATCCCAATTTCTACTACAATAAAAATACCAATTATCGTCACCAATTTTCTTAGTATGTACAGTTGTCATATAGGTCATAGAAGAATCTCTAAACAAAATATCATAGATGGAAAATTTACATTTCCAACTATCTTCATTCATTTCTAATATATAAGCTAAACCATTAAATGTATCATTTTCAGCACTAGAATTTGCAAAAACAAATCTATATCCCCAATTATTTTTTTCATTATTTAAGCATAAAACATATATTTTATTTATACTATAAAGTTTTGAGGCTTCTTTTATGTAATTTTCTGTCTTACTATCAATATTGCATTTCTCTTTTTTATTCCAATAAACTTGAATTTTACCATCTTCTGAAATATTTATTAAATTACAATCATGTATAAAACTTTGTTCTTTTAAATTTGTAGCAAACCCATTCCAAAATTCTTTATCGCTTAAGTACAAATTTTCTATTTGTTTTTTATTTGAATATAAATATTTATTTTCAATATTATGAATACTTAAAATATTCAAAATAATAAATATTAAAACACCTATAAAAACAATACTGATAAATAATTTTTTATGCTTATATATTTCTTCATACCTCCCCTCCTTTTTCTGACAAAACTTTTAAATAACTTCTTTAAAATCCATGCACCTAATTAAACTAGCATTTATACAAGTTATTGTTTATGTCACAAAAATTACAAGACGGTAGGTGTGGAATCAATACCAATATTGTATATAGTAATACCACTTATCTCGGATTTTTTCTGTACGGATTTTATGACCTCCATGATTTTGTTGAGCACCTTTTTCATCTTGCCCCTCAAACACACCGGGACTTGTTTCGACTAACTCAAGATTGTTAAATTCAAATGAATAAGGCATATCATCGCGTGAAAAATAAAATCCTGTATAAGTTCCTGCATCTAAAAAGCCTGAACTTCCACAATAAAATTGCAAAACGTTTTCATTGTAAGCATAAACTCTTGTAACTATGGTGTTTTCCCCAAGATGTCTTTTAAGGATTTCTTCTTCCTTTTGTTTTCTTATTTCAGGGTTGTCATTTGAAGATTTGATTTTCTCAATTTCACTATATGAGAAGTTTTCGAGCATCTCATAATTGTCGCTTACATATGAAACAATTTTATTGTATGTTATATTATCATTGTTGATACGATGGCTTACAAAGAAAATGCTTAGGGCGATAATAGCAACTACTACAACACCTAAAATACTGATTGGCACTTTTTTATCCAACTTCACTTCAACTCCCCCTTACCGATTGTTATACCAATTTATGCCTATTCTTACATTAGCTTTATCATCTGCCGAATCAGCACTACGGAAAACCCCTCCTATTCCATTAAATAAACCTGTAAGTGATAAATTACCACCAGCCGCCGCAAAATCGCCTCCCTTAAGTAGTATTCCTTCTGAAAAACCTGCTGCCGTTTTCAAATATCCATAAATTATATTGCCAACTGCTTCAGGAGTAGTAAGAGTTTCAAAAAGCACTATTGAGGCACTTATACTTCCAGGATATGTGCCAGCCCCTATGAGAGCATTCCACTTATCTTTCAATTTAATATCCCATGTAGCACCAGTCTTAACCATATCATAAAACCACATGAAATCCCCAGAATGTGCCTGAAAATCACCAACGGCATCATTTAAGGCATTGTTGATGGGCACACTAAAATCTTTATATTTCTTACGACCTCCAGCACCGATGTTCCTTGCCATAACGATTTCAACGCCAACAGCAATATCCTCTTTTGTCCTATATATTAGCCCCAAACTTGTCCATGTTTGTAAGCCAACTACCCCGGCATCTTTTCCTGTATTACATATGTTTTTGTGCCATCTACAGTTTTAGAAATTCTATAATGGTTTGGCATGTATTCAATTTATATCAACTTATTTGCTAATAAATAATTGTAAATATTATTACTCAATTTAATACGACTCATAGCTTTTTCAATTTCTTGCTGATTTGAAAATTTAGCACCACTTTTTACCAACTCTTTAGTAATATCATAGTATCCTGCAGTAGTTGCATAATATAAAGCTGTTCCACCATCTTTACCGTACCTTAAATTATAATTAATATCAACACCATAATCAATCAATAATTTAACAGTATTTGTATTTCCATATTTAACAGCATTAATTAATGGATTACCGTTAATTCCGTTTACATTTGCACCATAATCTAATAGTAGTTTTACACAAGCATCTCCATTATCTGGTATGCAAGCTAACTCTAGCAAACTAACACTGTTTACAGGTTTATTAACATCTGTTCCTGTATCCAAAAATGCCTTTAACGCCAAACCATTACCAGAAGATGCAGCTGTATAAATTGCTCTATCAATACTCAAGTTATCGTTATATTTTTCTATAAGCAATTTTGTTATGTCATAATTATTATTCATTACAGCATAACACAAAACATCATCATAATTTGTACCTTTTTCACCCCTTGTTGATGCACCTTTTTCTAACAAATATTTTACTATATCACATCTATTATCTTTCATAGCTCTTTCAATGGCTGTGATTCCGTTTTTATCACTACTATTAATATTAGCACCTATTGATAATAAATATTGTATATTTTCTATATTTCCGTACTCACAAGATAGCATATATAAATAATTAATATCGTAATCTCCATATTGAATTATTTTTTTCAATGTATCTGCATTACCAAAGGATGCAATACAACCAACCACCAATTTCTTGTTTTCATATTTAATATCTTCATTTAATAGTCTACTACTGTCAAATATTGAATCATAAATTTGTGAATCTACATTTTTATTATGTTTAAGTAATGCTCTTAAATATCCATATCCTTTATAATAATTATTATCATTCTTTAATTCATTTAGTACATTATTAACAGTTTTATCGCTTACTATAAGATTATCGAAATCTGTTAATGCATATATTAATTCTCCATAATAGCGCCCTACTGCATACTCAATCAATGATACTCCTTCACTATTAACATAATTAATATCTACCCCTTTTTCAATTAACAAATCAAACATATCTTTATTATATCCATAATACTCAATTAAGTAAGTTAAAACAGATTTTCCACTTGTAGTAATATAATTGGGGTCTGCTCCTTGCTTTATGAGATATTTAGCAATATCTGGTCTATTTTCAAACAAAGCCATAACTACTGGACTATCAACAGTAGACATATCCCACACACTAATTTTTAGTGGTTTAAAGCTGTTTATATTACAGTCATCATCAACAGCTTCCTTTACGGCTTCAAAATTTTGAAAATCTATTGCCCGATATAATTTAGCATTGTGCGATAAGCCTCTTAATAAACCATATATACTAAATAAACCACATCCACATAATAAAAAAAATATCAAAAAAACAATACAACCTATTTTCCATAATTTGCATCTGTAAAATTTTTGCTTGCCCATGTAACATTCACCTCATTATTATTCCTATTCACAGTAATACCTCTGTTTTCATATGATTCACGAGCCTTGTTAACAGTTCCTGTGAAAATTTCAGCCATATGTGAATCAGGAAAAGTAATGCTTATATCCATAGTTAAATCATCCAAACTAGCATTATTTGCAATAAATCCATTTATCCACCATGTGTTATCTTTTCTACTGAAAATTTGAGTATTATTACTTGAATCTCTTAACTGAATAGACATTTTATAGTCTACAGAAGATGATTTATAGTGTTTTACATCTAACGCATTTTCTATAACATTAGATCCGTTTTTTTTCTCATAAATACCCACTTCACATCCTATTCCAGGTCCATATCTACCTTTCCATAATTGTATTCTATAGTCAACCTCATTGAAGTTAAAATAAAATTTTTTTGTTATTATATTAAATAAGTTTACATTTACGTCCATCTTATTTATCCCTAGTATAGACGGTCCTGAATTATCAGCCAATTTATCATATATATTGTTATATACAAATGCTTTTTGCCAACAATCAGAATTTGTATACCAAACAGTAGTATCGTCATCTTGTTTATGACTTCTAAAATCAGTAAACTTAATAATTTTACTTAATTTTTTATTACTACTAATAATCTTTGAAATTCCTTCAAAAAAATTTCCTCCTCTAGTAGTAGTCAATCCACTCGAATCACCAAACATCACTGGATTCTGACTGGCATATCCATACCAATTATTTCCGTCTTTTATAGGGTCTTCTGTTATAAATGAACCTGTACTTGGGTCATAATATCTATTTCTTAGGTATACAAATCCTGATTCACTATCTGTGTATTCTCCACAATAACCAAATGGAGCATCACCTATGCCTATATCTTCTGTTTTATTTCCATAGGCATCATAAACTGTTGTAGATGAATTATCTTTTCCATTTACAAGATTACCGTGTCCATCATAGCTATATAAATTCTCTTTGCTGTCAGATAATACTTGACCATTTGTACCTATTCTATAGTTTATTTTCATATTTAATTCACTATCAAATTCAGATACAACCCTATCATTATCCCACAACTGATATGTTTTTGTGCCGTCTACAGTTTTTGAAATTCTGTAATGGTTCGGCATATATTCATAGGTTGCATTTTGCTCATCTTTACCTCTATAGCTCTTTAGCTCATTAAGACCATCATAAGTATATACCTCTTTTCCATAATCGGAATACTTATACCCTGTCCCTTTGCTATTACTGCCAACATCAATCATACCTAGGTTAAATTTGTTACTGTCTACATTTTTATTTTTATATTCAACTCTATTTAACCTATTTCCATTTTTATCATAGCCGTATGATGTTATATTCTGCCACTTAGCATTTCCATTACTTACAACCTGATTTTCCTTTATCAATCGGTTATTCTTATCATAGCTATATGTCGTAATATATGACGGATTATCTGCATCTCCATAATCCTTTTTAGTAAGATTACCAAATTCATCATATGTGTAACCTATTGTAAATGGCATATTGGCATCTTCGCCATAAACCTCTTTAACAACTCTATTTGCACTATCATATGTATAATCCATTGTTGCATTATAATGATTTACATAATGAGCTATATTTCCGTCTGGATAATATGAATATCTATAGCTTGTTTTAACATTCTTATTATTGATATTTGTTACTCCAGTAATAAGATTAGCTTTGTTATATTCATATTTTCTGGTCATATTGTTATCTTTTGTTTCAGTAATATTGCTATATACACTTTATTAATTAATTTCTATTGCCATATTTACAATAAACCCCACTACCTATATCAATTTTAAGTTCTCTTACCCTAGCCCAAAATCAAATATAGATAGTGATGTCTAATAAAAATTATTTTAGTACCTCTTACTCTAAATATTAATTATCATTTAATCTCCTCTTTATCAAGACTAGTTTCTTTATCAATATGCACAATTCTGTTTTCTATATCCGTTGAAACTTCAAACCCCAATTCATTAAATAAATGTTCACCACTTTTTTCGAATAAATATATATGTCCGTTTACTACTGTACAAACACCAAAATCACTCATATCATTTAAGTACACATAATTATTGTTTTTTGTATCAAATATCCTTATCACGTAATATTTACTATTGTATAGATTTTCATCATTGGATACAATTGCCATTTTATTGTAAAATACCGAGCATAAATATTTATTTCCATTGTATAAAATTTCAATATTCTTTCCAGTTTCATCGCTATTAACCTCAGCCCCTAAGTTTTCAAATATAGTTCTCAACGGAAAAAGTGTCTCTCCACCATCTTCTTTTATAATTCCTGTTTCATTTTCTTTAATAATAGTGAACAAAACAGGGTCATTATCAACATAATTTCCATTTATATATAAATCACCTCTATTTTCCTCACTAATAAATATTGATATTTTCTTTAATGGCTCAGCAGAAATAACATTTGTAAATACAAACATAAAAATAAATATAGAAATTAAAAACTTTTTCATAATAAATACCTCCCAATAAATTTATAGCAATTATAAATCTTTCAATATATTTTGTTCCTCAGAGTTAAAGTCAGAAAACTTATTTACTATAATTAAATCCCCATTACTTATCATTTGTTGACAATGTGTAATATAATATTCCTCAAACTTACCATCAACAACACAGTACTTCAGCATATTTGTTTCTAAATCTAAAATAGATAGCACTTCAAATGTTTTTTTCTTTACATCATCATATATGTACCCCTTTATATATACCTTTTCATCTTGTTCCACATAATTAACAACACTAAATATTATCGAACAATTATATTTGACATTATATAAATCCAATCCACCTCTTTCATTTGAGTATTGTTGATACTCCCCATTTCCAAAAACATTTTTAGTGTCAAACCATGTTTCATATTCCAATTTATACTTTTGAGTACACATACTAAAAATTGAAAATATAATTAATAGCAAAAAGAATAAACAAAATATTAGTGTTAGTATTTTTACCACCTTTAAATTTATTTTTATTATTGTTTTCATTTACAGACCTCCTCTTAATTTCATCCCCTAAATGTATTAATGCAGATTTGCCGATTTCACTATCCCCATATGCTACTTAATTATTTTATATTTCCTAATAAAATTATAGTTGATTAAATAACAAATTTATTTTATTTATATATTTTGTTCACTAAATTAACTTTTACAATAAAAGCTATCATATATACATAAAATAACAAAAACTTATAACCTGTTCTTTCTAATTTCATTATACACTATTTGTCATCTATTTACAACATACTTTATACAACAGCAACATATATCAATATTATTTTTAATAAATTAATGTGTTCTCGAGTACATTCTAACAAAACAAAAAGCCACAACCCCTGCTATTCACAAGGTTTGTGGCTTTTGTTATATTACACTTATTTGTTTTTTATGAATATTATCGTATCAAAAACGTATCAATCAGGAATAAAAAAAACATCATTTATGCTGTATATAAGACTATTTTTTTATTCCCACTCTTAAATTTTAAACATTTTATTGTATATTTAATGTATATTAGCCCATTCTATATAGAATAATTATTCATATTTTACTGTATTATTTTAAACTTTAGAAAAACTATTGTCATTTTATTGTCACTTGCAATTATTTGCTTATACTATTTTTTTATTATAAAATCGAATTTACCTTCAGTTTCTTTTAATATTTTTTGTAATTTTTAAAGGAGTAATTTTCTTTCTATCTTTAGATAATTTTTCATTACTCGTAAATTACACTTTATTTATTAAAGCATTCTATTTTAATAACAATAATAGCTACACTCTTATATACAATGTTCATACATAAATTTATGCTTCCATAACATTATCAGTCCAAAGCTCACACTGCGTCATAACAGTCTGCACAGCATCCTCCATACCTTCTGGTGGATACTTGTGCCTTTTCAATAGCTTTTTGATAAGCATACGCATTTTTGCTCGTGCAGACTCTCGTTTCTGCCAGTCTATTGTCTTGTTTTTTCGTAGAGTATCAGCAAGCTCTTTTGTAATAGCAATCAGTTCATCGTTTTCGTAAAAATCTTTGATTGCCTGAGGCTTTGTCAATGCATCATAGAAAGCAAGCTCATCTGCTGTAAGCCCAAGTTGGTCGCCCTCTTTTTGAGCTGCCGCAATCTGTTTTGCCAAATTAAGCATTTCTTCAATTACTTCTTCATTAGTCAACATACCATTGAGATAAGCATTAATAGAACGCTGCATAATTTCGCTGAACTTTTCGGATTTTACTATATTGGTTCTGCGATAAACTGAAACCTGTTCTGCAATCAGTTTTTTCAAAAGTTCAACAGCAAGATTCTTTTCTTTCATATTGGCAACTTCTTCAAGGAATTTGGGATCAAATAGAGAGAATTCCTCTTTAATGTCTGAGAAAAGATTTATAACGCCATCACTCTTGATGCTTTGTTTCAAAAGTTCATTTATCCTTGCGTTCATTTCAGGCAGAGAAATCTTCTTTCCCACACCAGTATTAGTCAATCTGATAACAAGAACGCGAACAGACTCAAAAAACGCAGCTTCAAATCGACTATCCTCATCAATCAAAGATGAACAGAGTGATAGTGCCTGATGGAGCATAAGAGCTTCTTTTACAAAAGAGTCTTTATCATCAATTTTTTCTCTGCCAATAATAAAGTTTACAGCTCCGCTGATTGTTTTTGCTCTTTCAAGGTCTGTTCCTTTTAAGAATTTGGAATAATCATATCCATGAAACTTATCACGACAAATTGACAATTTTTCCAAAAACTTCGGATATGCAACCTTAGCAACATCGGTATCGCCATAGTTCTTTTTATCACGAGAAGTATAGTCATTCATCGCCTGCTTCAAAGCAGTAGCAATTCCAACATAGTCAACAACGAGACCACCTTCTTTATCACGGAACACACGGTTTACTCGGGCAATAGCCTGCATAAGGTTGTGTCCAGACATAGGTTTGTAAACATACATAGTAGCAAGAGATGGTACATCAAAGCCGGTCAACCACATATCAACAACAATCGCAATCTTCATTGGACTTTCATTATCTTTGAACTTCTTAGCAAGTTCATCTTTATGCTGCTTATTACCAATAATTTGTCGCCATTCTTCCGGGTCATTATTGCCGGAAGTCATAACAACGCCAACTTTTTCAGTCCAAGTAGGACGAAGTTCCAAAATTCGCTTGTAAATTTTCATAGCAATAGGACGAGAGTATGCAACTATCATTGCCTTACCAGTCAGTAAATTTTCTCGGTTATTCTCATAATGGTCAAGAATATCACAAACAAGAGAATTAATGGTATTATCATTACCAAGAACCGCTTCCATCTGTCCCAACTCTCGTTTGCTTTTTTCAATAACCTCCTCATCGGCATTTTTAGCCATAATATCATACTCTGCATCAATCATCTTCAAAGTTGCTTCGTCAAGATTAAGCTTTATTACACGACTCTCATAGTAAACAGGGCGAGTTGCACCATCTTCCACAGCCTGTGTCATATCATAAATGTCGATATAATCGCCGAATACCTCACGAGTACTTCGATCTTTAGAAGAAATCGGTGTACCTGTAAATCCGATATATGTAGCATTAGGAAGTGTGTTGCGGATAATTCTTGCTGTGCCGATAACACGCTTTGCAACTTCTTCACCATTTTCATTTTTAGTAATCTTAATCTTTTCAGCAAGTCCATATTGACCTCTGTGAGCCTCATCAGCCATTACTATAATATTGTGGCGTTCAGACAACGGCTCGTTGGACTCCTCAAATTTCTGCATTGTGGTAAAGATAATACCGTTTGCCTGTCTGCCAGCAAGCAAAGTTTTCAAGTTTTCTCTGCTCTCTGCGTGCATAGGCTCTTGTCTTAAAAATTCCTTGCACTTTGAAAACTGACCGTAAAGCTGGTCATCAAGGTCATTTCTGTCAGTAAGTACAACAATAGTAGGAGATTCTAATGCTTCTTGCAATAAATGAGCATAGAACACCATAGAAAGGGACTTACCACTTCCTTGTGTATGCCAAAATACGCCACCTTTACCGTCTGTAACTGTAGCGTGTTTTGTTGACTCAATAGCTTTCCTTACAGCAAAATACTGATGGTATCCAGCAAGAATTTTGAAGGAGTTAATACCCTCATTAGAAAAGCAGATGAAGTTCTTTATAATATCAAGCAATCTTTCTTTTTGGAATATACCTTCAAAGAAAGTGTCAAACTGAGCGTATTGTGTATTTTCATAGTCACCGTCCTTTGTTTTCCATTCCATAAAGCGGTCTTCACCGGATGTGATTGTTCCCGCTTTTGAGGTCAACTGGTCACTCATAACACAAATAGCGTTATAAATAAACATAGACGGAATTTCCTGCATATAGTTACGGAGCTGTCTATAGGCTTCGGAAGCATCTGTTTCTTCACGGGAAGGAGATTTTAACTCGACTAAAACAACAGGTAAGCCATTCAAAAAGAGAATTACATCAGGGCGTTTGTTGCTGTTTTCAATAAAAGTCCACTGATTGGCAATAATAAAGGAGTTATTATCGGTATTTTTGTAATCAATAAGATAAACGATAGAGGAGCGTTCCTCACCGTCTACAAAATATCTTACAGGAATACCGTTTTGTAAATAGTCCATAAAGACAGAATTCTTTTGCACAAGTTCACCGTTTTCAAAATTTTTAAGTTTGAATAAGGCGTCCTGAATAGCATCATCAGGCAACTTTCTGTTCAAACGATATAGTGAGTCAAGCAAAACATCTTCATATAACGGACTGTAAAAATCCCTTTCAATATCAGGACCGTATGTGTACTCGTATCCTAAATCACTTCTAAATAGCTCAATTACTGAGTTTTCGTAATCAGCTTCAGTATATAAACTTGGCATAAATATCCCTCCTTTATAGATTTATTACAATGTAATTCTTAATTCGTATGGTTTCTTAGTAGGTAACATCTTCTAAACAATAATTTAGCAGCTTAAAGATTGATATTTGAAATATCAAGTTCACCTGATATAAGTTTAGGTAGTAATGTGTCTCTTAGTGTTGTCAAATTATCTTTTTCAATTTGATTAACCTTAATTTTTGCAAATATTGGTTCAGCAAAGTTATGAAACTCTTTCAATTCTTCATCTGTAGGTATAATAAATTTCATACTCTTGATTATTTTTGAATTTACGGCTGTTGCAATTGAAGATGTACTCCCCATAGTTTGGTAGTTAAAATACTTCAAATAACAATAGAGATATTCATTTATTTCTTTTTTATTTGTTTTGAAATGTGCAATAGCTTCATTAGTACTCATCTCACCGTTTGTAATTGCAATTCTACCAACAGTGAGCTTAAAACTAAGTAAAACCGTATTATCTGGCACTACCTTAACATTGTAGCGATCAATAGCTGCTTTTGTAAGTTGTTCAGAACTACTGCTGATATAAAGACCACAAGTTCCCATATCTGAAATGGAAACCCAAGTAACATCTTGAGGATTTTTGCTAAACCATTGTGGTTCCTTTCTAGGTGGTGTTTTACCAATAGAAATATCAAAGTATTCATCAACACGACAAATTTGTCGTTCATTGTTTACTGTATCAACAAATTTATTGCGATATAAAGTTAGTACTTGCTGCTCTAAATTATTGTTTATAGCGTCATTTATTTCTATTTTTTCGTCAATGACCCCTAGAATTTTTACTATTCGTTCTTGTTCTTCGATTGATGGATATAGAACTGATATATCCTGTACATTTTTCAGTGGCAACTTAGGTTGTACAGCCCCAACAGTGCCTTTTTTTATCTCATCTTGACCAAATTTTGAAATAAGGTAATAGTAAAGATACTCTGGAAGCACATTTCTTATATTGATTATCTTATCACAGTTTTCTGTTTGATTCGCTTTATCCAAAGTATTACCAACAATTCCAATCAATCCAATGGTTCCGACTACACTTATCAAAATATCACCCTCATTAACGATATATCGAGCAATCGACTGTTGTGTTTCATCGTCAACATATTCATAATCAGAATTTAACTGCAAATACTTTGTTTTTCCTAAATCTTTAATTTTAATATAAGGATGGGTATTTGGTTCTTTTACCAATTTCTTCCCTTTAGGAAGTCTCTTTCCACCCTTAACTTCAGCAAACTCTTTAATTTTTGCTTCATTCCATCGTCCCATTATTTTCTCCTTATCCGATATATTTTCGATGAGCAATCTTTACATTACTCTGCTTAACCATTGCATATTGCAAGGTGATATCTATCTTTCTATGACCTAAGAGATGTTGTAACTGCTCAATGGGCATCCCTTTATCTATAGCCATAGTTGCAAGTGCATCTTTTTGTAAGTCTCCCTTTTGGATTAACATCTATATATTCAAATAAACGAACAATGGTGGACATTTATTCATCCTCCATTTCATCAAAAATTTCACAAGAAGCCTCCAATAATTCATTAGCATTCACATTGTATGTAATATTAAAAGATTGCTTTTCTCCGTTTATCAATGCTATAAAATTAACACTAACGCTATCCTCAACAGTTTTACACGATATGATTTTTAAATCCATCATACAAGAGTTTATATCAAGTTCACATTCCGAAAGTATTCGCTGTATCAAATAATTATCTGACTTCAAAAGTAATTCCATTATATCGGCAGACGCAACATTAAATTCCTGTAATAAAGTAAATCGAACATCTTTAGCATTACTACAAATTTTAAAATTATTTATTCGTTTGCTATTAAAAATTTCTGAAAAGTCACTATCATTTGAAATAAATATGCCAAGATGATTTTTGGTATGAGTGACAATGGTGTTAAAAATCAAAGCATCTTTAAAGCCCGCATCTGTATATTCTTTTCTGCCGACTTTAGCGGTTTTGAATGGTTGTTCTGAATGTACCGCTTGTTTGATTATTTTTTGTATTGTTTTTTCATCTTTAGGACAAGAAATTATTTTTGCATTTACACGGGGATTAGACAAAAAATCTTGAGCTATATCTTTAGCATAATCTGAATATTCTGATTCCGAGTTACAATCTTTAAATTCGTAATATACTTCTGCTAAATTTCCAAAAGATTTACGAAAGGCATCAATTTTAGCTTCCATAGATTTTTTCTCTGATTTGAAGTGATTTACTAAATGCTCTTCAAGTTCAAACCAAACAATATCTGGAATGCAAATTTCAACTCTGTCACCCAATCCCATATTACGAATTAAATCTTCAATTTCATAATATAAAGGATTCACTGTAAATTGTGAAAGGTATAGGGATTTTCCTGAGTGACGACATTCTAAAGTGTTTGTATCAAAATAAATATATGCCTTATTATATTTCCCCATACTTATTCACATCCTTTACTTTCCATAGTAAACCCTAAGTCTTTCATTTTCTTACAGATTTCGTTCTCCAGTTCATGAGACTTTGCAAACATCTCCAAAAGTTCAGAGGTGAGACGGGTCATCTTTTCTTCAAATGGTTCTCCATCGTCCTCGACTTCTTCAAAGTCAACATATCTGCTCGGCGTCAGAATGAAGTCCTGCTTTTCGATTTCCTGAAGGTCGGCAACCGCACAGAATCCTTTTACTTCTTCTAATGTTCCATTTTGAAAATCTTCAAATGTTTTTGCTAATTTATCAATATCTCCAAGACTGCCATCTTCTTGAATACCTTCTGTAAAATCTCTGTGTTTACGGTCAACCAAATAACCCATCTTATGAGCATCGATAAACAAAGTTTTACCTTTTTGTTTCTTATTCTTCGAAATAAACCAAAGAGTAACAGGAATGGTAACGCTATAAAAGAGCTGTGTAGGCAGAGCAACAATACCCTCTACAAGGTCAGCCTGAATAATATTCTTTCTAATTTCTCCCTCTCCACTGGACTGAGATGACAATGCACCGTTAGCAAGTACAAGACCTATTTTTCCGTTCGGCGCAAGGTGATGTATCATATGCTGAATCCACGCATAGTTGGCATTGCCTGCTGGCGGTATACCATATTTCCAACGAACATCGTCTTTTAGTTTATCTTGTCCCCAGTTAGAAAGATTGAAAGGCGGATTTGCCATAATAAAATCTGCTTTCAAAGTTTTATGTAAGTCATTAAAAAATGTATCTGCCTGATATGGGCCAAAATCTGCGTCAATACCACGAATTGCCATATTCATTTTAGCCATTTTCCAAGTATCAGCATTTGATTCCTGACCGTAAACAGCAATTTCTCCACGTTTTCCGCTATGTGCCTGAATGAACTTTGCACTCTGAACGAACATTCCGCCAGAGCCACAACAAGGGTCTACAACCGAGCTAAAAATGATACAATTTAACGGAGTTAGTGTTTTGGTGCAAACTCTCTAGTCTTTGGTGCAAACTCAAAAAAGCACCCAAGACCTAAGTCCTGAGTGCAATCTCAATTTTCTTTATACCGTTATTGCCGTACCGTCTTTAAAGGTAACGGTGCGTTCCTTTCTTCCTATGGTAATGAAATCTACCAAGCTGCCCCAAAGTCCATCATCAAACTCAGTAATAACACCGTCCATATTTTTCAATGTTTGGATAAAGATTTTCATTTTCTCGCTCTGAGCCTTCTTCTGCTCGATTTCATAATCTAGCTCATCATATCTTTCTTTTGTTTTATCATACCTATCAACCAGTCCATCATAGCGTTTCTGATATTCCTCTTGATTTTGTGCGACTCTCGCATTTTCTGCAACACAAGACTGAGTCATTTCCACAAGCATCAACATTTCTTCCTGCAGCCTGTCACGCTCCGCAGTAAGCTCTGCCGTGTCAAATAAGGTTCTATACATTAGCTCTACATTTGAGATAATCTCCTTTTTCTCTGTTAAGAGCTTGTTAAACGCTGTTACAAAAACTTCCTTTATCTCTTGCTCTGTAATATGAGGAGTTTCGCATTTATTTCCCTCAATGAACTTGTGATTGCATTGATAAATAACTCGTCTATACTTATCATTTGAATGCCATACCTTTGAGCCAAACCATCCACCGCAATCACCGCATTTAATCTTATTAGAGAAAATACTTACCCCACTATAGCGTGAGCCTTTGGTTCGTTTTCGTCTTTCAAGCTCTGCCTGAACAAGGTCAAACACCTGTGGGCTGATGATTGCCTCGTGGTTGCCTTCTACATAATACTGCGGTACTTCACCCTCGTTCTTTTTATGCTTTTTGGTTAGGAAGTCCACGGTGAATTCCTTCTGCAAAAGAGCATCACCTTTGTACTTTTCGTTTGACAGCATTCTGCGTACTGTTCCTTGATTCCATTTATCTTTGCCGCCCGGTGATTTAATTCCTTGTTTAGTTAGTCTTTCAGCTATCGAGTGAGGTGTCATTCCCTCAAGAAACAATCTGAATATCAGCTTAACAATTTCAGCCTGCTCTTTATTCACAACAAGGTTACCGTCTTCACCTTTTTCAAAGCCTAAAACTCTCGAATACGGAATACTCACCTTACCGTCAGCAAAACGCTTTCTATGCCCCCAAGTTACATTTTCTGATATAGAGCGGCTTTCTTCCTGTGCAAGGGAACTCATAATTGTAAGGAGCAGCTCCCCTTTGCCGTCAAAAGTCCATATATTCTCTTTCTCGAAATAACACTCAATGTTGTTTTCCTTTAGTTTTCGTATGGTTGTAAGGCTGTCTACTGTATTTCTTGCGAAACGGCTAACCGACTTTGTAATAATAAGGTCAATCTTGCCGTCCAATGCATCAGCAACCATACAATTAAAACCCTCTCTGTGCTTGGTTGAGGTTGCGGAAATACCTTCATCCGTATAAATGCCTACAAACTCCCAATCATCTCTGCTATTAATATAGTTTGTGTAATAATCAACCTGTGCCTCATAGCTTGTAGTTTGGTCATCGTGGTCGGTACTTACTCTTGCGTATCCCGCCACCCTTCGTTTTTTTCTGCTGTTTACAGGAGCCGCAGTGAATTTATTAATTGTAGCAGGTATTGTTGTTACTTTCTTTGCTGTCATTTATCCTCACTCTCCTTTTTACTTTGCCATCTTTCTTTCATAACTCGGTGCATATATGACTTGTATTCATCTGTATGTTTATAGCCTTTTTTCTTTCCCTCATAATCTAGGCATTCGGTGTGGCCATCTTTAAAATGGAATGTAACCACTCCGTTAAGAATAACAACCTTATCCATTACCTCGTCCATCTTGCTTTCCGAAAATTCATCAAGGCCAAGAACATTGCATACCATTTCTTTTAGGGTGGACTCCTTTATTGTTGTATTGCCACAATGCTCGCAACATCTCCAATACCTATCCTTTGTCCCATCTGCATAGGAAACTGGCTGCCCACGATAATTTTCTCCGCAATTTCCGCACTTTATAAATCCAGTAAATTCATTATAATAATTACGGTTTGGATTGTCAGCCTTGTTTTTATGTCTTTCACCCCAATCTTTTCTTCGTTCCTCAGTCCAGCAGTCAGTTTTTGCTGTAGATTTCCAACGCTTTTTTATGACACTACCGTCATAAAAATGAAACTCCAGTATATCTTCACCGATTACAGTTATCTGTTTGACCTTATCGGCAAATAGCTCCTCGTTAAATTCTGCAGTTTCAAGTATCTCTGCACATGTCTTTTTCAAAGTAATTTCAGGTATGATTTTTGAGCCACAGTATTTTGCACCTTTCACGCTCTTAGTTTGGCAAATCCACACATAATAAACCTCACCATTGGTTTTGCGTTTTCCACTCCTTCGGTAACTTTTACCGCACACACAGCACTTGACCTTGCTTGTAAAGCAAGATGTTTTAATGCTTTTATTACCAAACACCCCAAGCTCTCGTCTGCGTTTAAATTCCTCTTGAACAGCCTGCCAATCTTCCATTGGAATAATAGCCTCGTGGGTATTCTCTACAAAATACTGCGGAAGCTCTCCACGATTTAACCTTCTATGCTTTGTAATTGGGTCTTCACAATATTCTTTTTGAAAAAGCAGATTACCTGTATATGTAATGTTAGTTAGGATGTTCTTAACATTAGAATCCACCCAAGGTTTTCCGAGTCTTGTGTAAATCCCCCTCGACATAAGGTCACGACCAATCTCAATCCTTGATGCGCCCTTCATATATTCTCGGTACATAAAACGGATGTTCTCTGCTTCCTCTGGCACAATTACAAGTTTATCACCTTCCCATTTATATCCGTAAATGTTAAATCTGCCGTTTGGTATTCCTTCCTTAAATCTTTTGACAGTACCCCATTTCACATTTTCCGAAATGCTCCTGCTTTCCTCCTGAGCAAAACTAGCCAGAATAGAAAGCATCAGCTCTCCATCACCGCTTAGGGAATGTATATGTTCTTTTTCAAACTGCACCTCAATTCCCAGTTCCTTTAAATGCCTTACCGTCTGTAACAGGTCAACCGTATTTCTCGCAAACCTTGATATGCTTTTGCATAAGATAATGTCAATCTTGCCATTCTCACAGTCTGCGAGCATACGGTTAAATTCATTTCTTTTTGCCGTGTTAGTTCCGCTTATAAAGCTGTCAGCATAAACGCCTGCATATTCCCAGTCTGGATTTTTCTGTATCAGGCTGCTATAGTAGCTTATCTGTGCGGATATGGAATTCATCATCCTCTCAGATTCAACAGAAACTCGGCAGTATGCAGCTGCCTTTTTTCGTTGTGTAAGTATAGGCACAACAGGCTCTATTCTGCTTATTTTTGGCATATTATCAAACCTCCTTCATCCTATATATCACTCTTTTAGACTAAGAAGTCAAGGATATGCCTGAGAATAATGTACCAAAAGTTGGGCAGTATTTCTCAATGAAAATTGTATCAATTTGACGGTATTCTTCCTTTGAAATTATGCCCTCAGATAACATCTTTCTCGCCATAAGCATTGTGGTTTGGTACAGCTTTTCATTTTTTAATTCCTTATTTTTCACTGTTCCCACCCCCAAACCTCATATTTATATAACACTCACGGCTGCAATATTTACGGTGATTATTGCCGTATGCCTGAAACTCTTGTCCACAGCTCTCACATTTGAAATGATAGACCGCCTTTTTGTTTATCTCATCCTTGTGGCTATTCCACCAGTTCATTCTACATTCATCAGAGCAAAACTTCTTTTCCCTTGTACGCAAAGGCTGGCTAATAGGTCTGCCGCAGCATTTGCAATGTGCTGAGCTGACGGTATCCTTACATCTTCTGTAAAATGATTTGACCGTATTAATTGAGAGCTGCAGCCTGTCCGCTATATCTGAATATTTCAGCCCTTTAGAACGGAGTTCAATTATATCTGCCTTTTGTTTTTCTGTCATAATAGACACCTCCATTTTGTTGATGTGTCTATAGGCAAAAGAAAAGCTAAAAATCCGAAGTCCTAAAGACACATTTATCTCTAATGGTTAAAGGACACAAAGACAGTTTTTAAGAACTAAAAAAAGCCTACCAAGGAAATTAATCCTCAGTAGGCATATAAAATTATTATTCAAACCAATCAATTTTTACAAATATAGCTTTTTGCCAAGGGAGATTATCATACTCATTTTCAAGTTCTTCAGCAGAAAGCTTTTCACACTCATCTCTTGTAAATTTACCACAATCCACAAGAGTTTCGATATAACTGCAATCACCATATAGGCTAATGGATTTATTACCTTTAATATACATCAAAATCTCGGCATCACCCAAACTTCCCATATATCTGTTACTGCTCATAAGCTTAAAGTCATCATCAATCACTTCATCACTAACAATAGGAATAACAGGAAGGTCAGGGTTTTCATTTACCATTTTCAAAAACCACTCTAAATTGCTTAACAATTTAATCATCTCCTTCATACAATGTTATGTACATTTTACCATAGAAGTCGGTCTATAATCAAGTTATTTAAACTTAATTAATTAAACATTTTATGCTTTTTTGGCATTAATAGTAACTGTTCCATTTTTGTAATCAACATCAAAAGCCTTTGTAGCCTCAGCAATACTGCGTATCGGCACAAAGTTATTACCATTGATATTGACAGCCTCAACTGATGTTATCTTATCATCAACTACCAACTCAATCTCCTTTGGCTTATTTTTAAGGGTTGGTATTTTAGTTTCCCTATTATAGCTTACCTCAAAGCCTGCCTGTTCCAAGTCCTTTAAGCAAATATAGTTTTTGTTATCCTTTAAAATACGGCCTACGGTGTAATACTTGCCGTTGATAATTATTTTTGTATCAGTTACCATTTCATTATCCTCCTCTGTCAATCTATGCTTAAAATCATTCCATAGCATACCGTAACGCACATATGGTTCCGGACAAAGTTTTCCTGTAACATCATAATGGCGGAGTACATTTGTGATTGGTACATTGTACTTTGCCATAAGCTCCTTAATAAGCCATACTGCGTTGTCAACTGTTTTTGGCTTAAAGGCATATTTGCCGCCTGTGATATAGGAACACAGTTCCACACCTAAGCTGTTGCTGTTACGGCAGTATGGGTGCTTATAGCTGTTAGCTCCACAATGCCAAGCTATGTTTTTATCCTCTATAGATTGATAGATGTTATTTTCATCAACAAAGTAATGAGCTGATGCTCCTCTATAGCTTTTGAAATAGTTTGTATTGGCAAGGGCTGTATCTCCGTTATTTCCTGTGTAATGCACAACTATATACTTAATTCTGCTAAGTATTCCGGAATTCCAGTTTTGTGTTGTTATGTTTTTCTTAATCTCCATTTTCACTATCCTCCTTATTAATCTGTAAAAGAACAGCCTTTAGCTTTTGTGGAATAGGCAAACCAATCAACGCAGCGTTTTCAAGTATTGATATACCCTCATTTGAGATATAAAAAAATACGACCGCTGTGCGAGCCGCATTACCTGTTTTAATGATATTTACATCAATCATATTTGCCACAGCTACCAAAAGGAAAATAGTCACCTTCTTGGCTATTCCCTTAAAGCCAATCTCGCTTGACAGCCTTTTCTGTACGCAGGCAGCCATAACCCCTGTAAAGTAATCTATAATTACAAATACAATAAGGGCATAAAGAAAGCCGTCCAAACCACCGAACAGCCAACCAAGAAAACCTCCTATTGCCGCAAAGCCTACATTAATTCCTTCAATAATCTCTTTCATATTTATCTCCTCCTACTCAGTTAATAAATCTATTGCCTTATGTCCGTAAACTGCCGTATTGTTTTTATGGCTTTCACTTGTAAATTTCACGGAAATATTGTTATAGCCACTGCTGATATTTGCACCAATCACACCACCAAAGCCTGTACAGCCACTAAAATCAAACATTGCTGCTCCACTGTTATTAAAGCCCTTGTAAACTCTGCAATTCTGTATTCTTGTATAATTGCAATCATTAGAGCCTTTTATACAAGCACCATAGCTCGATGTTTCAGCCGCATTAAAAATAAAAAATACATCATCATATATTGCACCCTGAGTCTGTTGCTCTATCATAGCTACAGGTGATGTCACATTTTTATCACACAGCATCATACCCTTTAGCCTTACATTCTGACCGCTTATTATAAATATAGGCTTTGCTTCACCGCCAGCCTCATCAAATGGCTGATGAATTGTTGTGGTGTGACCAGAGCCTACTATATTAATTGCCTTTGTCAGCTCAATAGCATCTTCATCATACTGAAGATTATATGTTCCGTCTAATAGCTCCACAGTACCGCCAAGAGCAACAGCATTTATTGCGGTTTTCAAAACAGAGCTTGCATTTGTAGAAGTACAGGTGTAGTCAGCATTTGCTTTCAGCGGATTTTTGGTATCATAAGCTGCCAACACGATATGTGTTCTGTTGTTGATGTTAAGGTTATTTATTGCACTGTATACTGCACCGCTTGTAACAAGGTTTGTACCTCCGCTTGCTATTGTTGTGGAAACACCCTTTGTTGCCGCTGTTCCTAGCCCCAAATTAGTTCTTGCACCGGTAGCCGTTGTTGCTCCTGTACCGCCTTTGGATAAGGGCAAAGTTCCCTCAATACTCTCATCAGTCAGCGTATGGCTATGGTCTGCATCAGCCTTTGCACCTATCATTTCAGCAACAGAGCTGCTGCCTATTTTAAGCTCCTTTTCAGCTCTTATAGTGTCAGCCTTTACTGTTGGCACCTTAAACACAGCATTATCTGTTCTGCATACTATGTTAAGTCCATAAAGCTCAACATAGGTTCCGTTACCGTTTGCATCTGACTCAACTCTTGAAACAATACCTGCATTAGGAAAGGAAGTCGGCATAAGGTTTTCATCTACTTTCGGAGTATCCTTATATACACCTAAAATAAACTTTCTGCTGCCATCACTGCCGTTTTTAGAGCTGTTATCGGTGTATAAAGCTCCCTTTGCCTTGCTGAAATGAAAAGCTAATTCTTGAAGTTCCATACCGTCAATGACTGCCTTGTCAGCCTTAATGCTATCAACATCAAGGCTTGATGCCTCAAGCTCCTTAAATACTGCATTTCCGTTTTCATCAATCTTTGCAAGTACATATAGATTAACTGTGGTTCCGGATACCATTTCCTCAGTTAAATTTCTACCGTCAGCACAAGGGTCAACATTAACAATTTTTATACCGCCTTTGGCATAAATCGCATTGTCTGTCCTTAGGTGCATTCCATTAATATCAGTATACTTATTACCTTTGGTGTCTGTATAGGCAGGAGTTGTAACCCTGCCGAGGTTTGCATCAATTATGTCCATATTTGCATTGATGTCAGCTATGTCTGCAACATCGGTATAATCAGGTTTGTTCAGCTTATGGTTTTCTGTCTGTTTCATTGTTCAACCTCCATTTCAAAATCAGTAAGTGAAAAGATTTCTGTTTCCTCACAAGTGATATTTGTGTAACCGCTATTCAGCTTAAAATCGGTTATGTCATTTACACCATCACAGCCCAAAATAATATTCAAAAGCCTTGCATAGCTTATTTCAGTTTTCTGAAAATTAATCTGTGCAAGGTATTTTGTAATAGCCGCTCTGATATTATCAAGTGTATCTGTACCGTTAAGTGTGTTGTTAAGCTCAACTATTCCTGTTACCTTTAGCGCCTTAATGCCAGCACTAAACACCTCACACACCGCACCTATAGGAGCAACACCAGAGCCGTCACCGTTTATATGCGGGTCGATATAGTCCTGAACAGTTTTAACAGTTGATGTATCAGCAACCTGTCCCTTATCGTCACAGATATAAACATTGACCTTGTTGTTTACGCTCTTATCCCTTGCTGCCTTTGCTCCGCCAACACCAACACACTCCCTTGCCCATAAAATATAATGAGCTTTATTTCCGCTTGTGGCTGGCATAGACAAGCGAAGATAATACCTTTCACGAAGTGCGTCATCTGTTTCCTCATCAGCTCCGCCCTCAATAGGCTTAGGGTTTGTAATTCTCTTAACATTGACATTTGATGTTACCATTGTGTTTACGGTATTTGCTGATGTATTGCCACTTTCCCCGGCTTGAACAGCAGTGATATAAACCTCTGCTGTACCATTAATCTCCGTATCAGCCATAACCTTATACTGCACACTACCATTTGAAACAAGAGTGCCTGCATATATAGTTCCGTTGCCAGTCACCTCAATATAACCGCTCGCTCTTTGTGCTGTCTTTCTTGTAATATCTGTCCATTGACGAACATAGGCATCAAGCTCATCACCTTGTAGGTTTTCAATATTCAGCTTATTTGCTGTTTCTGTAAGTAAGCCTAAGAGCTCAAATATTTTAATTGCAAAAGCTTTGAACATCTCCCAAAGCCAAGTACCCTTTAGCTTTGAGTATGTACTCGGCATTTCATTCAGCATATCTGCTTGAATATCTGATATTTCCTCATTGTAATTCATTTAATCACCGTCCTTCAGGATAACAGACTTGTCAGCGGTATTGTACTCAACATCAAGATTTAGTATTTCAGCAATATCCCTGATGTAGGAATAAGCTGTTCCCTCATAAATCTCCGTATGAATATCCAGTAAAACCTTACCACAGCCAACTCGCTTTTTATCGGCATTCCACCAAACCTCTCTGCCTAAAAGATTTATAATATCCCTTGATTTAACAAGGTTACTGCCATTAATATTTGCAGCCTTAACCTGTGCATAACTGCCATTGTAATAAACCGTAATCTCACTAAAAACAGGAGCATTTGATACAGCTTCTTGCTTTGGCTCTGTGATAAATTCATACTCAACACACTCAACCAACGCTCTGATATTTCCCACCGTATCATAATGGTATTTGTAGCTTTTGATTGATATGGCAATATTCAATAGCTCCGTCAGCCTGTCTGTTATGACAAGCCTTGCTGGTATCTTTGCCGAGGTAACATATTCAAAGAAGTCAATGACCTCTCTCCCGTTACCCTTGCAAAACTCATAATCACGAGTCGGCAAAAATAAATCCAAAGAAAAACTCCTCGGCTTTTTATTGCCAAGGAGCGTTAAAGTTTTTGTATGGGTTGTTATTGTATTGTTTTCCAAGTCCTGTAGTATATCCGGCAGATTATCCGGTACAACAGGAAGTTGTATTACCTTTTGATTGTTGTTGTAGCTTAAAAGCATTTTTATTGATGTCATTATACACACCTCCAATAAAAAATCCCAATAACAACATTTATGCCATTATTGGGATTTATAATTTATCATCTATTTTAGCTTTTTATGACTTGTATTGAATTTTATCAAATCTATGTGTCAATTGATTATATAAATATCCTCGATAATCAAATACATCATAATCAGCTTTAAGTCTAGGATTATAGCAATTTCCAAAAATAACAAGGTATTCTTCTGTAGTACCTTTTTGCAGTGCATTTACTTCCTGCATCCAACGAGCAATAAAATCAAGTTTCTTTTGGTCAGTAAAACCTCTTTCTTTACAATAATTATATCCAATGACGACTTTAAGAGGGCATTTAATGTGTATTAATTTAATAATCTCATCTGTCCAGTCCTTTACAGAGTTTTCGTGCTCTACAGCAATCTTCAAATCCCATAAATGAGCATTCAAATCTAATTCTTTAGCTTCTTCAGACATTCGTTCATATTGACTAACCCATCCAACTGTATCAATACGGAAATATTCATGCTGAGGTTTCATTCCTGCTTCTTTAATAATCTTATGGATTACATATTTGTTAATTAGTTCAGTGTAGACTGATTCTTGACTCTTGTAAATACTAAGGAAGTCTTTTTTACCCCACATTGCTGGGTAATTCGGAAGCATTTCATTTGTAATTATGGTTGACTCTCTTACTTCATCTAAAAACTTTAAAAAGAATTCATGTGCATTCATTACTGCAAAACTCCTTTATACACTAAATATTGACACATTAAGTCATTGTTTTATATATTATACAAAAAATTACATAAATTTTCAACCAATATCAATCAAAATCATCATCAAGCCCACCGAGAATAGTGCCACTTACGCTTTGTGAAACACTGCCCCAAGTATAAGTAAGGGTGTCGTTCCATGCGACTCCCTTTATCTCGCCCCAATTCACATGGTCATATTTAAGCATCAAATCAAGGTGGTAAGGGAGCATATTTTCAACAGAGCGTTTCACTATACCGAGGTATTTATTGTTTTCCACCTTTAAAAAGCTAAGTATGACGGTCATATTTTCAAACTCAATTTCTACCTTTACTCCCGGAACTGTGTTTGCTGTGCTTTCAAGAAGTGCCTTTGTTGCTGTTCCTGATCCGAGGAGTCTTGTTCTGACATAGGCTCGTCTTTTATCTATGTCATCAAGCTTTTTATTTAAACCCATTTCAGACTCTTTTATTTCAAGATACCAAGTAGCATAGTCAAGGAATATTTGCTTATAGAGGTCATTTATTTTATCCTCTGCAGATGTCAGTTTGATTTTAACAGCATTGATTAAATCAAGTGTTACCTTATCTTTTCTGTAAATTTTATTTATCAGATTAAGCAATTACATCACCTCACACATTTTCCAAGGCACAGCTCATTGTGTGAATACTGCCGTTTATTTTATGGTTTACAGACTTAATTCTATAGTTATCATCAATGCCGAGGTAATCATCAACTAAGTGCATCACTCTGCCGGGTCTTGCCTTTGTATGACCTATGAAGTCCATACTAAGCTCGCGGCTTATGGTGTTTTTCTCTTTCAGTTCATTTTCAGCAAGGGATTGTATATTCTGTGCCTCATCAGAATTGACACTATAGTTTTCCGTCAGCAAGCCATACCTTTTTATATTTTCCTTATCCTCAGCAACAAACTGCTTTTCAGGCATTTCTCCGCTTTTCTTTGAATTGACCACAGCAACAATTCGGTTTTTCATATTTTCTATGGAGTGAGAATACTTACCTCTGCTATGTGCATTTTTATCCGTTACATCAAAGGCGGCAACATTAACTGTTGGCTTGAATATATAGTCAATCGGCTCTGTCGGCAACTGAAAAACATATATATCCTTGCCACGCAGTTCATAGTAATATTTCTTACCGTCATTGTCCTGTTGTATTTTAATAAGCTCCTTTATGACATCATTGGCATTTTTGATGTAAACGCCATTGACCTTTGCAGGCATATCGCAGATATTTCCTATTGATATGCCCACCTTACGGAAAAGAGTTGTAAGGCACTCACTTACACTCTTGTTTTTGAACTGAATTACTATATCGTTCTTGTTAAGGTAAAATCCAAAGTCATAGACCTTAACAGTTCTTTTAGGATAATTCCTTGTTACATTGACAACAACTCCACGAATAAGCTCCTCATCATTTTTATATACACTTACTATATCCCCAGCCATAATTAAAAGTCTTGGAACATACCTTTCTTCGGTGTCCGGAACAGAAAAAGAGAGTGAAACACCTACTGTATCAAGGCTTTCATTCCAAGATAGCTCACAAACTAAATTAGTAATATCCTCAGCTTGATTATCCTTATACAGCATTACCTTGAACATAGAAATCACTCTCCTTAATCTCTGTACCATCAGTAAGGGTAACATTAAAAGATATGTGTAAACCTCGTTTTTCTCTTGTGCCTTTCCAATCAGTCACACTTACTATAATAGGGTGCTTTAAAAGCTGTTCTGTAACCTCTCGTTTCAGCTCGCTGTTTAAGTATCCTAATGGTAAAGTCCGCTGACCCAGATAATCATAAATGCTTATACCAAAGGTTTCCGTTTCACCTTCTGTATAAACCTTGTATGAGTTGATTTTAGTTCTAAGGACATTTTGAATAAACTGCTGAACACCTTGGATAACGGTACATTCCGCAAGAACAGCATTTTTCGTTATGTGCTGACCAGTATCGTAATCGAAAAGGAAGTCACAGCCTATATTTTCTGATGTATTTTCTGTATTACTTTTTTCAATAATGTTATTCGGAAACATAGACTATCACCCCTTTAAGTATATATACAAGTCTTTTATATTTTCATATCTGCCTAAAACATAAAGGCTTTGATTATCATTGCCAGCAACACATATAAATTTATCACCTATTTTAATTGGATACTTTTCAACATAAAACACACCAGTTGTTACACCTGCATCGCCATTAATCAAACCCTCAACATTAAAAAACTCGGTAAAGTCCAAAGGCTCTCCGTTGTAATACACCCTTATATTTACGGGAGTGAGGCTTGTGACCTCACCCACGCAAACACCAACCCTTTTAGGATTGTTTCGGCTATGTATTTCCTTTGCAAGTTCAATATAGCTATCCATATCAGCTTATTGTTGAGAGTACCTTTATTTCGGTAAAGGTAAATGGCATACTGCGTGTTGCAAGTTTCTTAGCCTCCCAATCCATAGGTGATATTTCAGTAAACTGCACACCTGTTACCATATAGCTCTCTGTCTTTCCTGTGTTAGGGTCTGTAAGGTTAGCTACAATCTTGTAGTCAGGTGTTAAGCCTTTCTGATAAGCCTCAATCAAATCTGCATCAATCATTGTGTTAATTCTTGCACCCTCAAGAGTTCCCTCACCGTCATAGCCAACATAGACATGATGTGAACAGTAATCTCCAACAGGTGAGAAGTCCTCATATTGACCTGTCATTTTGATATTTATCTTGTTAATCTCCGCAAGAAAGGTGTTGTTCAAAAACACCTCTCCGCTTGTACCCTTTAAAAACTTGTTATCATCAAACATAGCTTATACCTCCCTTATTCTAATGTAACTGTAAACTTAAGGTTCTCCATGCTGCCAAGCACCTTAATATTGCTTGCAATAAATAAAGACCTCTTGAAAGCCATTCTTCTCACCTTGTCATCGTCCCAATCAGCCGCCTCAGACTTGCCTGTGCCAAGCCAAGCTGAACGCTGTTCGGTAACATCAATTTCAGCCTTGTTGTCAAACTCATCATCGAGAATGTCCTCATTTGCAAGCTGTGAGTAATACTGATTTACTGCACCAATAAAGAGCATCTGATACTTGTACTTATTTCTAAACTTACCCTGATAGGTAGTTTTGAAAACAATGCGTATATCATCTCTGATTAAGTCCATAGCTTCAACGGTTTCTATGTACTGCATATCCTCAGTATTTGTGTTTCCGTTAAGAGAAGTCAACGAGTTAATGCCCGTTACAATTCTGACACCACCGATGTCATTTGTTAAAACAAGCTGACCCTCGGAAACAGAAAGGTCTATATCCTCGACCTCATCAACATTTGATAAATCTGAGCAAAGGAAGTTTGTGCAGCCTTTTGTTACATTACAAGATGCAATAATGCCAAGTAAATTAGGTAAGTAGTCAACTGCCTTCATTTGATTTCCCTCCCTGTCATAACAGGTCTGGTCGAAGTAAACATAATGCTTGCAGTCCTTGCCGCCCTCTGTACCGACCGCCTTATAGGTTCTTCCTAAATTTTCCTGTGACTTTATCCAGCTTGCTAAATCAGACTGCGGAGCGTCCTCACCTGCAAAGGCTATCCAGCCTGTACTCCTTGCCGCCATAATTGCAGGAGCAAAGTCAGCAAATTTAACACTTGCGCCGCTGATAACCACAACCTCATAAGGAGCATAGTTCAAACAGCTTTTGATGTAAGCTAAACCCTTTTCGCTGTAGTCCTCATCATCAATATCAGCAACACTCTTATAAACTCTTGTGATTACACCGTCTGTGCCAAGCACCTTAACACCAAGGTAATACAAGTAAGTATTGGTAGTACCCTTGACTATGGTGTGCTTGCCAGCCTTTAAGTCTAGCTTAGTCTCACCGTTCTTGGAAACAGCCACTTCCTCGCCGTCAAGTGTTATAGTTGGTGCTGTTACAGTATCAGAAGCCGCAGTGATAATTATAAGACTTCCGTCAACTGCTGACTCAAACTGAATATCAGCACTTGTATCCATTTTGAGTGCTGAACTATAGGAAACACCGTCTACTGTAACTGTTGATGCAGATGTATAGGCACTTCCCTTAACTGCTGCATTTAAGGTGTTATCACCTGTTGTGTAGTTCCAATCATATACCTTGTTTTCGGCAAGTGTGCTGTCGTTTAAAAGCAGAATTGCCGTACCTCGCTCACTTCTCTGAATAAGTGTAGTGGCGAGCTGTTTAAAGCTAATATCAATAGTTGGTCTTATTGCCATTGTCATTCCTCCAATTTTTCATTTATTACTAATTCATCCATAGGTTCAAGATTACTTTCGTCAATAAACTCTGTACCTATTTCAAAATTAAAACTACAGTTTAAAATTCCGTCTTCAACCTTTTCATACTCCAAATCATCAACAAACACAGCACAAGTATCCTTAATCCGCAAAAGCTCTAAAAAAGAAAAAGACAGTTTATCCTCAATTTCATAAATTTCGGACTTGCTGTGCTTTTTATTTTTGGCGTAATAATAGCAGTTAAAGTAAACCTTGACTTGTCTTAGTCCCGATGAATAAAGACCTGTGTTGACCGTATCCATAAAAATCTTAAACGCTGGTCTTTCAACAGGCTCCTCTAAATCACTATCGACAGGTGGTATGCTTGTAGTTTCAGATATGTGGTCACAGACGGATTTAAAAATATCCTTTAGTGTAACAATATCTATCACCCCTTATTTAATGGTTCTGTTATCTTATCAGCAAACTTATCACAATCACTTTCATAGGTACTTTCAAAGGCATCTGCCGAGGTTTTGAAAGTGTGGTAAGCCTTAGTCCTGTTCCCATTTTTAGTTTTATGTCCATACTCAACCAAATGTCCATGATGTGCCGGCTTTCCGGCATAAACTCTTATGCTGTCTGCACCGTTACCACTGTATTTGTAATACTTGCCTCGCTTGATACCTTTGAAGTAATTACCCATTTTCTTTTTGACATTTGACTTTGCAGTTTTTAAAGTACGATTTTTTAGCTTTGTACCCTCAGACTGCATAAATTTCTTTATTTCCTTTGGGTATAACTCTTGAACTTGACCCAAAGCATTTGTCATTTCATCAAGTCCGCTAACCTCAAATCCCATACATCACACCGCCTTTATGGTTTCAACTATTTTACCACACACCATATCACCAATAATCTCCGCTGCATTTTCAAGTCCGAAAATATTGCCTTGAACATTTACGGAAACAGAAACATTTGGAGAGGTATTCATCATTTTTTCGCTTTGTGAATGAGGGTAGATTCTTGTACCTTGTGGTAAATCCATAATCTCATAGCCATGTTCATTTATGGTTGTCAAGCCACCGCCAAAGTAGGTAGTGCCTGTTGCGTTGTTATCTGTTTTAGGTGTAGTTGTCTGTTTAGTTGTATTTACCGTACCCGACACATTAACGGGAACATTAATGTTTATGCTTTTGCTAAGTGTATCTACTACCAAAGACCTCAGCCTTTCGGCAGCAGATTTAACACCGCTTTCATTGCTTTGAATACCTTTAGCAAATGATGAGCCATAGGTCTTAGAGCTTTCAAGCACCTTTGTTACATCAGATGGCAGAACTGTTGAAAGAGCAGTAATACCATAGTTCTTTAATGCTGTTGCATTATTACCAACGGCACCGATAGCAGAGCTTTGTGCAAATACATTTGCATAAGCCTGTGGCACTTTATCCATTGACTGCATTGACTTTTGCAGTTCCTCAACAGAGGGCATCATCTGCTCATAAAATTCGCCAATGTGCTTTCTTGTTTCCGGAGCCACCTCACTAAATGCCGTATTCATAGCCTGCGTTATAGCTGTAACAACGCTGTCTGACATTTGTATAGTTCCATTTGCAAGGTCATTAAATGCCTCCTCGGTATACATTTCACTTAATACCTTATTAACGGACTCTTTCATTGCAGAGGATATTTCAGGAAATGCACCCATAATGGCATCATTTTCAAACTGCAATCCCTTTGTGGTCAATTCTGCAATCTTTAAATTATAGGCATCATTTGCCTCTTGTATAGCATTAGTAAGCTCTGTTGAGCCGTCACTATACATCAGCTTAGCCTGTGCAATAGCATCTATTCTTGCCTTACTATAAGTTTCTTTAAGATTAGCAAGCTCCTCATTTGTCGCATCAATGAGGTTCTGAAAGCTCTCCTGACTTAAATCTCCGGATTGGAAATCAAGTTTAAGTGTTTCAAGTTTTGCCTCACTTTGGGCCGTTGCAATCTTCTCCTGAATCTCGGCTTGCTGTTTCATTATTGCCGCAACAGCCTCGGTACTGTCCAAATCCCAGTTATGCTCATAAGCATTTTTAGCTGCCGCCTTTAAATCTTCTCCAAGAGATTTAGCCTGTTCAGAAAGCTGACCATAATAGCCATTTGCGTCTGCACTAAAGGCACTACCAAAAGCTGAATTGTCAAAGAGCAAGTCAATATTAAGACTTAAGCTGTACTGCTTATCCCTTACAGCCTCTTGAAGATTAGCAACATATTCATCAACAGCAGCCATATAGTCCTCTTGGCTTATATCACTGCCAAACTGAATTTGAAAGTTTAGCTTATTCAGCTTTTTTGCTGACTCAGCAGTGCTTTCAAGAGATTGCTTAAAGTCCTCTGTGGCACTGTTGGCACTATCAACCTTGCTTAAAAATTCATTTCCAAATACACCCTTAACAATCTCGGAACATTCCTCTGCAGAAAGAGTTATATCTCCAAAGTGTTTAGCTATATCAGCCTTTTCCAAGTGTTTCTTCCACACAAGTATACCTGCCGCAACAGCCGCAATGCCTACAACGAGCCAAGTAAGCGGACATGCCAAGAGCGAGGTATTAAAAGCAGTTTGGCATATGGTGGCTAACTTCTGTGCTGTTGTTAAACCTACTATTGTACCTTTCAACTTATTTAAAAAGCTTGATACCTTAACAGCTATGCTAAAAGCCTTTAAGCCCGCAACAACTGTTCCTCCGGCAATAGCAAGCTCTGAGAAGTTTTTGATAACAAAAGAAACAACAGGCTTTATTTTTTCAAATGCCGTTTTGCAGAAGTTTATTGCTTTCGGCACCTTGTTATCAAGAAATACTGCAAACTTTTCTGTTGCATTAGGCAGCTTTGCGGCAAACCAGTTAAAGAACTGTGTTACATAAGGCTCTAACTTCTGACCTATTGTAATCTTGAAATCATCAGTTGCTGATTGTGCTCTTGCCATTGCACCGCTAAGATTATTGGTCATTGTATTAGCCATTGCATCAAGAGCACCGTCACAATCTCCAAGAGTATCGTATAATGCTTGATACTCATTTGTTCCGTCTGCAAGGGTATTTGAAAGACCCGCCATAAGAGCATTTAAGGTAGTAAGCTGTGTTTTGCCTGCAATCATTGTAAGGTAGTTGTTTCTTTCTTCCTCAGTGAGGTTTTTGGTTTTCTCCTGCACCTCTTTAAGCACATTTGTAATACCTTTGAATTTACCCTCAGAGTCATAGGCAGATACACCGATTGCCGCCATAGCTTTAGCACTCTCGCCGCTTTGTTTTGTAAGGTTTACCAAAGTGCTTTGCAGCTTAACACCCGCCTCAGAGCCTTTAATACCTCGATTTGCAAGTATACCAAGCAATGCTCCTGACTCCTGTAATGGTGTATTGAAGTTTTTAAATGTAGCACCACAGCCAATATAAGCCTCTTGCATCTGTGTAAGAGTAGTATTTGACTTATTTTGAGTTCTCGCACACACATCAAGGTAGTTATTTAACTGACTTGTCTGTAAACCAAGTGCCGACATTGAATCTGTAACAAGGTCTGATGTAGTGGCAAGGTCTGCACCTGTTGCCTCTGATGCACGAAGTATTGGCATTAAGCCTGCCATACTATCCTCGACCGACCAGCCTGCGAGTGCCATATATGAAAGTGCGTCTGCCGACTCCTGTGCAGTTTTGGTTGTGCTTTTACCTGCCTCACGAGCAGCAGACTCAAGCTTTTTATATGTATCCGATGTTGCGTCTACACTTAGAATTCCTGCCACATTTGACATTGACTGCTGAAAGTCTTTGTAAGTGTTTACGACAGAAGTGGCAAAAGCACCCATGGCAAGGGCTCCGGCTGTACCTACTGCAACCGTAGTCTTTTCTAATTTAGAAAGACCTCTGTCTATTCCGTCAGCAGCAGAATTACAGTTTTTAAGCTGCTGCTTAAATATAAGTGTCTGCTTTCCTGCCGCCGACAATTTTGGTGTAAACTTATCGGTAAGATTAAGTATTGTATTAATAGTTTTACCCAAGTTTTACACCCCCTGTCAGCAATTTCAAAATTGAATTCAATTCTTTATAATAAAGGTCCATACTTTGTTTGTAAAAAGCTCTTTCAATAGGTGATAACGATAGAATATACTCAGGTTTAATACCCCTAACCGCAAAGAAAGACAGCATATTTAACTCGCTGTCTTTCTCGATTAGTTTTTTAATTTTTCCTCTGCATTATCTTCGTCATCATCAAAGAAATTGATGAGCTTTACACCAATATCGGTGATTTCTGTAATATCAAAAATTGCCCTTACTGTGTCATAAGGGTAATCGACCTCAATGCTTTCCTGCAGTTCCTTTGAATGTAACATAGGACAGCAGTCATAGATGAGCTTAACCATTCCGTCAATCATATCAACATAGCTTTCTGACTTGACCTTTTCAGAATACTCAATCCTAGCTGCGTCTGACGGATTGTTAAAGGTAATACTGCCGCCTAAGCTCTCGATATAAATATCCTTTGTAGCTGTTTTCTTGCCATCCTTTTCAAGCTTTTTCTCAATAAGCTGTTTAAGTGATACTTTATTTGTTTCCATAATCTTTCTCTCCTTCGATAATTAATTTACAATAAAATTCAATTAAATCATTTCTTCTGTAATGTGGCATAAAATACATAACCTCGTAACGCTGACCTTTGAACATAAAGTACATATCATTACGAGGTTTCTTTATAGCTCCATTGCGAACCGTTATTTTGTGGGTAATACTTGCTTGTAACGAATTACCCTCAATGGTGCTTTCTCTACCAGAGGTTGGTGTAATTTCCGCCCATACGGTTGATGTTTTCTCATATTTATATGTAAGCTCACCAAACTCCGTCTTGCTTTCGGATTTTGAAAACACACCAATCCTGTGCCTTAATCTTTCTAAGATGTCATTTGCCATAACTCCTCCTTCTCAAAACATTAAAAAAGCACCTGTTTTCACAGATGCTAAATATACATTATTCAATTTCTTAGTGAACTACAAACTGGAAGTTAGCGATTTCTTTTTCCGGTATTCTCTGTCCCACGGATTTCCTCATGATAGAAATAATCTACGATCACCGGATGCCCCTGCGGGACTCTGCCATAAGGCATTTCATTATCCACAAAGGCACAATCATACT